>Ga0102591_1003785_pt1 | contig 12895 bp, 20 predicted proteins | sample AraplaCol_mCL_r2_2_FD_76860 | JGI IMG/M metagenome (GOLD analysis project Ga0102591, IMG submission 76860) | Arabidopsis root microbial communities from North Carolina, USA - plate scrape MF_Col_mCL_r2 (SPADES assembly) (version 2) | ecosystem: Host-associated > Plants > Roots > Endosphere... | reverse complement strand
ACGGGCGTAGAGCGCCGGATCGCGGGGCGCGACGATTTCAGCGGGATCGGGAGCGACGTTCATGCGCCATTCGTGCCCCACGCCGCGGCGCTTCGCAACGTCGCGCTTAAGCCGAGAGCAGCTCCAAGAGCGCGGATTCGTCCGGACGCGACGCGAAGGCCACGGACCCGAGATCTTTCAAACCCAGCAGCGGCGCGGCCACGGCTTCGGACAGGCACAAGACGCGGAGGCCCGGCGCGGGTCGTCGGCGCAGAATCGCCGCCAGCGCCTGGGCGGCGCGCGGCGAGTGGAGAAGCGCCGTCGACGGACCATCGAGGCGGGCCAGGGTCTCCGCCGATGGGGCGCGCTCGGTCGTTTCATAGACGGCGATCCCGTTGGCCATCACGCCACGGCCACGCAGCAGACCGACAAGATCGCCGGCCGGCTCCTTGGCGCCGGCCCAGAGCACCAGGCCCGAGGCGAAACGCGCGATCAGCCGGCCAAGGTCCTCGACATCGCCATCGGCGCTGGCGACGGAAACGAAGCCCGCCGCCTCGGCGGCCTTGGCCGTCGCGCGGCCGACCGCGAAGACCGGCAGATCCCGCGCGCCGGACAGGCGGGCGAAGGCCTCGACGCCGTTGGCGCTGGTGAAGGCCAAGGCCGCGACGCGGGAGAGATCGATCTCGACGTCCAGCGCCTCGACCGTCAGCAGGGGATCGACCAGCGGCGTGAAGCCCAAGGCGGCCACCCGGTCGGCGGTGGCCAGGGCGCCGGGCCGGGCGCGGGTGATCCAGACCGGCGCGCCCTCGCCCATGGTCTATTCCGGCAGCAGGATGGCGGCGCCGCCCTCAGCGCGGACCTGGGCGCCCAGGTCCAGACCCAAGGCGCGAGCCTCGGCGACGTCGTCCACGCCCGTGAGCGTGACCGCGCCGTGGCGGCGGAAGCGTTGCGAACCGCTCGGGGTCAGGGCCTCGACGATCATGGTCAGGTGGGAACCGTCCAGCACGGCGCGGGCGCCGATGGCGGTGCGGCACGAGCCTTCCAGGGCGTAGAGAGCCCCGCGCTCGGCGGCGACGGCGATCGTGGTGTCGCGACACCGGAGGGCGTCCAGCCAGGCGGCTGTCACGTCTTCGGCCCGGGTCTCGATGACCAGGGCTCCCTGACCGGGCGCGGGCGGGCAGGCGTCGGGGTCGAGCCAGCTTCTGGCGACGTGACCCAGGCCGAGGCGATTCAGGCCTGACTGGGCCAGCAGGATGGCGTCGGCTTCGCCGCGCTCCAGCTTGGCCAGGCGCGTGTCGACATTGCCCCGCAGCATGACGATTTCGAGGTCGGGCCGCACGTGCAGGGCCTGGGCTTGGCGGCGCAGCGACGCGGTGCCCAGGCGCGCGCCCCTGGGCAAGTCTTCCAGCCGCTCGCAGACGTGGCTGACGAAGGCGTCGCGCGGGTCTTCGCGTTCGGGCGTCGCGGCCAGGATCAGACCGGGCGGCAGTTCCGCCGGCATGTCCTTCAGTGAATGGACGGCGCAGTCGATGCGGCCGTCCAGCAGGGCTTCCTCGATTTCCTTGGTGAACAGGCCCTTGCCGCCAATCTCCATCAGGCGACGATCCTGGATGCGGTCGCCGCTGGTGACGATCGGGATCAGCGGGGCGGCAGCCTCGATTTCTTCCTTCGAGGCGCCCGCCGGAACGCCGAGCGCGGCGGCGATACGGGCCTGCATCAGGCCCGACTGCGCCAGCGAAAGCTTGGAGCCGCGCGCGCCGATGCGGATGGGAGGTTGCCGGGACACGGTCGGAACGTTACCTGCGAGAACGAAATTTCATCTTCGCTGCTACAGGAGCGGCGGGAAGCCTGCAACCGAATGACCCTCCTTACGGATTCTGTCCCCGCGCCTGGCGGGCTCACCATTCTCGGCCTGGAGACCAGCTGCGACGAGACCGCGGCCTCGGTCGTGCGCCGGGCCGAGGACGGAACGGTCACGGTGCTCTCCTCGATCGTCGGGACCCAGTTCGAACAGCACGCGCCGTTCGGCGGCGTGGTGCCCGAAATCGCCGCTCGCGCTCACGTGGAATCGATCGACACGATCGCCGCCGAAGCCATGCGCGCCGCGGGCCTCGGCTTCGATGCGCTGGACGGCGTGGCCGCCACAGCCGGTCCTGGCCTGGTCGGCGGCGTGATGGTGGGCCTGGCGTTCGGCAAGGCCGTCTCGCTGGCGCGCGGCGTGCCTCTGGTCGCCGTGAACCATCTGGAGGGCCACGCGGTCTCGGCCCGCCTGGGCGCCGACATCGCTTATCCGTTCCTGTTGCTGCTGGTGTCCGGCGGCCATTGCCAGTTGCTGGAGGTCGCCGGCGTCGGGGCCTGCAAGCGCCTGGGCACCACGATCGACGACGCGGCCGGCGAAGCCTTCGACAAGATCGCAAAAAGCCTGGGCCTGCCATATCCGGGGGGGCCGGCTTTGGAGAAGCTGGCGATCGGCGGTGACGCCACGCGCTATTCGCTGCCGCGCGCCCTGCTGGGCCGCAAGGATTGTGACTTCTCGTTCTCGGGCTTGAAGACCGCCGCCGCCCGCATCGCCGAGACCCTGACTACCGACGACGAGCGCCGCGATCTCGCCGCCGGCGTCCAAGCCGCCATCGCCCGCCAGCTGTCCGAACGGGTCGATCGGGCGATGAAACTCTACAAGGAAAGCCACGCCGACCAGGACCTGCGCTTCGTCGTCGCCGGCGGCGTGGCCGCCAATGGCGCGGTGCGCGCGGCCTTGCTGGCCGATTGCGAGAAGAACGGTTTTGCGTTCGCCGCCCCGCCGCTGGCCTACTGCACCGACAACGCCGCCATGATCGCCCTGGCCGGGGCTGAGCGGCTGGCCCTGGGGATTTTCGACGACCTCGACGCCGTCGCCCGGCCACGCTGGCCGCTGGACGAGGCCGCGGCGTTGGCCAACCCCGCCAACGCATATGGCCGCAAGGGAGCCAAGGCATGAGCTACAAGCATGTTGGCGTCATTGGCGCCGGAGCGTGGGGCACGGCCTTGGCCCAGGTCTGCGCCCGGGCCGGTCTGGACGTCACTCTACAGGCTCGCGAGACCGAGGTCGTCGCCTCGGTCAACGCCGCGCACGAGAACACGCTGTTCTTGCCCGGGATCGCCCTGGAGCCGGCGATCAAGGCCGTGGCCGACATGGCCGGCCTAGCCGCATGCGATCTGGTTCTCGCCGTCGCCCCCGCCCAGCACCTGCGTTCGGCCCTGACGGCGCTGGCCCCGCACCTGAAGCCCGGCGTCCCCGTGGTGCTCTGCGCCAAGGGTGTCGAGCAGGGGTCGCTGAAGCTGATGACCGAGGTGGCCGAAGAGACAATTCCTGGAGCGCCCGTCGCGGTGCTATCGGGTCCGAGCTTCGCCGGCGAGGTGGCCCGCAGCCTGCCCACCGCCGTCACCCTGGCCTGCGAGGACGAGGCCCTGGGTCGGGCCATCGCCGAGGCCATCGCCACCCCGACCTTCCGCCCCTACATCGCCGGCGACCTGATCGGCGCCGAGGCCGGCGGGGCGGTGAAGAACGTCCTGGCCATCGCCTGCGGCATCGTCGAGGGCAAGGGCCTGGGCCGCAGCGCCCACGCCTCGGTGATCACCCGCGGCTTCGCTGAATTGACCCGGCTGGCCGTCGCCCTGGGGGCCAAGGCCGAGACCGTCGCCGGCCTGTGCGGCTTGGGCGACCTGGTCTTGACCTGCTCCAGCCCGCAGTCGCGCAACATGAGCGTCGGCCTGGCCCTCGGTCAGGGCATGACCCTGCAGGAGGCCCTGGCCGGCAAGCTTTCGGTGGCCGAGGGCGTCGCCTCCGCCCCCGCCGTCCGCGCCCTGGCCCGCAAGCTGGGCGTCGAAGTCCCGATCTGCGAGGCCGTCGCCGCCATCCTGGCCGGCGAGATCGCCGTCGACGCCGCCATCGTTGGACTGCTGTCGCGCCCCCTGAAATCCGAAGCCTAAAGAGAAGGACGCCGCATGGCCCTCTTCGTCATCGTCTGCAAGGACAAGCCCGGCGCTCTCGAAACGCGTCTGGCGACCCGTCCGACCCATCTGGACTATCTGAACGGATCCAAGCTGGTGAAGGCCGCGGGCCCGCTGCTGGACGACGCCGGCGGCCCGATCGGCTCGCTGCTGATCATCGAGGCCGAGGACAAGGCCGCCGTCCAGGCCCTGCTCGACAACGATCCCTATACCGCCGCCGGCGTCTTCGAGAGCGCCGAGGTCCATCCGTGGCGCGTGGGCGTCGGTTCGCTCTGAGCCGTTGCGCACGGATCTAGACAACCCCGCCCGCCCTACGGCCGGCACGGTGCTCTGCGCGCTGGACGAGGTCCCCTCGCCTGGCTCGAAGGGTTTCCGCTGGCGCGAGGGCGACGCGATGTTCGCCGGCTTCGTGGTGCGCAAGGACGAGATCGTCGTGGGCTATGTCGACAGCTGTCCGCACGCCGGCTGGCCCCTGGCGGGCTTCGCGGGCCGCTACCTCAGCCGCGAGAACGACCTGATCCTTTGCGCCGGTCACGCGGCCCTGTTCCGGATCGAGGACGGGGCCTGTGTCGCGGGTCCGTGTCCGGACGACAAGCTCTTTCCCTGGCCCGTCGAGGTTCGCGGCGGCCAGATCGTCGTCGCCTGAGGGTCTGACCCTTCCTTAAGACCTTTGGCCTAGCGTCCCCCGCAACCGACTGAAGGAGCGGGACCATGGCCGACGGGACCGACGTGAATTTCGACGCCGAGACGGTGACCCATCGTGGCGGCCTCGCCAAGCTGCGCTCGCTGACCAAGGTCAATCCGCGGCTGGCCACCAACCTCGCCAAGACCATGCTCGGCGGTCAGCGCGACCACGCGGTGGTCGACGCCTTCAACGCCTACGCCGAACAGGCCGGTTTCGAGTTCACCTCGACCTGGGCCAGCAACAACATCCCGTTCGTGGCGCCGCTGTTGCGCGACTTCGCGGCCAAGCGCCCTGAAGGCGAGACCATCCGCTACATGGAGATCGGCGCCTACGAAGGTCGCAACCTGGCCTTCATGGACTGGCTGCTGCCCGAGCGCCTGGCCGTCACCGTGATCGATCCCTGGTTCGACGAGGCCCTGAACCCGGAAGAGAAATACCACGCGGTCGAGCCGCGCTTCCGCCGCAACATGGCCAAGTGCGGATTCAGGAGCCTCGACACCCACAAGGGTTTCTCGACCTACGTCCTCCCCCAGATGCTGGAGCGCGGCGAGCAGTTCGACCTGATCTATGTCGACGGCAGCCACACGGCCCTGGCCGTGCTGATCGATCTTTGCTTCTGCGCCAGCCTGCTGAGCGTCGGCGGCATGATGGTGCTGGACGACTATTGGCACGACATCAGCGAGATCGGCGGGCCGGGCGTGAAGCAGGCGGTCGACCAGTTCCACGCCGCCTTCGGTCGGTATTTCGAGATCGCCGCCGTCTATCGCCAGGTCGCCCTGGTCAAGACGACCGAGATCCCGCGCTAGAGCCCGTCGGCGATCCAGTCCCCGGACTTGCCGCCGGTCTTTTCCAGAAGGCGCACGGCCTCGATGACCATGCCCTTCTCGGCCGCCTTGAGCATGTCGTAGATCGTCAGACAGGCCACGGAGGCGGCGGTCAGGGCTTCCATCTCGACGCCGGTCGGACCCGTGGTCTTGACCCGCGCGGTCACGGCCAGCCCGCCCTCGGCGGGCTCGACCTCGACGACGACCTTCGACAGCGCCAGCGGATGGCACAGCGGGATCAGGTCCGAGGTCTTCTTGGCGGCCATGACACCGGCCAACTCGGCGACGGCGCGAACGTCGCCCTTGCGACCCGAGCCCGACACCGCCAAGGCCAGGGTCTCGGGGCTCATCCGCACGAAGCCGCTCGCCACCGCCTCGCGCGCCGTCGCCGGCTTGTCCGAGACGTCGACCATGCGGGCCCGGCCCTCGCTGTCGATGTGGGTGAGTTTGCTCACGGCTTCAGAAGCCTCATTGTTCCAGTAGTCGGGGCATCAGCTCGACCATGTTGCAGGGCTTGTGGCGGCTGTCGAGCTGGGCGCTGATGATCTTGTCCCAGCCGTCTTTGACCGCGCCGTTGCTGCCCGGCAGGCAGAAGACGAAAACGCCGTCGATCAGTCCGGCCGTGGCCCGCGACTGCAAGGTCGAGAGTCCCACGGTGGCGTAGGACACCAGGTGGAAGATTACCGAAAAGCCGTCGATCTTCTTGTCGAATAGCGGCTCCAGCGCCTGGACGGTGACATCGCGGCCAGTCAGGCCCGTGCCCCCGGTGCTGATGATCGCATCCACCACCTTGCTGTCGATCCAGTCACGGACCTGGGCGCGGATCTGTTCGATATCGTCACGGATCACGGCCCGGCCGGCCAGGTCGTGGCCCGCTTCCCTAACCCGGTCGATCAGGATCTGGCCGGAGGTATCCGTCGTCTCGTCGCGGGTGTCGGAGACGGTCAGGATCGCCACGCGCACCGGCTTGAAGGGAAGCTCCGGCTTGATCCCGCCGCCCGGCTTCAGCACTGCGTCGGACATCCCGTCTCTCCTCGTCAATCCCAGCGTTCGGCGTCGGTCCTATCGCGGTCCGTCGGCTCGATCCAGCGCGCGCCGTCCGGGCCGTGCTCCTTCTTCCAGAAGGGGGCTCGGCTCTTCAGATAGTCCATCAGGAAATCGCAAGCCTCGAAGGCCTCGCGGCGGTGGCCAGCGGCGGTCGCCACGAAGACGATCGCCTCGCCGGGCGCGATACGGCCGACCCGGTGAACGACATGAACGTCGTGCAGGCGGAAGCGCTCGACGGCGACCTGAGCGATCTCGCCGATGGCCGCGTCGGTGAAGCCCGGATAGGCCTCCAGCTCAAGGGCGACCGCTTGGCCCTTCTCGGCCCGGGCCAGGCCCACGAAGGTCGCCACCGCCCCGGTTTCCTCCCGGCCCAGGCAGAAGGCGGTGACGAGCGCGCCAGGCTCGAACGGCTGGTCGGTCAGGGTGACGGTCATCCGCCGCTCATCGGCGGCAGGAAAGCCACCTCGGTGAACGGCGAGAGCACGGCCTCGCCCCGAACGATGGCCTTGTCGACCGCGACCTGGACACCCGGCCCCGCGAGCGCCTCGCCCAGGCTCGGATCGGCGGCCGCCAGCGCGCCGCGCAGACTGGAGAGGTCGAGGGCGTCGACGACGCGGTCTCGCCAGCCAGCTTGGTCGGCCAGGCGCCCGAACAGGAGGACCCGCGCCATATCAGCCGCCGGTGGTCGACATATGCCGCGACACGGCGGGCCTGGCGGCGGCGATCTGGAAGTCGTGTCCCTGCGGCTTGGCTCCAATGGCCGCGAAGATCGCGTCCGTGAGCTGGGCGTCATTGGCGCCGCCGCGGATCACCGCCCGCAGGTCGCTGGCGTCATCCCGGCCCAGACACGTGTGCAGCGTCCCGGTGCAGGTCAGGCGCACCCGGTTGCAGGTGTCACAGAAATTATGGCTCAGCGGGGTGATGAAGCCGAGCCGCCCGCCCGTTTCCGCAACCCGGACATAGCGGGCCGGACCGCCCGTCGTGTGGTGACTGTCCTCCAGCGTCCAGAACGAGGTCAGCTCGCGGCGGACGTCCTTCAGCGACAGGAACTGGTCGGTGCGGTCCTGGTCGACCTCGCCCAGGGGCATGGTTTCGATCAGCGTCATGTCGCAGCCACGCGCGTGCGCCCACTGGATCAGATCGGGGAGCTCGGCGGCGTTGTCGCTCTTCAGCGCCACGGCGTTGATCTTGACGGCGATACCGGCGTCCAGGGCGGCGTCGATCCCGGCGATCACCCGCGCCAGGTCGCCGCCGCGCGTCAGCGTTCGGAAGAGGTCGGGCTTCAGCGTGTCCAGCGAGACGTTGATCCGCCGCACGCCGTGACGGGCCAGATCGGCGGCGTAGCGCTCCAGCTGGGTGCCGTTGGTGGTCAGGGTCAGCTCGTCCAGCGCACCCGAGCGCAGGTGCCGCGACAGGCTTCCCACCAGCTCCATGAACCCCTTGCGCACCAGCGGTTCGCCGCCGGTGAGGCGCAGCTTGCGAACGCCCAAGCCGATGAAGGTCGAGGCCAGGCGGTCCAGCTCCTCCAGCGTCAGCACCTCGGCCTTCGGCAGGAAGGTCATGTGTTCGGACATGCAGTAGAGACAGCGCAGGTCGCAGCGGTCGGTTACCGAAACACGCAGATAGCTCACCGCGCGACCGAAGCCGTCGATCAAAACCGGGCTCGGCGGGCGAGGTGCGCTGATAACCGCTTGCGCGGGGCTGTCGTCATAAGGAGTCATGTCTGACTGTAAGAATAGGCGCTGGAACCCATGACGCAAAGCGATACGACGTCGCTGGAGGCGATCGTGCTGGCCGCCGGGCGCGGCGTCCGGTTCGGCGGCGGCAAGCTTGTCGCCCCGTTCAACGGCGCGCCGCTGATCGCCGGCGCCTTGTTGACGGCGTTTCTGGCTCCCGTTCGGCGGGTTTTCGTGGCGATCGGGCCTGATCCGGCCGTTCGCAAGGCGGTGGAGGCGACAGCGACGCGGCTGGTCGCCTCCGAGCGTCTGGCCTTGGTTTCCGTCGAGCACCCCGAAGAGGGCGTGGGGGCTTCGTTGCGGGCCGCCGTTCAAGCCCTGCCGGACGACACCGCGGGCGCGTTCGTCTTCCTCGGCGACATGCCGGCGATCGATCCGTCGACGCCCACGCGATTGGCCCGGGCGCTGAGTGGCCCGGACGGGATCGTAGCCCCAACCTTTCTGGGCCGGCGCGGCCATCCCGTCCTGTTCGGCGCGGCTTGGTTCCCGGCCTTGCGCGCGCTGTCCGGAGACGAAGGCGCCCGCGCCCTCGTGGAGAGCGCGGGCGCCCGGCTGGCGCGGATTCCCGTCGAGGATCCGGGGATCCACCTCGATGTGGATCGACCCGAGGACCTCGCCCGCGCCGTCGAAGGCCGCTGAAGGACCGAACATCTCCCCGGATGTCCGGCCGACGGCCTTCGCCCGACCTTTAGTGCAAGGGTCCCTCCCCGCCGGTCACGATGCGCTTGATCTCGGCGATCAGCTCGAGGGCGGTGGCGGAATCGCCCCGCTCCTGCAGCGCCACCAGCTTGGGGATCAGGATCATCAGGATTCGACGATTGTCCTCGCCGACCGCCGCGAAGCCACGCCGGAACTCGGCGAGATCTTCCTCGTCCGCGATCGCATCGACATCAGGATCGAACAGCGCCCTCATCGGCCCGTCTCCGGGCGCGGACGGTCAGCCGTGTCGCCACGAACAAGACCATGAGCTGCAAGACGGTCACGACGTTGTAGGAGGCCGCTCGGCTGTTGCCGTGGATGTCGCGATCGATCAGGGCCATGAACGGAATAAGCAGGTTGACGATCGTCAAGGCGGCGAGCACGGCGCACCACAGTCGCCGCCACCGCATGGAGATCCAGATGAAGATCAGGGCGACGTTCGTATCGATGATCGAGATCGGGTAGTTCATGCCGTACTTGTCGCGGCGCCCCGCCATGGCCGAGAGCAGCCAGGCGACGATCATGACCACGGCCACCAACCTCAGCGGCCGATCGCCTTTCCAGAACGCCATGCCGCAGACCACGATCGCGACCACGTAGAAGATGTAGGCCATCATATAGATGACGTAGTCGAGCGGCGATGCGAACAAGCTCGAACCTCGATACGGGCAAAGCCTTGCCCGGCGGACAGTGCGGATCGCGCCCGATGGCGGCGTCCCTCTGCAAGGATGTCGCGCACGATGCTTTCAAGCAAAGGAAAACCCGCCCGGCGACCGCCGCCGTGGTCACGCCCGGGGCGGCGTTCTCGTCGCCGGCCGGGATGTCGAGACTAGGCTCGAATGGCGTCCTCATTGGCCCGTCTCCGGGCGCGGAAGGTCAACCCGATGGCCACGCAAAGGACCACCAGTTGCAGGTTGGCCACGATGTTGTAGGCCGCATAGTAATTGTATTTGTGAATGCTGCGATCCACCAAGCATATGATTGGCATGATGACGCCGATGATCATCAAGGCCGCGAGTACGGCGCACCATAGCCGCCGCCACCGCAGGGAAATCCAGACGAAGATTACGGCGGCGTTCGTGTCGATGATCGTCACGGGATAGTCCAGGCGAGTCTTGCCTTCCAGACTGACCAGAGGCGTGAGCGCCCAACCGATGATCAGGACCAAGGCGGCCAACCGCAGTGGACGATCCCCCTTCCGAAGCGCCACGCCGCAGATCACCAGGGCGAACAGGTAAGCGACGAAGGGGATCAGCAATTCGTATTGGAGCAGCGCTTCCAAGCTTCGACCTCGATACGCATGCTGACGCGCCCCTCAGGGCGTCAAGATTAGGCTCGAATAGCGTCCTCATCGGCCCGTCTCCTGGCGCGGACGGTCAGCCAGATGGCCACGATCAAGGCGATCAGCTGCAGAGTGGCCACGACGTTGGTCGAAGCCGTTCGATTGTAACGGTGGATGTCGCGGTCGGCCCAGGCCACGAAGGGGATGAGGATACTGACGATCGTCAAGGCGGCGAGCACGGCGCACCATATCCGCCGCCAACGCATGGAGATCCATACGAGGATCAGCGCCACGGTCGTGTCGATGATCGACATCGGGTAGTTCATGCCGAACTTGTCCCGGTGCCCCGTCAGGGCCGAAAGCGTCCAGCCGACGACGATCACCGCCGCCGCCAGCCGCAGCGGCCAGTCGCCTTTCCAGAACGCCACGCCGCAGATCACCATGGCGATCAGATAGGCGGCGTAGGCGATCAGAGTGATGGCATTGTCGACCAGCGATAGGAACAAGCTCGGACCTCGATATGGGCGATGTCTTGCCCCGAGCATGATATGGATCAGCTTCTTTCAGGCCAAGCGAGTCCCGCCGCGCGATCGCCGCCATGGCCGAACCCGAGGCGGCGCGTTCTTCGCCGCCCAGGGCGTCAAGATTAGGCTCGAATAGCGCCCTCATCGGCCCGTCTCCGGGCGCGGACGGTCAGCCAGATGGCCACGCAAAAGACCACCAGCTGCACCCATGCCACGATGTCGTAGGCCGCATAGTAGTTGTATTTGTGAATGCTGCGATCCACCACGCATACGATCGGAATGATGACGCTGATGATCGTCAAGGCCGCGAATACGGCGCACCATAGCCGCCGCCACCGCATGGAAATCCAGATGAAGATCAGGGCGGTGTTCGTGTCGATGATCACCACGGGATAGTCCAGGCGAACCCTGCCTCCCAGGCTGACCAGGGGCGTGAGCGTCCAGGCGATGATCACGACCAAGGCGGTCAACCGCAGTGGACGGTCCCCCGTCCGAAGCGCCACCCCGCAGATCACCAAGGCGATCAGGTAGGTGACGAAGGGCTGCAGCAATTCGAATAGGGTCAGCGATACCAAGCTTCGACCTCGATGCGCGTGCTGGCTCGCCGCCCAGGGCGTCGAGACTAGGACCGAACGGCGCCCTCATCGGCCCGTCTCCGGGCGCGGACGGTTAGCCAGACAGCCACCAGCATGACGACGAGCTGGAGGGCGGACACGATCGTGTTGGCGAGCCAATGATTGTAGATGTGAATCCCGCGATCGACCTCCGCCACGAGCGGGATGACGACGACAATGATCGTCAAGGCGGCGAGCACGCCGCACCAGATCCGCCGCCACCGCATCGAAATCCACACGAAAATCAGCGCGACGTTCGTGTCGAGGATTGTCACGGGGTAGTCCAGACCGTGCCTGTGCCCCTCGGTGATGAGCGGGGAGAGAGCCCAAGCGGCGATCAAGACCGCAGCCGCCAAGCGCAGGGGGCGATCCCCTTTCCAAAAGGCCAGGCAGCAGATCAACGCGGCGGTGAGATAGCCGACGTAAGGAAACAATACCAAGCTTGAGCCCCGATGCGAACCACGGCCAGCGTGGCGCGTACCCGCTAGCGGCGATCTTTCCCAACGAAGTAACGCACGATCTTTTCATGGCACAAGAAAACCCGTCGCGCGGCAGACGCCGCCCGTTGATGAAGTACTGAGAGGATAGTGGTGGTCTGTCGGCGCTAGCCGGTCAGCGATGCGTGATGCGCTGAACCGCCATGATGAACTCGTGCACGCCGATCGCGATGGCCGCCAAGAGGACGGCGGTCAGCGCCGTGATGCCGAGCACGAGGCCCAGCCACTGAAGGTTGCTCAGCTCATGGCGCCAATCCCGCCGGCCCTTTGAGCGATCGTCAGAAACGCCGTCGCCGCCAGGATCTGTGACCAGGTCTTGGAGGACCGCCCGCCACTGGCTTGCGCCGTCCACGAGGCCGACGCCTTGTCGGACGCCAGGTTCGTCGAGTGATGTCTGTTCATGGCCGCTCCCGATCTCCCGATCAGAAAGCGGTGGGTCCGGAAGCGCTGCCAGATCGCTTGGTCGCTTACGGTAGTCATTACCGGGGTCGCCGCCCTCCCAGGCCACGAACGCCAGGGCCGCGTCACGCCGGCTCATGCCCGACAGGCGACGACGCGCGCTGAGCACGTGCATCTCAACGGTCTTGGGCGAAAGGCCCAGGGCCCTGGCGATCTCCTTGGACTGGAGATGAGCCGCGATGAGCCGGAGGATTTCCCGCTCGCGAGGGGTGAGCTTTTCGAAAGCGGTACTGACGCGATCCACCATGTGCTCAAAATGATCGGCCGTGCTGTTCGCGTCTAGCGAGCAGAACGGGTAATCTGAAACAATCAGGTTTCCGAGCGCACGAACGGCAGTCGTGTGGTCGGTGTCTTGTTCAGAGCGAACAGGGCGTTGGCCACCGCCGGACCGATCACCGGCGTCCCCGGCTCACCCACCCCGCTAGGCGGGTTGCCGGAGGGCACGATGTTGGTCTCCACCGTCGGCGCCTCGTTGATCCGCAGCACGCGGTAGCGGTCGAAGTTGCTCTGGTCGACCTTGCCGTCGGTCAAGGTGACTTCACCGAACAGAACGCCCGAA
>Ga0102591_1003784_pt1 | contig 12898 bp, 13 predicted proteins | sample AraplaCol_mCL_r2_2_FD_76860 | JGI IMG/M metagenome (GOLD analysis project Ga0102591, IMG submission 76860) | Arabidopsis root microbial communities from North Carolina, USA - plate scrape MF_Col_mCL_r2 (SPADES assembly) (version 2) | ecosystem: Host-associated > Plants > Roots > Endosphere... | reverse complement strand
GGACATGTCGGCGAAGGCGCGGGTGCGCGAGACGTTTGCCCAGTTCACCCCCAGCGTGAAGACCGAAACCGCAGCCCGGAAGGGCGAGGTGAAGCCGCAGGTCCAGCAGGCCCAGGCGCCGGTTCCTCAGGCCGTTCCAGCCCCAGCCCAACCCAAGCGCAAGGTGGCCAGGGCGCATCCGGCCCCGCAGTATCAGTATGGCGGGCCGCAGTATGGGCAGTTTGGCCGGCCGATGATGGTGGCCCAGCGGCCGCCATTCGGCTTCTTCAACAGCACCTGGTAACAACGGCTCCGACCCGCCTCGATCGAGGCGGGGAGGGCTTTTTATTGGCCAGCCTCTCTGCTAATTCGAACCCATCCGAACGCCGCCAAGTGCTGGCTTGCCAGCCGCGGTGCGGCGTTTATCGGTTGTGGCCCTCACCTCGGGCCAGGGCGCTCGTAGCTCAGCTGGATAGAGCATCGGATTTCGATGAGCGTGATCCGGCCCCGCAAGGTGCCGCAACTAGCCTCACAAAACACTCCCAAATGTCCGAAAAACCTCTATAATACAGAGGCTTACGGCATAGTGTGGCGCATTGCAGCTATCAACGTGCTCCACTGCATAACGGCCTCATCTGTTTACTCAGCCGTTTACTTATTGGGAGCACTGGATTTTGGGTACGATGCTCACGGCAGCCGCCGTCACCAAGCTCAAGCCGACCGACAAGCGGCGCGAAATCCCTGACGCTGGAGCCCCCGGGCTCCGACTGGTCATCCATCCGACCGGCACAAAGACGTGGATCACTCGGTTCCGTCGCCCCAACGGCAAGCAGGGCAACCTGACCCTCGGGCCGCTCGACACGTCGGGCAGGGAGGAACACGCGCCAACCCTCGGCCACCCTCTGACCTTGGCGGCCGCTCGTGCCTTGGCCATCGAACTCAGCCGACAGCGCAGTCGGGAGATTGACGTCATTGCGGTCCGCAGCGCGGAGAGGCACCGCAAGCGCATCACGATGCAGGAGAGCGCTGCCAACACCTTCAGCATCGCAGCGCGGGACTTCATCGACGAGCACGTGGTGCGCAAGACCGGCGAGAAGCCCCGCCGGTGGCGGGAGAACGCGCGGATGCTGGGGCTGGACTATTCTGACGACGAGCCCACAGTCATCAAGGGCAGCCTTGCGGACCGCTGGCGGGACAAGCCGGTCCCAGAGGTAACCGAGGATGACCTCTACCTTCTGATCGAGGAGGCGAGGCGGCACGGCGTCCCGGGCATGGCGAAGAGGGGCAAGGCCCCGTCCGACGCACGGGGGAGGCACCTCGCAGCCGTGCTGTCGTCGTTGTTCAAGTGGCTGAAGGCGCATCGCCGCATCAAGGTCAATCCGTGCTTGGAGTTGGAGAAGCCCGTTCCGTCGCGATCACGCGAGCGGGTTCTCTCCGACGCCGAGGTGCGCGAGCTTTGGGCAGCGTGCGAGCTGATCGGCGCGAGCCCGGGGCAGAACAGCCGTCCGCCGTGGGGCGCGTTCGTCAAACTGCTCTTGCTCACGGGTGCTCGGCGCAACGAGATCGCTCGTCTTGAGGACGGCGAGTTGATCGGCGACATGATCAGCCTGGCGGGAAGCCGCACCAAGAACGGGTTACCACACGACATCCCGCTGTCAGCCATGGCGCTGGAGATACTGGCGGGCGTGCAGCGCGTTCCGAACTGCAAGTATGTCTTCTCGACGAACGGCAGGACGCCAATCAGCGGGTTCAGCAAGCTCAAGAGGGCACTGGACAAGATCATCACCGAACATCGCGCGGCCCATGGTGTGGCTGAGGCCATCAAGCCTTGGAGGCTTCACGATCTGCGCAGAGTGACGTCGACCGGGATGAACGGCATCGGTGTCTTGCCCCACATTGTGGAGGCTGTGCTCAACCACATCTCGGGCTCGAAGGGTTCGGTTGCCGGGACCTACAACAAGGCGAAGTACAATCCCGAGAAGCGCGCATCGTTGGAGCAATGGGCCGACCATGTGCGGAGGGTCGTGCAATGAAGGGGCATGCAACGACAGCCGGGGATATCTTACAAAAGATCGACCCAAGATCCGATCTGCCTGCGGCAAAACGTAGGGCGCTAGCGGACGACATCCTACATGCGATTGGTAACTTTCAGGACAGCACGCTCGTTACTTACAGCGACAACGACTACGCGAAGGCGCGGAAGCACTTTGAAAAGTTTGCCCTTGCAATGAGAAAAGTAGAGATCGTGTGGAATGGGATGGGTGACAATTGGCTGCTTCTCGACGATGTCGACTTGGACACGATTGACAAATTGGAGGACGTGATCGCGTTCGGTCACCGGTGCGCGGCCGAAGCACTGGCGAACAAGACAACGGTCATAAACAGGAAAGCGCGCCTGAAACGCCTCGCCGTGAGCTTAGCGTTCAAGCTGCTAAGCGATCACGGGGTCAAACCAACTGCCACCAAGGGGAGTATGTATTGCAACGTCGCCAACCTAATATACGGCGGCGACGACGACCTGCTGAAGGCGTGCAGAGAACACAACTCCGCGCAGCGCGCGACCCGCAAGGCCAAGAAGACTAAGAGTTAGAAAAGCCCACTCGCGTTTGAGAATTTTCAGCAAGGGCTTTTTTCAGGAGACATATTGCGGCCATCAGAGAGCCACTGAGGACCGCAACGATGACGACCGTCCGCGCCGATCAATCTTGGACATCATCCCCAAGTGCCAGCACGGGGCCACGCGGCCCAGTGACGGTGCCGGACACCGCTGAGTACATCACCGCGCGCCAGTACTGCGACCGGCTCGGGGGTATCTCCTTCACGACGCTAGCGCGAATGCTTGACCGCGATGCAGAGATGCCGCGTCCCATATATTTCGCCAATCGCATCCGCTTCTTCAAGCTCACGGACATCAAAGCTTACGAGCACATGTGCGAGGTCCGCTCTGCAGCGGAAGCGCTGGCTCGAAATGAGGATCAGCGTAACGGCTGAGATGATGGCCCAAGGTGTCATGCACCTTGGGCCATTTTTCTGACCACGGCGCTGATGTCCCTAGGCGGCGTGCAAATTGGAGGGGCGTCAACGAGAGCGGCCAGCGTGGGCTGACCCGCCTCAAATAAAGGATATTAAGAATGTCGAAAAAATCGGGCACGAAAATCATCGCACCGCCCGTTGAGTGGGTGCATCCCTTTCAATCGTTCAAAACCTACTTGATCCGCACGTTCAGCATGGAGGATGGCGACCCCGAAAGCGATCGCGATGCGATTAGGCAGAGCATCTCGACCTTGCTCCACCTGTCCGGCGCGCTGGTCGACGCAGATCAGCGGCAGTATGGGACGGGAGAGGACTTCCATGCGAACTTAGACGCCTTCGCTCACGAGCTGGTTGCGCGGATGAAATCCGACGTTGCTCCAGATCATGACGGCGTTCCTATTCAAAGAGCGCTTTATCGAGTGGCAGCCGAGTTCTTAGCCGTCGTGAACGACGTCAAGCGTCAACAATATCTCGCTCAGCGCCGCACTAGGATCGAGATCCCTGTGTCCGATGACGACATGCGGCTCTAGTGCAACGCGCGCTCGGTCATGGTCGGGCGCGCACCTTCTGCGTCAAAAATAGAGGAAAGCGGGCTGTTCAGAAGCGCAAATCAACATGAAGACTGTCTAGGACACTCAACGGAGACGATGGATGTTCAAGCGGCCTCATACCCCAGAGACCAAGCAGAAGATCGCGAATGCTATGCGAGGGCGCAAGGTCAGCGGCGAGACGAAGGCGAAAATCTCGCGCAAGCTGAAAGCCCAGTGGCGTGAGCTAAAGAAACTCCAGAGGGCGGCGGACGCAGCGTAAATCCGCAGCGTACTTTTCCCGTTGTAGCTGATCTAGACCGCGGATCGCACAACACTCCAGCAGCGGTTCAGTTCCCCAAACCTGATCGTCAAAAGAACCGCGCCGAAGGTTGACCAGACCTTGGCGCGGCATTGGAGAACTACGACATGAACAACGCTGATGTATCGGTTGCGCGCGCCTTTGAAAACCCCCTCGTAACGGTTACGTTCTTCCGGAACGCCACCGCGAGAAGTCGCAGGCAACTGGAAATGGCTCTCGAACATTTGCGCGACGAGGTTCTGAGCACGACGGCCAGCGTGAAGCGGGACTTGCCTTGGCTCAAGTTGGCCGTCTTCGGAGATGAGAGGACCGACAGGGGCAGCCTGCGCCACGACAGGAACGTGACGGCGATCACCGGCATCGAAGGCGACTACGATGGCAAGCAAATCCCGTTCGAGCAGGCCGTCGAGGCGCTGCGGCGGGCGAACGTTACCGCGCTCGTGTACACGTCGCCAAGCCATACAAATGATCGTCCAAAGTGGCGGGTTCTATGCCCGACGTCTCGCGAGCTACCTCCGACCGAGCGGGCCGGATTTGTTGCGCGGGTCAACGGCGTGCTCGGCGGCGTTTTGGCATCAGAGAGCTTCACGGTCTCGCAATCGTACTACTACGGCAGCGTGGACAATAATGCCGAACACCGGGCCGAGATCGTGTACGGCGACAACATCGACATGCGCGACGATCTGGACGAACGTGCGATCTGGAGAGAGCGAGACCAAGAAGGGGCGAACGGCAACGCTTTTCTAGCGACGGCGGCCGGCCAATCTTTCAAACCGCCGCTCGACATCGAGGGCGCGCTCCGTGACATGACCCACGGCAACATCCACGACACCCAGCTCCGCGTTAGCGCTTCCCTGATGAGCGCAGGCGTCGAAGTAGACGACGCTGTGGCGATGATACTTGGGGCCTCAAAGGCATTGCCTGACACCGAGGGGTGGGATTGGGATGGGGAGGAGAGCACAATCCGGGCGATGTGCACGGACTTCGTCAGGAAGCATCCTCGCGATCAAACGGTTAGTCTCAAAGACGCTCTAGATAAACGGGAAGCCATAAAGCAGGCGGCTATTCTTGACGCGCAGGACCCGATGCGCTCCGCGCGTGCAATGTACGAGGCGGAGTACCAGACGCCAGACGGCGAGGACATCTTGGTTCGACATCGCGGGGAGTTCTTCAAGTGGAGCGGGGCTTGTTACCAGATCAACTCTGAGGAGGCGCAGCGTCAAGAGATATGGAGGTATCTTGAGGGCGCGCGCGTCAAGACTAAGGACGGAAATACGGCACCGTTCAAACCGAAGAAGGACAACGTCGGCAACGTCTACGAGGCCCTCGGGGCCGTTTGCGCGCTGGAAGACTACGTAGAAGCACCCGCGTGGATCGGCGACGAGCCGCCGCCCGCGCCAGCAGGCGAGTTCTTCGCGGCCGCCAATGGTCTGCTGCATCTGCCGGCGCGACGGCTCCACGCGCCAACACCCTCATTCTTCGGCGTTACCGCGTCGAGTGTCTCCTACGCCCCCGATGCACCCGCGCCGTCCGAGTGGTTGTCGTTCTTGCGGGGCACCGTCAGCGACGCCCAAGCCATCGATGCACTCCAAGAGTGGATGGGGTACACCCTCAGCGGTGATACGTCACAGCAGAAGATCCTCTTCTGCATCGGTCCGCGCCGCAGCGGCAAGGGGACGTTCGGGCGCATCCAGACGGCTCTCCTTGGCAAGAACTCGGTCGGCGGTCCAACGATGTCGCAGCTGGGCACCCAGTTCGGCCTCGCGCCGTTGATCACCAAGTCTCTCGCCATCATCAGCGATGCGCGGATCGGCAAGAAGACTGACCGGGCCGCCGTCACTGAGCGCCTGCTCACGATATCGGGGGAGGACGCAATCGACGTAGACCGGAAATATGGGACGGTCTGGACCGGTCGGCTGCCAACCCGCATCGCCATCATGACCAACGAGCTGCCCGCATTCTCCGAGGGCAGTGGTGCTCTGGCCGGCCGCTTCCTTGTCATCCTGTTCCAGAACAGCTTCTTCGGCAGGGAGGACCCGGGTCTGACAGACCGGCTCATGCGTGAGTTGCCGGGCATTCTGAATTGGGCAATTGAAGGCTACTGCCGACTGCGGGAGCGCGGGCATTTCGTCCAGCCGGCCAACGCGCTGGAGCAGATCGAGGCCATCGAGCGGCTGGGCAATCCGGTGAAGGCGTTCGTCCTAGATCGCTGCGTCGTCGGTCCGGCACGGGAGATCGAGACAGACGTACTTTATGAAGACTGGAAGGCTTGGTGCATGGAGCAGGGCGGTGACCCCGGCAACAAGGACTGGTTTGGCCGAAACCTCAGAGCCGCCGTGCCGGGACTGAGCACCGCTAGGCCCGCGATTGATGGCCACAGGACCACCGTGTACCGGGGCGTGGGCATCGAGACGCCCAACCACGTTGGTGCGTCCGGCTACCGCCTCAGCCAGAGGGCGCGGAGCAGCGGCGTGACCTCGTAGCGCGTCAGGCCATGTCGGGGCATTTCCTCACTTTCTTCTAATAGAGTTTGGAATTGTTGCCCGCCTTGCCTTGCTCCTTTCAGTTTTCTCCCCGCGATAATTTGGAGAAATGGCCTGACATGGCCCGACGCAGCCCCCGTGGGAGAGGCGGAGGAGGGCGCACTCCGCCCAGCTCCAGGCCCTACATTCTCAAAATCTCTCGCGAGATTTAAATCCACCGCCCTGCCAGATCGCGAGCGGAGCCCGCCGGCGCGCCCGCCCACGATGGCAACGCGGTAGATGCCCGCCAAGCGACGCGCGCTCCACCGCGCTCCCGCCGCGTCTGCCGAGCCCGCAGCATGAGCGGTGCAACACCGCCAAACGGAAGATGTACGGCCAACCGAAAGGCCGTCACAACTGATCAAGACTAGTAGATCAAATCGAGACGGGAGCGTCAGATGGCCAGCGGCAAGTGGATCTCCTACCTGCGGGTGAGCACGGACCGCCAAGGCGCGTCGGGGCTGGGCATCGAGGCCCAGCGCAACGCGGTCACGAGCTTCCTGAACGGCGGGCAGTGGGAGCTGATCCGGGAGTTCGTGGAGGTGGAGAGCGGGGGCAAGAACGACCGCAGCCAGCTCAGCGAAGCGCTCCGCATGTGCCGCCTGTACGGGGCCAAGCTCGTCATTGCCAAGCTGGATCGCCTGTCCCGCGACGCGCACTTCCTGCTAGGTCTAGAGAAGGCAGGCGTGGACTTCGTCGCCGCCGACATGCCTAACGCCAACCGGCTCACGATCGGCATCATGGCCATGGTGGCGGAGGAGGAGCGCCGCATGATCTCCCGCCGCATCAAGGAGGCGCTGGCCGCCGCCAAGGCGCGGGGCAAGAAGCTGGGCGGCAAGCGCAACAACGCCCTGTCCGATGAGTGCAGGCAGGCGTCCGCCGTCCGCCGCCGCGCGGTGGCTGACGCCCGCGCCGCCGACATCATGCCCGCCATCAGGGCCCTGCAGCAGGGTGGCGCGACCAGCCTGCACCAGATCGCGGCTGGCCTGAACGCCCAAGGCATCCCGACGCCGCGCGGCGCGGAGCGCTGGCGCCCCGCCCAGGTCGCGCGCGTGCTCGGTTGGGACAGCGCCTAGGATCAAGGTAGTTAGAAAAGCAAACGCCAAGGTAGTTGGACGAACGAGAGTGGCGCTGAATTCGTTTGGCGTATCAATCTGCCAAACCTGAGAGCAGCAGGCACGTCTCGTGCAGGTTTCTCTTCGTGTATTCATCCCGGACGAGCTTCGACAGGTATTTTTCCAAGGACCTAGCCCAGTGACATTCGAGTTGCTTCGGCTCGAACCCTCCGTCGAGGCGAAACTCGGTCGGTTGCGGCGGGGTCACGTAATAGTACAGACTCAGGCGCTCGCCGTTTAGCGCGCCGGTCATGACCCGCTTCCAGCGCTGATCGGTCCTATCGCCGGCAATCTTTGCCGCCGTCTTCGCCCCGGTGTAGCTGCGGAAGCGACCTAGTAGCCCGTCCTGCCCGTCCGCCTTGCCGATCTTCTGAATCTGGGTGTCGCCATGAGAGAGGAGGCAGTAAACGCCGCGCTCTATGGGAAGAGACGGTGCGGCGGCATTGCACCAGTAAAACCGGGACTCGTCTGACCGATAGGCGAGCTGAGTACCGTGTCGTGTAAATGCCCTTTTCAGGCTCACTACAATGGGCACTATCTCCAATTTTCGCTCCGGCAGTTAGGGCGCCGAGAACTCGGCTAAGGCGGTGGGCCAAACGCGGCTGACGTTGGATCTATAACCGTAAACCGGCTGCTCCGATAGCATTCTACAAGAAGACGCTCTTGTAACCCAAGGTAGTCTCGCTAGGATATCATTGGGAGGGGCAGGATGCGTCATCTTACAGCGGTGGGTTTGCTTGCATTGGCTGGAGTAGCGCATGCGGAAGCGCCTGGGGCAGCCTACTTTTGCCGAGAAGAGTTTATGGGCGGCCTGGCCTTCAACTCTGGGTCCCACGAGTGGGAAGGGGGGAGCTTCACCACTCGGCGCAACTTCGTCCTAAAGCTCAAGCCCGCCGGAGTTCAGGTTCAAGGCCAATACAGCTACGATTTAGTGCAGGTATGGGTAACGCCGGAAGGCCAAAGTCTACCAATCGAATGCTTAGACCTCGGCAAAGAAGTTGGCGAGATGGACCAAATCACCGTTCCTAAGAATAACATCTTGCGGTGCGTTTCGAGCATGACCCAGTATCAGTTCAACCGAGCAAATAACCGCTTTCTAACCGTGTATGCCTATGGCTACGTGAACGGCGCGGACAACCACGACGACACGCCGTACATCTCAGGCGGCCGCTGCACTAAGATCGACTGAGGTCGGGTATGGAGATTCTCGATCTCAAATTTGCAGGCGTGCCAGTCTGGATGATCCTTGTCGTAGCAGGGCTTCTGTACAACGCGCGCTTTGCGTATCGTGAGTGGCGAAAGGACCGAGACACGGTCCGCGAGCTGGACGAGGCGCAGCGCAGGTTTCAGTCTGAACATGTGTGGAAGCCACGGATGGTTGGCGGTGTCGACTGCGGCGAGTGGGTGAGGAAGGACGGACGCCCCCTCGGTGCCGAAGATTGAGCTGAGCGGCTAACTGCAAAGGGCCACCCTTTAACTTCAGGAACTGCGCCGCCGTCCTTGACTTTCCTGCACTTCACATTCAATTATTCAAAAAGCTGTAATTTTTCAACGATCACCTTAGGATTGTCTCGGGGGGCAAGGATGGCAACTGCTGTGCCACGCCAATTTGAAATTGTACGCATAGCCGCACGGAACGACTTTGAAACAAAGATTCAACTCGCAACCGAGTTGGAAAACTACACCAAGCGGATGATACGCGAAAATCGCGATTCTGCCTTCCAGCGATATTATGATGATCGGCGAAGTGCTCTGCGTGCTCGCACTATAGTCTCGTACATCAGCGTCGCGCAGAACGTTGGCACCCTAGATGACTCATTGAAGCCGACTGGGAGGGTGACCGCGAGTACTCCTCTCTCTGGTTTCTCAAATCATCTGAAGGACTGCTTGTTGCCCTACGCCAAGAAGCACGGGTTTTCCCTCGATCAAATTCGAGATTTCATTTCGAGCAAGCTCAAGGGCTCAAATCCTGTCGCACCCATAACTCCACGCTTGCTGTACACCGGTCAAACTCCAAACGTATCCGAGTTTACCTTCACACAGTGCTTGTACATGCTCGACGAACTTTTCAATGATCGATTTCGAGTGAGATCTGTACGGACGCTGCTCCACAAGGACGTGTTCTGGGGCGCGATCTAACTCGGTTTGGGAGAGCGGTCGATGTCTAGCGTAAAGCAAAACGATGTTGACGCTGCACGTCAGTATTTCTTTGATCTGTGTGGTCGGGCGGACGGCCGAGAAGATCACGACGTGTTGAGCTATGCAGTGCAGACTGAGAGCATCTCGAGTTGCTTTACGTCCAAGATGCCCCTTACAGTTCTGTTGGGGATGAAGGGCGTCGGCAAATCGACTGCCTTCAAAGCAATGGTTACCGAACCGCGGCCGGGCTTCCTGGTTGGGGGATTCGCTCCGGGTTCAGAGCGCTTCAAGCGCCTCTCCAACGTTCAGCCAGGTCTTTTTAGGGAGCGTTTTCTTGCGCTGTTCTTGATTGCTGCAGTGGCGCTCCTTGATGAAAGCGAACAATTAGACGCCAAGGACAAGAGCAGCCTGTCTATTCTACCTCCAGCGCTTAAATCGATTTTAAAGAGGTTGGATAGCGCCGTCAAAGAAGGTAGATCGCGCATCAAGGGAGGATCCGCGTTCGGCTTTGGCTTGTCGTTCGATCTCAGTGAGGATCAAGAGAAGAAGTTAGATCAGTTTGACCGCGACCTGGCTCGAACGAAGCTTCGAGCGCTCGCAGGCAAGGGTGTCGCGGTTAGGTTTTTTGTTGACGACCCCGAGCAATCACTGCCGCCGGGTGAGCAGGGGCACAACGCGCTCATCGGACTGCTGCTCGCTGCAAACGAAATAAACGTCAACTTTAGGGGTGTCGTAGGCGTGACCGTCTTGCTGAAGACGCATGTCTACCAAAAGGTGTCGAGCAACGAGGAGTTGGCGAACATGATTCCCGCGCAGCGGGGAGCGCTGTCTTGGACTGAGGACGAATTGCTTGCTGCGGTGGACAGTAGGTTGTCCTTCGCCGGTGTCAGCTATGCGGATGTGTTTGCGTTCAAGAAAGCGGACATGAAGAAGCACGTGATTTCGTCGCTGAGAAACGGACCGCGCGACTTGTTTGTCTGGATTGCGATGGCGGCCACGGCTTCGGGCGCTGGGAAGTTGAACTTAGATGATTTCTCGGCGACTACGAAGGAGATCGGTGATTTTTCTATGCGGCAGATATCGAGCGCTTACACTGAGGAAGTCCCCAATCTACCGAGGCTGCTGCGCTTGGTCTTTCCAAAGAACAAGGAATATAGCTGGGAATCGTTGATCGCTGCGGTGGCAGGATTGCGCACGAACAGTCAGGAATTCATCGAGCTCAGCGAGAAGAACAAGCTCGATCTTTCGTCAGACTATGCGAAGTTTTTCTTGGAGGCGGGCACACTTCAGTTGTCAACAAAGAGTGGCGTAGTGGAGCCCTTTGGCAAGGACTACCACCACAATCAGGAGATTGGGAAAGACACAAAGGTGAAGGTGCATCCTCTGTTGGCGGCTGCGCTGTTCTAGCAAAAATCTATTTTTGAGAAAGGTGATTGCCGGGACAAGCAAATCACCATTAGGCGCTCAATCATGCAGCGCCCTAGCCAGCAGATAGCCAATCCATCGCGCTTCGCGCGTTCCAGAGTGACCAACGGACGGTTGCCGCCGGGAATTGACGGCCGCAGCCTGCAAGCCCGCCGCTGGCGGGATTTGGTTCGCGGGTACGAGGCGGACTTCATCATCACGACCGAGGTGGACCGAGGCTTGGTCCACATGGCTGCCACTCTGACCCTCACCTTGGAGGGGATGCAGGCCGCGCAGCTGAGAGGCGAGGCGGTGGATGCGGGCGAGCTGACGCGTCTCGCAGGCCAGCAGCGCCGCGTCTTGGCCGACCTCCGGCGCAAGGGGGAGGCAGCCGTTCCCACGCCCATCTCCATCCACGAGCACTTGGCGCGGAGCGCCGCTGCCCTTGAGCCTGAGGAGGGCGGGGACTGATGGCGCGGGCCGCCCAGACCAAGCCCAAGGCGCGCCCCCGGGCGGCGGCCAGCCTGCGGCCTCCGAGCATCATCACCGCCATGGACGACGCGCACCTGTTTGGGCCGTTCTTCCAAGGGGCGTCGTGGGACGGCTGGCGCACGGTCCTCAAAGCCGCCTACGGCCTTCCCCTGTCAGACCAAGAGCAGACCTTCTTCCGAAGCATCGCAGGCGACCGCGAACCGTCCCCAAGCCGAGTGCGGGAGTTGTGGTGCGTTGCGGGGAGGCGCGGCGGCAAGGATGCGATTGCGAGCTTGATCGCAGCCTTCGCCGCCGCGCTGTTTGACCAGCAGCATAGGCTGCGGCCCGGTGAGCGCGCGCTCGTCATGTGCCTGGCCTGCGACCGCGCGCAGGCCAAGATCGTGCACGGCTACATTGGCGCCTACTTCCGTGACGTTCCTCTGCTCCAACCTCTCCTGACGCGTGAGACGGCCGAAGTCTTTGAGCTGTCCAATGGTGTGGACATCGCCGTTGCCACCAACTCTTTCCGCGCCGTGCGCGGCCGCCCGATCCTGCTCGCCATCTTGGACGAGGTGGCATTCTGGCGGGACGAGAACAGCGCCAAGCCCGACGAGGAGCTTTACAAGGCCATCGCACCTGCGCTCGCTAGCCTGACGCCACACTCGATGATCATCGGCATCAGCTCGCCGTACCGGAAATCAGGCCTTCTGTACAAGAAGTACAAGCAGCACTTTGGCAAGAGCGATGACGTGCTCGTCATCCAGGCGCCGACCCGCACCCTCAACCCGACCATCCCGCAAGAGATCGTGGACCGCGCGCTCGCCGAAGACCCGGCCGCCGCGCAGGCCGAGTACATGGGCGAGTTCAGGGACGACATCGGCGGCTGGCTGCCGGTGGACGTGATCGAGGGGGCCGTAGACGCGGGCGTGACGGCGAGGCCGCCGCATCCGCTCATCCAGTACCGCAGCTTCTGCGACCCCAGCGGCGCGCGCGGTGACAGCTTCACCTGCGCCATTGCGCACGATTGGGACGGCGTCGCCGTGCTGGATTGCCTCGTCGAGGTCAAGCCGCCGTTCAATCCGATGGAGGCGGTGGCGAAGATCGCCAAGACGCTGCGAGAGTACGGCCTGAGCGAGACGACGGGGGACCGCTACGCCGCCGAGTTCAACGTCGCCGCCTTCGCCGCCAACGGCATCACCTACCGCAACTCAAACCGCGACCGCTCGGCCATCTACCAAGACGTCTTGCCGCTGTTCACGTCCGGGCGGGTGAGGCTGATCGACAACCGCAAGCTAGTCGCCCAGTTCACCGGACTGGAGCGGCACACCTCATCAGTTGGGCGAGACCGGATCGACCACGGCCCGGGAGGGCACGACGACCTCTGCA
>Ga0102591_1003783_pt1 | contig 12900 bp, 9 predicted proteins | sample AraplaCol_mCL_r2_2_FD_76860 | JGI IMG/M metagenome (GOLD analysis project Ga0102591, IMG submission 76860) | Arabidopsis root microbial communities from North Carolina, USA - plate scrape MF_Col_mCL_r2 (SPADES assembly) (version 2) | ecosystem: Host-associated > Plants > Roots > Endosphere... | reverse complement strand
GAAGGCGAGGCGTTCTTCTGCTTCGAGCCAGTGGATCATCCCATCAACGCCGTGCATCTGCCGGGCGGTGCGGTCGCCAACGGCATGACCGAACTGGCACCGCGATCCAGCCTGGAGCGTGCGTTCGCGTTCCGGGTCGAACGCCTGGACGCCTGAGAGGCCGTCGACATGAAAAGAGAGGTCGTATCGTGATTCGTTCCCTTCGAAGCGTCCATCTGGGTGCGGTGCTGGCGTGCGGTCTGCTGGCGTCCCCGGTCTACGCGGCCGCGACGGTCAATGCGACGCCGCGATACGACGCTGTGCAGCGGCTCTTCCGTCTGGACGCGGGTGGCGTCACCTATGCCATGGGCGTCAACGCCGATGGCATGCTGCAGACCCTTTACTGGGGCGCGCGGCTGCCGGCGAGCGACACGCTCGGGCCCGCGCTGCCGGCACCGGAACGTTCGTCGTTCGATCCGGCCGGCGCGCTCACGCCGCAGGAGTACGCCGGGTGGGGCGGCGCGATGACCGCGACACCCGCCCTCAAGGTGCGTCTCGACGATGGCAATCGCGATGTGGTGCTGCGCTACGACAGCTACCGTGTCGAGAACGACGGCCTCGCCATCGTGCTCAAGGACGCGCAGGCCGGCGTCGCCGTGACGCTGCGTTACACCGCCGACGACGCGACGGGCATCGTGGGCCGCTCCGCGCACATCGAGAACACTGGCAAGCAGGCGCTGACCATCGACAGCGCGGCGGCCGCCACGTGGAATCTGCCGCGCGCCAACGACTATTCGCTGCGCTACCTCACGGGAACGTGGGCCGGCGAATGGCATCTGCAGACGCGTCCCGTGACGCCGGGTGCGACGGTACTCGAAAGCCGCCGCGGCAGTACCGGCGACGAGAACAACCCGTGGTTCGCGATCGGACGCGGCGACGCATGGAACGAAGACCACGGCGACGTCTGGTTCGGTGCGCTCGCGTGGAGCGGTTCGTGGAGCATTCGCGTCGACGAGGACATTCTCGGGCAGGTGCGTGTCGTCGGCGGATTCAATCCGTTCGACTTCGCTTATCGCCTGAAGCCCGGCGAAGCACTGGACACGCCGGTTTTCTACGCCGGTTACACGCGCGCCGGCATCGGCGACGCCTCGCGTCTCATGCATGCGTTCGAACGCGATCGCGTTCTGCCGGGCGGCGCGTCGGCCGCGTTGCGTCCGGTGCTCTACAACTCGTGGGAGGCGACCGAGTTCAAGGTCGACGAGCCGGGGCAGGAGAAGCTCGCCGAGAAGGCCGCCGCGCTCGGTGTCGAGCGCTTCGTCGTCGACGACGGCTGGTTCGGTGCGCGCGACAACGATCGTGCGGGGCTGGGCGACTGGGTCGTGAACCGGCGCAAGTTTCCGAACGGACTGAAGCCGCTGATCGACAAGGTGCACGGCCTCGGCATGAGCTTCGGCCTGTGGGTCGAGCCGGAAATGATCAACGCCGACAGCGACCTCTATCGCGCGCATGCGGACTGGGTGCTCAATTTTCCTGGCCGTCAACGCAGCGAGGGGCGCCATCAGCTGGTGCTCAACCTCGCGCGCGAGGACGTGAAGGCGCACGTGCTCCAGGTGCTGGATCGCCTGCTCACCGAGAACGACATCCAGTTCCTCAAGTGGGATTACAACCGCAACTGGTCCGAGCCGGGCTGGCCGGAAATGTCGCCGGGCGAACAGCAGAAGGTGTACGTCGCCTACGTGCGCAACCTGTACGAAATCCTCCGCCAGCTGCGCGCGAAACATCCGAAGGTGGAAATCGAATCCTGCTCGGGCGGCGGCGCCCGTGTCGATCTCGGCATCATGGCGTTGACCGACGAGGTCTGGCCGTCCGACAACACCGATCCGTCCGATCGTCTCTCGATCCAGGACGGTTTCAGTTACGCGTATGCGCCCGCGACGATGATGGCGTGGGTGACGGGTTCGCCGAACTGGGTGAACAACCGCGTGAGTTCGCTCGACTTCCGCTTCCTGTCGGCGATGCAGGGTGGCCTCGGCATTGGTGCCAACCTGCTGGAGTGGACGCCCGCGGAAGCGGCGACGGCGAAGACCTATGTCGCCGAGTACAAGACGATCCGTGCCACCGTGCAGCGCGGTGCGCTCTACCGCCTGTTGTCGCCGCAGGGCAGGGCGCCGTGGTCGGCGACGATGTCGGTGGCGCAGGACGGGCATCAGGCCGTGCTCTTCGCGTTCCAGCGGCAAGGCGAGGAATCGCGTCCCTATCCCACGCTCGCGCTGCGCGGTCTCGACCCGCAGGCGCGCTATCGCTGGCGCGCGATCCACGGAAAGGTCGCGCCGGGTACGCCCGACGTGGCGAGCGGTGCGTACTGGATGCAGCGCGGCATCGATCTTGTCATGAAGGGCGACCTCCAGGCCGCCGGCATCGTGTTCGAGCGCGAAGGCGGGCGCCGCGCGACGCGCTGATTCACCGGAACGTTCGACGACGTGTTCTCGATCGGTGCCCCGCCCCGGGGCGCCGCAACCCCGGAGTGCGCCAATGAATAACGATCATGCCGCGTTACCGACTTCCCACGAACACCATGCTTCCGCCCGGCGTCGACGACACCTTCCGCGCCTGACGCGGCTGGCCATCGCGCTCGCCGCGTTCACCGTCGCCGCCGACGCGTCCGCGCAGGTCAATGGGGCCGGGCACAAGCCTTATCTCGGGTGGAGCACGTTCAGTCAGCAGACGATCGATCCGACGTTCCTCACGCAGGCGAAGATGGTGGTGCAGTCCGATGCGCTCGCCGCCTCCGGCCTGCAGGCGCACGGTTACACCTACTTCAATCTCGACTCGGGATGGCAGGGCACGTTCGACGGGTATGGACGTCCGTTGCCCGACCCGACGACGTTCCCGGATATCAAGGCGCTCGTCGACCACATCCATCGCAATGGGCAGAAGGCGGGCATCTACTGGATTCCCGGTGTGGAAGAGCCGGCGGTGAAGGCCAACTCGCCGATCCTCGGCACGTCGCTGCACATCCAGGACATCCTTGCGCTGCCGCATCGCGCGGGTAACGCGTTCGGCGGGCCGGGCGAGTCGCCGTATCACTACAAGATCGATTTCTCGAAACCGGGCGCGCAGGAATACATCGATTCGGTCGTCGCGTTGTTCTCGTCGTGGGGCTTCGACTTCATCAAGCTCGATGGCGTGACGCCGGGGTCGTACAGCGACGATCTCAGCATCGACAATCGCGACGACGTGGCGGCGTGGTCGAAGGCGATCGCGCGCACCGGTCGACCCATCTGGCTCACGGTGTCGTGGCAGGTCGGCAAGGATTACCTGCCGATCTGGCAGGACTATTCGAACGCGCGGCGCATCGACGACGACGTCGAGTGCGAAAGCCGCTGCGCCACGCTGACAAACTGGCCGCGCATCGAGAAGCGCTTCCGCGACCTGCCGGCATGGCAGGACGCGGCGGGTCCGACGAAGGGCTGGAACGACCTCGATACGTTCGACATCGGCGACGGCGAGCAGGACGGCCTGACGGTGGAAGAGAAGCGCTCCGCCGTCACCCTATGGGCGATGGCGAACGCGCCCATGTACCTGGGCGGCGATCTCACGCGTCTGGATGCCACAGGCAAGGCGCTTGCCGGTAACGACGAGGTGATCGCGGTGAACCAGTCGGGCCGGCCGGCTCAGCAGGCGCTCGGTGGCGATCTGCCGGTGTGGGTCACCGACCTCGGCAACGGTCGTTACTACGTCGCGCTTTTCAACATGAATGCGACGCGCGCGGTCGTCGAACTGCCCTGGAAAACGATCGGCGTGACGGGCGCGAAACGCATGCGCGACCTGTGGCGTCATCGCGAACAGGGCCCGTCGCTCGGCAGCTATCGCACGGAGCTGCCGGCGCACGGCACTCAGCTCCTGCTGGTGGAAGCGTTGCCCGGTCACGTCGCGACGGAGCCGTCGTCGAGCTATGAGGCGGAAGCCGGCGTGCTTTCGGGCAATGCGGGGCCCGCGCCTTGCGTGGGCTGCGCAGGCGGCATCAAGGTCGGCGGTCTCGGGTTGGGCGCGGACAACACCGTGAGCATCGACAACGTCTACGTGCCTCGCAGTGGTGCGTACCTCATGCAGATCGATTCGCTGACGCAGGGTCTTCGCTCGTACCTGTATCAGGTCAACGACGGCCCGATGCAGACCTTCAACTCCGGTGGCGGCAGCTTCCAGCTCCCGTCGAGCAGCACCGTTCCCGTGTGTCTGCGCAAGGGCAACAACCGGATCCGGTTCGGCAACGCGGCGAGCTATCCGCCGGACCTGGATCGCATCGTGGTGCGCGGACGGGGCGATGCCGCGTTGCCCGCATCCACCACGTACGAGGCCGAAGCGGCGACGCGGGGCGGCGCCGTCACCGCGGGATTCAGCAATTACTTCTCGGGGCTGGCGAAGGCGGGCAACGTGGGCGGTGGCGAAGGAAACGACGTGACGTTCGCGAACGTGGAGGTTCCCGTCGCCGGTAGCTACCAGCTGGAGATCGACTATGCGACCAGCGGTCCGCGCGGCCTGTATCTCACCGTCAACGGTGGCGCGACGACGAAGCTGACGCTCGATGGCAGCAGCTTCGACGATCCGGTAGCGAAGGTCGTGGATGTCGCGCTGAAGGCAGGCAGGAACACGATCCGCCTCGGCAATCCGGAGGCCCCGGCGCCGGATCTGGATCGGATCGTGATCGCGCCCCAGGTCCTCCCTGCCTGGTTCGGTGCGGCGACGCGTCGCTGTCCGTGAAGACGGCGCCGCAACCGTGCAGACCATCTAGCTGCCGGCTTCACGCCAGCCGAATGCGCTGGCGGCGAGGCTTCGTGTACCGCGGTACGCAATGGGGAAACAGGTCATGGCTACGGTTTCGGCGACTTCGCATACCAGCACCATCGGGGCTCTCGCAGCAGGCAAGCTGCTCGCCAAGGCGACGGGCGGACGCTGGGGGCCGGCGATCCTGATACTCGCCGGCATCGTGATGTTGAGAAAGCGCGCCGCCGCAAGGGCGGCGCGCCGTCTGCGAGCCGATGCCGTGGATATCGACGAGCTCGATGCCCGTCGATAAGCGGGATCAGTGCCGCTTTTCGTCGTGATTGTCCTCGCCAGTTCCGTCGAGCGCGTCGCCGGACTCGTTCGTGGGCTTCTGGCGCGTCGGCCCGTCGCGCTGATCCGGCGGGATGTCCTTGCCCGGCTGCTGCGGGGGGCGATTTTTCTCATTAGCCATGTCATGTCCTCGCGTGTGGGTAGACCCACACTGACGCGACAGGCTTCAGCGTGACGTGGCCATCGTGTGAGACGCGCGTCGCGACCGCGTGGCGCGCTCTGCCAGCAAAGGCGTGACGACCGCCATCCAGCCTTCGGCGAAGGAGCGTTCATCGCGCGGGCGGCGATCGGGCACATAGCGCGACATGGCCGCACAGAGGGCCTCGACGAGCGCGTCGGGTGCCGGATGCGTGGCGATCGCCACGTCGAGAGCGGCTTCCAGCGCCGCGAGCTTGCCCTGAAGGTAGGTCGGGTCGTCCATGGACGCGTGCTCCTTTTCAATCCGTCGAGCGGACGCGTTTGCGGCGCGCCCGGCATAAGTCGTTCATTCCATCCGGGACGTCTTCCGCTCCGGGAAGCATCGTGCATCGGATTCCGCCTACAGGCGACTTCCATCGAAGATGACACGATCGTCAGGGGATGTCACCTCACGGCCTTCGGTAAATGCCGATACAGCGTGGCGCTCGCTCACCGGATCATAGCCTCGCGCTGGTTGTCCCGCCTGCACATCTGGCATTGTATGCATCAGCAGGCGGCGCGCGGCGAGAATCGTGCGCCTAGAAGTACAGTCGGCCCAGGGAGGGCATCAAATGATTAACGTTGTATTGGTCGACGACCACGAGCTAGTCAGGACCGGTTTCCGGATGATCCTGCAGCAGCAGGCGGATCTCCGGATCAGGGGGGAGGCGGGCTCCGCGGAAGAGGGCCTGCGCCTCATCCGCACGCATTCGCCGGACATCGCGCTCGTCGACGTGCACATGCCTGGCATGAGCGGCGTGGAACTGACGGAACGCGTCATCCGCGCGAAGCTTCGCACCAATATCGTCATCCTCACGGTCGTCGACGATGCGCGCTTTCCGAAGCGCCTGCTCGACGCCGGTGCGCTGGGTTATCTCACCAAGGGGTGTTCGTCGGACGAGTTGCTCAGTGCCGTGCGCCAGGTCGCCTCGGGTCGGCGGTATCTTGCGCCGACCGTCGCGCAGCAACTGGCTCTCGCGACGCTCGACGGCTCCGATTCGCCGTTCGACACGCTTTCCACGCGCGAAATGGAGGTCGCGATGATGCTGGTGCGCGGCATGCCGCTGACCTCCATCGGCGAGCGCCTCAACCTCAGCCCCAAGACCGTGTCGACATACAAGCAACGGCTGATGGAAAAGCTGCACGTCGAGCACGTCGTCGGTCTAGCGCACCTCATGACCGTCCACGGCCTGCTCGATACGCATAACCACCAGGTCGGCAGCTGAGTCTTTCCTCAGTGCAAAAAAACGCCGGGCTGAGCCCGGCGTTTTTTTTGTCATCCAAAACGTGGATCAGTGCCCACTTTGCTCGCCGTGCGGCTCCTGGCGAGGACGCGTCAGGAGATCGCCCTGCGCCGGGGGTGTCCACGCCGGACGGTCGGCGGCGGGCGTCGGTGCATGCGATACCGGCGACACATTCGAGGCCTCGGGTGACTTCGGCGTGACCTGCGGCGCCGGTGCCGGCCGCTCGCTGTCTTCCTCGTCGGTCGGCGCGGGCGTCGAAGCGACCTGCGTCGGCACGACCCCCGGTACCGGGGCGGCAGCCGGCACATCGGCCTTCGCCGGCACCGGGTCGTCGGCTATGGTCGCATCGACCTGCGCCGTCGGCGCGACCGTCGTTTCGACGGGTGCCGTGGTCGTCACGACCGGCGCGGCAGGTGCCTCGACCTCGGGCAGGATGCCGCGGGCCGGGGCATCGAGTACCGATACCGGGGCATCGGCGGCAGGCTCGTCGCTCGTCGTCGGCGACGCGGTGTCGGCGACGGCCGTCGCGGACGCCGCGACGGTCGTGCTTTCCGCCTTCGACGGCGGCGTCACCGGCATCGGGGCGGCCGCCGGCACGGGCGCGGAGCCGGACGGCGGCGCGCTCTTCAGCGGAGCATCCGATTCGGTCTGTCGACGCTCAGTGGTGCGCGACTCCGCGGAGTCGGCCGGCGTGGTCACCGATTCGACATGCGCGTGCACGGCCGGTTCGGCGGCGGCATGCCCCGGGATGGGCGGCAGCTTCGGCAGCGACGGCAACGTGAGTGCGGAAGGAACCGTCTCTTCGTCGGCGTGGTCGGTCGTGGCGGCCGGACCGGTCGCGACCGACGCGGGAGCCTGGACGGCGAACGCGTTCTCGGCAGCGGCGGCCGTGTCGAGCACGGGCGGAACACTCGGGCTCGGACGGTTCGTCGTCACACCCGCTTCGTCGTCGCCATCCTCGTCATCCATGTCGTCGGTGCCCGTGGCGCCTTCGATCGCACCGGCCTGGCTGCCGTCTTCCTGACGACGACGGCGGCGGCCACCACGGCGGCCGCGACGGCGGCGCTGGCCGCCCTCGACGTCCTTGGTGCCATCCGCCTGCCCGTCGACCGCTTCGCCGACGACGGCGTTCGCGGCTTCGGCGAGCGCGGCGTCGTCGACGTTCGGGAGGAGCTTCTCATCGACCTGCGGGGCCGGCGAGGGCGTCGGCTTCTCGGTGGTCGGGCGCGGTGCGGCCGGTGCGGCCGCGACAGCCGTCGCGGCGACGGCGGCGGCCGTCGCCGACGACTTGTCGAGCTTTTCGGTCTTTTCGCCCTGGGGCTGGCGCTCGCCACGGGGCTGCTGCTGGCGACGGTTCTCGCCCGGCGCCTGTGCGTCCTGGCGCGGCTGACGACCCTGCTGCTGCGGATCCTTCTGCCGGGCCTGCTTCTCGTCGCCCTGGCGCGCCTGATCGCCGCGGCCTTGCTTGTTGCCCTTGGCCTGCTGCTGTCCGCGGCCCTGCTGCGGGGTCGTCTCGTTCTTGCGCTGACCCTGCGAGCCGCGCTGCTCGTTGCTCTTGCCACGACCTTCGTTGCCGCGACGCTCGTCGCGACGGGCGCCACGATCGTTGCGGTTGCCGGAGCGGGGTTCGTCGCGTCGTGCCGGTGCGGCCGGCTCGGCCGCCGGTGCGGCGGACGCACCACCGCCGAACAGGCTGCCGAAGAGGCGCGAGAAGAAGCCGCCGGTCGGAGCGGCCGGGGTCGCGACGGGACGAGGGGCCGGCGCCGGGGCGGCCGGCTCGGACTCCTCGTCGCGCAGCGGCGCGGGCGTGGACGGAACCACGCCGGTGACCAGCGGCTGCTCGCCGCTGCCCAGGGCCTGGCCCATCTTCGGCAGCGCGGTGGCGACGGCCGGGGTGGTGCGCTCGTAGCTCGGCTTGCTGTGCTCGCCCATGTCCGCCTCGCGGATACGGGTGATCTCCAGATGCGGCGTTTCCAGCTTGTCGTCGGCCACGACGACCACGTGGACGCTATGACGCAGCTCGATCTCGACGACGCTGGCGCGCTTCTCGTTGAGCATGAAGTTGGCGACCGACGGCGGCGCCTGCACCAGGACCTGCCCGGTGTTGTCCTTCATCGCGTGCTCTTCGATCAGGCGCAGGGTCGACAGCGCGAGCGACTCCACGCTGCGGATGTGGCCATGGCCTTCGCAACGCGGGCAAACGATCTGGGTGGCTTCGCCGAGACTCGGGCGCAGACGCTGGCGGGACATCTCCAGCAGGCCGAAGCGCGAGATGCGGCCGATCTGCACACGGGCGCGGTCGGCCTTCAGGGCGTCCTTCAGGCGCTCTTCGACCTCGCGCTGGTGGCGCGGGCTGTCCATGTCGATGAAGTCGATCACGATCAGGCCGCCGGCATCGCGGATGCGCAGCTGGCGGGCGATTTCGGTCGCCGCCTCGAGGTTCGTGTTGAACGCCGTCTCTTCGATGTCGCTGCCCTTGGTCGCCTTCGACGAGTTGATGTCGATGGCGGTCAGGGCTTCGGTCTGGTCGATGACGATCGAGCCGCCGGAGGGAAGGCGGACGTTGCGCTCGAAGATGCTCTCGATCTGCGTTTCGATCTGGTAACGCGAGAAGAGCGGGGTGGGATCCTGGTAGAGCTTCAGCTTGCGCAGGTTGTTGGGCATCACCTGCTGCACGAAGTCGCGGGCGTCGCCGTAGAGCGACTCCTCGTCGATCAGGATCTCGCCGATGTCGTTGCGCAGGTAGTCGCGCAGGGCGCGGATGAAGAGCTTGGATTCCTGGTAGATAAGGAACGGCGCCTTCTGCGAGTTCGCGGCGGCCGAGATCGACTTCCACAGCTGCAGGAGGTAGTCGAGGTCCCACTGGAGCTCTTCGGCGTCGCGGCCCATGCCGGCGGTGCGCACGATGAGGCCCATCTCGTCGGGCACCGAGAGGTGCTCCATGGCTTCCTTCAGCGCCTGGCGGTCCTCACCCTCGATACGGCGCGAGACGCCGCCGGCACGGGGGTTGTTGGGCATGAGGACCATATAACGGCCGGCGAGGCTGATGAACGTGGTGAGGGCGGCGCCCTTGTTGCCACGTTCTTCCTTCTCGACCTGGACGATGATCTCCTGGCCTTCCTTGAGGAGCTCGCGGATGTTCGACTTGCCTTCCGCGTTCGGGTTGAAATATTCGCGGGCGACTTCCTTCAGCGGAAGGAAGCCATGGCGCTCGGCGCCGTATTCGACGAAGCAGGCTTCGAGGGACGGTTCGACGCGGGTGATGCGGCCTTTATAGATGTTGGCCTTTTTCTGTTCCCGGGACGGGATTTCGATATCGAGGTCGTACAGGTTCTGACCATCGACGATGGCCACACGCAACTCTTCGCGCTGAGTCGCGTTGATCAACATACGCTTCATTGTGGGTTCCTCGGCCTTGCCGCGCGGCCGCGCGCCGCGGTGGCGCCCATGTGGCGGCCTGCCGGGGATCGCGCCGCAGCGGTGAGGCTTCAAGCGGCATGGGATCCGGGACCGATACCTGGACCCGGCGTGATTCGTGAATAAGCGCCTTGCAACCGGTCCGCGTCCTTACGGATTAGCCGGACAACCGCAACCCGAACCGCTACGATGTGGGGTGTCCTCGCCTTCCGACCCCTCGGAAGGAACGGCGCGACACTCGCCCTACGCAGCGACACTGGCACCCCGCGAGAGATGAGTCTTCAGCGGAGCCTGGCGCTGGCCGAGTATCCTATCAATTTCGAGTTTTATCAATGCAGACGGCAACTTCCCTCGACGGCGGCCAAGGTGTGCGCATCGTCGAAATCGGTCCCGAGCGGGATGGTCAGCGCGTGGACAACGCCCTGATGACCCTCCTGAAGGGCGTGCCGCGCAGTCTGGTCTACCGGATCCTGAGAACGGGGCAGGTCCGGATCAACGGCAAGCGCGCCAAGCCCGAGACCCGCCTGGCCCTCGGCGACATGCTCCGTATTCCGCCGGTTCGCGTGGCCGAGCGCGAGGAGGGCGTGGCCCCGTCCGGCATGGTGAAGGCGGTGGCTGACGCGGTCATTTTCGAGGACAAACACTTCCTCGTGATCGACAAGCCGGTCGGCATCGCCGCCCACGGCGGCAGCGGCGTGAGCCATGGCGCCATCGAGCTGTTGCGGGCCGCCCGGCCGAACGAGCACCTCGAGCTGGTGCACCGCCTCGATCGCGACACCAGCGGCGTGCTGGTGCTCGCCCGCTCCCGCCCCGGCCTCACCGGCCTGCAGGCGCTGATCCGCGAGAACGACGTGGTCAAGCAGTACCTTTGCCTGATGACCGGCACCCCGCGGAAGGCGAAATTCGATGTCAACGCGCCCCTGCTGAAGTCCGTGCTCCACGGCGGCGAGCGGATGGTGCGTGTCGACGACGGGGGCAAGCCCTCGCTGACCTTCTTCCAGGAGCTGGAGCAGTACCCCGGCTCGCGCCTGATGCAGGCCACGCTCGGGACGGGGCGCACCCACCAGATCCGCGTGCATGCCCAGTACATCGGCCATCCGCTGGCGGGGGACCCGAAATACGGCGACGAGGAAGCCAACAAACGCTTCCGCGCCAAGGGCCTGAAGCGCATGTTCCTGCACGCGTCGCGGATGAGTTTCGATCTCGGCGGCAAGAATTACGACTTTTCGGCCCCGCTGCCGGATGACCTGAAGGCTTTCCTGGACAACCTCCGCGCCTAGGAGCTCGCCGTCGACGCGGGCGAAGTCATCGCCCGCGAAGCGCGATCGCGGCTAATTCAGGAACCGGGCGCTCACTTCCATCGACCGCAGCACCCCGCCGGCCAGACCCGCCTGAAGCAGGAGCGCGCTCGCCGCGTGGGCGATGGCGATGGGCAGGATGGCCCGATGGCGCAGGAACCACCACGCCCAGCCGAGCTCTGCCACGAAGCACAGCTGCATCAGCAGCCCGTTGGGCGTGTGGAGCAGGGCGAACGCGAGCGCCGCGAGCAGCACGGCCCATGGCCTTGGCAGGGCGCGATCGAGCAAGCCGGCCAGCACCGCGAGCACGAGCCACTGCTGGACCATGGCCCAGCCGACGTAGATCAGGGCACGGTTCACCGGCGGCCACGCCAGTGGATGGCCGACGAACGCGACTAGACCGCCTGCGACGACGATCGCCAGCCAGGGCCAGCCGACGCCGCGCCACGACACCCATACGTGCCACGGGGGCACGGCTCGACGCCACGTGAGGAAGGCGGCATAAGCCACGCCCAGCGTGAAGATCAGGATGCCTGCGACGGCTGGGTGAGGGCCGAAGCCGAGTCCCGCGATGAATCCCAGGGGCCCCGCGGCGACGAGCGCCGCGTTGACCAGGTCCACGGAACGGCCGGCGCGACGGCGAAGGAGCCACCCGCCGCCACCGAGGAGGGCGGCGTAGATCGCGAGCAGCAGCCACCCGGTCCACGGGGGCGCCGGACGATAGATGGCCTGGTCGAAGGTCACGAGGGGATCGGCGGCCCGCTGGTTGTCGCGCCAGGCGAGCAGCGCCTCCGCGCCAAGCCCGCGAGGAAGGCTGCCGGCATGCGGCTCGACGATGCCGGAGGAGGGCAGCAGTGCCGCCGACTGCAGCGTCACACGAACGCCCGGCGGCAGGACCATGCCCAGTCGAAGCATCGCGGCCCGGCGCGGTGCGGGTACGGCCTTGCCCGCGTCGTCGTGCCAGGCGAGTGCGGGCAGGCGGACCGTGAGGTCGGGTGCGTCGGGTCCCAGGACGCCGATCGCGGCGTGGCGCATCGGTTCGTCGAACGCCTCGCGGACGGAAACGGACGCGGCGACCGGGACGGAGGCGTGGGCCCGGAGGTGGAGTTCGTCGATCCGCCGGATGTCGGCCGTACGAGCGAGCGGGAAGCCCACTTCGGCGGGTGACCCGTCGGTGGCGCGCACGGTGAGCCCGTCGGCGCCCGCGTCGAGCGTGGCACCGCCGAAGGCCTGCCCCGCGACCACGTCGTCCGCGTGCCGGAAACGCCACGACCACGGCGAGGCGCCGGCGTCGAAGCGGGCGCGTTCCGCCGCGCTGTCCCGTTCGATCGCCCCGCGCACCGCGCGCGCGGCCAGCTGGGGAAGCAGCGCGAACAGCGCGACCGCGACGACGATGGCCGCGACGGCGTGCCAGCGGGCTCGGGAGGGCATCGTCAGCGGTCCAGCAGGGCCTCGACGCGTGCCGCGCAGATCATGTCGTTCAGCGACAGGCCGCCGACGTCATGGGTCGACCACAGCACCTGGCAATGGCCGTAACCGGCTTCGAGGTCGGGGTGGTGGTCTTCCTGATTGGCCATGAAGCCCACCGCGTTGATGAATCCAAGCGTGTGGTGGAAGTCCGGAAAGCGGAAGTCCTTGACGATCGCCTTGCCGTCGCCCGAGAGCGTCCA
>Ga0102591_1003778_pt1 | contig 12906 bp, 13 predicted proteins | sample AraplaCol_mCL_r2_2_FD_76860 | JGI IMG/M metagenome (GOLD analysis project Ga0102591, IMG submission 76860) | Arabidopsis root microbial communities from North Carolina, USA - plate scrape MF_Col_mCL_r2 (SPADES assembly) (version 2) | ecosystem: Host-associated > Plants > Roots > Endosphere... | reverse complement strand
CTTGTCCCTCAGATGCGTCGCTTCCTTCTCCTTGAGAAGCAGTGCACGGCGGGCTTCCAGCCATTCTTCACGGGAAACGACTTGGTTCTGCATCACGTGCGCCCTCCTCCGGCGCGGTCGAGACGTGGCGGTCCATGCTCCTTTTCCTTGACTAATTACATTGATATCAATAGAAATTGGGCATGTCAAACGCGGTAGAGATTCCTTTTTCGACGACGCTTCTGGTACGTGACACGTGCCTCTGCCTGCATGTGCAGCGCGCGGCGCGCGCGCTGGCACGGCTGTTCGACGATGCCCTTCGCCCTGTCGGGCTCACCAACGGCCAGTTTTCGCTGATGATGTCGCTGAACCGCCCGGAACCGCCGCCGATGGGGCCGGTCGCGACCCTGCTTGCGATGGACCAGACGACATTGACGGCTGCGCTCAAGCCATTGCAGCGCCGTGGTTGGGTAAATGTAACGCAGAATGCGAAAGACAAGCGCCGGCGCCTGCTAAGCTTGACGCCGGAGGGAAAGGCCGCGCTCGCGGCCGCGGTGCCGATCTGGGAAAGCACCCACGCCAGCCTCGAGGAAGCCCTTCCTGATGGCGACATGGGAAGGTTGCGGCGCGACCTGCAGGCGCTCGCCTGAAGCTCGGGCCGCCTGCGACATCGTCAGTCGCGCGCCATGCGCGGGTCGCTGGCGAAATCCTCCACTGAGAATCCAATTCTGACTTTCGGGAAATCGCAGAGCGCCTGGACGCCAATACCCGAAAGTCGGATCCTCCAGGTCTGACGCTCGACAGGCTCGCGGGCGGCAAATGCCGCTGCCGTCAAGAGCGCGATATTACGGCCGCGTTGCGGATCGCGCACGGATTCGTAGAGGATTGCCTGGCAACCCGCCTCGCGAGCAGCGTCGGCCAGGGCCTGACAGGGCGCATAATTCTGAGGATCCGTCCATATCGCCCGATCGGCATCGAGAGGCGCGCGGGTCAGGTCGATTGCCGATGCGGTCGCTGTGGCCGCGGCAAAGGCCGTATACTCGGCGGCATTGGCAGGAAGCGATGTTGCGGGCGACTCCGAATAGAACAGCAACCGGTAGAACGCCATTTCGGCAAGCGCGGTTTCCACCCGCTCGGACGCATAAAAGACGCCCAGCGTGCGCCCTGCCCGGCGGAAACGCGAACCATGCGGATAGACGGCACCATAGCGGAACGGAGTCGCCAGCAGGTAGTCGAGCCCGATGCATTCCGGCGGCAGCGCCGGCTTGCTTTCTTCGAGCAAGGCTTCGAGCAGCGCCTGCTCATCGAGCGTATCGACGAGCTTCAGCGTCGAAATCTGGTGCTGCGCCTCGACCAGACGCCAGAACCTGCCCGAGATCGCCCGCGTCTCAGACGATAGCGCGGCGGGCGTCCAGATAGGCAAGGACATCGGTCAATCCCGAAATGCTGACGATCTTTTCGAGCGGCGTGGCGCCGAGCGCCGTGTTGGCGTTGCGCAGCCATTGCCGGGCAACGGTCTCGTCGCCGCCGACAATCGCGTCGAGCGAACGAAACAGACGGACCAGCAGGATCGCGAGCTCAAAGGACTTCGAGCCGCGCTCAAGCAGATAATCCTGCCGCTTCATGCGCGAGACAGTCGCCTCGGAAACGCCGAGCACCGCCGAAAGCGTTCTGGCGTTGAGGCCGAGACGATCAGCGGCATTGACGGCGGCCTTGGTGATCACGGCCGCCTCGGGAGCCCGGGCGCCGGAGATCGGATGTGCTACAGCCATGCCATACTCCTTTCACAGGAAAGAATATAGCATCTAAATTTCATATGAAAAGAGCGCCGCATTACGCGACGCTCCTTTTCGCCTTGATCAAGCGACGGTAACCGGAACTTCCGTCGATGTACGCATTGCATGGCTATAGGGGCACACGATGTGGGCCGCAGCGGCAAGCTTTTCGGCGGTCGGCTTGTCGAGGCCGGGAATGTTCACCGTCAGGGCGACTTCAATGCCGAAGCCCGTGCCGTCGTCACGCGGGCCGATGCCGACCGTGGCGCTGACCGTGGTGTCCTCGGGAATCTTGACCTTTTCCTTGCCGGCGACAAATTTCAGCGCGCCGAGGAAGCAGGCCGAATAACCGGCTGCAAAGAGCTGTTCAGGGTTGGTGCCGGTCGCGCCATCGCCGCCGAGTTCCTTCGGAACCGTCAGCGTCACATCGAGAACGCCGTTTTCGGAAACGGCGCGGCCTGCGCGGCCACCGGTGGCCGAAGCTTTGGTCGTGTAGAGGATAGGCATGTCAGTCTCCTTTGCGTTGGGGTTGGATTTTGTTTATCGCACAATTAAATTGTACGCAAGTGAATTTTGCAAATTGCATTTCGAATTCGAAAAGAGGACAATCGAGCCCGTGGAAGGACGACAATGAAAGCGCATCTGGCCAAGACGATGGAAATTCCGGAAGAGGAAAAGCGGCTCGAGAACCAGCTCTGCTTTGCTGTCTATTCGACGGCGCATGCCTTTACCCGCGCCTACAAGCCGATCCTCGATAGGGTCGGCCTCACCTACCCGCAATATCTCGTGATGCTGGCGCTTTGGGAGAAGTCCGAGCAGCCGGTCAAGGCGATCGGCGAGCAACTCGATCTCGATTCGGGCACGTTGTCGCCATTGCTCAAGCGCCTGGAACAGAATGGCCTGATCAAGCGCACACGCGATTCCCGCGACGAGCGGCAGGTTATCGTGTCGCTGACCGAGAACGGCCGCGTGATGCGGAGCGAGATCGACACCATCATGGGCGCAATCGGCCAGGCCGCAGGGTGCACGCTCGAGGAAATGAAGACGATCCGAGGGCTGTTGAAGGGCCTCCGCTCCAATCTGACATCGGCGGCTTGAGCACCAAGACATTCAAGCCGGAGCCGAGACGACATCATGCCCACGGCAAGCCCGCAGCCTCCAGCCGTAACCATAAATCTTGCCGGAACGATGAGCCGCGTGCCTGAAGCAGCTGTTCGAGATACCGACCGTTCAACAAAAGCGTGCTTTCCCTCACATAGGCCACGTCGCCCCGCGCCATCAGGTCCCTGCCCAGCGCTGCGTATGACGCCGCTCGCAGGAGTCGCGCCCAATGATAGTCCGGCAGCACGGTCAGGAAGCGATCAAGGCAGGCGATCGCTTCCTCATACTTCCCGGAGGCGAAATGGGCATCGCCCCGGAACAGGAAAATCGGATGATAGTCCGGACTGACCTGATCGGCCTGATCGAACGCCATGTGCGCCTCGCCGATCAGACCGGCGACGGTCAGTCCAATACCGAGCCACGTGTGGAATTCGGCGTCGTTGGGGTTGAGGTCGACGGCCCTTTGCAACGCCTCCAGGCCGGCCCTGGCGTTTCCCAGGTAGGTTTCAGCAAGGCCGAAGGCGCTGAGCAGGTAGGGTTCGTGGTCATCCAGGCCCAGCCCCACCAGAACGATTTCACGCGCCTGCTGGAAGCCCCCTACGGGATCGTCCAGCCAGCCGTTGAAACAGGAGTGGAAATTTATCCAGGCCAGGCTCTCGCGGACCAGAACGTGATTGGGATCGATGGCCAGGATCCGCTCGCAGAGACGCCGGGCACGGATCATCCCCTTCAACGTCGGCCGCTCGACATGATTGAACACCTGCAGATACAGCTTGTCCGTACCGACTTCGCCCTCCGGCTCGGTGGCCGAACTGGCTGCCGCGTGCTTCATCACGATATGAAAAAGATTGCCGCTGATCTTGCGGACAAGCCGGTCCTGCCCGAGGTCGGAATTCGTGCTTTCGTCGAGATATTTGCGGCTCCATATCTGTGTGCCGCTTTGCACGAACACGAGTTGCACCATCGCCCAGCCGGCCTCCCCGTCGCCCTGAACCGCAGTTTCCAGGACATAGTCGGCGCCGACCCGTCTGCCGATTTCCTCGACAGTCTCGTGCCTCGCATTGACGGCAAACATCGTTGCGGCGGCGACCACCGAGAGTGGCGAGAACAGGCCGAGTTCCCCGATCAGTTTGCGCGTCAGGGATTCGGCGACGAGACTGTCGTCTCCATCATGTGAAAGGCTCCTGATTGGCAGGATCGCGATCCTGGGCTTGCCATTGGTCAAGTCCACGGACGGCTCCTGCTGTTCGCGAATTCGATCGATGAGCTGCTGCGTTTCGAGATCAGGCGCGACACCGAGATTGGCCTCCAGCAATACCTTCAGGCCTTCGTAATGCCTGATGGCACGGGCGCGCTCGCCTCGGGCCTTGTGATGGCGCAGGATCGTTCGATGAGATGGCTCGTGGTAGGGATCCTGCCGCAAAAGGCATTGCGCAGCGAGAACCGCCTGCTCCGTGCTGCCCGCCCTCTCCAAACCTTCGGTTAGATCCGCAAGGCAGTCGGCCAGCAAATTGTGGTGTCGGCCGCGTTCAATCCGAAGCCATGTTTCCAATGTCTCGTCGTTGAAGCTCAATCCCTCGAGAAACTCGCCCTCAAAAGCATCCAGTGACGGCGGCAGAGATCCCGCCTTTGCGCTTTCCGCAAGAGTCTGAATGTCGGTGACAATGGCATCAGTTCTCATCCAGCCGGCGCCGCTGTCGAAGACGAGAGGTGACACGCCGTGGCCGTTGACCGCATGGCGGATTGCAAAGAACGCCTGGCGGAGACTGTTGCGTGCATGCTCCTCGGTGCGCTCGGACCACAGCATGCCCGCCAGTTTCGATCGTGAAACAGGCTTGCCGTTCGACAACGCCAGCATCGCAATCAGCGCCTGATGCTTGCGCGAAGCGATCACAATGCTCTCGCCCGCGGGGGAGAGCAGCTGGAATCGACCGAACAGGCGCAGCATGAACCGCATCGCTACTATCTCAACTTCTAATTTAGCATGAGCAAATAACGGCGGTATAACAGCAGGAAAGCGACCGCTTGTCATAGTCAATTTTGGGCTATGGGCGAACGAGGGATGCGGAAATGCTCAAGATGCTGATTGGTATGGCCGCGGCTGTGGTTTTGATACTGCCCGCGTCTCCATCCTTGGCCTGCGCGGATATCGCGCTGGTTGTGGCCATCGACGGATCCGGTAGCATCACCGACGAAGAATATTCCTTTCAGAAGTCCGCGATCGCCACCGCCTTCCGAGACAACGACGTCCTGGCCATCTTGAGAAGTGCTGGCAACGTTGCCGTATCGGCAGTCTTCTGGGGGGATGGTGAATTCTCCACCCAAAAACTGGATTGGTTCGTCATACACAACGGGAACGGTGCCGAATCCTTCGCGGCCGCGATCGACGCCAATCAGCGCAAGGTGTTTGGCAACACTGACATCGGCAATGGCATGTGGGCCGCTCTCGATATGCTCACCGACCCGCGCTTCTGCGCCGTCAAGACCATCATCAATGTCTCCGGCGACGGCAAGGAGACGGTTGCGCCGAAACGGCGCCAGACGCCGTCGCTCTATCAGGCGCGACAGCGCGCCATGAAGATGGGGACGACCGTCAACGGATTGGTCATTTCCGACGAGGAACCCGATCTTCCCGACTACTACGAGTCGCGCGTCATCCTCGGCGAGGATGCCTTCGTGATGGAAATCAGGAGCTTTGCTGATTATGCGACGGCGATCCGCAAGAAGCTTATCAGGGAATTGTCACCGCCTACAGAAGTTCAGGTCGCCGAGCACCGGCAGTGAATGCGACCAGCCAATCAGCTGGCCGCACCCTCTTGGATCATTGCAGAACCACCACCGGAGCCTTGTTCGGCACGCGGTCATAGAGATCGATGATGTCCTGGTTCAGGAGGCGGACGCAGCCGGATGAAACGGCCTTGCCGATGGAGCGCCATTCCGGATTGCCATGCAGGCGGTAGAGCGTGTCTTCGCCATTCGAGAAGATATAGAGCGCCCGCGCGCCAAGCGGGTTCTTCAAGCCCGGCTCCATGCCACCGTTCTCGATCGAATACTTGGCGAGTTCGGGCTGACGCGCGACCATCTCATTCGGCGGCTTCCAACGCGGCCATCTTTGACGCCACTGGATGACGCCGGAACCCTGCCAGGCGAACCCTTCGCGGCCGATGCCGACGCCATAGCGCATGGCGGTGCCGCCCGGCTGAACAAGGTAGAGGAAGCGCGAGGGTGTATCGACGACGATCGTGCCGGGCGCCTGACCGGTCGGATCAACCACCTGCTGACGGTAGAAGCGCGGATCGATCTGCTGGTAGGGCACGGCCGGAATGAGAAAGCCGCCGTCCTCGATCGGGCCATACATGACCGCCAGCTCGGCGTCACCTGGCGTCTGCGGTGCCTGGAACATGTTGACCGGACTGCGCATGACGACCGGCTGAGCCGTGGCATAGGGCGGCGGTCCAGCCGTGGATGCACACCCCGTCAGCGCCGAAGCTGCGGTCACTGCCGAAAAGGAAAGGAAGCTGCGGCGGGAAAGGGGTTTTTCGAAGCTCATACGCGGGTCTGGTTTCCTGTTGCGCGGGAAGGACGGACGCCCTTCGCGGAAGGTGGCTCAACGCCGGTGACAACACAAGAAATCTATCGCCATACGTTAAATAAACCACCACCTCACGAAGTCGTGTCCGTCTGCCGCGAGACGATATCACCAGAGCTGTTGCGCGACTACATCACGACGATTTCGGCCTTTGCCGGAACGCGGTCATAAAGGTCGACCACATCCTGGTTCAGCATGCGCACGCATCCCGACGACGTGGCCTTTCCGACCGACTGCCAATCCGGCGTGCCGTGGATGCGGTAGAGTGTATCCTGCCCGTCCTTGAAGATGTAAAGCGCGCGCGCGCCGAGCGGGTTGCCGAGGCCCGGATTCATTCCGCCGTTCTCCGCAGAGAAGGCCCGGACATCCGGCTGGCGAGAGACCATTTCGGCAGGCGGCGTCCAGCGCGGCCACTTCTGCTTCCACTGGATGACGCCGCGGCCGGACCATGCGTAGCCGTCACGGCCGAGGCCGACGCCGTAGCGCATCGCCTTGCCGCCCGGCTCGACGAAATAAAGGTGCTTGGTTTTCGTGTCGACGATGATCGTGCCGGGCTTCTCGTTGGTCGGATAGTCGACCTCCTGCCGCAGATATTGCGGATCGATGCGGCTGACCGGTATGGCCGGCAGCGTAAAGTCGGTATCGCGCACCTGGCCATACATCGCGCCATTCACCGGATTGGTGACCGGCAGGCCGTAGGTCCGGCTGAAATTCGCGCCTGGGATACCATAGGTCTGGTTATAGATTGTCGGCGGCACACCCGGCCTCTGCGGGACCGGCGTTTCCAGCGGCTTGACGCGCATCGGATCCACACCGTTATAAAAAACAGGCGACGTTTCCTGCACAAAGCGGGCGGGATCGGTGGCACCGGTATCCGGGACAAGGATGTTGCAGCCGCTCAGGCAAAGAGCAGCGGCCGCAAGCCCGGCAAATGGCGACACCCGGCTGAGAACAGTCATAAAACACCCTCATCGACAACAGCGACACGTATAGTTGCGCCAAGGTGGCATGTGCGGCTGGCGCGAAGCTGGTCACCCAGTCTGCCTCGCATCAATCACGGCGGGCAATCAGGCTGTGATACCCTGGAAGAACCGGATGCTCTGTTCGATCTCCGCCGGCAGCGCCGACGTATGGTTGCCAGTCACCGTATCTGTCTCGATGCGGACTCCGCCGGAGCGCGCACGGCTCGCAAGCAGGCCGGCGCGATCATTGAAATGCGCCTCTTCGGTACCGTGAACGACGCGGACGGGGCACTTGAAGCTCTTGGCATAGCAAAGCGCGCTGCGGACCTCGAACTCGTGGGCGTTGCTGTCGTCGAACCGAATGTCCTGCGGGTAGCGATTGAAGAAACGGAAGGCATCCGGATTGCCGGAGATCGGCGCCGCCGCACGGAACTTGTGGCTGCTCATCGCCGCAAGCATGGTCAGCGTGCCGCCGACACTGTGACCGGCAATGAACAGGCGATCGGCATCGACGCCCGGAAGGTGCTGCAGCCGGTCGGCCGCCGAGAGCACATCGTCCACCTCGTCGTAGAAGCCCGAGAAATTGCCCATCTGGCCGTTCTCGCCGCGCAACGACGGCATCATCACCACGAAGCCAGCATCGACATAAGCCTTGAGCAAGACCCAGTGACCAAGACCCATCGCGTTGCCGCCATGGAGGAACAGCACGCCCGGCTTCGGCTTGCCGCCGCGCTTGTACTTGGAAACCCAGGCGACCAACTCCAGTTCGCCGCCGTAACCCGAACGATAGAAGATCTTCTCGCCCCCCGGCGGAGCGTCGAGCGGTTCGTACTTGTCGGGAGCCGGCCCCTTCTGCAAGAGCTTGGTATGGAAGCGCTTGCGGACCTTGGCATAATCGTGATCGATCAGCCTTGGCACCTCCGGAACCTCGAATGCGCTTGCCATGCGCGGGAGCAGGAGGGCTCCGGCCAGGCCTGCAAGAACCGTGCGGCGCTGGCGGAGAAAAGAATTACGTTCGTCTGACGTCATTTCACACTTCCATGGTTCCCGGCGATTCGAAAATTGCACCGGAAGCGCGCGACCGCCAACACACATTGTGTTGAAAACGGTAGTCCTGCGGCGTTTTGCGTCAGAAATACCTACTGGTCGCCCTTGGCATCGATCATGGCGACCAGCGTCTGGAGGCGATCCGCCTCGTAGGACGGCTTATCGGGGCGCAGGCGGGAGATCCGCGGGAAGCGCATCGCAACCCCCGATTTGTGGCGGGTGGAGCGATTGATGCCTTCGAAGGCGACCTCCACGACGAAACCGAAATCCTTGTCCGCCCTGACGGCCCGCACCGGACCGAAGCGCTCGGTCGTGTTGTTGCGCACGAACTTGTCCAGCAGTTCCAACTCGGCATCGGTGAAGCCGAAATAGGCCTTGCCAACTGGCACCAGCTGTTCTCCCTCCGGCGTCTCGGTCCAGACGCCGAAGGTGAAATCCGAATAATAGCTGGAGCGCTTGCCGTGGCCGCGCTGCGCATACATCAGCACGGCATCGACATTATAGGGATTGCGCTTCCACTTGAACCACGGCCCCTTCAGCCGCCCGGCCTGATAGACACTGTCGCGGCGCTTGATCATCACCCCTTCGATGACAGGATCCGGGGGTGACGACCGCAGTTGATCCAGTTCATCCCACGACGAGAACTCGACCAGGGGCGAAAGATCGAAACGGTCGTGCGGCGCATGATCGATGACCTCCGCAAGACGCGCGCGGCGATCGACATAGGAGCGCCCGCGCACGTCCTCCTCCCGATCGAACAGGAGGTCATAGGCACGGATAAAGGCCGGATACTCGTCAAGCATCTTCATCGTCACCGTCTTGCGGTTCAGGCGTTGCTGCAGATCGGAGAAGGTACGCGTCGGGCTGTTCGAACGGGTGGTTCCGCCAACGAGGAGTTCACCGTCCATCACCCCGTCGAAGTTGATCGAATCGACGATATCGGGAAACGCGCCCGAGATATCGTCGCCGGAACGCGAATAGATCTTGCGCGTGTCGCCGGAGCGCGACAGCTGTACGCGAATGCCGTCCCATTTCCACTCGGCGGCGTATTCGGCCGGCTCGAGCTGATCGAGATCGCCCTCCTCGACCGGATTGGCGAGCATGACGGAATGGAAGATTGCAGGCGTTGCCAGCACCGGCTTGTCGCCCTGCCCTTCCAGCCAGCGAAACAGCGGTTCGTAGGGCGGCTGCAGACCATGCCAGAGCGTCTCGATTTCGGTCACATCGCGGCCGCCCATATCGGCGAGCGCCTGTTTCGCCAGACGAGACGAGACCCCGATGCGGAGCGCCCCGGTCGCAAGCTTGATGAAGGCGAAGCGACCTGATGTGTCCAGCCGATCGAGCAGGTCGCGCACGAAGCTGCGAACCTCGGTGCGCCCAAGCGCGTTCATCTGCCTGACGACATCGCCAAGCCGCGGCTGGGCAAGTGCTGACCGTTCGATGTCCTTCTCGGCGTCCCAGACAAGGGAGATCGTCTCGGCGAGATCGCCGACATAATCATAGGAATAGCGGAAGAGCACTTCATCCATCCGCTCCAGCACCAGCTCGCGCAGCATGGCCGGCTTGACGTTGCGCACTTCAAGCGTGCCGGCGATGGCGGCAAGCCCGTAGCCGCGATCCGGATCCGGGGTGTCGCGGAAGTAGTCGGAGAGCAGTTTCAGCTTGCCGTTGCGGCTGGGGGTGAGCACGAGGCGGTCGAGAAGGTCGGCGAATGCTTTCATCAGTCGGCCTCGTCTTCATAACCGACCAGGTGCAGCGGCCGGGCCTTGATGCCCTGCAACTGGCACCAGCGAACCAGCGCCTCCTCGCGACCATGCGTCACCCACACTTCCTCGGGGCGCAGATCACTGATCGTCTCCGTCAGTTCCGGCCAATCGCAATGGTCGGAGATGACTAGCGGCAGCTCGACGCCCTGCTGCTTGGCGCGCTGACGCACCATCATCCAGCCCGATGCAAATGCCGGCAAAGGCTCGTTGAAGCGTCGTGCCCAGCGATCGGCAAAGGCGGAGGACGGGCCGACGACAATGGCTCCCTTGAAGGCTGACTTGTCGCGACTTTCGATGGTCGCCGGGCAAAGCTCACCGAGCTCAATGCCCTGTTCCATGTAGTAGTCGCACAGCCTCTCCATCGCGCCGTGGATATAGATCGGCTGATCGTAGCCGGTATCGCGCAGCAGGCGGATGACGCGCTGCGCCTTGCCGAGCGCATAGGCGCCGATCAGATGCGTACGCTCCGGAAATTGCCGCAGCGAGGCGTAGAGCTTGCCCATCTGATCGACCGGATCGGGATGGTGGAAGACCGGCAGTCCGAAGGTGGCCTCGGTGATGAAGACATCACAGGGAACCGGCACGTAGGCCGCGCAGGTCGGGTCCGCTCGCCGCTTGTAATCACCTGAGACGACGATGCGGGTGCCGTTCTTCTCGATGGCGATCTGCGCCGAGCCGAGCACATGGCCAGCCGGATGAAAGCTGACCTTCACGCCGTTGATCAGGACCTCCTCGCCGAAAGCGGCAGCCTGCTGGCTTGCGCAGAAACCGTCACCATAGCGGATCTGCATGATGTCGAGCGTCTGGCGTGTCGCAAGCACGTTTGCATGGCCGGGCCGCGCATGATCGGAATGGCCGTGGGTGATCAGGGCTCGCTCGACTGGCCGCACGGGATCCACATAGAATCCTCCCTCGGGACAATAGAGCCCCTCGGGGGCGGGATAGAGCAAGGCATCTGGTCTCATGCCTGCAAAGATAGCGGGAAAGAACGGAAGGGCCAGTGGGCGACGGGAAGATGCCTATCTGTACCAAAATGAAACAGGCGCGCTGGCACGTTTCCTGCAGGGCGGTCGAAATGAAGGAAAGTCCGTTAACCTCCCGTCGTGACCTGCTCCGTCTTGCGGGAGCATCCGCTTTTGCGCTGATGGCATCGCGCAGCTTCGCGACTACGCGCGATAGTGGCCTGCGCGGCGCGATTGACGCGGCAGATTACCAGCCAACGCCAGGCGCGCCGGACCGCAAGCGCGTCAGCCTGCAGAAGATGATCGACCAAGCGGCGGCGGAGAACGCATCGGTTTTCCTGCCACCAGGCACCTACAAGGCTTCCAATCTCGTGCTGCGGGAGAATACGCGCATCACCGGCGTTCCCGGCGTATCGCGCATCGTCTACACCGGCGGTGGCAACCTCTTCAGCGCTGAGAAGGTCAAGCACATCGAACTCTCGAACATCATCATCGACGGGCAGAATCGCTCGCTCGGTGATGATACTGGCGGGCTGCTGCAATTCACCGGCGTCGCCAAGGTAATCATCGACAATTGCGAGATCGCCAACAGCCGCAAACATGCCGTTCGACTGGAGCGATGCGGCGGCCGGATCACGGGCAGCCGCATATCGGGCTCCGGCCAATCCGGCATCTACGCCGTCGAATCCGACGCGCTTTCGATCACCGGCAACGAGGTCTTCGACTGCGGCAATGGCGGTATTCTCGTGCATCGCTGGACGAAGGCGGCTGATAACAGCGTCGTCAACGGCAACCGCATCTACCGGATCAAGGCCAATGACGGCGGCACCGGCCAAAACGGCAACGGCATCAATATCTTCCGCGCTGACAACGTCATGGTCGCAAACAACCACGTGTCGGACTGCGCATTTACCGCCATCCGCGCCAATTCGGCCTCGGATATCCAGATCACCGGCAACCAATGCCAGCGCTCGGGCGAGACGGCTGTTTATGTCGAGTTCGAGTTTGTGGGCGCCGTCGTCTCCAACAACCTGGTGGACGGCGCGGCGAACGGCATCTCGATCGCCAATTTCGACCAGGGCGGCAGGCTGGCGAGCGTTACCGGCAACGTCGTGCGCAACCTGACGCTCAAGGGCCCCTACGAGCATGAGGTCGGCTTCGGCATCGGCATTGCCGCCGAGGCGGACACACTGGTCTCCGCCAACATCATCGAAGGCGCTCCACGCCGGGGCATGCAGCTCGGCTGGGGTCCCTATCTCCGTAACCTCGTCGTGACCGGAAATATCATCCGCAAGGCCTCGATCGGATGCGCTGTGTCGGTAGCGGAGGGCGCCGGAACAGCCGTCATCACCGACAATGTGTTTCAGGAAACACCCGGTGGCGCCGTCCTCGGCTTCGAATGGGACAGGATGGTGTCCGGCGAACTGGCGACCGCGGGCGCTGCCTCGCGCTTTGCGCAGCTGACGGTCGAGCGCAACCGCATCTCCTGAAAAGCATCAAAAGCTTTCATAGATTCATAAGGCTTGGCGGCTTCCGCTGCGACGCTTCGGCTCCTACCCTGCGCCCAGCCGAACAAGGGGGACATCGACATGCTGACTGTTTACGGAGTTTATCGCTCGCGCGCCTCGCGCGTTTACTGGATGGCCGAGGAATTGGGGCTCGAATTCGAGTCCGTGCGGGTCATTCAGGCCCGGCGACTTGCCAATCCGCTTGCCGCCGATGCGC
>Ga0102591_1003774_pt1 | contig 12926 bp, 14 predicted proteins | sample AraplaCol_mCL_r2_2_FD_76860 | JGI IMG/M metagenome (GOLD analysis project Ga0102591, IMG submission 76860) | Arabidopsis root microbial communities from North Carolina, USA - plate scrape MF_Col_mCL_r2 (SPADES assembly) (version 2) | ecosystem: Host-associated > Plants > Roots > Endosphere... | reverse complement strand
AAGCGCGAATACAAGAACCTCGACGACAGCGTCGAACTGGGCACCCGCAACATCAAGGTGGCTCTCCGCCGCCTGCGCAAGTTCGCTCGCCAGGGCGCGCTGGACGAGCTGGATCTGAACGGCACGATCCGCGGCACGGCCGAGAAGGGCTATCTGGACATCCAGATGCGTCCCGAGCGGCGCAACACGATCAAGGTGCTGCTGTTCTTCGACATCGGCGGCTCGATGGACGGCCACATCAAGCTCTGCGAGGAGCTGTTCAGCGCCGCCAAGACCGAGTTCAAGCACCTGGAGTTCTTCTACTTCCATAACTGCCTGTACGAAGCCGTCTGGAAGGACAACCGCCGCCGGCAGGTCGAGAAGATCCCGACCTGGGACGTGCTTCACAAATTCCCGCACGATTACAAGGTCATCTTCGTCGGCGACGCCACGATGAGCCCCTACGAGATCACCTATCCGGGGGGCAGCGTCGAGCACTGGAACGAGGAGCCGGGCGCCATCTGGATGAGCCGGGTCACCGACATCTACCAGAGCGCTGTCTGGCTGAATCCCACGCCCGAGCGGCACTGGGACTACACCCAGTCGATCGGCGTGATGAAGCAACTGATGAACGACCGGATGTTCCCGCTGACGCTGGACGGCCTGGACAAGGCCATGCGGGAGCTGGTGCGAGGGTAGTCGGCCGGCTCGCTCCTTCGGCGGTTTCGTGCGTTATGCTCGCCCGAGCAACAGGATTGCGCCGTGCCCGAGACAGACGAACTCGCCAAACTTGAAACGGCGATGGCGAAGGCCGTGGCCGATGAGGACTACGAAGCCGCCGCCATGCTGCGCGACCGGATCGCCCTGATTAGCGGCGGTTCGTACCTGAAGCGTCAGGAGCCAGGAAAGATGGGACTGGGGACCGACCAGCCCAGCTATAAGCCGCCCAAAGGCTGGGTTCCGCCACCCAAGCCCAGCCCCATGACCAAGGGTCATTCGAAAGGCGGTCGCCGGGTGAAGGGATAGGCTAGTGCGCGGGGCGTGGCTCGAACGAGCGCTTCTCCGGCACGTTCAGGCAGGCGGCGTCCGGCTTCTGGCCGTGCTGCGGTTTGGGCTCGGCATGCGGCAGGTGGCCGCCGCCCAGGGGAGCCTGCTGTTGGAAGGGCTTCATCATGGCTTCATCCTCCCGAACTTTCGTGACGTTTTGATCATGCCGCCGCCTCCAGGGCGTCCAACGGGCCCACCTCGACCCGGACGCTCAGATGCGCCTCTCCAGGTTCGCCGATGATCGTGCCCGACACCGGGCGGGCCTCGCCCGGGGTGCGGGTGGCGGCCACCCGGATCAGGTCCGGCGACTCCACCAGGCCGTTGGTCGGATCGAACTCGGTCCAGCCCAGGTCGGGCAGGAACACCTCGCACCAGGCATGGGTCGCCCCCGCCCCGCGCATGGTCGCGCCCGGACTGTGGACGTATCCGGTTGCAAACATCGCCGCATAACCCAGCCGCCTGAGGGCCTCGACCATCAGCCAGGCGAAGTCGCGGCATGTGCCGCCGCCGAGGATGACGGTCTCGGCCGGCGACTGCACGCCCGCCTCTTCGCGAGCCCGGTAGTCGAACCGGTCGTGGATTGTCCGGTTCATCCGCAAAAGGAAGTCGATCGCCGGCTCATCCGGCCGCTCCATCTGGCCGCGCAACCAGCGCAGCAGCACTCGGTCCTCATCCTCGGTGGCCGGGGTGATGAAGGGGTTTAGCACCGCCCGGTCTTCCTTGGTGTAGACGATGGGAGAGACGGTGTGTGGATCATCGATGCGCAGGCTGGTCAGGGGCGCGGGGAAGCGATCAATGACCAAACGGCTGACTATGGTGAGGCTGTCGGCCTCGCCCTGGGGCGTGAACCAGCACACGCAGTTGCCGACCGCGTCGTAAGTCCAGCGGGTCTCGCCCGGCAACGAGGTTTGCAGCGACGCTTCACTGATGCGGATGGCATGGCTGTCGCGCGGTCGGATCAGCAGCCGATGCGCCCCAAAGCCGACCGGCCGGGCGTAGCTGTATCGCGTTTCATGCAGGATGCCGAGGCGGGCCATCGAGGTGGATAACCCCCCCTCGCATGCTTCGTTCCGCCGCATGTATGCATTTGATGTCGACAGAACAAATTAGGAACAATAGCCTGGGACGCATGGCCGTCCTCGATCTGAAACGCAAGCTCGCCATCCTGTCCGACGCCGCCAAGTACGACGCGTCCTGCGCCTCGTCGGGGGCCGAGAAGCGCAACTCCATCGGCGGCAAGGGCGTGGGTTCGACCGAGGGCATGGGCATCTGCCACGCCTATGCGCCGGACGGCCGCTGCATCAGCCTGCTGAAGATCCTGCTGACCAACTTCTGCATCTACGACTGCGCCTACTGCGTGAACCGCGTGTCGTCCAACGTCCAGCGGGCGCGGTTCAGCGTGAAGGAGGTCGTCGACCTCACGCTCAATTTCTACAAGCGCAACTATATCGAGGGCCTGTTCCTGTCGTCGGGCGTGATCCGCACCGGCGACTACACGATGGAAGAAATGGTCCGGGTGGCCAAGAGCCTGCGGCTGGACCACGACTTCCGCGGCTACATCCATCTGAAGCTGATCCCGGAGGCATCGCCCGAACTGGCCGCCGAGGCCGGCCTCTACGCCGACCGGGTGTCGATCAACATCGAGCTGCCGCGCGACGAAAGCCTGGCGACGCTGGCGCCTGAAAAGGACGTGGTCGGCATCAAGCAGGCCATGGGCCGCATGCGGTTGCGCATCGAGGATCACGCCGAGCCGGCCAAGAAGGCCGGACGCCGCCGGTTCGCCACCGGCCAGTCGACCCAGCTGATCGTCGGCGCCGACGCGGCCCGGGACGGCGACATCCTGGCCCGCAGCGCGGCGCTGTACGGCTCCTACCAGCTCAAGCGGGTCTATTATTCGGCCTTCAGTCCCATCCCCGACGGCAGCGCCCGCCTGCCGCTGATCCGCCCGCCCCTGGTGCGCGAGCATCGCCTCTACCAGGCCGACTGGCTGATGCGCTTCTACGGCTTTGGCCAGGGCGAGATCGTCGCGCCGGGCGAGGACCTGGACCTGGCCGTCGATCCGAAGACCGCCTGGGCCCTGCGCCATCGCGGCGACTTTCCCGTCGACGTCAACACGGCCGACCGCGAGACCCTGCTGCGTACGCCGGGCCTGGGCGCCCGGGGCGTTGACCGCATCCTGCAGGCCCGCACCCAGACCCGCCTGACCCTGGACGACGTCAAGCGCGTCTGCGGCTCGGTCAAGCGCGCCAAACCGTTCATCGTCACCGCCGATTGGACGCCCGGCGCGGCCATCGACGGCGCGGATTTGCGCGCGTCCCTGGTCGCGCCCCAGCAGTTGAGCCTGTTCTGATGCGGGTGGCGCGACTCCAGTCCGAGATCGACTTCGACGGCTGGCGCGACGCGGCCCGGACCCTGCGGTTCGAAGGCGTGGCGCCCGAAGCCGTAGTGTGGACGGTGGAGCGGGAGCTGTTTGATTTCTCCTCCCCCGCTCTCGCGGGGGAGGAGGCGGCGAAGCCGACGGAGGGGGCGTCCAACGCCGTCGACGCCCCCTCCGTCACGTCGCGGCGCGACGCGCCACCTCCCCCGTTTCACGGTGGAGGAGAAAAAGCCGTGGTCACCGTCCCCGCGACCTTCATCGACCTGGCCAAGACCGTCATCCTGCATCGCTCGCCCGAGCGCCTGGCCCTGCTCTACCGGATCCTGCATCGCCTCGAGCGCCAGCCGCGCCTGCTGGACAACCCGGCCGATGTCGATGTCGCCAAGGCCCGCGACATGGCCAAGGGGGTGGGCCGGGCGATCCACAAGATGCACGCCTTCGTCCGCTTCCGACTGGTCGAGGACGCGGCGCGGGAAACCTACGCGGCCTGGTTCGAGCCGGCCCACCGCGTAACCGAAGCCGCGGCGCCGTTCTTCGCCCGGCGCTTCTCCAACATGAACTGGTCGATCCTCACGCCGGACGCCTGCGTGCATTGGGACGGCGCGAACCTGACCACCTCACCCGGCGCCGATCCGGCCGACGCGCCGTCGGAGGACGCCCAGGAGGAGATGTGGCGCACCTACTACGCGTCGATCTTCAACCCGGCCCGGCTGAACCCGGCGATGATGAAGCAGGAGATGCCAAAGCGCTATTGGCGGAACCTGCCTGAGGCGGCGCTCATTCCGGACTTGATCGAGAAAGCGCAGAGCCGGACCGAAACCATGGTCGCCGCCCAGCCCACCCGCCCGTCCGAACGCGTGCTCAAGGCCGCGCTGAAGCATGCGCGAGGCTCGTACGGCGAAGGTAATCTGACCAATCTCGAAGAGATCGCCGCCGGGGTTCAGGTCTGCCGCCGATGCGACCTATGGCGCGACGCCACCCAGGGCGTGCCGGGCCTGGGACCTCCGAAGGCGGCGCTGATGATCGTCGGCGAGCAACCCGGCGACCAGGAAGACCTGCAGGGCGTCCCCTTCGTGGGCCCCGCCGGTCAATTGCTGGACCGGGCCATGGCCGAGGCCGGCGTGCCGCGCGAGCGGGTGTTCGTCACCAATGCGGTCAAGCACTTCAAGCACGAGCCGCGTGGAAAGCGCCGCATCCACAAGACGCCCGACCGGGGCGAGGTCCAGGCCTGCCGCTGGTGGCTGGACGCCGAACGCCGGCTGGTACGGCCCAAGGTGATCCTGGCCCTGGGCGCCACGGCGGTGCAGGCGGTGTTCGGCAAGGCCCTGCCGATCGGTAAGACGCGCGGCCAGCATCAGGCGCTGGACGGCGACGCACAGGGTTTGATCAGCTGGCACCCATCCTTCATGCTGCGCATTCCCGACCACGACGCCAGGGACCGCGCCTATGCCGAACTGGTCGAGGACTTGAAGCAGGCGTGGAAAATGGCGGGGTAAGGCCGGGGACATACCCTCGCGGCGTGTCCCCAAGACTTGGCTCCGTGACCGCCGATGGGGACACGCCGCGAGGGCATGTCCCCGGTCGTCACTAGGCCGAGAAGCCCGCTTCGGCGAAGTTCAGCATCCGCCCCAGCAGGGCCTCGACGTCGGCCTCGCTGGTCGTGCCTTCCGACAGCACGTTCAGGCGGTCGAACTCGGCGAAGCGGTTGTTGTGCAGCATGCCCAGGGTGAAGTGCAGCCGCCAGTAGATCTCTTCCGACGGCAGGTCCGGACGGGCCTTGAGCAGGGCGTCGGAGAAGCGGCGCAGGTGGGTGACGTCGGTCTGCAGCACCTTGCGGATCTCGTCGGTGCCCTCGCTGCGGGCCCGGATCAGGAACTGCAGCGAAATACGGCGCTCGTGGTCAGGGGCCAGCCACTTCAGCGGCGGGGTCAGCAAGGCGGCCAGGATCTCCCGCACGGGCGGGTTGCCCTGGTGGCGGTCGATGGCCTCGTGCAGCTTCTTGGCGCGCTCCCGGTTCAGCTCGACCGTGCGGCGACGGAAGATCTCGTACAGCAGCGCGTCCTTGGACCCGAAGTGATAGTTCACCGAGGCCAGGTTGACGCCCGCCGCGGCGGTGATGTCGCGCACCGACACGTTCTGGAAGCCGTGCAGCGCGAACAGGCGCTCAGCGGCCACGAACACCAGGTTCTTGGTGACGGCTTCGTTGTCGACGCCCTCGACGTCGGTTTCTGGCGCGGTGGCGGTCGCGCCGTCGGTCTTCGGACTCACTACGGTATCCCCTTTACCTGCGGGGAAGTCTTACGGCCGTTCGAATTTGGCGCAAGCGTCAAGATGGAACGCGGACGGAGGAATTCTGAAAGCGGCGCCAGACGCGGCGCTTATTGCAGGCGGAACCCGGGCTTGCCTGCCTCTCGGTTCTTGAAATAGGCGGCCTGAGGCGCGCCGCCGCCCGGTTGCTCCAGGATCCGCAGATCACGACGAATTTGGTCGATCTGGCCCCGCAACAGGGCGGCGGTTTCGAAATCCTCGGAGGCGACAGCCTGGGCCATCTCCTCCTCAAGTTCCGACAGATGGTTTTCGTGGCTCATGGCGGGACTCCCGACGGATGCGTGAAGGATAACGCGCGAGACGCCAGATCAGCCGGACCTCCGACTTGAGATCGACCGCCGCGAGGCGTAAGCCGCCCATCGTGTCGACCGATCAGCTTTCCCCTCCACCGGACAAGCCGGTTCCCGGAACCCGGCTGATCTCGCTGGCCGTGGCCAGCGCGTTGCTGATGGAGTTCATCGACTCCACGGCCCTGTCGACCGCCTTGCCGACCCTGGCCCGGGCGTTCAGCGTCGATCCTATTCACCTGAAGCTGGCCCTGACCTCCTACATACTGGCCTTGGCGGTCTTCACGCCGGCCAGCGGCTGGGCGGCGGAGAGGTTCGGCGCACGCCGGGTGTTCATGACGGCCATGGTCGTCTTCCTGGTCGGCTCGGCCCTGTGCGGCCTGTCGCGGAACCTGGAGGCGCTGGTGGCTTCGCGCATTCTTCAGGGAATCGGCGGGGCGATGATGACGCCGGTCGCACGGCTGATCGTGGTCGGCTCCACGCCCAAGGAGAAGCTGATCCGCGCCATGGGCTGGTTCACCATGCCCGCCCTGGTCGGCCCGCTGATCGGCCCTCCCCTCGCCGGCTTGGTTCTGGCGGTCGCCGACTGGCCGTGGATCTTCTACCTGAACCTGCCCATCGGCCTGCTGGGCATGGCGGCGGTGATGCGCTTCGTGCCCAAAAGCCAACCGCAGGAGATGGGCCGCTTCGACACCCCAGGCTTCCTGCTGTCGGCCGTGGCGATCAGCGGCCTGGTGGTGGTGGCGGAAACGGCGGGCCTGTCGCTCCTCCCGCCGTGGGCCCAGCTCGGCATCCTGGCCGTGGCCCTGGGGGCCGGCTGGCTCTACCTGCGCATGGCGCGACTGAAGCCCAAGCCGATCCTGGACCTGGACCTGCTGAAGCACCGCACCTTCCGCGCCAGTCTGCTGGGCGGGACACTGGTCCGTCTGGGCATCGGAGCCAGCCCCTTCCTGCTGCCGCTGCTGCTGCAGGTGGCCCTGGGATGGAGCCCGCTGAAGGCCAGCGTCGTGACGCTGGGAACCGGCATCGGCGTGCTGATCGCCCGGCCGTTCGCCGCCGCCGGTCTCAAGCGCTTCGGCTTCCGCACCTCGCTGGCGGTGTTTGTGACCCTGACGGCGCTGTTCACCGCCGCGCCCGGCTTCTTCACCCTGGCCACCCCGATGGCGGTGATGGCGGGCGTGCTGTTCCTGGGCGGCTTCTGCCGCTCCAACCAGTTCATCGCCGCCAATACGATCGCCTATGCCGACGTGCCCCAGGCCAAGGTGGCGGCGGCTTCAACCCTCTCTGCCGTGGCCCAGCAGGTGGGCCTGGCGATGGGCGTCAGTTTCGGCGGCCTGATGCTGCACCTGGCGCGCGGCCACGGCGAGCACCTGACGCCCGACCGCTTCACCTGGCCGTTCGCGGCGATCGGCGTGGTGACTCTCCTGGCGCTGCCGGTCTATCTGCGGCTGGACCGGGACGCGGGGGCGGAGATCAGCGGAAGGGTCAGAAACACCCTCTCCCAGCGGGAGAGGGAGGGACCCGCCGCGTAGCGGTGGGAGGGTGAGGGTTACACGCCCTGCCGGCACGCCGGCTGACGCCTTACCCCCTCTCCCCTTGGGAGAGGGTTCCAGAAAGAAAGGAGATTACCCCCGCGCCGCCGCGATGCGGGCCCGGGCGATCTCGTCGGCCACCAGGTTGGCGGGGCGCTTGTCGGCCAGCGAGTGGTCCAGCACCTCGCCCAGGGTCAGAGCCAGGCGGTCCAGCTTCGTAGCTACCCAAGCCGGGTCGAAGGCCGTGCCGGCTTCCAGGGCCCGGATCTCGCCGGCGACGTTGATGATGCCGCCGCCGTTGATCACGTAGTCAGGAGCGTAGAGGATGCCGCGATCGAACACCGCCTGGCCGATCGTCTTGTCGGCCAGCTGGTTGTTTGCGCCGCCGGCGATGACCTTGACCTTCAGGCGCGGCAGGGTCGTGGTCGAGATCGCGCCGCCCAGCGCGCAGGGCGCGAACACGTCGGCGTCGACGTCGAAGATGGCGTCGGTCGGGACGATCTTGGCGCCGGTCTTGGCCGCCACTTCGTCCAGGGCCTTCTGGTTGACATCGGCGATGATCAGCTTGGCGCCGGCGGCGTGCAGCTTCTCGGCCAAATAGGCGCCGACGTGGCCGACGCCCTGGATGGCGACAGTGACGCCGTTCAGGTCGCGGTTCAAAGCCCGCTGGACGCACAGGCGCACGCCGCGGAACACGCCCTCTGCGGTGACCGGCGACGGATCGCCCGAGGCGGCCGCGTGCCCCTCCAGGCCGGCGACGTACTGCGTGGTGCGGCGGGTGGCGACGAGGTCGGCGGGCGAGACGCCCACGTCCTCGGCCGTCCAGTACTTGCCGTTCAGGCTGTCGACGGCGCGACCGAAGGCTTCGAACAGCTCCGGGGTCTTCTGGCTGCGGGCGTCGCCGATGATCACGGCCTTGCCGCCGCCGAAGTCCAGGTCGGCCATGGCGTTCTTATAGGACATGCCCTTCGACAGCCGCAGGGCGTCGGTCACGGCGGCGTCGGCGCTGGAATAGTCCCACATGCGGCAGCCGCCGGCGGCGGGGCCACGGGCGGTGGAGTGGATGGCGATGATCGACTTCAGGCCGGTTTTTTCGTCAAAGAACGCGTGTACGCCTTCGTGTCCCTCGAAATCCGGAGAATCGAACAAGGTCATGCCGTCAGTCCTGCCCTAGGTCAGAAAGTTTGCGCGCGGGTGTACGCTGAGGAGGGCCCGGTCACAACCCTTGACCGACAGGCCTATCGCCACACCCACAACATGCGCTCATCCCGGCGAATGCCGGGACCTAGATGGAATGGCTCTGAGGCTGACACCACGGCGCTGGGTCTTTCCAACCAACCACACCGCTATGGGATCTGGGTCCCGGCATTCGCCGGGATGAGCGGAGTGATTATTGCTTCGATATCTGCGAACGGACCACGTTCGGCGCGGTCGGCGCCCCTGGGATGGGCGGCGCGCCGGACGGCAGGTCGGCCAACGGGTCCTTGAGGAACGCCGCCGCGTCGGTCCACACCACCTGGGCCTGCTTGTCGACCAGCAGCAGGTGCCAGCCGTTGGCGTAGTAGGCCGAGCGATCGTCGGGCTTGAGCCGCCGGGCCGCCTCCATCGTCGGCTCCTTGGGGATGATGTGGTCGTTGGCCCCGTAGAAATAGGCGACCGGGACCTGGACCTTGCCTAGCGACGCCCAGGCCTTCTCCATCAGCCCGACCAAGCCGTAGAGGGTGTCGGAGCGCGCGCCCCAGATCATCAGGGGATCGCGGCCCATGCGCCGCAACTCCTCGATATTGTCGGTGGGCTGGACGTTCTTGACCAGCCACTCGGGCGGCTTGACCACCCAGCTTCGCGTGGTGTGGGCCGTGATCCAGAGGCTCGTCTTGTAAGGCAGCGGCTGGTTCGACCAGCCCCAGACAGCCGGCGCGAACAGCAGCAGCCGATCGGCGGCCGGCGGCCGGTCGGAGGCCATGGCGGCGATGGCCATCGCCCCGCCCATGCTGACGCCGGCCAGGGCCACCTTCGCCTCGGGGTGCGCTTCGCGGACCAGCGAAACGGCCGTGCGGACGTCCTCGATCACCAGGTCCGGCGGCGCCCAGACGCCGCGATCGGGCGAGCGGCCGAACCCCCGGATGTCGATAGCGTAGGTGGCGATCCCCTGCTGGGCCCAGAACGGCCCTGCCAGGTGGAAGGCGTTGGAATAGTCGTTCATCCCGTGCAGGGCGACGATCACGTGGGTGATGGGCGTGCCTTCGGGCGGCAACCACGTCATCAGGCCCAGCTTCTTGCCGTCGAAGCTGTAGAGCCCGTCACTCTCCAACCGAGGGCCGCGATAGCCCAGTTGCCCAGGCCCCGGCCGCTGGGTCACGGGCGCGCAGGCGGCCAGACTGGCCGCGCAGGCCGCGCCGAGAAGGAGAATCCGACGGTTCATGACTCCAGAATGCCCGCCGTTCGGCGGCGAAGATAGGGCGTGACCTCGGCCTCGAACCACGGGTTGCGCTTGAGCCAGGCGGTGTTGCGCCACGACGGGTGCGGCAGCGGCAGCACCCCTTGGTCGATATAATCGCGCCAGGCGGCGACGGTGTCGGTCATGTTCGCCTTCATCGCAGAACCCAACGCCCAGGCTTGAGCATGGCTCCCTACCAGCAGGGTCAGCTCGACGTTCGGCAGGGCCGCCAGCAGCGGCTTGCGCCACATCTGCGCGCAGCGGGCCGGCGGCGGATAGTCGCCGCCTTTCGGGTTGGTCCCCGGAAAGCAGAAGGCCATGGCCGCCACGCCGATCTCCTGGCGGCCGTAGAAGGTCTCGCGGTCGACGCCCATCCATTCACGCAGGCGCTTTCCGGACGGGTCGTTGAACGGCAGGCCTGTTTCGTGCACCAGCCGCCCCGGCGCCTGGCCGCAGATCAGCAGGCGGGTCCCCTCGCCCACCCGCACCACGGGCCGGGGCGTGTGCGGCAAGTAGGGCGCGCAGGCCCGGCAGGCGGCGATGTCGGCGAGGATGTCGTCCAGCATGGGCGCTTCAGGTAGCGCGCAGCCGCCGGAAGGCAAGCATCGACGCCCTGCCCTAACGCCGCACCAGCGCCAGCACGTCCGCCAAGCGATATCCAGCCGTGGCCACCCTCAGCTCGGCCAAGCCGCGCGCGCGAGCCCAATAGCCCGCGGGCAGCACCGGGGCTTCGGCCCGGGTCCTGCCGGTGACCAGCGCCCCGTCCTGGTAGACGACCGTCTTGGCCAGCACCCAGCTCTCGCGCCCCCAGCCCACGAAAGCCTTGTCGGGATCGGGGCCCAGCCCCCCGCCGGCCGGACGCGGATGGGCCGCTTCCACGGCCGCCGCCAGGGTTTCGGAGCCCGCCTCTCGGGAGCCCGGCCGGTTGGGGACTCCGTCCCAGAAGTCATGAAGGTCGATGGTCGCCCCGCCGGGCAGCCAGCGCACATAGGCGATCGTGCCGGCCCGATCGCTCTTTGGAAATTTCGACGAGAACCAGTGACCGGCGTGCAGAGGCTGGTGCATGTCGCCGACCAGATGCATGACCCAGCAGAGGGCGACCGCCCGTTCGGCGCGCGCCGCGCTGGGGTCGCGGGCGACGGCCAGATTGGCGCGGAAAGCCTTGTTGGCGTCGCCGACCGTGATCGGCAGCACGAACCGCCAGGGCGAGACCACCTTCAGCGCATAGTGCGCCTCGGGCCGATCGTTGGGGCTTCCGCGCGTGTCGTCGGGCCAGCGGGCCATCAGGGCGAACAGCCGCCGCTCGCGCGCCTTGCCGCTCAGTCCGGCCAACTGACGCTCGAAGACGGCATGGTCCGGGTGGCTGCGCATGATGGCGACGATGGCGGCCACGGCCTGAGGATCGCGGGCCGACAAGACATCGTAGGCGATGTCGCCCGTCGCCATGTGCCCCTGGTCGTTCCAGGCCAGGGCGGGCGTCGGGCTCAGCACGCCCAACGCCAGGGCGGTCGAAACGGCGATCGCGATCAAGGCCTTGCGCATGCTTCCCCCTTTTGCTGCGAGCAGGCGCTGCGTCACCCTTCCGGTCAAGGGTGACGCTACGAACGGCGGAACCCTGACGCCGGCTACAGGCCCAGGAAACGCTTCTCGCGCGACACCCAGTGATCGAACGACGGCCGGGCCAGGATCGCCTCGGCATAGGCTTTGGTCTTGGGCCAACGCGACAGGTCGAAGCCCAGGTGGCCCAGATTGGCGAACGGGCTGGCCACGGCGAGGTCGGCCAGGGTCAGGCGGTCTTCCAGCAGGAAGCCGCTGCCCGGGATCGTGCGCTCGAGATAGTCGAAGACGGGCGGCAGGGTCTCGTTCTCGGCCTTGGCGCAGACGGCTTCATCGGTGGCGACGCCCATGAAGCGCGGGCCGACGATGCGGTTGAAGAACAGCGGCCCGGCCGCGCCGACCACGATGGTGTCGGCGAACTCCTCGAACCAGATCGCCCGGGCGCGGTTGCGCGGATCGGTCGGGATCAGGTTCGGCTCGGGATGCAGGGCGTCCAGATAGGTGATGATCGCCGTGGAGTCCGAGATCTGAAAATCGCCGTCTTTGAAGCCCGGGATCTTCTTGAACGGGCTGCAGGCCAGGAAGTCCGGATCGGGCGAACCGGGCGCGGCGACCTTGTTCTCCAGCGTCAGTCCCTTCTCGGCCCCGAAGGCCAGGGTCTTGCGCACGTAGGGCGACAGCGACGAGCCGTAGACGATCATGGTGGACCCCTTCCCTTATGAGTTCGCCTCATAGGTCCATTGATCGCGTTTTTAATCAAGACCCTCTTGGAAGGTGTGCGCCTAGTCCTCGCCGCCCTCGTCCAGCCCGCCTTCCTCAGCGACGTCCTCGAAGCTGGTCGGGTCGCCTTCCTGGCGCAGGCGCAGGCGGTAGACGCCACGGAACTGCTCAGGATTCACCGGCTTATTGTGGCGCAGGATGACAATCTGGCCCTGGCGCGCCAGTTCGATGGCGTCGGTGCGGATGTGGCCCAGCAGGCGCTGCCAGCGCTCGGGCTGGATGGCCTTGGCCACCGACATCGGATCGATGGACTTGCCGGGCGCCACGGCGGCCAGCTGCGAAAGGATGGTGTCTTGGATGGGGGTGGTCATGGGCGGAGGGAATGACACGAATCCGTCAGCAGCGCGAGCGCGGCCGCTTGCCTCCGCCGACGCGTCGCCTTAGGTCCTCAAAGACAACGCAGAAGACTTGGGACGGGGACGAGGCGATGGACGGCGGCAACGAGATCTGGGACGGCCCCAAGCTGGTCACCGAGGGCGAGTGGGCCGGCTGGCGCACCTGGGCCGGCATGGACGCCTTCGAGGACCAGACCGGGCCGTTCTACTTCAAGGAAGAGAACGGCGTCGTCCGCAGCGCCTTCCGCGCCGAGGCCCGCCACATGA
>Ga0102591_1003771_pt1 | contig 12954 bp, 8 predicted proteins | sample AraplaCol_mCL_r2_2_FD_76860 | JGI IMG/M metagenome (GOLD analysis project Ga0102591, IMG submission 76860) | Arabidopsis root microbial communities from North Carolina, USA - plate scrape MF_Col_mCL_r2 (SPADES assembly) (version 2) | ecosystem: Host-associated > Plants > Roots > Endosphere... | reverse complement strand
GGCGACGGGCTGACTCAAGGCGGGACTTCCGAATAAAGGTGAGGCCGACAGACGTAGGCGTTGAATTTGGCCCACAGGTGGCCTCAACGGCGGAAAGGTGCAAGTGCGGATCGATCCAGGCGTCCCCGGACCCGTCATCGTGTGGCTGCGCAACGACCTGCGCCTGGCCGACAATCCCGCCCTGAAGGCCGCCGCCGACACGGGCCGGCCGGTGATCCCGCTCTATATCCTCGACGAGACCCCCGGCGTGCGGCCGATGGGCGCGGCTTCGCTGTGGTGGCTCGACAAGTCGCTGCGGGCGCTCGCCGAAAGCCTGAAGGCGACCGGCTCGAAACTGGTGCTGCGGCGCGGCCCGGCGCAGCAGGTGCTGAAGGACGTGGTCGCCCACGCTGAAGCCGCCGGCGTCGTCTGGAATCGCCTGTACGAACCGGCCGCCATCGCCCGCGACGCCGAGATCAAGACCGCGCTCAAGGCCGACGGCGTTGTAGTCGAGAGCTGCATCGCCGGCCTGCTGAACGAGCCCTGGACCGTGCAGAACGGCTCCAAGCAGCCCTACAAGGTCTTCACCCCCTATTGGCGGGCCGCCCGGGCGCACCTGACCCATGTCGAGGTCGAGCCAGCGCCCAAGCGTTTGCAGGCGCCCGAACACTGGCCCCATAGCGACGCCCTCGACGGCTGGGCCCTGCATCCCCGCAAGCCCGACTGGTCGAAGGGCTTTTCCATCTGGACGCCGGGCGAAACCGGCGCCCTGCAGCGACTGGACGACTTCCTGTCGGGGGCCGTCGACGGCTATGGCGAGGGCCGCGACGTGCCCGGCCTGGAGGCCACCTCGCGCCTGTCGCCGCACCTGCACTTCGGCGAGATCGGTCCGCGCCAGGTCTGGGCCGCCGCCCGCAACGCCGCCGAGGCCGGCGACGCCCCCCACGGCGAGATCGAGAAGTTCCTGTCGGAGGTGGGCTGGCGCGAGTTCAACCACTCCATCCTGTTCAACTGGCCGCAGCTGCCGGAGCGCAACTTCCGGCCCGAGTTCGACGCCTTTCCCTGGGCCGAGAACCCCAAGGGCCTGGAGGCCTGGATCGAAGGCCGCACCGGCTATCCGCTGGTCGATGCGGGCATGCGCGAGCTGTGGGCCACCGGCTTCATGCACAACCGGGTGCGGATGATCACCGCCTCGTTCCTGATCAAGCACCTGCTGGTCGACTGGCGCGACGGCGAATCCTGGTTCTGGGACACGCTGGTCGACGCCGATCTCGCCAACAATGTCGGCAACTGGCAGTGGGTGGCCGGCAGCGGCGCCGACGCCTCGCCCTACTTCCGGATCTTCAACCCGATCGGCCAGGGCGAGAAGTTCGACCCCAAGGGCGCCTATGTCCGAAAGTGGGTCCCAGAGCTGGCCAACCTGCCCGACAGCGTCATCCATCAACCTTGGACAGCGCCCGCGCATCTTTCGGTCGAGGTCAAGCGTAGCTACGCCAGACCCATCGTCGATCACGGACAGGCGCGGGCGCGGGCTCTCGAGGCCTATCGCCAATTGCGCGGTGACGCTTCCGGGGAGTGATCCCCTGGCGGACAGCCGCGCACGTTCCCATCTGAAGATTCGGTTTTTTGGGGGTCTGAGTTGTCCCAGGTACGGGACGGGAGCGCCGATGACCGACACCCTGCACGCCCGCTGGCGTAACGACCACCTCCGCGCCGCCCCGGCGGCTTTCCGCGCGGCCATCCGGGTCGCCTGCGAGAACTGGGCGATCGGGTCGCTGACCTTCGTCCTGCCCACGGGCCAGCCCGTCCGCATCGACGGTCGCACGCCTGGTCCCGAAGCCGTGGTGCGGGTGCGCGACTACCGCTTCATCCGCCGCGCCTTCGCCTCGGGCGACATCGGCTTCGCCGAGGGCTACATGGCCGGCGAGTGGGACACGCCCGACCTTCCGGCCGTGCTGACCGCCTTCGCCCTCAACTTCGACAAGCTGGCCGCCCTGGTGCAGGGCAATCCGCTGACGCGGTTGATGAACCTGCTGTTCCATCGCTCGCGGCGCAACGACCGCGAAGGTTCCAGGCGCAACATCCACGCCCACTATGACCTGGGCAACGCCTTCTACGCCCAGTGGCTGGACCCGACGATGACCTATTCGTCGGCCCTCTGGGACCAGGACCGCCACGCCTCGCTGGAGGCCGCCCAGACCCGCAAGTACGAGGCTCTCGCCCAATCGATCGCCCTGACGCCCGACAAGCACGTGCTGGAGATCGGCTGCGGCTGGGGCGGCTTCGCCGAGTACGCGGCCAAGGCGGTCGGCGCCAAGGTCACCGGGATCACCATCTCGCCGGCCCAGCACGACTTCGCCCGCAAGCGCCTCTTCGCCCAGGGCCTGGCCGACAAGGTCGACATCCAGCTGGTGGACTATCGCGACGTCCAGGGCCGCTTCGACGGGGTGGTCTCGGTCGAGATGTTCGAGGCCGTCGGCGAGGAATACTGGCCGACCTATTTCGGCAGGATCCACGACCTGCTGGCGCCCGGCGGCCTGGCCGGCCTGCAGATCATCACCATCCGCGACGAGCTCTTCGCCCACTATCGGCGGCAGACCGACTTCATCCAGCGCTACGTCTTTCCAGGCGGCATGCTGCCAAGCGAGGAGCGCCTGAAGCAGGAGACCGACAGGGCGGGCCTTGCCTGGGAGAACGTCCGGCGCTTCGGCCAGGACTACGCCGACACCCTGTCGCAATGGAGCAAGCGGTTCGAGGCGACCTGGGACGACATCCGCCCGCTCGGCTTCGACGAGCGCTTCCGCCGGCTCTGGAAGTTCTACCTGGCCTATTGCGAAGCGGGCTTCCGCACGGAGCGGACCAATGTCATTCAATTGGGCCTAAGTCGCAGCTAGGAGACGTGCAGTGTCGCTCTTCACCCTGGTCCTGGACTATCACGGCGGCACCTACCTCTCGCAGTTCGACGCCGACACGCCGACCGAGGCGGTCGGCGCCTGGTGCCGCGAGCTGCACGACAACCAACTGCTGGGCGAGCCCTCCTCTCTGGTGGCCGAGGGCATCATGGCCGACGCCGTCGAGAACAGTTTGGTCGGCATAGAGGGACTGTGCGGGGCCTGGTGCGCGGCGACGGCCACGGCCGGCGGCCTGGCCCTGCTCAACGTCATCCAGACCCAGCCGACGACGCACTGATGCTGAGCCCGGAGCGCGCCAGGGTTAGGTGCGCGCGGCTAACCCGCCCGGGCGCGCTCCAAATCTTTGAAACTGGAGCCTGCCAATTTTGGATGCTTCATCCAAAATTGGCAGGCTCTGGACCGGCGCTTTCAGGAAATCTGGATTGATCCGGGCGGCCGCATCGCGATCTACCCTGGCCCCAACGGCGCTTTCCCGCGCGAAGACGTAAGATTTCGACCATGCCCGTCACGCCCAACGTTCTCGAAGCCATCGGCAACACGCCGCTGATCCGCCTGAACCGCGCCAGCGAGGCCACCGGCTGCGAGATCCTGGGCAAGGCCGAGTTCATGAACCCCGGCCAGTCGGTGAAGGACCGCGCCGCGCTCAGCATCATCCGCGACGCGGAAGCCAAGGGCCTGCTGCGCCCGGGCGGCCGGGTGGTCGAGGGCACGGCCGGCAACACCGGCATCGGCCTGGCCATGGTCGCCTCCGCGCTCGGCTACAAGACGACGATCGTCATCCCGCGCACCCAGAGCCAGGAGAAGAAGGACGCCATCCGCCTGCTCGGCGCCGAGCTGGTCGAGGTGGACGCCGTCCCCTACTCCAACCCCGACAATTACGTCCGCTATTCCGGCCGCCTGGCCGAGGAACTGGCCAAGACCGAGCCCAACGGCGCGATCTGGGCCAACCAGTTCGACAACGTCGCCAATCGCGAGGCCCACTACCAGACGACCGGCCCGGAGATCTGGGAACAGACCGGCGGCAAGGTCGACGGCTTCATCTGCGCCGTCGGCTCGGGCGGCACCCTGGCGGGCGTGGCCCAGGCCCTGCGCGAGCGCAAGCCGGGCGTGAAGATCGGTCTGGCCGACCCGGGCGGAGCCTCGCTCTACAGCTGGTACGCCGAGGGCGAACTGAAGGCCGAGGGCAATTCGATCAGCGAGGGCATCGGCCAGGGCCGGATCACCGCCAACCTCGAAGGCCTGGCCATCGACCATCCCTACCGCGTCTCCGACGAGGAGATGATGGAGCAGATCTTCGACCTGGTGCAGCACGAGGGGCTGTGCCTGGGCGGCTCGACGGGGATCAACGTCGCCGGCGCCGTGCGCCTGGCCCGCGACCTGGGCCCCGGCCACACTATCGTGACCATTCTCTGCGACCACGGCTCGCGCTACCAGAGCAAGCTCTTCAACCCCGCCTTCCTGGCCGAGAAGGGCCTGCCGACGCCGCCCTGGCTGTAAGGGCGCGCTTGCGCGGGCGAGCGACGCACGTGAAGTTGCCGCCCTCGCGTTCCCAAGCCCGCAAGAGGCCCGTCATGTCCGCCACGCTCATCGATCCGCTCGTCTCGACCGCCTGGCTGGCCGACCACCTCGACGCCCCGGACGTGCGCATCGTCGACGCCTCGTGGTTCATGCCCGGCACGCCGCGCGATCCGAAAGAGGAGTTCGAGGCCGGCCACATTCCCGGCGCGGTGTTCTTCGACATCGACGAGATTTCCGACGAGACCTCGCCCCTGCCGCACATGCTGGCCAGCGGCGTGAAGTTCGCCTCGCGGGTGCGCAAGCTGGGCCTCGGCGACGGCGCGCGCATCGTCGTCTACGACAGCACCGGCATCCTGCCGGCCGCCCGGGTGTGGTGGAACTTCCGCGTCATGGGCCACGAGGACGTCGTGGTGCTGGACGGCGGCCTGCCCAAGTGGGTCGCCGAGGGCCGTCCGCTGGAAGACGGTCCCGCCGCCCCGCAGGAGCGCCACTTCACCCCGCGCCTGCAGGCCGATCTCGTCCGTAGCTTCGACCAGATCAAGCGCAACCTGGAAACCGGCCGCGAGCAGGTGATCGACGCCCGCGCCGCGCCGCGCTTCAACGGCGAGGTTCCCGAGCCCCGCGCCGGCCTCAAGAGCGGCCACATCCCCGGCTCGCGCAACATTCCGCTGGCGGCGATCCTGGCGGCCGACGCGACCATGCTGCCCGCCGAGCAGCTGAAGACCGTCTTCGCCGACGCCGGCGTCGACATCGAAAAGCCAATCGCCACGACCTGCGGCTCGGGCATCACCGCCTCGGTGGTGTCGCTGGCCCTGCACCGCCTCGGCAAGCCCCGCGCGGCGGTCTACGACGGCTCGTGGACCGAATGGGGCGGCCGCGACGACGCGCCGGTGGAAACCGGTCCGGCTGTGTAAAAACACTCAAGATTACACATTCTATATATACAATCTTAAATTGACATTCCGTAGCGGCTGGCTGACCCTCGAAGCGTTGGGGGTCGGCCTTGCGCCGCGTCGGACCGCGGCCAAGTCGCGTGCCGCTCCCCACAAGTGCCCGTCAGCTTAAGGACCATCGGCGCGCCAACCGCGCCGAGCACGCAACCGCGCGACCGGCGGACCGACCGGCGCGCCCGTGGGGAGAAAACGTCATGTCGTCCTTCCGACCGCTCTATGGCGGCGCCATCACCGACGCCGTCGCCTCCGGCGACCTCGACACGCTGAAGAAGCTGGCCGCCGAGGCCGAGGCTCACGTCCAGCAGTACGGCGACGTGCCGACCCTGCTGGCCGCCCTGAAACTCGAAATCGCCAAGCTCGAGGCCTGACGCACCATGAGCATCAAACCCTACGGCGTCGCCGTGACCGACGCCATCGCCTCCGGCGAGCTGTCCCGCCTGAAGGAAGCCGAAGCCGCGGCCCAGGCCCACCTCGACGAATACGGCGACATCCCCACCCTGCTGGCGCTGCTCAAGCTCGAGATCGCCAAGCTGGAAGGCAAGAAGAGCTACTGACGGGGCGGCGTTTCCGCCGCTCTTCGATGGGCCGGCGGAAGCGCCCGCATCCCCGCGTCTCAGGGCGTTTCGGGGAAGGAACGCGCATGACCGACACTCTTCCATCCTTGCACGGGGCGTCCGTACAAGAGGCCTCCGCAGAAGGAGCATCCCCGCATGGAGCGCTCCTGCGGGATCTCTACGCGCCGCCGGAAGGCAAGTCGGTGCGCTACCGGACGGATCGCGACCATGTCGATCTGGTGCCGGTGCACGTGGTCTGGGAAGTCACCCTGGCCTGCAATCTCAAGTGCCAGCACTGCGGCTCGCGGGCCGGACGCCCACGGCCGGACGAGCTGAACACCGAGGAAGCCCTCGACCTGATCGATCACCTGGCGGCCCTGGGCACGCGCGAGATGACCCTGATCGGCGGCGAGGCCTATCTGCGCCGCGACTGGATCGAGCTGATCCGCAGAAGCCGCTCGCACGGCATCCGCACGGCCATCCAGACCGGCGCCCGCAATCTCACCGACAAGCGGCTGGACGAGGCGGCGGACGCGGGTCTGCAAGGCATCGGCGTGTCGATCGACACGCCGATGCCTTGCAGACCCGCGTCCGCCGCCTCGTCCAGCCGCTTGTCGGTGAGATTGCGGGCGCCGGTCTGGATGGCCGTGCGGATGCCGTGCGAGCGGCTTCTGCGGATCAGCTCGATCCAGTCGCGGCGCAGATAGGCCTCGCCGCCGATCAGGGTCATCTCGCGCGTGCCCAGGGCCGCCAGGTGATCGATCAGGTCGAGGGCTTCCTCGGTGTTCAGCTCGTCCGGCCGTGGGCGTCCGGCCCGCGAGCCGCAGTGCTGGCACTTGAGATTGCAGGCCAGGGTGACTTCCCAGACCACGTGCACCGGCACCAGATCGACATGGTCGCGATCCGTCCGGTAGCGCACCGACTTGCCTTCCGGCGGCGCGTAGAGATCCCGCAGGAGCGCTCCATGCGGGGATGCTCCTTCTGCGGAGGCCTCTTGTACGGACGCCCCGTGCAAGGATGGAAGAGTGTCGGTCATGCGCGTTCCTTCCCCGAAACGCCCTGAGACGCGGGGATGCGGGCGCTTCCGCCGGCCCATCGAAGAGCGGCGGAAACGCCGCCCCGTCAGTAGCTCTTCTTGCCTTCCAGCTTGGCGATCTCGAGCTTGAGCAGCGCCAGCAGGGTGGGGATGTCGCCGTATTCGTCGAGGTGGGCCTGGGCCGCGGCTTCGGCTTCCTTCAGGCGGGACAGCTCGCCGGAGGCGATGGCGTCGGTCACGGCGACGCCGTAGGGTTTGATGCTCATGGTGCGTCAGGCCTCGAGCTTGGCGATTTCGAGTTTCAGGGCGGCCAGCAGGGTCGGCACGTCGCCGTACTGCTGGACGTGAGCCTCGGCCTCGGCGGCCAGCTTCTTCAGCGTGTCGAGGTCGCCGGAGGCGACGGCGTCGGTGATGGCGCCGCCATAGAGCGGTCGGAAGGACGACATGACGTTTTCTCCCCACGGGCGCGCCGGTCGGTCCGCCGGTCGCGCGGTTGCGTGCTCGGCGCGGTTGGCGCGCCGATGGTCCTTAAGCTGACGGGCACTTGTGGGGAGCGGCACGCGACTTGGCCGCGGTCCGACGCGGCGCAAGGCCGACCCCCAACGCTTCGAGGGTCAGCCAGCCGCTACGGAATGTCAATTTAAGATTGTATATATAGAATGTGTAATCTTGAGTGTTTTTACACAGCCGGACCGGTTTCCACCGGCGCGTCGTCGCGGCCGCCCCATTCGGTCCACGAGCCGTCGTAGACCGCCGCGCGGGGCTTGCCGAGGCGGTGCAGGGCCAGCGACACCACCGAGGCGGTGATGCCCGAGCCGCAGGTCGTGGCGATTGGCTTTTCGATGTCGACGCCGGCGTCGGCGAAGACGGTCTTCAGCTGCTCGGCGGGCAGCATGGTCGCGTCGGCCGCCAGGATCGCCGCCAGCGGAATGTTGCGCGAGCCGGGGATGTGGCCGCTCTTGAGGCCGGCGCGGGGCTCGGGAACCTCGCCGTTGAAGCGCGGCGCGGCGCGGGCGTCGATCACCTGCTCGCGGCCGGTTTCCAGGTTGCGCTTGATCTGGTCGAAGCTACGGACGAGATCGGCCTGCAGGCGCGGGGTGAAGTGGCGCTCCTGCGGGGCGGCGGGACCGTCTTCCAGCGGACGGCCCTCGGCGACCCACTTGGGCAGGCCGCCGTCCAGCACCACGACGTCCTCGTGGCCCATGACGCGGAAGTTCCACCACACCCGGGCGGCCGGCAGGATGCCGGTGCTGTCGTAGACGACGATGCGCGCGCCGTCGCCGAGGCCCAGCTTGCGCACCCGCGAGGCGAACTTCACGCCGCTGGCCAGCATGTGCGGCAGGGGCGAGGTCTCGTCGGAAATCTCGTCGATGTCGAAGAACACCGCGCCGGGAATGTGGCCGGCCTCGAACTCCTCTTTCGGATCGCGCGGCGTGCCGGGCATGAACCACGAGGCGTCGACGATGCGCACGTCCGGGGCGTCGAGGTGGTCGGCCAGCCAGGCGGTCGAGACGAGCGGATCGATGAGCGTGGCGGACATGACGGGCCTCTTGCGGGCTTGGGAACGCGAGGGCGGCAACTTCACGTGCGTCGCTCGCCCGCGCAAGCGCGCCCTTACAGCCAGGGCGGCGTCGGCAGGCCCTTCTCGGCCAGGAAGGCGGGGTTGAAGAGCTTGCTCTGGTAGCGCGAGCCGTGGTCGCAGAGAATGGTCACGATAGTGTGGCCGGGGCCCAGGTCGCGGGCCAGGCGCACGGCGCCGGCGACGTTGATCCCCGTCGAGCCGCCCAGGCACAGCCCCTCGTGCTGCACCAGGTCGAAGATCTGCTCCATCATCTCCTCGTCGGAGACGCGGTAGGGATGGTCGATGGCCAGGCCTTCGAGGTTGGCGGTGATCCGGCCCTGGCCGATGCCCTCGCTGATCGAATTGCCCTCGGCCTTCAGTTCGCCCTCGGCGTACCAGCTGTAGAGCGAGGCTCCGCCCGGGTCGGCCAGACCGATCTTCACGCCCGGCTTGCGCTCGCGCAGGGCCTGGGCCACGCCCGCCAGGGTGCCGCCCGAGCCGACGGCGCAGATGAAGCCGTCGACCTTGCCGCCGGTCTGTTCCCAGATCTCCGGGCCGGTCGTCTGGTAGTGGGCCTCGCGATTGGCGACGTTGTCGAACTGGTTGGCCCAGATCGCGCCGTTGGGCTCGGTCTTGGCCAGTTCCTCGGCCAGGCGGCCGGAATAGCGGACGTAATTGTCGGGGTTGGAGTAGGGGACGGCGTCCACCTCGACCAGCTCGGCGCCGAGCAGGCGGATGGCGTCCTTCTTCTCCTGGCTCTGGGTGCGCGGGATGACGATCGTCGTCTTGTAGCCGAGCGCGGAGGCGACCATGGCCAGGCCGATGCCGGTGTTGCCGGCCGTGCCCTCGACCACCCGGCCGCCCGGGCGCAGCAGGCCCTTGGCTTCCGCGTCGCGGATGATGCTGAGCGCGGCGCGGTCCTTCACCGACTGGCCGGGGTTCATGAACTCGGCCTTGCCCAGGATCTCGCAGCCGGTGGCCTCGCTGGCGCGGTTCAGGCGGATCAGCGGCGTGTTGCCGATGGCTTCGAGAACGTTGGGCGTGACGGGCATGGTCGAAATCTTACGTCTTCGCGCGGGAAAGCGCCGTTGGGGCCAGGGTAGATCGCGATGCGGCCGCCCGGATCAATCCAGATTTCCTGAAAGCGCCGGTCCAGAGCCTGCCAATTTTGGATGAAGCATCCAAAATTGGCAGGCTCCAGTTTCAAAGATTTGGAGCGCGCCCGGGCGGGTTAGCCGCGCGCACCTAACCCTGGCGCGCTCCGGGCTCAGCATCAGTGCGTCGTCGGCTGGGTCTGGATGACGTTGAGCAGGGCCAGGCCGCCGGCCGTGGCCGTCGCCGCGCACCAGGCCCCGCACAGTCCCTCTATGCCGACCAAACTGTTCTCGACGGCGTCGGCCATGATGCCCTCGGCCACCAGAGAGGAGGGCTCGCCCAGCAGTTGGTTGTCGTGCAGCTCGCGGCACCAGGCGCCGACCGCCTCGGTCGGCGTGTCGGCGTCGAACTGCGAGAGGTAGGTGCCGCCGTGATAGTCCAGGACCAGGGTGAAGAGCGACACTGCACGTCTCCTAGCTGCGACTTAGGCCCAATTGAATGACATTGGTCCGCTCCGTGCGGAAGCCCGCTTCGCAATAGGCCAGGTAGAACTTCCAGAGCCGGCGGAAGCGCTCGTCGAAGCCGAGCGGGCGGATGTCGTCCCAGGTCGCCTCGAACCGCTTGCTCCATTGCGACAGGGTGTCGGCGTAGTCCTGGCCGAAGCGCCGGACGTTCTCCCAGGCAAGGCCCGCCCTGTCGGTCTCCTGCTTCAGGCGCTCCTCGCTTGGCAGCATGCCGCCTGGAAAGACGTAGCGCTGGATGAAGTCGGTCTGCCGCCGATAGTGGGCGAAGAGCTCGTCGCGGATGGTGATGATCTGCAGGCCGGCCAGGCCGCCGGGCGCCAGCAGGTCGTGGATCCTGCCGAAATAGGTCGGCCAGTATTCCTCGCCGACGGCCTCGAACATCTCGACCGAGACCACCCCGTCGAAGCGGCCCTGGACGTCGCGATAGTCCACCAGCTGGATGTCGACCTTGTCGGCCAGGCCCTGGGCGAAGAGGCGCTTGCGGGCGAAGTCGTGCTGGGCCGGCGAGATGGTGATCCCGGTGACCTTGGCGCCGACCGCCTTGGCCGCGTACTCGGCGAAGCCGCCCCAGCCGCAGCCGATCTCCAGCACGTGCTTGTCGGGCGTCAGGGCGATCGATTGGGCGAGAGCCTCGTACTTGCGGGTCTGGGCGGCCTCCAGCGAGGCGTGGCGGTCCTGGTCCCAGAGGGCCGACGAATAGGTCATCGTCGGGTCCAGCCACTGGGCGTAGAAGGCGTTGCCCAGGTCATAGTGGGCGTGGATGTTGCGCCTGGAACCTTCGCGGTCGTTGCGCCGCGAGCGATGGAACAGCAGGTTCATCAACCGCGTCAGCGGATTGCCCTGCACCAGGGCGGCCAGCTTGTCGAAGTTGAGGGCGAAGGCGGTCAGCACGGCCGGAAGGTCGGGCGTGTCCCACTCGCCGGCCATGTAGCCCTCGGCGAAGCCGATGTCGCCCGAGGCGAAGGCGCGGCGGATGAAGCGGTAGTCGCGCACCCGCACCACGGCTTCGGGACCAGGCGTGCGACCGTCGATGCGGACGGGCTGGCCCGTGGGCAGGACGAAGGTCAGCGACCCGATCGCCCAGTTCTCGCAGGCGACCCGGATGGCCGCGCGGAAAGCCGCCGGGGCGGCGCGGAGGTGGTCGTTACGCCAGCGGGCGTGCAGGGTGTCGGTCATCGGCGCTCCCGTCCCGTACCTGGGACAACTCAGACCCCCAAAAAACCGAATCTTCAGATGGGAACGTGCGCGGCTGTCCGCCAGGGGATCACTCCCCGGAAGCGTCACCGCGCAATTGGCGATAGGCCTCGAGAGCCCGCGCCCGCGCCTGTCCGTGATCGACGATGGGTCTGGCGTAGCTACGCTTGACCTCGACCGAAAGATGCGCGGGCGCTGTCCAAGGTTGATGGATGACGCTGTCGGGCAGGTTGGCCAGCTCTGGGACCCACTTTCGGACATAGGCGCCCTTGGGGTCGAACTTCTCGCCCTGGCCGATCGGGTTGAAGATCCGGAAGTAGGGCGAGGCGTCGGCGCCGCTGCCGGCCACCCACTGCCAGTTGCCGACATTGTTGGCGAGATCGGCGTCGACCAGCGTGTCCCAGAACCAGGATTCGCCGTCGCGCCAGTCGACCAGCAGGTGCTTGATCAGGAACGAGGCGGTGATCATCCGCACCCGGTTGTGCATGAAGCCGGTGGCCCACAGCTCGCGCATGCCCGCATCGACCAGCGGATAGCCGGTGCGGCCTTCGATCCAGGCCTCCAGGCCCTTGGGGTTCTCGGCCCAGGGAAAGGCGTCGAACTCGGGCCGGAAGTTGCGCTCCGGCAGCTGCGGCCAGTTGAACAGGATGGAGTGGTTGAACTCGCGCCAGCCCACCTCCGACAGGAACTTCTCGATCTCGCCGTGGGGGGCGTCGCCGGCCTCGGCGGCGTTGCGGGCGGCGGCCCAGACCTGGCGCGGACCGATCTCGCCGAAGTGCAGGTGCGGCGACAGGCGCGAGGTGGCCTCCAGGCCGGGCACGTCGCGGCCCTCGCCATAGCCGTCGACGGCCCCCGACAGGAAGTCGTCCAGTCGCTGCAGGGCGCCGGTTTCGCCCGGCGTCCAGATGGAAAAGCCCTTCGACCAGTCGGGCTTGCGGGGATGCAGGGCCCAGCCGTCGAGGGCGTCGCTATGGGGCCAGTGTTCGGGCGCCTGCAAACGCTTGGGCGCTGGCTCGACCTCGACATGGGTCAGGTGCGCCCGGGCGGCCCGCCAATAGGGGGTGAAGACCTTGTAGGGCTGCTTGGAGCCGTTCTGCACGGTCCAGGGCTCGTTCAGCAGGCCGGCGATGCAGCTCTCGACTACAACGCCGTCGGCCTTGAGCGCGGTCTTGATCTCGGCGTCGCGGGCGATGGCGGCCGGTTCGTACAGGCGATTCCAGACGACGCCGGCGGCTTCAGCGTGGGCGACCACGTCCTTCAGCACCTGCTGCGCCGGGCCGCGCCGCAGCACCAGTTTCGAGCCGGTCGCCTTCAGGCTTTCGGCGAGCGCCCGCAGCGACTTGTCGAGCCACCACAGCGAAGCCGCGCCCATCGGCCGCACGCCGGGGGTCTCGTCGAGGATATAGAGCGGGATCACCGGCCGGCCCGTGTCGGCGGCGGCCTTCAGGGCGGGATTGTCGGCCAGGCGCAGGTCGTTGCGCAGCCACACGATGACGGGTCCGGGGACGCCTGGATCGATCCGCACTTGCACCTTTCCGCCGTTGAGGCCACCTGTGGGCCAAATTCAACGCCTACGTCTGTCGGCCTCACCTTTATTCGGAAGTCCCGCCTTGAGTCAGCCCGTCGCC
>Ga0102591_1003766_pt1 | contig 12959 bp, 5 predicted proteins | sample AraplaCol_mCL_r2_2_FD_76860 | JGI IMG/M metagenome (GOLD analysis project Ga0102591, IMG submission 76860) | Arabidopsis root microbial communities from North Carolina, USA - plate scrape MF_Col_mCL_r2 (SPADES assembly) (version 2) | ecosystem: Host-associated > Plants > Roots > Endosphere... | reverse complement strand
GGAAGTTGTTGAACGCGAGGCGGTCGAACTTGTCGCCCAGCGCGATCTCCGTCTCCATGCGCAGTTCCAGGATGCGGCTGTAACCGTAGAAATAGCTGCCCGCCTGGCCCGGCGAATTGAAGGTGTAACGGTCCAGTTCCTGCTTGGTCATCGCCTCCGACAGGCCGACCTTCTCGCGCAGGATCTTCCCGGCCGCCTCACGATCGATCAGCCCCAGGTTCAGCATCGGATCGAGCATCGCGCGCGCGGCGCGCATCAGGCGGAACTGCAGCGCGATCAGCTGCCCGTCCAGCGGCTCGTACGGCACCATTTCGGCTTCGGCGTACAGCGCCCAGCCTTCCACGTTCACCGAGTTGAACGCGAACATCGTGCGCGCCAGCGAGATGCCGCGCTCGACCATCGCCGTGAACTGCAACTCGTGGCCCGGGCGGCCTTCATGCGCCGACAGCGTCCAGCGCACCGCGTCGAAGTTGAAGTCGTCGTACTCCAGCGCCTTGCCGTCGGCGGTCGGCACCGACACCGGCAGCACGAACTGGCCCTGCTGCCCGGTGTTGCCGATCAGCGGCGCCGGCAGGAAATGCGGTGCCGGGGACGCGGCCGATTCGGCTTCGCTGCCCAGGCGCATCACCATCGGGCGATTGGGCACGTCGACGATGCGTTCGTTGCGGATGATCGGATCGATCTGGTCGATCACCGTGCGATAGCGCGCCTCGAGCTGGTCGTTGGGCATGTTGCGCTTCTTCAGCGCGGCGATGACCGCGACGTAATCGTGCGGATCCTTCACGTCGAGGTTGTTCGCCTTCGCCACCAGCGGCGCGAGCTGCTGCATCGCCGCGCGCGTTTCCATGAATTCGACCTGCGCGCGCCGGACCAGCAGCTGCGGATCGATGTCGATGCCGAACTGCTTGAGGCTGTTGGCATACAGCTCCGGCGGCAGCTTGGTGTCGGTGCGCGCGGTCGGAAGCACGTTCGCGCGCGCCCAGGTGCCGTAATCCTTCAGCTGCGTTTCCATCGCGGCCAGCGCGGGTTCGGCGCCTTCGACCTTGTACTTGGCGAACAGCTTGCGGATGCCGTCGACGTAGGTGTCGACGTTGGCCAGCGCCTGCTCGACCTCCAGCTTCGTGGGATGCACGAGTTTCGCGTTGGCAGTGGCTTCGGTGTAACGCGCCTTCGCCTGCTCGGTGATCGGCGTCTTCTCGGTGCCCTGGCCGACGTAGTTCTTCAGTCGATCCAGCGCCTTCGCGCGGCGCTCCGGCGGCGTCTGGTCGGACAGCAGGCCCTGCAGGCCGCTGAAGACCGTCTGCGGGACGTCGCTCCACGGCAGCATCAGGCGTTCGGTGAGTTCGCTGGTGGCGATGTTCTCGTCGGCGGCGCGGATCATGATTTCCAGATCCTGGCGCACGTTCGGGTCGCGCTCGGTGGCGAGCTTGGCCTTGAGTTCGTCGCGCGCCTTCGCGGTCGCGGCGCGGAAGCGCGCGGCGTTGTCGGGCTTGAGGTCGGCGACGCGATCGTCGTAACCGGGCACGCCGAAGAAGGACATGCCTTCGGGCGCGAACTCGGCCTGCGCCTTCAGCAGGATGTTGGCGTATTCGTTGCTGCGGGCCACCCATGCAGGCGCGGGCTTGGCCGCGGCGGCCTTTGCGGCGGGTTGCGCCGCCTGCGCCAGCAGCGGCGCGCCGGTGGCAAGGGTGAGGGAAAGGGCGATCGCGAGGGTCAGCGGCTTCGTCATGGCGGGCAGTGTGTGGTGGACGGGGCGAGGATGGAGGCTACATCGCGCGCGGCCCAGCCCCGAAGGTCATGTCGACGTCTGGCGACGCGTGGGCGATGCGGTATCGTCGGCGCGGGGATGGAATGCCGGCGCGGCCGGCCGCAGGGAGTCGCATGTTCCGCAAGACGCTGGCCATCGGTTGCTTCGCAGCCGTCTTCTGTTTCGCCCATTCGTCGGTGCGGGCGCAGGATTCCACGCCCGAAGCGCGCTTCACGGAGTCGGACCAGCTGGTCATCGATTTCCCGCAGTCCGTGCAGGCCTGGGACAACCGCGTCGGCGATGCCGGCGTGCGACTGCAGCCCGACCTGCCGCGGACCTGCCGCTGGGACAGCGATACGCGCCTGACCTGCGCCTTCGAAACGGTTCCGAAAGCCGCCACCCGCTACCGCATCGATCTGGATGCGGGCCTGAAGACCTGGGACGGCAAGCGCCTTGCGGCGCGCACGCTGTTCGCCGAGACCGCGCGTGCCACCTTGCGGGCATCGATCGATGAGTGGCGCAAGGGCGTTCCCTCGATCGAGGTGTGGTCGTCCGCGCAGGTCACGCCGCAGGCATTGCAGGCGGCGCTGCGCCTGCGCATCGACGGCGAAGCGGCCGTGCTGCCATTGCCCACGCGGCTGCCGTCGGAGCGGTGGCAACGCCGGTTCGCGCGCTTTCGCATCAACTTGCCGCGGATCGACGGCGCCAACCGGACGCTGCGACTGGACGTCGTGCCCGGGCTGCGTTCGACCGAAGGCCCGTTGCCCGGCACGCAGGACGCCACGCTGCTGAAGGCGCTGGCGAACGAGCCGTTCGCCGTGCGACGGGTGGTGTGCCCGAGACGCGAGGGGACGTTCGATGCGCCCAACCATGGCGGCGCGATCCTCGCCCATTGCCTGCCCGGCGCCCCGATCCGGCTGGAGTTCTCGCGCCCGCTTCCGCAACAGCTGCGCGATACCGTCACCCGGCAGTTGCCCGCGGGGCTGGCGGATGCGCCGCAGCCCTGGTGGTATTCCTCCAGGGACGACGTGCAGCGCGCACCCGGGGGTTGGATCGCCCTGGAAGCGGAGGCGGCCCATCGCACCTACGCGCTCGCGCTTGGCGATCTGCGTGCCGAATACGACGAACGCCTGGCGCCGGTGCGCATCGATATCCAGACCGATGCGGCCCTGCCGCAACTGGTGGCGCCCGGCATCGCTGCGCTGCGGGTCCCCGGCGCGCCGAAGTCCGCGCTGCTCCAGGCGATCAACGCAGGCGATGTCGCCATCGACGTGGAGGCCGTGGGCGCCCGCGAGCGCCGCGAGACCGTCCACGTTCGCGATGCGAAGGACGCAACCGTCGAGGTCGCCTCGTCCGTGGCGCGACGCGCGCTCGCCGACGGCGGCTGGGTGAGCTGGACGCCGCAACGCACGGCGCAGAAGCCGGACGGCATCAACGGCTCGACCGGGCCGCTGCAGTTCGCGGCGCCCGCGTTCGACCTCTACGCCGTGCGCGGCGTGCGCGAGGTGCTGGTCTGGGCCAACGAGTGGGATCGCGATGCGGCGGTGTCCGGTGCGGAGGTCGAACTGTTGCTGCGCGAACGTGCGCAGGACGACTTCCGTGTGGTCGCACGCGGCAGCACCGGCAAGGACGGCGTTGCGCTGCTGCGCCTGCCCGACGATGTCGTGTTGCCGAAGTCCGACGACGAACCCTCGAGCGCGACGTGGCTGGTGCGCGCACGACAGGGCTGGCGCGGCCGGCGCGCCGTCCTGCCCCTGGAGACGGGGTGGTCCGATCAGCTCGGCCACGCGCTCAAGCGCGTCACGTGGGGCGTGAGCGACAGGCCGATGTATCGCCCTGGCGAATCCGTGCATTACCGGTTGTGGCGCCGCGACCGCAACGGCGCTCGCCTGCAGGCCGTACACGCCGACGCGCCGCTGACGCTGTGGCTGTACGACGACAACCAAACCAAGACCATCACGCAATGGCAGGCCACGCCGTCGGCCAGCGGCGACATCGCCGGCCAATTGCAGCTGCCGGTCCACCTGACCGATGGCACGTACTGCATCGGCGTGCCGGGCAAGCACGGCTATGGCGCCGAGGGCGCCTGCTTCTATGTCGGCGTCTACCGCGCACAGGATCTGTGGGCCGAGCTGTCCGTGCCACCCGGCGTACTGCGCGATGGCCAGCGGCTGACGGCCGGACTCAAGGCCGGCTACTACTCCGGCGGCAGCGCGGCGGGCATTGCGATCAAGCAGCCCGACCTGACGATCGCGCCGTTCGGCTTCAACGAGGCATATCCCGACTACGCGGCCTACCGCTTCATCGATGTCGACGACGACAGGTACGAAGACGTTGCGATCAACGTGAAGGCGACGACTGCGGACGGTACCCTCGATCGCGAGGGCAAGGCACAGCTGGAAGCCACGCTGCCGAAGGACGGCAATCCGCGTCGTCCGCCGTTCGGCATCCTGGATCTGTCGCTGGAAGTGGCGCCGCAGGGACGCGAGGGCACGGTCGCGAACGACGCGTCCGCGCTGTATTCGCGCTACCCGGCCTTCGTCGGCCTGCGCAGCGTTCCGGCGTGGCCGCGCGGCGACGCGCCGGTCGATCTGGAAGGCGTTGTCGTCGATGCCACGGGCCATGCGATGCCCGACGCGGTCATCACGGTGGACGTGGAATTCGTGCCCGGCGACGGCGACGACGCGGGCCAACGGCGCGTGGCGCAATGCACGCTGCGCGTGGGCGTTGCGAGTCGTTGCGACTTCGCGCGCCCCGGCAGCGGGCTGTATCGCTTCACCGCCCACAGCGGCGATGCCGCACCAGCGCAACTGGACCGCTACCTGTGGCTCGGCGATGGATCCGTGCGGGCCGCCATCGACGTAACCGAACTGGACGTCGCCGCCGGTGCCGACGGCACGACGCTGCAGGCCACGCTGCGCCAGCCGTTCGAGCGGGCGCGCGCGCTGTTCGTGATCGCCAGCAACGACCGGATCGAGGATTACCGCGTCGAACCGGTCGCCGGCAACATCGCGCAGTTCGAACTTCCGCGCGCGGATTCCCCGGATTCGCAGGTGCACGTCTTCGTTCGCGACGCCGATGCGGGCGCATCGGAAGTGGAGGACGGCTTCCGTGAACCGGTCGAAGTCGAGATGGCCGACGCGCGTGTGCCCACCCGTCCGGAGCCCGATGCGAAGCCGGCCCCGGTGTCGGTCCGTTTCGAACCCGTGCGCACCGCGCCGGGCATGCAGGCACGCGTGGTGCTGCACAACGACAGCGCGGTCGCACGCGACGTCGTGTTGTCGGTGATGGACGACGCACTGCGTTCGCTCGCGCAACGCTGGCTCGAATACGCCGATCCGCAGGGAACCTCGCTGCTGGGCGAGACCGGGTACGGAGACCTCGGGCCGTCAGGATTCGACGGGTTCGTGAACAGCACGACCTGGCGTTACCTGCTCCCGTGGCCTGAAGGCACGCGTGGCAGCGATTCGGGATCGGCCCAGTGGAACGGTGTGCCGCTTCCGCCGCCGCCGGAAGAGCCGCCGGTGATCCTGGACGATCCCACGCCGCTGGATGGCGCCATGCCCGCGCCCGCGCCCGCGGGGTTCAACGAAGCCACCGGGGGCACCTCGCTCGACCGGATCGAGGTCACAGGCTCGCGCATCACCCGCGCCGGCATGGAGTCGCGGGAAGCCAAAGCGCCCGATGGCACGCTGAAGGGCGACCCGCGCAGAAGCGAATCGTCCGACGCGCAGGCCCTGGCGCGCGTACGCACCCGATTCGCCGACACCGCGGCATGGCATCCCGACCTGCGCCTCGCACCCGGTGAAACGCGCATCGTCGACGTCACGCTGCCGGACAACCTGACGCGCTGGCGCGCGGTCGCATGGAGCAGCGACGCCGACGACGGCTTCGCCATGGCCGAAGCGACGCTGGAAACCGGACTGCCGCTGGAAGCGCGGTTGCAGGCGCCGGTGCGCCTGTATCCGGGCGATCAGTCGCGATTGATCGCGCATGTTCGCCAGACCGGCGACACCGCCGTGGACGTGCAGGCCGGTCTGCATTTCGAAGGCGCCAACGCGCCGGCGGACCGGCAGGCGACGCTGAAGGTCGCGCCGGGCGGGCAGGGAAGTTTCGGCAGCGTCATCGCGCCCAAGGACGTGGGCACGCTCACCGCCGTGGCGAGCGCCTCGTCGGTCGACGCGCACGACGCCGTCGCGCAGCCGATCGAAGTGGCTTCGCCGCGCATCGCGGCGCGCAAGGTGCTGGCGGGCTGGCTCGGCGATGCGCCGGTCGTGCTCGATGTTCCGGCGCTGCCGGCCGGTGCGTCCGACGCCAGCGTGCACATCTCGCTCCAGCACGGCGTGGCCGGCATGGTCGACGACTGGACGCGCTACATGCAGGCCTATCCGCATCGCTGCTGGGAGCAGATCCTCAGCCGCGCGGTCGCGGCGGCGCTGGCGATGGAGCGCGGCGACACGAGCTGGAGCGACGCGCCTGCCGTCGTGCGCGAGGCGATCGACAACGCGGCGGTTTTCCAGGATTCGGACGGTGGTTTCCGCTATTTCACGGGCGGAAACGACTGGGACGATCCGTCGTCGAAGGCCGTGCTGACCGCCTATTCGGTCGAGGCCTTCGCGGTCCTTCGCAGGCTGGGACATCCGGTGCAGGACGATATCGAGAAGAACGCCAGGGACTTCCTCAAGCGCATCAAGCCGGCTTCGGAACAGGGCACGTCGCGCGACGCCGCCACGCTCGCGCTGTCCCGCTTCGCCTTCGCGGCGGCGGCGCGTACCGATGTCGAGCACGTGCAGCTCGACGCCTTGTGGCGCCATTGGGATCGCCTGCCCCTGTCCGTGCAGGTCGCGACCGCTCGTGCGATGGAACGCAATGGACATCCCGCCGCGGCGGAAGCCACGCAGCGGCTGGTCGCCACCACCGCGGAGCGTGGCGGCGCCCGCGTGTTCCGCATGGCCGGCCGGCAGGACGAATGGATGGGCTCGAACCTGCGCGAGCAATGCAGCCTGATCGCGCTGCTCGACCGTGAGCCCGGCAGCGCCACGGCGGACGCACGGCGCGCACTCGTCGCGGGCCTGATGGACCTGTATGGCGGCACGCGTGCGGTCGATACGCAGAGCGGCGCGATCTGCCTGATGGCGCTGAACGAGGCCGCGCGCGACGCGGGCGGCGACACTGCCGCGCATGTCGAACTCGGCAAGGCACAGGGCGAACTGCGCCTGGCCGCCGACGAACGCGATGCGCGATGGAACGCACCGCTGTCGCATGCGTCGCAGCTGCGCATCGCGACGCGGACGGGGCCGTCCAGCGAAACGCCCGCCGGTTTCATCGCCGAACTGCGCTACCAGGAGGATGCGCGCGTCGCGCAGGCGTCGGCGATCGGACTGGCGATCGCGCGCCGCTACGCGGTGTTCCGCAACGGGCAATGGCAGCCGTTGGAGGAAGGCGCGGTCCGGGAAGGCGAGTGGGTGAGGATCACGCTCGCGATCGACAACAGCGCCTCGCGCCGCTTCATCGCGATCACCGACCAGGTGCCGGGCGGGCTGCGCCCGACCGATCTGAGCCTGTCCGGCGTCGTGGTCCGCGACATCGAGCGCGCTTCCGATACCGGCAGCGGCGCGTTCGGCACGCGCCGCCTGGATGCGCGCGCGCCGAAGTTCTATGCGGACACCCTGTCGCCGGGCCACCACGAAGTGCATTACTTCGCCGTGGCGGGCAATGGCGGCGATTACCTCGCCGCTCCCGCTGTCGCCGAACCGATGTACGGCGGTGCGGCCACCGCACGCACGGCTTCGACGCGCATACGCATCGTTGCCGACGATCGTTGAGGCATCGCCGCACGCAACAAAAAAGCCCGGCGCATGCCGGGCTTTTTCTTTCCACCTGTCCCCTTACGGCTTCAGGCAGCGATCGAAGAAGTTCTCCGTCAACCGCAGGCGGTGCAGGTTGTCGGCGCCCTTCAGGCCGTGCTTCGCGCCCGGGTAGGTCATCAGTTCGAACGGCTGGCCGCGCTTCTGCAATGCGCTCATCAGCGACGTCGAATTGGTGAACAGCACGTTGTCGTCGGCCATGCCGTGGATCAGCAGCAGCTTCGACGTGAGGCCGCCGATGTGCTCGAGCACGCGCGCCTGCTGGTAGCCGGCGACGTTCGCCTTCGGCAGGCCCATGTAGCGCTCGGTGTAATGCGTGTCGTACAGCGCCCAGTCGGTGACCGGCGCGCCGGCGGCGCCGCAGGCGTACTGGTTGGACGCCTTGGCCAGCAGCATCAGCGTCATGTAGCCGCCGTTGGACCAGCCGTACACACCGATGCGCGAGGCATCGATCCACGGCTGCGACTTCAGCCATTCCACGCCCTTGAGCTGGTCGGCCACTTCCACCGTGCCCTGCTTGCCGTACAGCGCGCCGCCGAAGGCCGCGCCACGACGCGGCGTGCCGCGGTTGTCGAGCGAGAACACGACGAAACCGTTCTGCGCCAGGTACTGGTTGAAGTCCGGCGCCCATGCGCGCTTCACCGTCTGCGACGCCGGGCCGCCGTACACCATCACCACGACGGGGTAGCGCTTGTTCGCATCGAAACCGGCCGGCTTGATGAGGCTGTAGTGCAGCGTCGTCGCGCCGTCGGCGGCCTTCATCGTGCCGAACTCGATCGGGCGATGCGCCGCGGCGTACTTCGCGTACGGGTGCTGCGGATCGGCAAGGTCGTTCTTCAGCAGCGCGGCGATGCGCGAGCCATCGTTGCGGAACAGTTCCAGCTGCGGCGGCGTGGTCGGGTTCGACCAGTTGTCGACGTACACGCTCGCATTGGCCGCGAAGCTGGCGGCATGCGTGCCGTCGCTCTTGGACAGGCGTTCGATGGCGCCACCGGCGAGCGGCACGCGGTACACCTGTGCGTCCAGCGGCGAATCCTTGCCGGCGGCGAAGTAGACGTAACCGGCCGCGTCATCGACCGCGAGCACGCCGTCCACCGGCCAGTCGCCGGAGGTCAGCGCGGTCGCCTTCGAGCCGTCTTCGGACAGCACGTAGAGATGCTCGTAGCCGCTGCGTTCGCTGTTCCACAGGATGCGGCCGTCCTTGAGGAAACGCAGGTCGTCGTGCAGCGGAACCCAGGTGTTGCTGGTTTCCGTCTGCAGCACGCGCTGGCGGCCGCTGGCGAGGTCGGCTTCGATCAGTTCGAGCTTGTGCTGGTCGCGCGTCTGGCGCTGGAAGGTCAGGCGCTGCGGGTCGCGCCAGTCCACGCGCGCGAGATAGATATCCTGTTCCTTGCCCAGATCGACCCACTTCGGCGCGGCGTCGGCCTTCGGCGCGATCACGCCCAGCTTCACCAGCACGTTGTGGTCGCCGGCGGCGGGGTAGCGCTGTTCGACGACTTCGGTACGGTCCGGATAGACCTCGTAGCGCTTCTGCACCGGCACCGGGGTTTCGTCGATGCGCGCGAAGGCGATGGCCGAATCGTCCGGCGCCCACCAGTAACCGGTGTGGCGGTTCATTTCCTCGTCGGCGACGAATTCGGCGACACCGTTGCCGATGACGTCGCTGCCATCGCGCGTGAGCTGGACCGACTTGCCCGTCGCCAGGTCGATGGCCCACAGGTTGCGGTTGCGCACGAAGCTGACGAAGCCGCCGCGCGGGGACAGCTTCGGATCGGTGGCGAAACCTTCGCCACTGGTCAGCTTGCGCACGCCCGACTTGCCGGTCTTCGACAGGTCGTACAGGTACAGCTCGCCGCCGAGCGGGAACAGCAGCGAACGGCTGTCCGGCGCCCACTGGTAATCGACGATGCCGCTGAGCGCGGCGATGCGCTGGCGCTCGCGGCGCGCCTTCTCCTCGTCGCTGAGCACTTCATCGCCCGGCAGGATGTCGTCGGCGTCCACCAGCTTCGCCGTCTGCCCGGTGGCGATGTCGTACGCCCACAGGTCCAGCCGGTTCTTGTTGCTGTCCTTGCCGCGCAGGAAGGTCACGCGCTTGCCGTCGGGCGAGATCTTCGCCTTCATCAGGCTCGGGCCGGACAGCGGCGCATCGCCGGCCAGCGCTTCCAGCGTGAGCTTGACCGGTGCGGCGGTCTGCGCGGCAGCGGCGTGAGTCGTGAAGGCTACGGACATGGCGACGGAGGAGACGAGCAGGCAGGCGGCGAGGCCGCGGACGGTGAGTTTTTTCATGCGGTCGTGTTGGCGGGCGTTCCGAAGAGGATCTTGTGCATTTCAGGCGTCATCTCACGCTTGGCGCCGTAAACGTCGGCCAGCGCGTAGGCGCGCTTCACGGCCGGGCGCTGCGCGATGGCGTCGTGCCAGCGGCGGACGTTGGCGAATTCGGTCAGGTCCAGCGGCGCCTTCGTGTAGGGATTGATCCACGGGTGCGCGGCCATGTCGGCGATGGAGAACATGTCGGCGGCGATGAACTCGCGGCCTTCCAGCTGGCGGTCGAGCACGCCCAGCAGGCGCAGCACTTCGCGCTTGTAGCGGTCCTTGGCGTAGGCGATGTCTTCCGGCGCGTAGACGTGGAAGTGGCCGTACTGGCCGGTCATCGGGCCCAGGCCGCCCATCTGCCAGTGCAGCCACTGGCTGACTTCGGTGCGGCCGCGCAGGTCCTGCGGCACGAAGCGGCCGGTCTTGTTCGCCAGGTAAGCGAGGATCGCGCCGGATTCGAACACGCTGATGCGCGGGCCGCCGTCGCCGGGTTCGCGGTCGACGATCGCCGGCATCTTGTTGTTCGGCGAGATCTTCAGGTACTCGGCCTTGAACTGGTCCCCGGCGCCGATGTCGACCGGATGGATCGTGTAGTCCAGCCCGGCCTCCTCCAGGAAGATCGTGATCTTGTGGCCATTGGGGGTGGGCCAGTAGTGGAGGTCGATCATGGGCTTCAGCTCCGGCGGGGTGGGGCCGTCCAGTGTAAGGGCAGCCGCGGTTTGCCCGGCTGGGTCGGGCGCAATGCAGATTTCCAGGGTCTGGCAGGCGCGCATTGGCGGCTGTCATGGGCCGCCGGTACCCTAGCCGGCCCCCGTTCGAACCGAGCGCCGCCGCATGTCCGATCCGCGTACGTCCACGCTGAACCCGCTTCCCGCCCTGATCTTCTCGTCGCGCTGGCTGCAGCTGCCGCTGTACCTGGGCCTGATCCTCGCGCAGCTCGTCTACGTCTTCCTGTTCGGCAAGGAGTTATGGCACCTGATCCACCGCGCGCCGTCGCTGGGCGAGCAGGAAATCATGCTGATCGTGCTGGGCCTGATCGACGTGGTGATGATTTCCAACCTGCTGGTGATGGTGATCGTCGGTGGCTACGAGACCTTCGTCTCGCGCCTTCGCCTGGAAGGCCATCCCGACCAGCCCGAGTGGCTGAGCCACGTCAACGCCAGCGTGCTGAAGGTGAAGCTGGCGATGGCGATCATCGGCATCTCCTCGATCCACCTGCTCAAGACGTTCATCGCCGCGGGCTCGCTCGGCGGCCTGCCCTTCTGCAATCCGGAGCAGCTGGCGGAAATGAAGGCGCAGCTGGCCGTCACCAGCGCGCAGTGCACGCAGATGACGTCCGAGGGCGTGATGTGGCAGACGATCATCCACTGCGTGTTCATCCTGTCGGCGATCGGCATCGCCTACACCGACAAGCTCATGGCCACCGCGTCCAGCAAGGCGCACAAGGACGCGCACGCCCACTAGGGCGCTGCGGCCCGGCCCTCGCCGCGCCCCATGATGGCGCGGCGCAGGGCAGCGGCCTGTTTGTCGTCGCCGAACGCGAGCGCGCCATCGTCGGCGCGGATCGCCAGATCGCGATACACCGCCTCCAGCGAAGGAAACTCGCGCGATTCCACCATCCGCGCGTGGTTCGACGAGAACACCTTCGTGCCGGACAGCCGGTCCAGTTCGGCCAGGAACTCCTCCGGCGCGACTTCGCCGGTGCCCTTCAGGCAACAGGCCGAGTATTGCGAAAGCACGCGATCCAGGCTGGTGCCGTGGTCGCGCCGCAGCGCGACGTCGGACTCCAGCCAGAACGCCGCGCCAGCCCAGTACACGCGCATCGTGCCTTCGTGCGTGCGACTGAGTTCGATCAACGGTTTGCCGCTGGATTCGCGCCGGCCGCGACCGAAACCCGCATCCAGCAGTTCCCATGCACGCTCCGGCGACAGCAGCCCGGCCCGCGCGCGCAACACGTTCTGGTAATAGCTGGCGAGGCCTTCCGACAGCCAGCGCCCATCGCGCCCCATGTACGGATGGAACAGGTGCGACAGCTCGTGGATCGCCGTCCAGTCGGCGCGAAGTTCGGCTGGCGTCGCGTCGTCGCGCACGAACAGCAGCACCGCCGCGTCGCCACGGCGCAACGTCTGGCCCCACGGAACGGGACTCGGGTCGTCGTGCGCCTGCTCGCGCCCGACCTGCTCGATGCGCACCCGCGCGCTGGACAGCGGATAGCGCCCGAACGCGGTCAGCTGCGCCTGGGCGACTTCGGCCAGCCAGTCCTGCAACTGCGCGCGCCGGTGCGCGTCGTTCACGCCGATGACACTGACCTGCAGTTCGCTGCCAGCCGAACGCAGGGTGCGTTCGGCGTCGGGTGGGACGGCTTCCTGCGCATCGCCCGCAACGGCCGGAGCCGCGAGCAGCAGCCCGATCACCAGGTGCAGCGCGGCATTCCGGGTCGGACGCATTCAGCTCCCTCCGTCGTCGAGGCCCGCGACGCGGGCGGTGAGACCTGCGCCGTTACAATACCCGCATGGATGTCTCCCACCTGCTCGACGCGCTGAATCCAGCGCAGCGCGAGGCCGTCAGCGCCCCGCCCGGTCACTACCTCGTTCTCGCCGGCGCCGGCTCCGGCAAGACCCGCGTGCTCACGCATCGCATCGCCTGGATGAACGAGGTCCATGGCGTGCCAACGCACGGCATCCTCGCGGTGACCTTCACCAACAAGGCTGCGGGCGAAATGCGCGCGCGCGTGGACGGCCAGCTGCGCAACGGCGCGCGCGGCATGTGGATCGGCACCTTCCACGGCCTCGCCCACCGCCTGCTGCGCCTGCACTGGCAGGAAGCCAAGCTGCCCGAAGGTTTCCAGGTGCTCGATTCGGACGACCAGCTGCGCCTGGTCAAGCGCGTCGTGCAGGCGCTGGAATTCGACGAAACGCGTTTCCCGCCGCGCCAGATCGTGTGGTGGATCAACGCGCAGAAGGACGAAGGCCGCCGCCCGCACAACCTGCAGCCCACCAGCGGCGATCCGTGGGCGGACGTCATGCACAAGG
>Ga0102591_1003763_pt1 | contig 12976 bp, 11 predicted proteins | sample AraplaCol_mCL_r2_2_FD_76860 | JGI IMG/M metagenome (GOLD analysis project Ga0102591, IMG submission 76860) | Arabidopsis root microbial communities from North Carolina, USA - plate scrape MF_Col_mCL_r2 (SPADES assembly) (version 2) | ecosystem: Host-associated > Plants > Roots > Endosphere... | reverse complement strand
CTTTGCGGCCATCGCGGCGGCTACCAAAGTCCCTGCCGCTCGTTCCAGGAGCGAAAGCTGGTAGAGCGTCGACAGCGCAAACGGTTCGGGTCGCTCCTTAACGATATCGAGAATGCCATCTGAGAGTTTCAGAATCGACATCGTCTTGTTGACGTTCGGCAAAGACATGCCAGTTGCCTCAGAGATGGCGGACTCGCTCGGATAGACGCCCTCGTCCATTAAGGACTTCCACGCCAGTGCGTTGTCCAGCGGAGACTGTTGTTCCCGCTCGGCGTTCTCCTTGTATGAGACCTGGTAGAGCTGCTGGTCGGACAGATTTGGATGGATCATCAGTTTCATCCGAGTCTTTCCGGCCGCTTTGAGTGCGCGGAATCGATAGTGGCCGCCCGCGAGGACACGACGTCCGTTCCTAATAGTGGCCAGACCGGGTACCAGCTGACCGTCAGCGCGGATCTCCCCTGCAAGCTCATGCACGCGTTCCGGACGGTAGAGCCGGCGCGCATTGAACGGGTTCTCGTCGATCAGGCTGATGTCGACCTCTTCGTAGTACGGATCACCGTTTGCAAGCGTCAGTGCTTCTGCAACATGCACGTCCGCAATTGGTTCGATTGACGCCGCTGTCAAAGCGGGCGTCGATGAAGAAACGGCGCCATTGTGTTCGGGTGCCGCGGGGCGCTTTTCCGCGAAGCCATTAGGTTGACGTTCTACTAGCGCCTGAGCGCGCGCAAATCGATCTGCAGGCGGCGCTGCCGAAAGCGCTTTTGCCGCTTGATCACGCATTTGTTCGAGTCGACTCTTGGCCATCAAATTACCTCCTCTTTCTGCTTTGCTGCTTTTCCTTTGCCTTGCTTCTTCGGCACGACGAATCCTAGGCTCGCCAAAACGACATCTGCGAGCGCTTCTACTTCCTTCACCGCTGCGGAGGCGCCGGATACACCGTGCACGCTAAGGCCGAACATCTGAGACTCGCCGTAGGCATTGCGTTGCTGCAGACCAGCGTCCAGCAATGGAATCTCGTGGTCATCCTGAAGGATTTCGGTGCAGGCCTTGAAGACGTTCCCGCGACGTGACATCGACGGAACGCAATAGGTCAGGAGCGCGGGGTTTTCCTCTTTGGCCCTTCTGGCTAGCTCTTTCGCCTCGCGGCTTGCCCATACGTTGTCCATGAGGGGAATCACCGGAATCAATGCGATGTCGGAAATGTTGAGCGCCGCCCAAGGAATGGACGATTCGATCGCGGGGGGGCAATCAATAAAAATGAAGTCGTAGGCGTCTGCGCGTTTCTCGATCTCTCCGAGCATCTTTTCGCGAAGCGGAGCCAAGCTGATTACCTCAGCTGGAAAACGGCGATCCTTTCCTCCCTGCCCCGCCCAGATCGTGCTCGTACCTTGCTTGTCCATGTCGACAAGAAGCGTGCGAAGCCCGCGTAAGGCGAAAGCGGCAGAGAGCTGCATGCACGTCATGGTCTTGCCACAACCACCCTTTTGGTTGAAGACCGTAACAATACGAGCCGCCATAAAAATTCTCCGAGAAATATTTTATATATAATACCACTACTTTGTGCTTTATAGAAGCGTTTGTGTGGTATAGGCTATAGATCGACATTTCAACAAGAAAGAAATAGCATGCTGTTGTAAGTTCACGACGTAAGCATGCAAGGACCGCTACCAGAGCTTTCACGTATGAAAGCGGTTGGAAATGGGATTGTCCGAAGCTCCGTTTCGAGCGGCGTGTCGGTCGTGCGGACCGGAGCCGGCCAGACAATATGCAAAGGCCGTGAATTTGACGGAGGTATGGAGCAAGAGGTCCAAGAGTACGCGGCGCTTTCCGGAGCGCTCGCCACTTGATCTCTAGCAACTTTCACGCTTGAAAGTCGCGCAACTAAAGGGCTTCGCGAGCAACCAATACCAAGCGCCAAACATTCGCACTTTCAAACATGAAAGCGCGAAGCATCAAAATCCGTTTGCAGATATTTTCAAAACAATGTCAAGGGTGGTCTGCGGGTTGCAGCCGACGCAAGCCCTGCGCACTTTCAAGCTTGAAAGTGCGGTACTTCTCAATATGCATAGTTTAGTGTCTAGGCAATCCGAGGGTGCGTTTTGCTATGCATCGACTTATTCAGGGGAAAGAAACTCAAAGGGTCTATTGAAATCGCCTTGTTCAAGTGGACTCTATCCGTTGGAGATTTGCGTCGAACTAGCTGTCGCCCGAGAGCTGCCGAGCTGCGGAATTGCCCGCGCACAGAGCCTGAAGGCAAATCCTATATTCCCTTCTTAAAGTTGGAAGGCGCTTGCAAAGGGCAGTGCATCCCTTTTGAAACCGGCCGCTGCAGAAATGGAGGAATTCCGACGTCAGGATATTCAATGCTGACGATGCCAGCTGAGCATTCCTTGCCATCCGCTTCGCGTGAACGTCGCCCGATCAGCTGACTTTCAAGCTTGAAAGTGAGGTGTTTGCGCGCCGCCGTGTCCTCTACCAAACTATCCTCCTTTGCTGCCGGAGCGACATCATCACTTTCATGCTTGAAAGGGCGATACTGCAGTGCGAACAAGGGCCTTCCGGGCACAAATTCCTATAGATCGGGCGAACTAAGCAGGACTCGCGGCAATCTGCGTGTAAGGATGGGTACTTTCAAGCTTGAAAGTAGGGTGTAGTTAGGTGTCCGGGCAACGATATGCAGCGATGCATAGAATGCGCGCCACATGGACACAACCAATAATTCTTCAGGCGCTTGCGCAGCGCCTAGAATTTATTAATTGTAAATTACATAGTATAAAATAAAGGGCCGAGCGAAGGACGTGCGCCGCCTCAGCCTTCGAGGGTTCACTGCTCGCTCCCATGCTTTAGGAACGGCGTTCCTACGTTAAACAGCGGCCTGCAATTCACAATGCCTGCATAAATTCCGTCAGAGGCGGTGAACTGACGTTGCCTCATCACCCAGCCTCTCTTCGAAAAAATTATGCGGAGGTGTCGGCGCCATAGTGCGCTTCGGGCCAAGACATCAACGACGGCCATGCCCAGGATCGACGCTAGCTGTAATGAAGTTGGCCGCCTGTAAAAACAATGGTCTATCCGGTGCTATGGGGACCGCTGTCCGGGTGTGACAACCTAGTCCCGTCTTCGAAACAGTTTTCTGCTATCCCTCCAGGCGCCAAGGTGCGCTTGGCGATTCGTGCCCCGATTCCCCTAAACTGGCGGCAATCGACGGGAAAAAGCGTACCTTATCCCGATAATTGCGGGTAGGGGAGGGGATACTCCGACGCTCGGACGCAAGCGTCGGACCCCAAGGGAGGTGTTCACAAGGCCTTGAGAGACCCGGCTCGGAGCGAAACTCGACCACGCAGCGGACCGGATCTATCGGGGACCACCTAAGCTCCGAATGTTGGCGCTTAGCTTGACATCCGGGGGCGATCGCTGAAGATAAAGATATGTTTGAGGCACTTTACTGTCCGCTGAAGAATTCAGGTCCGCGAGTATCAGGCTGCACCGTAAGTCCCTGATTGTAAAGCAAACTTCACCCAGGTTCATTTCAACCAGCCAAGAACGCACATTTAAATGCAATGTAAATTATTTATTTGCATCGGATGGCAGCGGTGGTCAATTGCTGGAGGGCAACTCGACCGACTGGTAGGCGGGAGGGCCCTTCGATTGACGGTGGCCCAGGTCTGATTTCGACGCGGGCGCAGCCGCCGACTTCAGGCGAAGGCTTTGCCTATGCACGTTTCAGTCCTCGCAGCCATACGAAGCCTCGCGCCCGTGGGTACGTCTCCGAAAAATGAGGCGACAGGGTGACGGTGTGCTAGTTGCGTTAGGCTGCGGCGGTTTGCGCCATGGCCGCTTGCCATGCGGGCGGCGTACCGAGGCACTGGATAAGGTGCTCGGTGAAAGCCCTCAATTTCGCGGATGGCTTGGGCTGTGGGCGGAGAAGATAGATTCCTCCAGGAGCCTGTGGGAGAAGACCATCCATGTGAATCTCTTCAAGTCGTCCGGCCCCGATATCTTCACCGACCGCCCAATCTGGCATCAATGCGATACCGAGACCCTGCAGCACTGAGAGGCGCCTGGTATCGCAATCATCAGACTCAAGCGCGAAAGTAAGATTCGCCACGTCATCGGGACTTAGTATTTCTCGCCAGCCTCTCATGCTGGAGCTGTGTCCTCTGTCTATCAGGCGGTGGCTGCGCAGGTCTGCTGCATGAATCGGACGTCCCCGCTCTCTCAAATACTTCGGAGCCGCACAAGTTATGTAGCGCTGAGAAGCTATGCGTTGTGCGATAAGCGAACTGTCGGCCTGTTGCCCAACTCGGATCACTAAGTCGAAGCGCTCCAGAACAGGGTCGACCATTCGCTCCGTCAACTCAATCTCTATCGTCAGTTCCGGGTAACGAGAATAGAGCGCACCGAGGTGTGGCACGACGTGCCGTCGCGTGAATGCGGGAAGGCAGGCGATGCGCAGGCGGCCACTGACTCCCTGTTCCAGCGCTGTCACGGCATCGCGCGCTTCGTTCAGGTCTTGCAGGATTTTCGCGGCGCGCTGGTAAAGGAGCTCACCAGGCTCCGTGAGTGCCAAAGCGCGAGTTGATCTTGTGAGGAGCGCCACGCCCATTTCCCGTTCCAATACATCGACTTGTCGGGACACTGATGAGGCTGCCATTCCTCGCTGCCTGGAGACGGCCGAGAAGCTGCGTGTACGTGCGACATCGACGAAGACAGCAAGGTTTTCTGCGAAGCGGATGAAGTCCATGGAAGCCTCGTATTTTTGCATGGCACGCAATAGCGTTCCGCATGGTGACCGTCTTCTCGCGCGGACATCCAGACAATACTATCAATCCGACCAGTTCGCAGCGGCTTGGTTTTGCGACGTTCGCAAAGCCTGCGCGATATTGATAAACCTTCTTTGAAAGGTGGTGTGACGTGGAGACGACTCGAGACTATGCTGAGCGCCTAGTAACTGGCGTGATGAGAATGGGATTGGCTGCAGGTATTCTGGGGTGCTGCGTAGTGGCCAGCATTCCGGCGAACGCTGAGACCTGGCCCGCTAGGCCAATTGCAGTGGTGGTGCCATATGCCGCAGGTGGAACTGTGGATCGCGTAGCGCGACTGGTCCAGGATGGATTGCATACGCGCTTGTCCCAAACCGTCATCGTCGACAATAAGCCGGGAGCTGGTGGCACCATCGGAACGGCTCAGCTTGCCCGTAGCAAGCCGGATGGCTACACAGTCGGCATGGTGTTCGATGGCTTTGCCGCCGAGAGTCACATCTATCCGAAGCTGCCGTATCAGGGGCAGCGAGACTTGGCGGGCGTTTCCTACATGGTGCGTTCTCCCATGGTCCTGGTGGTACCGGCCGCCTCTCCCTATCGGAGCCTGGATGAATATGTCGCCGCGACTCGCTCGACGAAAGCCGTCTCCTACGCATCGGTAGGCCCGGGCAGCTCCAATCATCTGGTTGCGGAAGCCTTCTTCGAAGCCGCTGGGACAGACGGCGTACACACCCCATATAAGGGTGGCGGCCCGGCAATCAACGATTTGCTCGGAGGACACGTAGATTCAATGATTGCTAGCTTGCCGTTGATCCTCCAATACGTGCAGTCGGGAAAGCTTCGAGCGCTAGCCGTGACCTCTCCCCAACGTGATACGAGGCTGCCCTCGGTGCCGGCGATGGCAGAGCGCTACAAGGGGTTCGAAGCATATTCATGGGTAGCGATGATCGCGCCCTCGAAAACGCCGGAGCCAATTCTCGCGAAGCTGACTTCTGTCGTCACGGAAACGCTGCGTGATCCTGGTGTTGCCAAGCGGCTGGAGGCCGCAGGCTTTGAGGTAGTGGCAGGGGATGCCTCACAAACCAATTCGCTCATTCAGGCCGAATCAGCTCGCTGGGCCCGGCTAATCAAAACCCGAAAGATAACGCTCGAATAATCTGGAAATGGACGCCTTTTCGTATCGCACTCGACCACAGCGGGTCGTATTCGGCGCCGGCTCCCTAAGGCGCCTGGCTGAGGAAGCTGAAAAGCTTGGCATGCACAGGATTCTGGTCCTGTGCACACCGGGACAACGGGCGCAGGCGGAACTCGCTGCCGAATTTCTCGGGGCCAAGTGTGTGGGCATCTTCGACCAGGCCGTCATGCATGTGCCTATCGAGTCGGCAAGGCAAGCAGTGCAGACTGCGATTTCGAGCAATGCCGACGGCATGGTCGCAATAGGTGGTGGCTCGACCATTGGCCTCGGAAAAGCCATTGCGCTCGAATCCAGTCTGCCTGTTCTTGCGGTACCCACAACGTATGCGGGTTCGGAGATGACACCGATCTACGGGCTTACGGAGTCGGGTGTCAAAAGGACAGGCCGGGATCCACGCGTCTTGCCACGAACTGTGATTTACGACCCCGAGCTGTCTCATGAGCTACCGCTGTCTGTCAGTGTTACGAGTGGGATAAACGCTATAGCGCATGCAGCGGAAGGGCTCTACGCGCACGACCGAAACCCGGTTAGTGACTGGATGGCGCGCGAAGGTATCGCGGCGCTGGCTAAGGCGCTGCCGGTCATCGCTCGTCGCTCGTCTAGCGCTAGCGAAGCCTATTCCGAGGCGAGAGCTGCTGCGCTCTACGGCGCCTGGCTATGTGGTGCAGTCTTGGGAAGTGTGACTGTGGGCCTCCACCACAAGGTCTGCCATACGCTGGGAGGGGCATTCAATCTCCCGCATGCAGAAGTACACACCATCATCTTGCCCCACGCTCTAGCCTACAACGCACGGGCGGCGTCTGGTGCGATGGCTGATATCGCCACTTCATTAGGGGCCGAAGGATCATTTGCGCCTGCCGCAATGTTCGACTTTTCTGTATCGCTGGGCGCGCCGGCAGCATTACGAGAGCTCGGACTACACGAAGATGACTTGGCCCGTGCCGGCGAGCTGGTACTTCGCGACCAGTATCCCAATCCGCGCCCCTTGGAAGCGGATGGCATCCGGCGGTTGTTGAGCGATGCCTACGCCGGAAGACGCCCAAAACGTGCGGATTGAATACGGACAGTGCAGTTTAGATGGACCACATTGGAGCCAGTTCATTAGGCTATCCATCCTCATTCTTCATCTCTCAAGAGCAATGCAACCTCCTATGCGTCAACTTCTCTCACCTATTGCCCGTATTCTTGCCTCGACGACCATCCGGGTTGCGGTTGCTCTCTCGGTTGCGCCAGGCATCGCCGTAGCTGCAGCACCTCAAGTTCAAACGCAGGGCCCGGGTGTCTATCGCGTGATGGTTGGCGATTTTGAAGTGACGGCTCTTCTGGACGGTACGCATCCCTTCCCAATCGATACGGTCGTGGAGGGTATGCCTAAGGCCGACATCAAGAAGGACCTGGACGAAGATTTTCTTCAGCCGCCTGTACAAGGCTCGATCAATGCCTTCCTCATCAACACGGGAAGCAAACTGGTGCTTATTGATGCTGGCGCCGGTAGTCTGTATGGGCCTTGCTGCGGTCGCCTGCAACAGAATCTCCGTGCGGCGGGATACAAGCCGGAGCAGGTTGATCTCGTCCTGCTGACCCATCTACATAAGGACCACGCCGGCGGCATCGCCGCGGATGGAAAAATGGCCTTCCCGAACGCGATGGTACGTGTTAGCAAGCAGGAAGCGGACTACTGGCTGGGTGCCGGCAACAGGGCACAAGGTCCGGAGTTTCTGAGTACGTTCTTTGACGCGGCCGTTTCCTCAGTGCAGCCGTATCAGGCTGCCAAGCAATTTGTGACCTTCGACGGCGAAGGCGAAATGGCCCCAGGAATCCAAGCGTTTCGCACTCCGGGCCATACACCGGGACACTCGTCATACGCTGTTACAAGCCGCGGGAAAACACTGATAGTTTGGGGCGATATCGTCCACGTGGCCTCGCTACAGTTCCGTGAACTAGGCGCCACTGTAAAGTACGACAGCAGCGCGACCAATGCAAAAGCCTCGCGTCATGATCTGTTCGAAAAGCTGGCTAAGAATCGGGCACTAGTTGCCGCGGCACATATTTCTTTCCCCGGGCTTGGTCACATCCGGAAGAAGGATGGAAAGTTTGATTGGGTGCCGGTGAACTACGAAGGTGACCCGACTGAATAGGCCTTCAGCGGCTCAGTAGTAGCATTAGCCAAACATTGGCTCTAAGACTGAGGTCGCCGTCCCGTCGTTGGACGCGGCCTCAGCAAGCACTCCAGCGACACGAAAATGGCTCACCGCCAAGAAGAACTGTTTGGCGGTTCGAACGGGCGAGGGCTACTTCAGTGACGGGGGACGCGATGTCGCTCGCCAATGTCCTCGGAGGGCCCAAGCTTCTTCCTTTGAGATTTGCTTCGGGCATTGGGCATCCCGCTCTGAAGCACCGGGCTCGGTGGTGGCCCCTCCAGATTCAGAGTTGCAAATGCATCCGACCTGAAAATTACGAGGCAGGGCGAAGATCCTCCGGCGCGAGCTTGGTTGTCTGCAGTTCACGGTACAAGGAGGCACGACTGATGCCTAGTATTTCCGCTGCACGTGCCCTGTCCTGGCCGCAAAGCTCCAGCGCCCTATCAATCATGCGCTTCTTTTCTCTGGCCAAATGCGCCCCGAGGTCAAGATCGGTATCTGTGTCGCTTGTCGTATCCCGCCCGTTCTTCTCGCAAAGCGTCGCGGGTAGCGATATCGAACCCGTCATCAGGAAAGCCGGAAATGTTCCCGCCGGCGGCGTAGAAGTCCTTAGTGGACGAAGTTCGCCGCGCCGCCCACCACGTGATGAGCAGCGTGGAAAAAATCACGATGCCAAAGAATGACAGCGCGATGGGGCTGGTGGATGGTCCGCTGGGCGATTGAGCGAATGCAGCGGCGCTCATCAGGCTTAGGGAGAGGAGTAGGGCGAGGGCTTTCATTTGGCACCTTCCGCACGATTCGTGACGGCGACGTACACGATGGTCAGTATTACGCCGAGCGCGATGACACCCAGCCCCATGGCGAACGACAGTGGAACGCCATTCGAAAGAGTCTCGCCCTTGATGAAACCTGGGGCGAAGCAGCAGGCGGCTACGAATGACAAATAGGTCAGGACTTGAAGCACCGTGAGTGCCATCCCAAGGGCGACGTTCTCGTCCTCTTGCGTAGGAATCTGATTCATTCGAGCCTCGTATGAAAGAAGTGATGCGGAAGCAGGCGCGACGTCCCGTCGCAGTTCGACTCGCTGCCGTCTACCATGCCGACGGCAGCACTACTCGTTTAGAGCTCGCCAGTCAGGAACTGGGCGCGGCCGCGTCCAAAGGACCAGTCTGCGTCGGCGTTCTCCACCAGCGATACCACCAGCTCATCCGGCGCAACGCCACACTGCTCACGGAGATGATGGGAAAGAAGTTCGTAGAAGCGGACCTTCTGGGCCCGCGGTCTCGGGCGCGTGACCACGGCAAGCAGCACCGCGTTCTCCGTACGGGCCATGCCAAGACCGGTGTCATCCAGAATAAGTTCGCCAACCTTGTGCTGTGTCACCGTCTGATAGCGGTCGGTAACGGGCACGTCGAATGCTTCCACCATCGCCTGGTGAGCCGCATCGAGCAGCGATCGAAGGGCCTTGCCATCGCGACCCTCGAAGACGTGAAAGTTCAGTAACGGCACAGCTTTCCCCTTATCCGCGTGTACGAAGCAGACGTTCGGCCTGTTCGGCGACGCGCTGGACGACGGACGCGGCGGGCGGAAGATCGGCAACGAGGCCAATGGCCTGACCGACGGTCACGTTCGCACAATCGTAGTCGCCCGACTCGTACGCGCTCTCCACGCGGACCTTTTCTTCGCTCCAGACTTCCTTGAGCGCCTCTTCATTGCCGTGCCACTTGCGAATGAAATCGTTGACCATCAGTCTTCCGGTGTACTCATCCGGCCACTGTCGGCCGCGAGCGATGTCGAACACAGAAGTGCGCACCGTCTGCCCGCCTTTGGCTTGTACGACTAGGTCCTTGGCCTTCTGGTGAATCAGCGCTTCCTGGGTTGCCCAGAAGCGCGTTCCCATCAGCGCGCCATCTGCCCCGAGCATCAGCGCTGCGGCGAGGCCGCGTCCGTCTGCAATACCACCCGCGCTGAGCAGCAGGGTGTCCGGCGACTTTGCAGCCAGATAGTCCGCGGCTTCGGGGGTGAACGTCATCGTGGTCTGCCGATCGAATCCATGGCCACCGGCCTCGGTCCCCTGTGCAACGATGACGGCGGCGCCGCAGTCGATTGCACGCTGGACGTGGTCCAGCGTCTGCACCTGGCAAATCAGGGGGATGCCGGCGTCTGTGATCTTCCGGGCAAAGGGCTCCGGGTCTGAGAACGAGAGCATCAGCGCGCGCGGCCGGCGTTCGATCGCTTTGTCGAGCAGCGATACGTCCTTGCCCATGGACCATGTAATGAATCCGCAGCCGATAGCAGCATCGCCGGCAAGATCGAACTCCTTCTGCAGCGTCTCGTGGCTCCCGTATCCGCCTCCAAGAAGGCCGAGCGCACCGGCGTTGGACACCGCCGCGGCAAGGCGCCCACCCGATGCCGGATCCATCGGAGCCAGGGCGATCGGGTACTTGAGGTCAAAGCGCTTGGTGAATCGGGTACTGAGCATCGGAGCATCTCCTGTGGTTGAAACCTGAGACGATCCTATGGAGAAAAAGCGATCAGGAGAAATGATTTGGAGAGATCGAACACATCCCTGAAATCGATGGTCGATAAGGGTGCGCTGGTAGTGCCGTTGGTGCACCACAACTGTCAATCTGCGCACTAGAGTGCGGCGAGAAGACCGGTTTTCGTCGGCATGATTCGTGCTGAGTTCTGATTTCGGTATGGTGCAGTGGGTCGGTGATCTCAGGGAGAAATCGAATGGACGTAACGGATTTGGCCACTTTTGCAGCTGTCGCGCGGTGTGAAGGTATCACTCGCGCGGCAAAGGAACTGCACACTGTTCAATCCAACGTGACGAACCGTATCAAGGCGCTGGAAGACGAGGTCGGCGTCCAGCTCTTCGAGCGGCACAGCAGGGGTGTAGCACTCACCAGCGCCGGCGAACGACTGCTGCCCTATGCCGCGCGCGCCGCCGCACTGCTTCAGGAAGCGATGGCAACCGTACGGGAAGATGGACAGCCCAGGGGGACACTGACCCTCGGAACGATGGAGACCACGGTGGCCGTGCGATTGCCTCCCGTGCTGGCTGCGTTCGGCTCACGTTGCCCGGATGTGCAACTGGTCGTGCGAACTGGTCCTACCGCGGACCTGATGGAGAAGGTGCTCATCGGCGAGGTCGATGGTGCATTCGTTGCTGGCCCGATCGACCATCCCGAGTTGAGGGTAGAGCGTGCCTTCGAAGAAGAGCTGGTCCTCGTGACCTCGCGTCGTTGGCCGGACCTGTCTACGCTGCGCAGCGATCCAAGCCCCATCACTGCGCTGCTTTTCCGGACCGGTTGCTCCTACCGCCAGCGGCTCGAGCAACTATTGGCACAGTTGGGAAAGCCGTCTTTCAAGCGGCTCGAGTTCGGATCTCTCGACGGCATCCTCGGCTGCATCGCCGCAGACGTCGGAATCTCGCTCCTGCCGCGGCAAGTTGTCGATCGGTACCAGGCTCAATCAAACTTCTTCACGCATCAGATCGATGCGAACGTGGCGAGGGCACCCACCTATTTCATCCGGCGCAAGGAAGCCTTCGAGACGTCTGCGATGACGGCGTTTCTAGACTGTGTGGAGAGGAATTCCAGTATGAGTCTGAACCCGTATCCACTGTCGCACCGGGACACGACCTCTCATCGTACCCTCGCTGAGGGACTGCATTAGGACGGGCGGGAAGAGCGAAGGGAAGGAAGTCTTTCGGTCGAGGGCAAGGGCCCGCAGCGCGCGCTCCGCTGCGTTGTTATCGATCTCAACGCACCGTCACTGGCATACGCAATGCTCACCTGGCCCTTGGCCAGTTGCAACCGGATGACTCCTGTAAGCGACCCGCCGGCAGGTTTCTCACCTTCGGGGCCTCTGAGCACAACGGGGAGCAGCATTGGGGCGTCGCGAGCATGGGGGACGCCGAGGTGGCCTGCTCTAAGCATGTGCCGCCACCGGAATACCATGTTCAGGCGGCGCGCTATGCAGGACTTCCGGCAGCGTTGAATGAATGTTTCTGGGAGATATCTAAGTGCCTAATTTCCGCCGTGACGACCAGCCGCGCGCAACCGCGCTCGTGCGCCTATGTGCCTGCTTGCGGAAACGGCTTTCAGGCACTCACGTTAACGTCGACCGGCCGGCATCGAGCCGTTCGGCACACAGAACCGCACTGTGCCATGCGGCCGCAGGGCGTATAACGCTCGGCTTCGAATTTAGGGGTGGCCGTAAGCGGACATGTTCGACTCGGCTGTGCCGATGCGGTCGAATTCGTCGAACCCGCCGGGGTTGTTGGCCTTATGCGGCAATCAAGTCGTTTCAGTGGACGAAAGACGACGTGACGCATGATGCCCGGATGGCCTTGATCGCCTCAGCCACCTTAGGCTCGACTACTTGCAAGGGTTAATTCCCCCGCCTCTTCCTTTACATCGCATACGACAACTGTTTTTGCCCTTCACGCAGTGCGGTCGCTTTCTTTTTTCTATGCCGCTTAGTTGCTCGAACTGCCGTTGAGTAGCTCGCCAGAGCGGAGCTGCTCTTTCATGCAGCGGTCGGCCGGCCGCTGCAAAATGTCGAGAACGTTAAGCCCGTTGGCGGCGTCGTGTGCGCCATTAGTGACGCATTGGGCGCAAAAGTGTGCGGTGTCGATGAAGACGGGGCTGAAGTGCATGCTGCTTGTCGGGTTTGCTGACCTCGACTAGGCTGATAATCGATGTCACTTTAGCCTGCACCCATTCCCCTGTTTGATGCCCGAACGCTTGACCTCCCGATATGGCAAGGCCTCACAGCGCCTGCGCCAGATCTTTTCCCCACTGAACCTCGGGGCGGCGGCATGGCTAATTGCAACATGGTCGTTCACAGCGTTTCAGCTTGTCAGCGAG
>Ga0102591_1003759_pt1 | contig 12984 bp, 14 predicted proteins | sample AraplaCol_mCL_r2_2_FD_76860 | JGI IMG/M metagenome (GOLD analysis project Ga0102591, IMG submission 76860) | Arabidopsis root microbial communities from North Carolina, USA - plate scrape MF_Col_mCL_r2 (SPADES assembly) (version 2) | ecosystem: Host-associated > Plants > Roots > Endosphere... | reverse complement strand
TTCTTGGCGGCGGCCTGGATCTCGGCCATGGCCTTGTCGGACGCGGTGTCGACGTCGTCGAGCGTGCGCGGAGCGGTGGTCGAGACCAGCAGCACCGGCTTGGCAGGCGTTTCGACGATCGACGGAACCATCTTGCTGTAGTCGATGTTGGGGATCGACGCCATCAGGTTCTGCAGGTTCGACAGGCTGAACTGGATCAGCGAATCCGGATCGCCATGGATGTAGAGATTCGAGAAGCGGTTGATCAGGTTGAAGCCGTACGAGACGTCGTAGGCCCAGTTCACCTTAACGAGCTTCTGGCTGCGACCGCTGCGCTCGAGCTTGATGGTGAACTTCTTGTCGCTGCCGCGCCAGCCGTTGTCCAGGTTCCAGACAATGGTGCCCTTGCCGGCGTCCGACACCTGAGCGAAGCCGGGATCGATCGAGGCGATTTCGAGGGAGCCGTCACCGACCTTCTCGTCGGCGGCCTTCCAGGCGATCTTCGAGCCAACGCCATACGCCTTGCCCGACAGCTCGAACTGCACCTTCGGATCGAAGGAGCGCAGGACGGTGTAGTCGGGGAAGCGACGGAAGTTGCTGAAAACGTCGTAAACCTGGCGCAAGTCCTTGCTGATCAGCATTTCGCGCTCGACATGTCCAGTCGAGGGCATCGCTATGCCGGCCACGACACCGAGTATGGCGACGATGACGAGGGCGACAATAAATTCTAACAGACGCGTCATTCCACGGTTCTCCGAACGTCTCACGAACGGGCTCCACGCAAGGCCAGCGAGGCCAGCGGTCACCCCTGAAGAATCGGCCCGTGGCAGGGGTTCGCCCGCGCCGAAAGGACCGATGGTACTTGCTCGCGACGGCGAACGCCATTGGGTCCCCTGCCCTTTTTCGCAACCTGCTTCAAGCGGCTTTTCGGCAAGGCTGGAGCCGGCTCCGGCCGGCGGTGCCGGCCCCGGTCAGACGATCCCGAGCTCGAGGGCCTTGAGCACGGCGCGGGTGCGGTCGCGCACGCCGAGCTTGGAAAGGATGTTGGAGACGTGGTTCTTCACCGTTCCCTCGGCCACGCGGAGGGAATTGGCGATCTCCTTGTTGCTGTAGCCACCGGAGAGCAGCCGCAGGATTTCGGTCTCACGCTCGGTGAGAGGATCCGGCTGTTCCAGGCTCGAGAACTGGTTCTGGATGCGGCCGACCCCGGCGAGCAGGCGCTGGGTCACCATCGGTGCCACCAGCGAGCCGCCCGCCGCCACCGTGCGGACGGCTTCCACGAGCTGGTCGAGCGAGACGTCCTTCAGCAGGTAGCCCCGTGCGCCGGCCTTGAGCCCGGCCAGCACGAGCTGGTCGTCGTCGAAGGTGGTCAGGATGATCGTCGGCGGAAGTTCGTTGCGGCCGCCGAGCGCCTGCAGCACTTCGAGCCCGCTCATGTTCGGCATGCGCAGGTCGAGCAGCACGACGTCCGGTCGTACCACGGGAATCGACTGCACGGCCTGGGCGCCGTCGGCGCATTCGGCCACGACCCGGATGTCGCCGGCGAGGTCCAGCAAGGAGCGGATGCCCTGGCGAACCAGGTTCTGATCGTCAACGAGGCAAACGGAGATCATGGAAGATCCTCGGAAGGAACGGAGAGTTTGGCACGCGGCAGGCCCTCGGGCTCGTCGCTCGTGCCCGCGTCGAGGACCTTGCGCGCGGGCGTGTGGGCCAGTGTGGGTTCTTCACCGAGAGGCAGTCGCGCCGTGAGCGCGAAACCACCCGCCGGGTCGGTACGGAACGCAAGGGTGCCGCCGAATTCGGCGAGCCGTTCGCGCATGCCGTTGAGCCCGTTGCCGGGCTGGAATTCGCCGCTCCCGCGCCCGTCGTCGCGTGCGTCGAGGCAGAGCTCGTCGGGCCCGGTGTGGCGGAACGTGAGCCACAGGTGGCGGGCGCTCGCGTGGCGCACCGTATTGGTCAGGATCTCCTGCACGCAGCGCAGCAACATCTGCGCGCGGCGCGGATCCTCCACCCCGAAGCGCGGCGGCACCGACAGGCGCACGTCGAGCCCCGGAACACCCTCGGTGAGACTGCGCAGGGCCTGCGTGAGATCGATGGCGTCGTCCTGGCGCAGTTCGCTGACCACCTCGCGCACGTCGGCCAGGAGCTGCTTCGCGGTGCTCTGGGCCTTCAGCACGTGCTCCCGCGCCACGTCGTTGGTGAGGTGGCTGGCCACCTCCAGGTTCAGGCTGAGCGCGGTGAGGTGATGGCCGACGAGGTCGTGCAGGTCGCGCGCGATGCGCATGCGCTCGGCGATGCGCGTGGATTCCGCGAGCAGCGCGCGAGTGGCGCGCAGTTCGGAGTTCAGGCGACGCAGTTCCTCGCGTTCTTCCGCCTGCTGGCTGGCGACCATGGACGCGATGAACACGAGCGCGGAGAACCCGAAATAGAGGCAGGCCTGCATCAGCGCGCTCACGACACCCCATCCGGGCACTTCGGCGAACACCGGCACCAGCGCCACGTGCGCCACGACCATCCATGCGATGCCCAGCGGCAGGCTCACCAGCCACGGCACCACCGTGGCCACGATGATGAGCAGCAGCGCGCCGACGCCGCTCTTGCTGAGCGCGCCGATGGCCAGCGCCGTGCCCGTCAGGATCACCAGCACCGCGACACGGGTCGCACCGTTCAGGCGCGCACCGAGCTGGTTCGTGAGCAGCCAGTGGACGAGACCGAACACGAGGTAGCACGCGGTCCAGGCCAGCAGGGCCATGTCGCCGATCGCCCCCGGGCCGGAGCCGGCGCGCTGCATCGACAGCGGCAGGCCCGCGCACAGGAAGACGAAATACGTCGCGTAGCGCAGCAGGCGGACGTGATTGAACTGGACCTTGGACATGCCCGCATCATAGGGCTTCGCGCGGCCGGCACCACCTGACTGAAGTCACGTGCCGGGGCACGGCAAGCGTCGGCTTTACAACGCTTTTACAAGCGCGGCGCGCTCCCCGGCGAGACCGCGGCGTGCCATAATGCCGCGCATTCGGCGGCCCGGGGGTCGCTTTTCCAAGATCACTCCAGCGGAGCAACGAATGGCCCTTGCCATCCGCGACGTGCGCGAGCACGACCTGGCTGCGGTGCTGAGCCTCAACAACGAGGCAGGCACAGGCATCCTCGCCACGGACACCGACCGCCTGCGTCACCTGTACCAGATCGCGCACTACTTCCGCGTGGCCGAGCAGGACGGCCGCATCCTCGGTTTCCTCATCGCCATGCGCCAGGACGCCGACTACGACAGCCCGAACTTCCGCTGGTTCCAGGCCCATTACGAAAGCTTCGTGTATATCGACCGCATCGTGATCGCGTCGGAATCGCGCGGCCACGGTCTCGGCCGGATCTTCTATTGCGATGTACAGAGCTATGCAGAGGTACGTGTGCCCCTTTTGACCTGCGAGGTGTTCCTCGAACCCCGCGACGACCAGACCGTCCTCTTCCACGGCACCATGGGCTTCCAGGAAGTCGGCCAGCAGAAGATGGGTCACGACGGCCCGAAGGTGAGCCTCCTCGCCCGCGAACTGCCGAGTTTCCCGTTCGTTCGCGAGCGCTATCTCGACCACGATGGCCTGCCGGCGGTCGAATGGCTCGCGGAACGCGCCCGTCCCGCCGACGGAGTGGCCGCATGAACGCCCGCGCCGAATCCCTCGAAGCCGCCTGCGACCTGCGCTTCGGCCAGGTGGGCATCGCCTGCGTGCGCCTGCGTCGCGTCGACGCCGCCGCGCTGGTCGAAGAACTCGAGCGCCGCGTGCGCTCCGCGCCGCAGATGTTCGCGCGCGCCGCCGTGGTGCTCGACCTCTCGCACCTGCCGAAGCTGCCGGACGACGGCATGGTCGACGCCTTGCTCGAAGCCATCCGCAGCGCGGGCATGCTGCCCGTCGGCCTCGCCTACGGCACCAGCGAGACCGAGGCGCTCGCCGAGCGCATGGGTCTGCCGCTGATCGCCAAGTTCCGCGCGCAATACGAACCCGGCCAGGGCGACGCCGCCCCGGCCGCCCCCGCGATCGCCCGCGAACCCGCCGCTCGCGCCGCGGCCGTCGTCAGCGACGCCGGCGACGACCTCGGCGGCACGATCACGGCGCAGCGCCACGGCGATGGCACGGTGCGTTCCGGCCAGCAGGTCTACGCGCGCGAGCGCGACCTCGTGGTCAGCGCCACCGTCGCCAATGGCGCGGAAGTGATCGCGGACGGATCGATCCACATCTACGGCACCCTGCGTGGTCGCGCCATGGCAGGCGCGCAGGGTGACGAATCGGCACGCATCTTCTGTTCCGACTTCCGCGCCGAGCTCGTCGCGATCGCCGGGCATTACCGCGTGTTCGAAGACATGCCGAAGGACCTCGAAGGCCAGGCCGTGCAATGCTGGCTCGAGAATGGAAAACTCATGATCGCGCGGCTGTGAACGCAGCCGCCCTGCACTATTCGGAGACATCCCTTGACTGAAATCATCGTCGTCACCTCCGGCAAAGGCGGAGTCGGCAAGACCACCACCAGCGCCTCCCTCGCCACCGGCCTCGCCATGGCCGGCAAGAAGGTCGCCGTCATCGACTTCGACGTCGGCCTGCGCAACCTCGATCTGATCATGGGTTGCGAGCGTCGCGTGGTTTACGACTTCGTCAACGTCGTGCACGGCGAAGCCACGCTCAAGCAGGCGCTCATCAAGGACAAGCGCCACGAGAACCTGTTCGTGCTCGCCGCGTCGCAGACGCGCGACAAGGACGCCCTCACCCAGGAAGGCGTGGAGAAGGTCCTCGACGAGATGGCCAAGGAAAACTTCGATTACGTGGTCTGCGACTCGCCGGCCGGTATCGAGAAGGGCGCGCACCTCGCGATGTACTTTGCCGATCACGCCGTCGTCGTCGTCAACCCCGAGGTTTCCTCGGTGCGCGATTCCGATCGCATCCTGGGCCTGCTCGCCAGCAAGACGCGTCGCGCCGAGAAAGGTGAATCGCCGATCCAGCAGCACCTGCTGCTCACGCGCTACAACCCGAATCGCGTCGAAGCCGGTGAAATGCTCAGCGTGAAGGACGTCGAGGAGATCCTCGGCATCTCGGTCGTGGGCGTGATCCCGGAATCCGAGAACGTGCTCGCGGCGTCCAACGCAGGCGTGCCCGTGATCCTCGACGACAACTCGAACGCCGGTGCGGCGTATAAGGACACCGTCGCACGCATTCTTGGCGAAGAGCGTCCGCTTCGCTTCCTCGAGCCGGTCAAGAAGGGCTTCCTCAAGCGCGTCTTCGGAGGTTGAGCATGGGTATCCTCGATTTCCTGAAGCGTAAGCCCGAGCCGAGCGCTGGCGTCGCGAAGGAACGCCTGCGCATCATCGTCGCCCAGGAGCGCTCGACGCGCGGCGGCCCCGACTACCTGCCGCTGCTGCGCAACGAGCTGCTCGAAGTCATCCGCAAGTACGTCAATGTCGACGTCGAGGCCGTGAACATCAACCTCGAACGCGACAGCGGCCACGAAGTGCTCGAACTCTCCGTGGCACTGCCCGACGGCAAGCCGGTCATCTAAGCCGGTTTTCCCGTCATGAACGACACCACCGCCGGGGCCGCCACGGCCCCCGGCGCCGATCCCGCCGACCTCGTCATGCGCGTCGGCGACATCGGCTTCGACGAACCCCGCGCCCTCCTCGCCCGGTACGGCCTCGCCCTTGTCGAGGTCGCCGACGGCGCGCCGATCCCGGGCAGTTTCTGGGGTGACACCGAGGCCGGCATCATCGGCACCACGGTTTACGCGCGCAGGGATACGCCGGTGCATTCGCTGCTCCACGAGGCGTGCCATCTCATCGTGCTGCCGGAGGAAAAGCGCGCGCTCGTGCATACCGACGCCACGGATTCCATCGAAGAAGAAGACGCCACCTGCTACCTGCAGATCGTCCTCGCCGGCCAGCTGCCGTCGGTGGGCTCACCGCGGCTCATGGTCGACATGGATCGCTGGGGTTACACGTACCGGCTTGGCTCGACCCAGGCATGGTTCGAACACGACGCGCCGGAAGCACAGGCGTTCCTGCGGGCTCGCGGGTTGCTCGGCGCCTGAGCGTGTCGGTGGGAGCCAGCCGGGTCAGCCCGGCTCGTTGCGCTCCACCTGCGACGGGACGCTCGTCGCGGCCGCCGCCGTGGCGTGGGCCACGCGACGGCGCTCGATCCGCGTGTACCAGGTCCATGCCGCGAGGCCGATGAGACACATCGCCGACGAACCCAGGGCGAGAGTCAGCATGTTTCCCGACAAGGCGGGCGAAAGCACGCCCGCCACCAGCGCCGTGAATGTCAGGCTGCCGAAGGCCTGCACCGACGACACCCCGCCGCGCTGATCCGGGAACCGGTCCAGCAGCAGGAGCGTCAGGGTCGGGAATGCCAGCTGCACGCCACAGCCGTAAAGCGCCAGGGGCAGCGTCGACCACGGCACGCGCGGCGCATCGAGCAGCACGGCCAGCAGCAGGTTGAGCGCGCAGGAGCCGAGCATCGCCATGTAACCCCACGACACGGTGCGCAGCGCGCTCACCCGCCCCGCGACCCGGCCGGAAATGAAGGCGCCGGTCACCATGCCGGTCACCACGGGCACGAACAGCCACGGAAAGCCGTTCGCGCCGAGATGCAGCAGGTCGCGGATGAGGCGCGGCGCCGACGCGACGTAAAGGAAAAGGCCGGCGAAGTTGATCGAACCGGCGATGGCCAGCGGCCAGAAAGGCACGTCGCGCACGATGCGCCCGTAGCTCGCGAGCAGCGGGCGCGGCCGGAACACGGTACGCCGCTCGACGGGGTGCGATTCGTCGAGGAAGTACGCGATGGCGAGCGTCAGCAACGTCGTGAAGCCGGAGAGCGCCCAGAAGATGCCGCGCCAGCCGTCGATGCCGAGCAGCCACGCACCCACGATGGGGGCGATGGCCGGCGCGATGCCGAAGATCATCATGATCTTGGACATCATGCGCTGGGCATCCTCGCCCTGCAGCGTGTCGCGCACCACCGCGCGGCCCACCACGATGCCCGCGCCGCCGGAGAGGCCCTGCAGCACGCGGCAGCCCAGCAGGAAGGTGAAGCTGGGTGCGAGCGCGGCACCGACGGAGGCCAAGGTATAAATGGCCATGGCGATCACGATGACGGGCTTGCGCCCGTAGGCGTCGGACAGCGCGCCGTGGAAGAGGCTCATCACCGCGTAGGCGAGGAGGTAGACGCTGAGGAGCTGCTGCAGCCCCACCACGCCGACGCCGAAGTCGCGCCCGATGTCCGGGAATCCCGGAAAGATCGCGTCGATCGAGAACGGCCCGATCATCGTCAGGGCCGCGAGCAACAGCGGGAGGTAGCGACGCGGGTCGCGGGTCGCGGAGGACATGGTCCTGCAAGGCCGTACGGGGGAAGTCGGTGCAGTATAACCGTGCGCGCCTGCTCGCCGCCGGGCCGTCGCCGGCCCATAATCGGGCAGGAGAGCTTTGACTGGGGGTGGCGTGAACTACACCGGATTCCTTGCCGTCGGGGTCGGCGGCGCACTGGGCTGTTGGCTGCGATGGTGGCTTGCGATCCTGCTCAATCCCCTGTTCCCGACGGTGCCGCTCGGGACGCTCACCGCGAACCTCGTCGGCGGCCTGCTGATGGGTATCGTGCTCGGGGTCTTCGACCACTTCCAGGCCCTGCCCGTCGAGATGCGCCTGCTGGTCGCCACCGGCTTCCTGGGCGGCCTCACCACCTTTTCGACCTTCTCGGCCGAAGCCTCGATGCTGCTCCTGCGGGCGCAGTACGGCTGGTTCGCGGCCCATGTCGCCATGAATCTCGCAGGGTCGATCACGCTCACCGTGATCGGGCTCGTCGTCACGCGCGGGGTACTGAAGCAGTTCTGAGCAAGCGGAACGCCGCGCGGAGCGGCGCACACGGGTCAACAGAGAGCTTTCGATGAATCACGATCATTCGTCGCTGAAGGCACGCGCACACGACCTGCTCCAGCACGCCGGGATCACTCTCGGCGGCAACCGTCCCACCGATCTCGTCGTCCACGACGAGCGGACCTACGCCCGCGTGTTCGCCCACGGGTCGCTCGGGCTTGGCGAGGCCTACATGGACGGCTGGTGGGACGTCTCCGACCTCGCCGGCTTCTTCAGCCGCGTTCTCTCGTCGCACGTGGATGAATCGCTTCGCACACTCGATGCCCTCATCGTTCATCTGAAGGCGCGCTTCCTCAACATGCAACGCGGCGAGCACGCGTGGGAGGTGGGGCGACAGCACTACGACCTGGGCAACGACCTCTTCCAGGCGATGCTCGGGAAGCGGCTCGTCTACTCGTGCGGCTACTGGGCACAGGCCGAGAACCTCGACGACGCGCAGGAAGCGAAACTCGACCTGATCTGCCGGAAGCTGCAGCTGCGTCGCGGCCAGCACGTTCTCGACATCGGCTGCGGCTGGGGCGAGGCCCTGAAGTTCGCCGCCGAACGCTACGGCGTAAGCGGCGTCGGCGTCACGATCTCGAAGGAACAGGCCGAGTTCGCGCGCGAACTGTGCAAGGGGCTGCCGATCGAGATCCGGCTGCAGGATTACCACGAACTCGACGAGCGGTTCGACGCGATCCTCTCCGTCGGCATGTTCGAGCATGTCGGCGCCAGGAATTATCGTTCGTGGTTCGAGGTGGCGCGGCGCTGCCTGCACCCGGAGGGTCTCGCCCTGCTCCACTGCATCGGCAGCAACGGCACGCCCGGCCGTCCGGATCCGTGGATCGAGAAGTACATCTTCCCGAACTCCGTGATCCCGGCGATGAGCCAGGTGGCCACGGCGCTCGAGGGGCTCTTCGTGGTCGAGGACTGGCACAACTTCGGTACCGACTACGACCGCACCCTCATGGCGTGGAAAGCCAACGTCGATGCGGCGTGGCCGCGTCTTGCGGCGCGCTACGACGAGCGCTTCCGGCGCATGTGGGAGTTCTACCTCGGCTGCTCGGCGGGCGTGTTCCGCAGCCGGCGCGACCAGCTCTGGCAGCTCACGCTATCGCCAGGCGGCGTCGCTGGCGGGTATCGCGTGCCGCGCTGACGCCCGACGTCAGGTCTGCGGCTCGGCCACCGCGAACGGCAGCACGCCGGTCGTGTCCACGGCGGCGCGGCGCGGTGCCTGGGCCGCGGGACGGGGCGACGACGGCGCGGTACGGCCGAGGGTGATGTTCTTCGAGGCACGGACCTCGCGGTTCGCGAACGTCCAGATCTCGCCGGTCGCCGTGATGAAGACGGTCCAGTAGAGATCGGACTCCGGACCATAGTCGATCAGGAAATGGGCGAAACCCTCGCCCTTGGGCGTATTGAGCGGAAGCGGCGGATTCAGTTGCAGCATGAGTGTTCCTCCTCGGTGCCTCGATTAGCCGGAAAGCGACGTGGCGCCACGGTGAACGTGGCGTGGTTCACGCCTCGACCCGTGGGGCCGCCTTTTTCCCCGCCACCCCGGTAAAATCCCTTTCCAGCCAGAGCAAAGGAACACACGGCGTGCAGTCACGTAATTTCGGCGTATCGGTCGTTCAACCCGGTGGCAAGGTCGCCGTCGAGATCGAATTTCACGAGAAGGTCCATGGCCTTTCGGGCGACACCCTGTGGCTGTCGCTGGAGGAAGGCACCTCGGTCGAAGACGCCGAAGCGCTGCGCTCGCTGCTCGAGCGCGTGGGTCACCGCATCACCGTGACTAACGTACGCTCCTGACGGGGGCGTTCGCGGTGTCCTTCACGGCCACCGCCAGGGGAATGACCGTCGGCGATAGCCGATGGTGGTTCACACCGTGCACCTTGCCGCAGCCCAGGCAGTGCCGGGTCAGCCCGAGGCCGCGACGCGCGGCGCGCGGCGCGCCGAGCAGGCATCCACAGACGTAACAGCCCGCGATCGCACCGCGATCCCACAGCCGCAGACGCACCGTCTGCACGGCCGCGACGGACAGGGCCACGACGAGCGACACCCCGAGGGTCCACGCCGGCAGGTTCGAATAAAGGGAAAGCGTGCCCAGGTCCCCGGGCAGCTGCTGGATCGCCTTGAGGCCCGCGGCCGCGATCGCGCCTGCCGCGAGCACGACGACGCCCGGCAGGTACATCCGAAAGACCATGCGGCCCGCATACGACATGACGATCCCCTATCCCTCCGGGTCCTCCCGGCGGAGTGAGATTGTCTGCTGGGCGGTCTACCGATTGTGAACGGGGACGAGGGCGGGAGCCAGCAGCCTGGCTCCCACCGTGGCGCGTCAGGCCTTCGCCTGCACCCCGAACGACGGCGGGCGGTCTTCCGGGGCCTTGCCGAACGCCTCGTTGGGCTTGTCGCCCATGACGAACGTCAGCGTGCCGCCGGCCGCCAGGTCCTTGTGCGGGATCCAGCTCTTCGTCCACGGCTTGCCGTTCCAACTGACCGACTGGATGTACGGACGGTCCGGACCGTTGTCCTTCGCCTCGATCGTCAGCGTGCGGCCGGCACCCACCTGCACCTCGGCGCGATCGAGCAGCGGGCTGCCGAACACGTAGTTGGTGCTGACCGGATCCACGGCATACAGACCCATGGCGCTCATGATGTACCACGCGCTCATCTGACCGCAGTCTTCGTTACCGGGCAGGCCGTCGGGCTCGGGCAGGTACATCGTGTCCAGGAGCATGCGCACACGCGCCTGCGTCTTGTGGTGCGCGCCGGTGTAGGCGTAGAGATAGGGCATGTGGTGGCCCGGCTCATTACCGAACGCGTACTGCCCCACCATGCCGGCGATGTCCGGCGGAGCGTTCTCCGGCAGCACGGGATCGGTATTGAAGAGCTCGTCGAGCTTCTTCTCGAAGCCTGCCGCGCCGCCGAACAGATCCATGTAGTTGTAGACGTCGTGCTGGTTCAGGAACGTGGCCTGCCATGCGTTCGACTCGGTGAAGTCGCGCCAGCGCTTCGAGTGGCCGATGGACACCGGATTGAACGGCTCGATCCACGTGCCGTCTTCGGCGCGCGGGCGCACGAACTGCGACGCCTTGTCGAACACGTTGCGGTAATTCTGCGAACGCTTGCGCAGCGTCTCGGCCTCGTCGGCGTGACCGAGCGCTTCGGCCATGTGCGCGACCGCCCAGTCGTCGTATGCGTACTCGAGGGTCTTGCTGACGGCCTCGCCTTCCTTGTCGCTGGGGATGAAGCCCATCTTCCGGTAGTACGGCAGGCCGAAGTAGTCGTCCTGCATCGCACGGCGGCGGAACACGGGCCAGCCCTTCGCGTAATCGATGCCGGTGAAGCCCTTCGCCTGAGCCTCGGCCACCACCACCGCGGAGTGGTAGCCGATCATGCAGACCGTCTCGATACCCTGCAGCGGCCACACGGGCGCGCCACTCGGGCTCTCGACCGCGAGGCGCACGAGACCGTCGACGAGATCGGGCACGCGCTCCGACTGGTAGAGCGTGAACAGCGGGTGCTCCGCGCGGTAGGTATCCCACAGCGAATACGTGCTGTAGTTGTGGCGTCCTTCCGGCAGCGTGTGGATCGCCTTGTCCATGCCGCGGTACCGGCCGTCGATGTCGCTGAAGACGGTCGGTGCGAGCATCGTGTGGTACATCGAGCTGTAGAACGTGCGCATCACCTTGTCGGACGACGACTGGATGCGGATCTTCGAGAGTTCGGTTTCCCACTCGGCTTCGGCCGATGCGCGGATGCCGTCGAAGTCCCAGCCGGGCATTTCCCCGTCGACGTTGCGCATCGCGCCGTCGATGTCGACACCGGAGATGCCGACCTTGACCAGCAGCGGCTCCTTCGACGCGTTGTCGAAATGCAGCGCGGCCTTGAGGTGATCGCCCTTTGCCGTCGTCGTACCCTTCGGCAGCGCCTTGTCTTCGCTGTAGAGCGTGACGCTGCTCACCGGGCGCGACAGCTTCATCGCGAAGTAGATCACGCGACCGGCCGCCCACTGCCAGACGCGACGGCCGCCGACCAGGGTGTCGCCGTTGACGAGCGTGAGCTCGGCATCCGTGACGTTGGCCGGCTTGTCCATCGCATCGGCGAAGCCGTGCGTCATGTCGATCAGCAGGTGCGCCTCGCCGTCCTTGCCGAAGGTGTAGCGGTGCATGCCGGCGCGCAGGGTCGCCGTCATTTCGGCGAGGATGTCGAAACGCGTCAGCTTGGCGCGGTAATACCCCGGGTGCGCCTGTTCGCCCGTGTAGTGCGAGCGATAGCCCTCCACACCGGTCTTGTAGCCCTTCTCGGCCTTGCCGCCGCCCTGCTTCTTCGCATCGAAGCGCGACACGTAGTTCACGCCGTCGAAATCGCGATCGCCCGGCTGCAGCAGCACCGGACCCATCGACGGCATCACGAGGAAGTCGAGCATGTCGCTCGCCCCGGTGCCGGAAAGGTGCGTGTGCGAGAAGCCCATGATCGAACCGTCGCCCTGGTGGTAGCCGGACGAGCCGTCCCACTGCGCGTTATAGGTATCGGGGCTCAGCTGCACCATGCCGAACGGTCGCGTCGCACCGGGGAAGGTGTGACCGTGACCGCCCGTGCCGACGAAGACGTCGACGTGACGCAGGACGCCCTCGCCGGCGGTGCCGCCGCCGGTCGAGGGCGCTTTCAGACCATCCTGCACGCCATGAGCCAGCGCGGTGAGGGAACCGAGCGGACCGACGGCCGTGACGGCGGCCATTCCCTGCAGAAAACGTCGACGGGTAACCATGAATCGCTCCTTCTGTCGCGACGCGTCAGACGCGTCGCAGGGTCTCGGGATGTTTGTCGGCGAGGTGGACGATCAGCTCGCCGAAGAGGGTGTTGGCCCAGGCGAACCACGAACGCGTGAAGTTCTTCGGGTCGTCCTGGTCGAAGGCTTCGTGCATGAAGCCCGTGCCGGCGTGGGTCGTCTTCAGCCAGTGCAGGCACTGGCGGATCTCGGCGGTGTCGTCGGTCGTGAACGCCTTCATCATGATCGACATCGGCCAGATCATGCGTAGGCCTTCGTGCGGGCCGCCGATGCCTTCACCCGCCGTGCCCTTGAAGAAGTACGGGTTCTCCGTGCTCCAGACGGCGTC
>Ga0102591_1003747_pt1 | contig 13025 bp, 9 predicted proteins | sample AraplaCol_mCL_r2_2_FD_76860 | JGI IMG/M metagenome (GOLD analysis project Ga0102591, IMG submission 76860) | Arabidopsis root microbial communities from North Carolina, USA - plate scrape MF_Col_mCL_r2 (SPADES assembly) (version 2) | ecosystem: Host-associated > Plants > Roots > Endosphere... | reverse complement strand
GCAGCAGGCGATTGCGCTCGCCGCCGGAGAGGCGCGTGATCGGCGCGCGCGCACGTTCGGGCGAGAACAGAAAGTCCTGCAGGTAGCCGATGATGTGCTTGCGCTGCCCGTTCAGCTCGATGTATTCGCGGCCTTCCGCGACGTTGTCGAGTGCGTTCATGCGGTCGTCGAGCATCGAACGGTGCTGATCGAAATAGGCGATCTGCAGCCCGGTGCCGAGCGTGACCTCGCCGGCCTGGGGCGTGAGTTCGCCGAGCAGGATCTTCAGCAGCGTCGACTTGCCCGCGCCGTTCGGCCCCATGATGCCGACGCGGTCGCCGCGCATGATCGTGGTGGTGAAGTCGCGCAGCAGCGTGCGTCCGCCGTAGGCCTGGGTGACGTGCTTCGCATCGATCACCTTGCGGCCGGACGCCTGGGCGGTGCCCAGCGTGATCTTCGCGTTGCCCGCCTGCTCGCGGCGTTCGCTGCGCTCGCGGCGCAGCGCCTTCAGTGCCCGAACGCGGCCTTCGTTACGCGTACGCCGGGCCTTGATGCCCTGGCGGATCCAGACCTCTTCCTGCGCGAGCTTCTTGTCGAAGTGCGCGTTGGCCTGCGCTTCGGCGTGCAGGCGTTCTTCGCGGCGGCGAAGGTAGTTGTCGTAGTCGCCCGGCCAGCTGGTGACCTGGCCGCGATCGATCTCGACGATGCGGGTCGCCAGCGAACGCAGGAAGCTGCGGTCATGGGTGATGAACACGATGCTGCCGGCGAAGCTCTTCAGGAAACCCTCGAGCCACGCGATGGCCTCGATGTCGAGATGGTTCGTCGGCTCGTCGAGCAGCAACAGGTTCGGGTCGCGCACCAGCGCCTGGCCGAGCAGCACGCGGCGCTTCATGCCGCCCGACAGCTCCGAGAAATCGGTATGCGAGGGCAGCTCCAGCCGCTCGATGACCTGTTCCACGCGCGAGTCGAGATCCCACGCGTTCTGCGCCTCGATCTGGGCCTGCACGTCGCCCAGCGCGTCCATGTCGCCTTCCTCGAGAAGGTGGTGGTAGCGCGCCAGCAGGTGGCCGAGTTCGCCAAGGCCTTCGGCGACCACGTCGAAGACGCTGCCCGTCGTGTCCTGCGGCACCTCCTGCGTGAGCCGCGCGATGCGCGTGCCGCCCTGCAGGCGGATCTCGCCGTCTTCGGGATGCAGTTCCCCCGCGATCAGCTTCAGCAGCGTCGACTTGCCGGCGCCGTTGCGGCCGACGATGCACACGCGCTCGCCGGTTTCGAGGGAGAGATCGACCTGTTCGAGCAGGAGCGGGCCGCCGACGCTGAAGTCGACGTTGAGGAGTTGGATAAGAGACATCCGCCCATTCTACCTGCTTGGGGTGGGAGCCAGCCTGCTGGCGAAGGGTGCTTGCCGCGAGCACCCTTCGCCAGCAGGCTGGCTCCCACCTTTCAGGGTGTATCGACCCGGTAGCGCGTGTGCTGGCGCCAGACGTTGCCGGGCCTGAGGATCGCCCCGTCGGCCTCCGGACCGTTCACCTGGTCCGGGAAGGCCTGCGCTTCCAGGGCGAAACCCGCGAACGGGCCGTACGTGTCGCCCTGGCGTCCGGCCTGGCCCGTTAGCTTCTGCCCACTGTAGAACTGCAGGCCCGGCCGGTCCGTGTCGATCGTGAGACGCCGCCCGCTGGACGGTTCGGTCACCACCGCCACGGTGCGCACCACGCCGCCCGCCGGGCCGCGCGGGAGATAGCAATGGTCGAAACCGCCGACGAGCCGAAGCTGAGGGTCGGGCCAGTGCAGACGCGACCCGATCGGGGCCGGCTCGCGGAAATCGAACGCGGTGCCGGACACGTGCTGGCGCCCGACCGGAATCGCCCCGGCGTCGATCGCCAGGAACTCGTCGGCATCGATGCGGATCACGTGGTCGCGGATGTCCGGCCGGCGGTCGTTGAGGTTGAAGTACGGGTGCGCAGTGAGGCTGAGCGGCGTGGGAGCGTCGGACGTCGCCTCGTAGCGGAGGTCCAGCGTGCCGTCGTCTTCCAGTCGCACGCGTAGCTGCACGTGGACCTCGCCCGGGAAGCCGCCGTCGCCTTCCGGCGACACGAGACGCAGTACGAGGCCATCGGCCTCCGGTTCCACCTCCCATCGCTGGAGATGGAACCCGTCGTGGCCCCCATGGAGGTGGTTGCCACCATCGTTGCGGTCGACCTTGTAGTCGATGCCGTCGAGACGGAACCGGCCACCGCGGATGCGGTTCGCCCAGCGTCCCACCACGGCGCCCATGTACGCGTTCGACGCGATGTACTGTTGCGCGTCGGCGTGGCCGAGCACCACGTCGCCGAGACGGCCGAAGCGGTCGGGCGTCTGCCACGAGAGCAGGGTGGCGCCGAGGTCGCTGATGTCGACCTGCTCCCCGCGCGCGTTGCGCAGGGTCCATCGGTGGAGCGGGCGTCCGTCGGGAAGCTGGCCCCAGGCGGTGGCATTGGAAACGGGCATGGAGCGATCCGTAAGGGCGGTCACGTCGCCATCGGCTTGCGATGGAGGTCGAGATACTGGCGCGGGGTGCAGTCGTACTCGCGCCGGAATACCGTATACATGTACTGCAACGACGTGAAGCCGCAGCGAAGGGCGATGTCGGCCAGCGGGGTGTCGGAGTTGGCGATGAGGTCGCACGCGGTGTCGAGCTTGTGCTTCAGGATCACCTGGTGCACGGTCTGCTTCAGTTCGCGCTTGAAGTGTTCCTCGAGCACCGTGCGCGACACGCCGACGTAGTCGGCGACCTGCTCGGTCTTGATGCCGAGGCAGCCGTACTGGCGGATGTAATGGCTGGCGCGCATCACGTGCGGACTGCGCACCGGTTGGTAACGGCTCGACACCTGCACGTTGATGCCGACCGGCGGCACGAGCACGCGCGTTCCCGAGCAATCCACGCCACGCAGCATCTGGTGCAGGAGGTGCGCCGCCGTGCGTCCCATTTCTTCCGCGCCCTGGATCACCGACGTCAGCGGGATGCGCGTGAGGAGCTGCGCCATCGGATCGTTGTCGATCCCGACGATGGCGATCTGCTCCGGTACCGCGAACTCGCCGATGACGCAGGCCTGCAACAGCTGCCGGGCACGTGCATCCGTCACGGCGATGATGCCGATGGGTTTCGGCAACGCCGCCAGCCACGCGACCAGCTCCTCCACCGCCTCGCCCCAGCCGCCGGCGCTGGTGGAGGCGCCATCGTAGACGACCGCTTCCACTGCCTCGTCGTCGACGATCGCGCGGAACGCGTGCTCGCGCTCCTGGGCCCAGCGGCTGCCCGGATGCGGCGGGATACCGTAGAACGCGAAGCGCGCCAGGCCCTGTTCGATGAGATGGTCGTAGGCGAGTCGCACCAGCCGCGCATTGTCCGTGGCGATGTAAGGAATGCCGATGGGATACGACGCGGGATCGTGGTAAGAGCCGCCGACCGCCACGACGGGAATGTGCAGGTCGCGAAGCGCGTCCGGCGCTTCCGGGTCGTCGAAATCGGCGATGACGCCGTCGCCGCGGAACTGCTGGATGTCGCGCATGCGGCTGCGGAAATCCTCTTCCATGAAGAGGTCCCACTCGACCCGCGTACTGTTGAGGTAATGCCCGATGCCGGCGATCACCTGGCGGTCGTAGACCTTGTTGGCATTGAACAGCAAAGCGATCCGGTGGGGTGTCATCGACATGCTCGTTGGGACCGATGCGCCGGCCCGATCGTCTGGAACTTAGCAGGGTAGCCCTTTCGGCACCATGACGCAGCGCGGCATCGAAAATGCTGCCCGTCCCGCCTGAAATCGCAATTGCGCCGTCCGGCCGCCTCTCGTCAGGATCGAACGAATTCGTCCCCACGTTCGTCAAGGAATCGTTATGTCGTACTTCTCCAGCATCGCTCCGATCCGTTACGAAGGCGCGGGCAGCGACAACCCGCTCGCGTTCCGTCATTACGACCCGAAGAGGATCGTGCTGGGCAAATCGATGGCCGACCACCTGCGCCTGGCTACCTGTTACTGGCACACCTTCGTGTGGCCGGGCTCCGACGTGTTCGGCGCCGGCACGTTCGAGCGTCCGTGGCAGCAGGCGGGCGAGCCGATGGCGAGGGCGCGCGAGAAGGCCGACGCCGCGTTCGATTTCTTCTCCCGCCTCGGCACGCCGTTCTACACGTTCCACGATACCGACGTCGCGCCCGAAGGCGGCAGTATTTAGGAATACCGGAACAACTTCGCCGCCATGGTCGACGTGCTGGAGAAGAAGCAGGCCGAGACCGGCGTGAAGCTGCTGTGGGGTACCGCCAACCTGTTCAGTAATCCGCGCTACGCCGCCGGTGCCGCGACCAATCCGCAGCCGGACGTCTTCGCCTACGCCGCCACGCAGGTACGGCACGCGATGGAAGCGACGCATCGCCTCGGTGGCGCGAACTACGTGCTGTGGGGTGGTCGCGAAGGCTACGACACGCTCCTCAACACCGACCTGAAGCGCGAGCGGGAGCAGATGGGCCGCTTCTTCCGGATGGTGATCGAGCACAAGCACAAGATCGGCTTCAAGGGCACGATCCTGATCGAGCCGAAGCCGCAGGAGCCGACGAAGCACCAGTACGATTACGACACCGCGACGGTCTACGGTTTCCTCAAGGACTTCGGCCTCGAGAACGAGGTGAAGACCAATCTCGAAGCGAACCACGCCACGCTCGCCGGCCACTCATTCCATCACGAGGTCGCCACGTCGATCGCGCTGGGCGTCTTCGGGTCGATCGACGCCAACCGCGGCGATCCGCAGAACGGCTGGGACACCGATCAGTTCCCGAACAGCGTGGAAGAACTCACGCTGGTGACGTACGAGATCCTCAAGGCCGGCGGGTTCACGACCGGCGGTTTCAACTTCGACACGAAGGTGCGGCGCCAGAGCCACGCGCCCGAGGATCTCTTCCATGGCCACATCGGTGCCATCGACGCGCTCGCGCTCAGCCTGGAGCGAGCCGCGGCGATGATCGAAAGCGACGCGCTCGCCGATTTCAAGGCGAAGCGTTACGCCGGGTGGGACGAGGCGTTCGGCGGCAAGATCCTGCAAGGCGGCTTCACGCTCGCCGAACTCGCCGACGACGCGATCGCCCGCGACATCCACCCGAAGCACGTGTCGGGAAGCCAGGAGTTGCTGGAGAACATCGTTAACCGCTATATCTACGGTTGATATGGAACACGACATGGAAGCAGTGGCACGCATCTACCTCGGCATCGACCTGGGCACGTCCTCGGTGAAAGCCGTCCTCATGGACGAGAGTGGCGCGGTGTGTGCCAGCGCTTCCCGTGCCCTGCAGGTGTCGCATCCGCACCCCCGGTGGTCGGAGCAGGATCCCGCCACATGGTGGTCCGCGACCGAGGGTGCCGTTACGGAAGTTCTCAGTGGCGTCGACGCGCGTCGCGTCGCGGGCATCGGCCTTTCGGGACAGATGCACGGCGCGACACTGCTCGATGCGTCGGATGCGATCCTGCGGCCCGCGATCCTCTGGAACGACGGCCGTTCCGACGTCGAGTGCGCCGAACTGGAGCGCGTGCCGGGTTTCCGGGCGATTACCGGCAACCTCGCGATGCCCGGGTTCACCGCGCCGAAGCTCGCATGGGTGCGCCGCCACGAACCGGATGTGTTCGCGCGCGTCGCGAAGGTGCTGCTGCCGAAGGATTACCTCCGTCTGCGCCTGACGGGCGAGTACATGACGGATGCGTCGGACGCGGCCGGTACGCTGTGGCTCGACGTGTCGAAACGCGCATGGAGCGACGCGATGCTGGCCGCGACGGGTCTCGATCGCTCGCACATGCCGCGGGTGGTCGAGGGCACGCAGATAGCGGGACGCCTGCGTCGCGAGCTGGCGGACCGCTGGGGCATGGATACCGTGCCGGTCGCGGGCGGCGGTGGCGACAACGCGGCCGGCGCGGTGGGCGTGGGCATAGTGCGCCACGGGCAGGCGATGCTTTCGCTCGGTACGTCGGGCGTCTGCTTCGCCGTCTCCGACGGATTCCGTTCGAGCCCCGAACAGGCCGTGCATAGCTTCTGTCACGCGCTCCCGGACACCTGGCACCTGATGTCGGTGATGCTCAACGCCGCCAGCTGCCTCGACTTCACCGCGCGCCTCACCGGTTTCGCCGACGTGCCGGCCCTCCTGGCCGAGGCCGAGGCGCAGGGCCTGCGCAAGCACGGGCCGATGTTCCTGCCTTACCTCACCGGCGAGCGCACGCCGCACAACGACGCGCACGTCCGCGGTTCGTTCACGCACCTCGGCCCGGACACCGAGCGCGCCGACCTCGCCAACGCCACGCTCGAAGGGGTCGGCCTCGGCTTGCTCGATGGCCTGCTCGCGATGGAATCCACGGGCGTGGTCGCGGACGAGATCACCGTCATCGGAGGCGGTTCGCGGAGTGCCTACTGGACTCAGATGCTGGCCGACATTCTCGGCAAGCGGCTGGTGCTGCGCGAAGGGGGCGAAGTCGGTCCCGCGCTCGGCGCGGCGCGACTCGCCCGCATGGCGGTCGAGCCCACGGCGCCCCTCGACGAGGTCTGCCCGATGCCGGCGATCACGGCGGTGCGCGAGCCCGATGCAGCGCGTCATGCTTATTTCCTGCAAACGCGCCACCCTTTGTTCCGCCGCTCGTACGAGCGATTGAAGCCGCTGTATGCCGACGCCACCGCCGGCGACGATTTCCGCCCCACCTGACGGGCGATTCCATAGCACCATGGAGACGAGAATGAAGCAGAAGGCCCTACACACGTTGCTCGCCGTATCGATGATCGCCGCCGGCGTCTTCGCCACGCCGCAGGCGCATGCGAGCAAGGAAAAGCCCGTCATCGGATTCTCCATCGACGACCTGCGCGTCGAACGCTGGACGAAGGATCGCGATTACTTCAAGGCCGCGGTCGAGGCCAAGGGCGCCACGGTGTCCGTGCAGTCGGCCGATGCGAACGAGCAGAAGCAGATCCAGCAGATCGAAAACCTGATCTCGCGCAAGGTCGACGTCATCGTGATCGTGCCGTTCAACGCGAAGACGCTCACGACCGTGGTGGCCGAGGCGAAGAAGGCGGGCATCAAGGTCATCTCGTACGACCGCCTCATCCTCAATGCCGACGTCGACGCGTACATCTCGTTCGATAACGACAAGGTCGGGCAGATGCAGGCGCAGGGTGTCGTCAACGCGGCACCCAAGGGCAATTACTTCCTGCTCGGCGGTGCACCGACCGACAACAACGCGAAGATCCTTCGCGAGGGACAGATGAAGGTGCTGAAGCCGCTCGTGGACAAGGGCGACATCAAGATCGTCGGCCAGCAGTGGACCAACGAGTGGCTGGCGTCCAACGCGCAGTCGATCGTCGAGAACGCGCTCACGGCGAACAAGAACAACATCCAGGGCATCGTCGCGTCGAACGACGGCACCGCGGGTGGCGCGATCGCCGCGCTGAACGGGCAGAAGCTCGCCGGCAAGGTGGCCGTGTCCGGACAGGATGCCGATCTCGCCGCGATCAAGCGCATCAAGGCAGGCACGCAGACGATGACCGTCTACAAGCCGATCAGGACGATCGCGACGGATGCCGCCAATCTCGCGGTGCAGCTCGCGAAGGGTGAGGCCCCGACCTTCACGTCGAAGATGAACAACGGCAAGAAGGACGTCGACACCATCCTGCTCACCCCGACTCTGCTGACGAAGCAGAACGTCGATCTCGTGGTCAAGGACGGGTTCTACACGCAGGCGCAGGTCGGTCAGTAAACGCAGCTACGGCGACGCCTCTTCTACGGGGCGTCGTCGGCCCAAGAAGGAAACCGCGGTGAGTCAATACCTGTTCGAGATGCGCCAGATCGTCAAGGAGTTTTCCGGCGTGCGCGCGCTCAATGGCATCGACCTGGCCGTGCGGCCCGGCGAATGCGTGGGGTTGTGCGGCGAGAACGGCGCCGGCAAGTCGACCCTCATGAAGGTGCTCTCCGGTGTCTATCCGTACGGCACGTGGGAGGGTGAGATCCTTTTCGACGACAAGCCGCTGAAGGCCTATTCGGTGCGCGACAGCGAGCAGGCCGGCATCGTGATCATCCATCAGGAGCTCATGCTCGTGCCGCAGCTGTCGGTGGCCGAGAACATCTTCCTGGGTAACGAGATCAGGAAATTCGGCGGCGTCATGGATTACGACGCGATGTACGCCAAGGCCGAAGCACTGCTCGCCCGGCTGAAGCTGAAAGACGTCAACGTGGCGGCCCCGGTGATGAACTACGGTGGTGGCTACCAGCAGCTGTTCGAGATCGCGAAGGCGCTGGCGAAGAACGCGCGCCTGCTGATCCTCGACGAGCCATCATCTTCGCTGACGTCGTCCGAGACCGATACGCTGCTTTCGATCATCGAGGATCTGAAGCGCGACGGCGTCGCCTGCGTCTACATCTCGCACAAGCTCGACGAGGTGGCTCGCGTCTGCGACACCGTCACCGTGATCCGCGACGGCAAGCACATCGTGACGAAGCCGATGAGCGAGATGACGACCCATTCCATCATCACGGCGATGGTCGGTCGCGACATCGAGAACCTCTTCCCGAAAGTTGAGCACGACATCGGCGAGGTGATCTTCGAAGCGCGCCACGTCACCTGCTGGGACGTCACCAATCCGAACCGCAAGCGCGTCGACGACATCTCGTTCGAGGTGCGCCGCGGCGAGATCGTCGGCATCGCGGGGCTCGTCGGTGCGGGGCGCACCGAGCTGGTTTCCGCGATCTTCGGCGCGTACCCGGGGCGCTACGAGGCCGAGGTGGTGATCGACGGCAAGCCCGTGTCGATCCGCAGCCCGGAGCAGGCGATCAAGGCGGGCCTGTCGCTGGTGCCCGAAGATCGCAAACGCCAGGGGATCGTGCCGCTGCTCGGCGTCGGCGACAACATCACGCTCGCCACGCTATGGCATTACGCCACCGCGGGCCAGATCGACCGCCAGGCCGAAATGCAGGTGGTCGATGCGGAGATCAAGCGGCTGCGTGTGAAGACCGCGAGCCCGGAACTGCCGATCGTCGGCCTGTCCGGCGGCAACCAGCAGAAAGCGGTGCTCACGAAGATGCTGCTGCCGGACCCCAAGGTGCTGATCCTCGACGAGCCCACGCGCGGCGTGGACGTCGGCTCCAAGTACGACATCTACAAGCTCATGTTCGAGCTGGCGCAGCGTGGCGTGGCGATCGTCATGGTCTCGTCCGAGATGCCCGAGGTGCTTGGCGTGAGCGACCGGGTGCTCGTGGTGGGCGAGGGCCGCTTGCGCGGCAACTTCCCCAGCGAAGGCCTCACCCAGGAGCAGGTGCTCGCCGCCGCCATCTCGCACGCTGCCGAAGGGCCGGCCCACGCCGCCTGATCCATTCCACCGCGTTACCAGGAAGTCCTCATGCAGGCCCAGAAAGTCCAGCAACTGTTCGTCCGCTACAAGATCCTCGCACTGCTCATCGCGGTCGCCGTCATCTGGATCTTCTTCCACGTCAAGACCGAGCAGGCCTTCGTCACGCCGGGCAATCTGTCCAATCTGTTCCGGCAGATGGCGATCACCGGGATGCTCGCCTGCGGCATGGTCTTCATCATCATCGCAGGCGAGATCGACCTGTCCATCGGCTCGCAGCTCGGCCTGCTGGGCGGTGTGGCGGCGATCCTCACGGTGAACATGGGGTGGGGCACGTGGCCATCCATCGCGGCGGTGCTCGCGCTCGGCCTGGTAATCGGTGCCGTCAACGGCTTCGTCGTGACCAAAATGCGCGTGCCGTCGTTCATTGTCGGCCTGGGCGGGATGCTGGCGTTTCGCGGCCTCGTGCTCTACATCACGGGCAGCTCCACGATCGCGCCGGCACCCGACGACCTGATCGCCCTCGGCCAGGGTTTCGTGCCGCCGGTGCTGTCCGTGTGGATTGGCGCCATCATCTTCCTCGCGATGGTGGCACTCACGGTGCGGCGTCGCGTGCGCCGGGCGAAGCTGGGGCTTCAGCAGGCGGCCACGTGGATCGACGTGGCGCGGATCGTTGCGATCGGCGCGTTCATCTTCGGCTTCGTGCGCGTACTCAACGACGCCAACGGCATCCCCATTCCGGTGATGATCCTGCTCGCGCTGCTGGCCGTGTTCACCTACGTGTCGACACAGACGGTGTTTGGCCGGCACATCTACGCGGTGGGCGGCAATATGGAGGCCACGCGCCTCTCGGGTGTGAACGTGGCGCGCGTGAAGCTCGTCGTCTTCGCGCTGATGGGCCTGATGTGCGCCTTCGCGGGCATCATCACGGTGGCGCGCACGGGTTCGGGTTCGCCGTCGGCGGGCACGGGCGCCGAGCTCGACGCCATCTCGGCGTGCTTCATCGGCGGTACGTCGATGCGTGGCGGTTCGGGTACGGTCTACGGTGCGCTGGTCGGCGCGCTCGTGATGGCCAGCCTCGACAGCGGCATGCAGCTGATGGACGTCGACAACAGCTGGCAGATGATGATCAAGGGCGTGATCCTGGTGCTGGCCGTGTGGGTCGACGTGCTTTCGGGTTCGAACCGTAACGCGTGATCGGTCGGGGGAGCCAGCAGGCTGGCTCCCACCGCTAGCCGTCACTTCGCCGGCAGGGCCTTCGCATCCTTCAGGTGATGCTTCAGCGTCGGCAGGGTCTTCTTCGCGAAGGCCTTGAGCTCGGGATTGGAACCCTTCTCGATCTCCACCTCGAACATCGCCACGGCTTTCTCGTGATCGGCGATCATCATCTTGCGGTAGGTGCTGTTCAGTTCCGCACCGCTGAGCCGCTTCATCGCATCGATCAGCTTCTCGCCATCCGGCGTGGGCTGTCCTGCGATCGAGTAGCCCTTGTCGCCCGACTTCAGGCCTTCGAGTTCCTCGTTGGCCTTCGTGTGGTCGTCGATCATCGTCTGCGCGAACTTCTTCACCGTCGGCGAGGACGACCGTTCCAGCGCGACCTTACTCGCGGCCACCTCCGTGAGGCCGGAGGCCGACGCGTTCTTGAAGAACCCGGCGTCGGTCGCCGTGCCGCCTTGCGAGTCCTTGTCCTGTGCCTGTGCCGCGAAGGACAGGGCGGTGGCGAGCAGCGCGGTGGCGAGGGGGCGGGTGAGGTTCATGGTGGTGTCTCCGGTGACGAAAGCACTGTGTCGCATCCGGACGATGAAATGGCCGTAAACAGCAGGCTGGCTCCCGCCAGACAACGAAAAAAGGCGCCCGAAGGCGCCTTTTCGATGAACGATGGAGGGTCGCTTACTTGCGGCGCGCGACCGTCGCACCGAGGCCCGCGGCGTCGCGCAGGATCTCGGCCTTGTCGGTCTTCTCCCACGAGAACGCCGTGAACGTGTTGCCGTTCTTGTCGGTGACCTCGTAGGGCTTGCGGCCGAAGTGACCGTTCGACGCGGTCGGCTGGTACATCGGGTGCACCAGGCCGAGCATCTGGATGATGCCGTACGGGCGCAGGTCGAAGTGCTTGCGGATCAGCTTCTCGATCTTCTCGTCCGGAATCTTGCCGGTACCGAACGTGGTCACCGAGATGGAGGTCGGCTCGGCGACGCCGATGGCGTAGCTGACCTGGATCTCGCAACGGTCGGCGAGGCCGGCCGCGACGATGTTCTTGGCGACGTAGCGGGCGGCGTAGGCAGCCGAGCGGTCGACCTTGGACGGATCCTTACCGGAGAACGCGCCGCCGCCGTGACGGGCCCAGCCGCCGTAGGTGTCGACGATGATCTTGCGGCCGGTGAGGCCGCAGTCGCCCACCGGGCCGCCGATGACGAACTTGCCGGTCGGGTTGATGTGGAACTTGGTGCCCTTGTGCAGCAGCTTCGCCGGCAGCACGGGCTTCAGGATCAGCTCGCGCACGCCTTCGATGAGGTCCTTCTGCTTCACGTCCGGATCGTGCTGCGTGGAGAGCACGACGGCGTCGATGGCGACGGCTTCGCCGTTCTCGTAGCGCAGGGTGACCTGGCTCTTGGCGTCCGGGCGCAGCCACGGCAGCGGCGAGTTCTTCTTCTTGCGGACCTTGGTCTGCTGCTCGACGAGACGGTGGGCGTAGTGGATCGCCGCCGGCATGTATTCGCTGGTCTCGTTCGTGGCGTAGCCGAACATCAGGCCCTGGTCGCCAGCGCCCTGTTCTTCCGGCTTCTTGCGATCCACGCCCTGGTTGATGTCCGGCGACTGCTTGCCGATGAGGTTGAGCACGCCGCAGGTCTCGCCGTCGAAACCGACGTCGGAGCTGTTGTAGCCGATGTCGAGGATCACCTTGCGGGTGAGGGCCTCGAGGTCGATCCAGGCGCTGGTGGTGATTTCGCCTGCGACGATGGCGACGCCGGTCTTCACCAGCGTCTCGCACGCCACGCGCGCGCGCGGATCCTGGGCAAGAATCGCGTCGAGGACCGCGTCCGAGATCTGGTCGGCGATCTTGTCCGGATGGCCTTCGGAGACCGACTCGGAGGTGAAGAGGTAGTTGCTCATCGCGAGGATATATCCTTCTTTACGGATAAAGAGATAAATGGGCGCGCCATGATACACGGCTTGGCCCGGGTTTGCAGAGGGGAGGGTACGCCCCGGGGGTGACGATTGCATGGATGTTCAGCGGCGATCGTCGGTGGTACCCCCCTGCAGGAGCCGCCATAGCGGCTCCTGCAGGGGTGCGCGGGCGTCGAGAGGCCTCAGCCCGCCGACGTGAGCCGCTCCCGGGCTGCCCGGGCCACGGCCACCATCCCCGTCAACGCGTCCTGTACCTCGGGCCAGCCGCGGGTCTTCAGGCCGCAATCGGGGTTGATCCAGAGCTGGTCGGGAGCCAGGACCTGCAGGGCCCGGGCCACCAGATCGGCCATCTCGGCTTCCGCCGGCACGCGGGGGGAGTGGATGTCGTAGACGCCGGGGCCGATGCCGTTCGGGTACCGGAACGTCGTGAACGCCTCCAGCAGCTCCATGCGCGACCGGCTCGTTTCGATGGAGATCACGTCGGCATCCATGGCGGCCACCGCGTCCATGATGTCGTTGAACTCCGAGTAGCACATATGGGTATGGACCTGGGTCGCGTCGCTGACGCCGCCCGCGGTGAT
>Ga0102591_1003745_pt1 | contig 13030 bp, 15 predicted proteins | sample AraplaCol_mCL_r2_2_FD_76860 | JGI IMG/M metagenome (GOLD analysis project Ga0102591, IMG submission 76860) | Arabidopsis root microbial communities from North Carolina, USA - plate scrape MF_Col_mCL_r2 (SPADES assembly) (version 2) | ecosystem: Host-associated > Plants > Roots > Endosphere... | reverse complement strand
TCATCTGCGCGACTGTGGCACCAGCATAGTGGGCCACGACAACTGAGCCCGAAGCCTTGAAGACTTCGTTCAGTTCCGTGACGAATTCGCGTTTTTCCGCTCTTTCCACTGCCTATCTCCAGTTGGCAGGACCGAAATCGGACCTGCCGGGTTGCCTTTGCCTCCTGGGATCATGTGAGATCCCAAGCGACGCTTGAGGATCCTGTCCCCCCGCGCTCCCGCGCCAATCAAGGCTAAAGAGGCACAAGGCATCCAAGGCTCGAACCGAGTTACGAGAAGCGAACTTCATGCAATTCGGGTCTTACCCGTCTCATGCAGGCCAAGTGATTAAGGGAAAACCACCTGCAATCTCGGACAGGATTCCGGATTTCTCCGGAATATTCCGGCCCCTTGCGAGGCCGGAATTCATGCTGCCGGGCAAAAGCCCGGCAAATTCGTTAGGCGGCCGGAGCCGTGACCGAGCCAACCTCGATCTTGACGCCCGGACCCATGGTCGAAGAGATCGCTACGCGCTTGACGTAGTTACCCTTGGCGCCAGCCGGCTTTGCCTTGATGACGGCGTCAGCGAAGGCACGGATGTTTTCTTCCAGAGCCTTGGCATCGAAGGATGCCTTGCCGATGCCGGCGTGTACGATACCGGCCTTTTCGACGCGGAATTCAACGGCGCCGCCCTTGGAAGCCTTGACGGCACCCGTGACGTCCATGGTTACCGTGCCGACCTTCGGGTTCGGCATCATGCCGCGCGGGCCGAGAACCTTACCGAGACGGCCGACGAGCGGCATCATGTCGGGGGTCGCGATAACGCGGTCGAAATCGATCTTGCCGCCCTGGACGATGTCGACCAGGTCTTCGGCGCCGACGATGTCTGCGCCTGCAGCCTTGGCTTCGTCAGCCTTGGCGCCGCGGGCGAAAACAGCGACGCGAACGTCGCGGCCGGTGCCGTTCGGCAGGTTGACGACGCCGCGGACCATCTGGTCTGCGTGACGCGGGTCAACGCCGAGGTTCATCGAGATTTCGATGGTCTCGTCGAACTTGGCGACAGCACGCTCCTTGACCATGCCGATGGCGAGGCCGAGTGCGTAGAGCTTCGTGGGATCAACACCTTCGTTGATCTTCTTGGTGCGCTTGCCTGACATGGTCTTAACCTACCACTTCCAGGCCCATGGCGCGGGCAGAGCCCTCAATCATCGCCATTGCACCTTCGATATCTGCTGCGTTCAGATCCTTCATCTTGGCTTCGGCGATCGACTTGATCTGAGCCTTGGTGAGCTTGCCGGCGTTGGCGCCCTTGCCAGGCGTCTTCGAACCGGACTGGATCTTCGCTTCCTTCTTCAGGAAGTAGCTGACCGGCGGCTGCTTCATGATGAAGGTGAAGGACTTGTCCTGGTAATAGGTGATGACGACCGGGATCGGCATACCCTTTTCCATTTCCTGCGTAGCCGCGTTGAACGACTTGCAGAATTCCATGATGTTAATGCCACGCTGACCAAGCGCCGGGCCGATTGGCGGGGACGGGTTAGCCGATCCTGCCTTGACCTGAAGCTTGAGCTGGCCTGCAACTTTCTTAGCCATATCTCTCTGCCTTTTCACTGACGGCCGGTTGCCCGGCCCTTGATGCCGGATTGCTCCGGCGGCTGCGGTTGCGTGGTTCGGATAATTGAGACCCGGCTAAGGCCCCTCACCTTCCACGCGCTGCGGCTTTCGCCGCCCGAAGGCCAGCCTCAAGGACCAGCCTCCGATTCTTGAAATCAGACCTTCTCGACCTGACCGTATTCCAGCTCGACGGGCGTCGCGCGGCCGAAGATCGACACTTCCACCTTCAGGCGCGAACGCTCTTCGTCCACATCCTGAACCGTGCCGTTGAACGAGGCGAACGGACCATCGGAAACCCGAACCTGCTCGCCGATCTCGAAGCTGACCGAAGCCTTCGGACGCTCAACACCTTCCTGGACCTGGCCGAGAATGCGCTCGGCTTCGGAGTCCGGAATCGGAACCGGCTTATTGTCGGAACCGAGGAAGCCCGTGACCTTGGGCGTGTTCTTGATCAGGTGGTAGGCTTCGTCGGTCAGGTTCGCACGAACCATGACGTAGCCCGGGAAGAACTTGCGCTCGCTGTCGACCTTGCGGCCGCGGCGCACTTCAACCACCTTCTCGGTCGGCACGAGGATCTTTTCGAACAGGTGCTCAAGCCCTTTCTGGCGAGCCTTGTTCTCAATGTCCTCGGCAACCTTCTTTTCAAAATTCGAATACGCGTGGACGATGTACCAACGTGCCGCCATCTTTTATCTCCACCCGATCAGTTGCTGACGTTGAGCACGAAGCTCAGAAGCCAGCTGATCAGCTGGTCGGCAGCAAAGAAAAACAGCGCGGCAAAAACCACCATTACCAGAACCATGATCGTCGAGATCATCGTCTCACGGCGCGACGGCCAGGTAATCTTCGCCGTCTCGGAGCGAACCTGCTGGAGAAACGCTAGTGGATTGGATTTGGATGCCATCGACTGCCCACGCAATTACGGCGCGTAAAGCTGAACATATCAGCCCCACGCACCGCGTGTCTGTTGAACCCTACATAAACACCGATTCCCAATTCGACAAGAGGGAAACCGAAGTTTAACGAAATTAGCGGATGCGCGGCGCACTGGCCATTCAGCCTCGCCGTTCCTCGCCAGATACGGCCTCGGCCATATCGAAGCGCCCTGTTAGCACAACCGATCACCGGATTGCAATGCGCGACGACGATCTTTCGTGCACAACTCCCCGAACGCTAGTTCGGCATTTCACCATACAGGCGAAGCTCGATCGGACCAAACCGGCGTTCGATCACGATGGAGCGTCCCGAGCCGATTGCTGCGGCCGCCAGGCCGTTGGGATCGTAGAGATCGGCGCGGCGCGCCACCAGCCAGACACGATGGGGATTGCCGAGCCGCGCTGTGCGATCGGCGACATCGGCCTGCGTGATCGCCGGGGCTCCAAGGTTGCCGATGTAACGTCGTTCGCCGGCCGGCGCCAGATATGGAAACTCCCCCGGAAGGTAGGTCACGCCGGGTACGTCCGAATAATACCGGAAGCCGACGCCGAGCTCATTCGGGACGGCCAATATGGCATCACCCGGGCGGACGTCTGCAGCGATCGTGGCGCTCAGTTCACGCAGGTCCTCGATTGGTGGAGCGGCATATTGCATTGTCACCGCATGGAGATTTGCCAACAGAAGCACAGCAAGCACAGAGCCTCGCACCGGCACACTTCTCGATATGCCAACAATGCCACAGGCGGTCAGGACCATCAGTATCGGCCCCATCCACCCGAATAAGCGATCGATGTAGATCGGCTTGAAGGCGAAGCTGATAATCAGCACAAGCGACAGCGGCACGCAAAGAATGATGCCGAGCATGACCGCAAGCTGCGGCTGACGCCGCCACATGAACCAGAGGCCCGGTACAGCAAGAAGGCAGGCAAGCACCGCGGGGGTTCTGCCGCCGCCGGCCAGAATCCAGGCGCTGATCAGGTCGAAGCGCGACAGCTCGATCCAGAACTGCATGGCGCCGAACGCCTGACTTTGCTTCAAGAACCAAGGCAGGAACGGAGACCAGAGAACCAACGCTCCAAAGCCCGAAATCACCGCAACAACCAGCAACCGCCTGCAATCCGCGGCCGGCAACATCAACGCGCCGACGCCAAGTGCGCACCAGATACCGAAAGCAACAAACAGCGCCGTATTGTGACACCAGAGCAGCAACCCGCCTGATAGCGTGAGAACCACGGCTGCGGATGCCACGGAGCGCAGACCAATCCCCGGCTGACGGTAGACCAGCGTGACCAGACGAGCGGCGGCGATGATCGCGATGGTGACGGCCAGCGTCTCCAGCGCGTAGGGCCGGGCTTCCTGTGCGTATTTTATATTTCCGGCGTTCATCGCCAGAAGCAGGCCGGCAAGGAGAGAAACCGCCTCCCCCTCCCGGCCAAGCCTCAATAGCCGCCCCGACAGCGAGACAAACAAAACTGTCGCAACGCTTGCCGCGAGGGATAGGCCGCGCAAGCCGGCTTCACTCGCTCCAAACAGCCAACGCCAGCCCTTCAGCAGCGTATAATAAAGCGGCGGGTGCGTTTCGTATTGCGGCACGGAGTGCCAGAGCTCACCAAGCGGCAAGGCCGAGAACCAGGCGCTATACGCCTCGTCCAACCATAAGGAGCGGGAGGCCAGTCCCGGGATCCGCAGAGCGGCAGCGAAGAAGACTATCGCAACGACGCCGATCCAGAAGAAGCGCAGCGCCACGTCTCGCCTTCCGCCCACAGGAATACCGGCGACGCCAAGACCGGCCTGCGCTGATCGCGATATCACCGCGCCTTGGTCGCTCAAACACGGCTCCCGTAGCGGCCCTTGACGATGAAGATCGGCCGCTGCTTGACCTCGAAGTAGATGCGCCCGACATATTCGCCAAGAATGCCGATGCCGATCAACTGGATACCGCCTAGCAACAGGATCGCCGTCGCAAGCGACGCATAGCCCGGTACGTCGACACCCCAGACCATCGTACGGATCACGAGCATCACGGCGCGCAAGATCGCGCATACGGCGACGAACGCTCCGATGTACGTCCATATGCGCATCGGCAAGGTACTGAAACTCGTCACGCCCTCGAGCGCGAAGTTCCAGAGCTTCCAGAAGGAGAATTTGGTTTTTCCGGCAGCGCGCGGCTCGCGCATATATTCAACCTCGGCCGTCGGAAAGCCGACCCAGGCAAAGAGCCCCTTCATGAAACGATGGCGTTCCGGGAGCGTCGCAAGCGCATCGGCCACTTCGCGGCTGATCAGACGAAAATCGCCGGCATTTTCGGGAACCGGCACATCGGAGAGCTTGTTGTGAAGGCGATAAAAGGCCGAAGCCGTCCAGCGCTTGAGCGGGGTGTCCGAGGAACGGTCTACCCGCTTGGCAAGGACAACGTCATATCCTTCCCGCCACTTTGCCACCATCTTGCCGATCAGTTCCGGCGGATCCTGAAGGTCGGCGTCAATCGGCACGATGATATCGCCCCTCGCCTCCTGTATCGCCGCCGACAGTGCGGCCTCCTTGCCGAAATTGCGACTGAGGTCGAGCACTCGAATTCGAGCATCAGCCCGGCATGCAGCAAGCAACACTGCAAGTGTCTGGTCGCGGCTTCCATCATTGACGCAGACGATCTCGAAATCGATGCCGTCGATCCGGCTGAGCTCCGCTGTCACGCGGGCGAAAAACTGCGGGAGAACGTCCTGTTCGTTGTAACACGGCACGACAAGCGACAGCAGCGGCGCCGCAGTGGCGCGCTCCATCGGAGCGGCATCGCTTGATAACGCGACGTCATCGAGCCCGGGCGGCTGAAGACTGCGGCTCTGCGCCGTCTTATTCATGGTTTCTGGGTGCACATCGTTCTCCGCCAGCCGGTCGCGGAAGAGAAATCCATGCAGATAACGACCGGTCACAATCCAGTCGGAAAATAGTCCATGAAAAGATAAGGAAGTCTGAAAATGGCAGGGGCAGAGGGGCTCGAACCCCCGACCTGCGGTTTTGGAGACCGCCGCTCTACCAACTGAGCTATACCCCTTTACGCTTTCGTTTCAGCTCCTTGGCCATTCGGCCGAAGCGCTTCCGCAAAGCATGGCGCTCCCTTTAAGACGGCGGCAAAGGATTGGCAAGTCCCGTTTTCGATTTTTCCCAATCCTCTGCCGCTTCAAGACGTTTCCGTCAGACCTTCACGTAGTTGCGCCAGTTGTGTTCTTCCTTGAAGCCCAGCACTTCGCGGATCTTGCGGTTGGAGAGAAGCCCCTCATATTCGCCGATCTCGCGGGTGAAGGGAACGTTGGGGAAAAACTGCTGAGCGAGTTCCTTCGACGGCGTGTTGGCCGAGACGGTGTCGTTTGCCGCGTTGAAGACCTGGTAGCCGAGACCATCCTTTTCGATGCAGAGATGGCAGATCTGACCGAGATCGCGAGCATCGATATAGCTCCAGGCAATGCGCCTACGAATCTCCGGGTTCGCAAAATAGGCCGGGAACTTCTCGTATTCATGCGGCTCGATGACGTTGCCGATGCGCAGCGCATAGATGTCGGCGCCGGTGCGTTCGGCGAAGGCCCTTGCCGTCTTCTCGTTGATCACCTTCGACAAGCCATAGGAATCCATCGGATTGACGTCGTAATCCTCGTCCAGCGGAAACTGGTGGAAATCGCGATGCCCCTCGGCGAAGCAGACGCCATAGGTCGTCTCGCTCGAGGCGACGATGATCTTGCGGATGCCGAGCTTCACCGCTGCTTCGATGACGTTATAGGTGCCCATCGTATTGATGCGGAAGGTCTCGTTATCAGGCTTGATGAGGATGCGCGGCACGGCGGCAAAATGAATGACCGCGTCGAACGGCTGGACGCCCTTCCCGCTTTCGAGATCGGGAAAGTCGCGATGCATCGACAGCGCGTTGAAGACCTGGCCGCTATCGGTGATATCGGCGATCAGATTGGTGACGCCGGGGCTTTCCAGCGGCACGAGATCGATATTGTGAACCTCATAGCCCTTGGCGACCAGCCACGGCACGGTGTGCCGCCCTGCCTTGCCCGAACCACCGGTGAAAAGAATACGCTTCTTCATGAAATATCCTCCGCGTCATGAAAATCGCAGGGATAGATAAAGGCTTTGCAGCGGAGCGCAAGGGTGGCGCCGCTGCGTCAGGCTGCCTCGACCTCGGGGATGGCGGCAAGCGCCGTCGCCATAGCGTCCTTTTGGACCTTGATGTCGTAGCTCACCTGCAGGTTCATCCAGAACTCGGGCGTCGTGCGGAAGAATTTGGCGAGCCGCAGCGCAGTATCGGTCGTGATGCCCACCTTCCCAACCGCGATACGCTCGATACGGGTCCGGGGAACGCCGAGCTTCTTCGCCAGCATATAGGGCGAGATTTCCAATGGCTCGAGATAGAGCTCCCGCAGGATTTCACCGGGATGGATCGCCGGCAGAATATTCTCAACCATGGTCCATAGCTCCATTCATTCTAATGATAGTCCGTGATTTCGACATCGCCCGGTCCGCTTTCCGTCCAGACGAAACAGATGCGCCATTGCTTGTTGATGCGGACGGAATGCTGCCCTTCCCGGTCTCCCGCCAATTTCTCCAAGCGATTTCCCGGCGGGGATCGAAGGTCGTTGAGATCGGCCGCGGCATTCAGCACTGCCAGCATCAGCTGCGTCCTGCGAACAAGATCAGCAGGAAAACCCTTTCGGATCGATCCATCGGCAATCGATTGGCTGAGTTTGTCCTTATATGATCGGATCACCGGGCGCCTCGCATTAGTATCATACGATGATACCAATCGAAGTCAACAAAAACGAAAAAGGCCCCGCTGTTTCCAGCGAGGCCCTCTTTATTCAATGCGACAGTCGATTACTCGACGATCGAGGCAACGATGCCGGCGCCGACGGTACGGCCGCCTTCGCGGATAGCGAAGCGCAGCTTTTCTTCCATCGCGATCGGAACGATCAGCTCGACGTCAACCGTGACGTTGTCGCCCGGCATAACCATTTCCGTGCCTTCCGGCAGCGTGACGATGCCCGTCACGTCCGTCGTGCGGAAGTAGAACTGCGGACGATAGTTGGTGAAGAACGGCGTATGACGGCCGCCTTCTTCCTTCGTCAGGATGTAGGCTTCTGCCTTGAACTTCTTGTGCGGCTTGACCGAACCCGGCTTGCACAGGATCTGACCACGCTCGACGCCGTCACGGTTAACACCGCGAACCAGAGCGCCGATGTTGTCGCCGGCCTGGCCCTGATCGAGCAGCTTGCGGAACATTTCAACGCCGGTAACCGTCGTCTTCGAGGTCGCGCGGATGCCGACGATTTCGACTTCTTCGCCAACCTTGACGATACCACGCTCGACGCGGCCCGTAACAACCGTACCGCGGCCCGAGATCGAGAACACGTCTTCGATCGGCATCAGGAACGGCTGGTCAACCGGACGCTCAGGCGTCGGGATGTAGGCGTCGACCTGAGCCATCAGCTCGCGGATCGCGTCTTCGCCGATCTTCTTGTCGGAATCTTCGAGAGCGGCCAGAGCCGAACCCTTGACGACCGGGATGTCGTCGCCCGGGAAGTCGTAGGACGACAGCAGTTCGCGGACTTCGAGCTCGACGAGTTCGAGAAGCTCGGCGTCGTCAACCTGGTCGACCTTGTTGAGGAACACGACGATAGCCGGAACGCCAACCTGGCGAGCGAGCAGGATGTGCTCGCGGGTCTGCGGCATCGGGCCGTCAGCAGCGGAGCAAACCAGGATCGCGCCGTCCATCTGTGCAGCACCGGTGATCATGTTCTTGACGTAGTCGGCGTGGCCGGGGCAGTCGACGTGCGCGTAGTGGCGGTTCGGGGTCTCATACTCGACGTGCGCCGTCGAGATGGTGATGCCGCGTGCCTTTTCTTCCGGAGCAGCGTCGATCTGGTCGTACGCCTTGAACTCGCCGAAATACTTCGTGATCGCTGCCGTCAGAGACGTCTTGCCGTGGTCAACGTGGCCGATCGTGCCGATGTTTACGTGCGGCTTGTTGCGCTCAAACTTACTCTTTGCCATTTTCGGCTCTCCATTTTGCTAGGCCCCGAAGGGCGCTAATTCTTGTTATCGGTCAATTGGTATTCCGGTCACTTCTGACCGGAATACTTTGCCTGGATTTCAGTTGCGACGTTCGACGGGACCGGCGCGTAGTGATCGAAGGTCATCGTGTACTGAGCACGGCCCTGCGACATGGAGCGCAGGTTGTCGACGTACTTGAACATGTTCGCCAGCGGAACGTTGGCGCTGATGACGATCGCGATGCCGCGCTGTTCCTGGCCCTGAATCTGGCCACGGCGGGAGTTCAGGTCACCGATGACGTCGCCGACGTAATCTTCCGGCGTTACGACTTCGACCTTCATCATCGGCTCGAGGAGCTGAGCGCCGGCCTTCTTGGCTGCTTCACGGAAGCAAGCACGCGAAGCGATTTCGAACGCCAGAACCGACGAGTCGACGTCGTGGAAGGCACCGTCGATGAGCGTCGCCTTGACGCCGAGCATCGGGAAGCCAGCCAGCGGACCGGAAGACAGAACGCTTTCGATACCCTTCTGAACGCCCGGGATGTATTCCTTCGGAACTGCACCACCGACGATCTTGGACTCGAACTTGAAGTCTTCGCCATCCGGGTTCGGTTCGAAGACGATCTTGACGCGCGCGAACTGACCGGTACCACCGGACTGCTTCTTGTGCGTGTAGTCTTCTTCGTGCTGGCGCGTGATGGTTTCGCGGTAGGCAACCTGCGGAGCACCGACGTTTGCTTCAACCTTGAATTCGCGACGCATGCGGTCGACGATGATGTCGAGGTGAAGTTCGCCCATGCCGGCGATGATCGTCTGGCCGGATTCCTGGTCGGTCTTGACGCGGAAGGACGGGTCTTCAGCAGCCAGGCGGTTGAGCGCGAGGCCCATCTTTTCCTGGTCGCCCTTGGACTTCGGCTCGATCGCGATCTGGATGACCGGCTCGGGGAATTCCATGCGCTCGAGAATAACAGGCTTCAGCGGATCGCAGAGCGTGTCACCCGTAGTGGTTTCCTTGAGACCAGCGAGAGCAACGATATCACCTGCGAAGGCTTCTTCGATGTCTTCACGCGAGTTCGAGTGCATCTGCAGCATACGGCCGACGCGCTCGCGCTTGTCCTTGACCGTGTTCAGAACCGACGAACCCTTTTCGAGCTTGCCGGAATAGATGCGTGCGAAGGTCAGCGAACCGACGAACGGGTCGTTCATGATCTTGAATGCGAGCATCGAAAGCGGCTCGGAGTCGTCAGCGTGACGCTCGATTTCGGCTTCCGTCTTGAAGTCGATGCCCTTGATCGCCGGAATATCGAGCGGCGACGGCAGGTAATCGACAACGGCGTCGAGCAGCGGCTGAACGCCCTTGTTCTTGAAGGCGGTGCCGCAGAACATCGGGTGGAACTTGACGTCGATCGTGCCGCGACGGACGAGCGCGCGGATCTGATCGTTGTCGGGCATGGTGCCTTCGAGGTAGGCTTCCATCGCGGCTTCGTCGATCTCGACAACGGTCTCGATCAGCTTTTCGCGATATTCTTCAGCCTTGACCTTCATGTCTTCCGGGATTTCGACGACATCCCACTGGGCGCCGAGCGATTCATCGCGCCAGACGAGAGCGTTCATCTCGATCAGGTCGACAACGCCCTTGAAGTCGCTTTCTGCGCCGATCGGCAGCTGCATGACGACAGCCGTTGCGCCGAGACGGGTCTTGATCATCTCGACGGAGCGGTAGAAGTCCGCACCGGTCTTGTCCATCTTGTTGCAGAAGATCATGCGCGGAACATTGTACTTCTCAGCCTGGCGCCAGACGGTTTCCGTCTGCGGCTCAACACCGGCGTTGGCGTCGAGAAGAGCAATCGCACCGTCGAGAACGCGCAGCGAACGCTCGACTTCGATGGTGAAGTCGACGTGGCCGGGGGTGTCGATGATGTTGAAGCGGCGCATCTTGCCGTCACGGCCCTTCCAGAAGGTCGTGGTGGCAGCGGAGGTGATCGTGATACCACGCTCCTGCTCCTGCTCCATCCAGTCCATCGTGGCCGCGCCATCGTGCACTTCGCCGATCTTGTGCGACTTGCCGGTGTAGTAAAGGATACGCTCAGTCGTCGTCGTCTTGCCGGCGTCGATGTGCGCCATGATACCGAAATTTCGGTAGTCTTCAATTTTATATTCGCGAGCCATTGTGGACTGCCTTTCGAACCCGTTCGGGATTACCAGCGATAATGCGAGAACGCACGGTTGGCGTCAGCCATCTTGTGCGTGTCTTCGCGCTTCTTGACCGCGGAACCACGGTTGTTGGATGCATCGAGAAGCTCGCCCGACAGTCGGTCGATCATGGTCGTTTCGTTGCGCTTGCGCGCGGCAGCGATCAGCCAGCGGATGGCCAGGGCCTGACGGCGCTCCGGACGAACATCAACCGGAACCTGGTAGGTTGCACCACCAACACGGCGCGAACGGACTTCAACGTGCGGAGCAACGTTGTCCAGAGCCTGATGGAACACGCCGAGCGGCTCCTGCTTGGACTTGCCCTGTACGGAGTCAAATGCGCCGTAGACAATGCTTTCAGCGACGGACTTCTTGCCGTCAAGCATGATTGCATTCATGAACTTGGTAACAACCAGATCGCCGAACTTCGGGTCCGGGTTGATCTCGCGCTTTTCTGCTCTGTGACGTCTGGACATACTTCTCGTCTCTTCAATTGTTAAAGGCGCTCTACCACGCGGAGGACCTCGCGCAGCGCCGGGATTTCAAAGCCGAATTACTTCGGACGCTTCGCACCGTACTTCGAACGGCGCTGCTTGCGGTTCTTGACACCCTGGGTATCGAGAACGCCGCGGATGATGTGGTAACGAACACCCGGAAGGTCCTTAACACGGCCGCCGCGGATCATGACGACAGAGTGTTCCTGAAGGTTGTGGCCTTCACCGGGGATGTAACCAATGACTTCGAAGCCGTTGGTCAGGCGGATCTTTGCGACCTTACGCAGAGCCGAGTTCGGCTTCTTCGGCGTCGTCGTGTAGACGCGGGTGCAAACGCCGCGCTTCTGCGGGTTCTCCTGCAGGGCAGGAACCTTATTACGCTTTACGTTCGCCTGACGCGGCTTGCGGATAAGCTGGTTTACGGTAGGCATTCAACCATCCCTTACGTTTATATCTCAATCCCTTGCGGGCGTAACTCGCGCCGTCTCCGGCAAGATCACACGCTTGTCTCAATGCGCAAAACGTGGCCCGATCCGCTTTCGCAGATGGACCACTGAGAGCAGAGGACGCAAAAGACATGCGTCATGCGTGCAGGCATCATATCTTCAACGTGCGTTTCGAACCTTGTTTGAGGTGATCTCCGGGGCGCGTCGCCCCGAATGGCCATGCCTCACATGGGTCCGGATGGCGCGGGTACTACTGGTTTCCCGTCGTCTCGTCAAGGCCGTTAAGAAATAAACTTAGGCCAAACGCCTTGAAACCCGGCCACTACGCGCTCTTTTGGAGCTTCTAGGCGCATTCGCTGCTGCACAGCAAGATAAACTTGAGCATTGCAGCAAAAAGCGGCTATGGAATCACCGATTGCAGACGCTAAACGCATGAAATCAGATTCAAATCTCGAATCGAAGGACATCCGATGATCACCGCCCCCGACAACGACAACATTTCCGAAGGCCCGATGGTCTTCATCATCATCGGCAAGGGCTATGAGTCCGACAACAGCGAGGGCGTCGATCTCCATATCATGCTCAAGGCCGCCGACGACGACAGCGCCGTGCGCGAGGCTCTGAATGCGCTTGCGGAAGAAGGTTTCATCGAGGCCGACCTCGACCAGATCGGCATGCTGACCGAAGTGCCGTCCGAGGAGCCTCACGCCTCCGCCTATCAGGGCGCCGTCGACGGCGAAGTCGCGATCATCCGCTTCAGCTGAGGCAACGATGAAGCCGGATGCGCTCAAGGTGCTGATCTATGCAACCTGGCGCGACCGGCTGCTGGTTTTCGATGAGCCGGACTTTCCGGAGATCGAGCTTCAGGTTCCGGGCGGCACGGTAGAAGCTGGCGAAGATATCGCCGCGGCAGCCCTTCGAGAGTTTTCGGAAGAAACGGGAATCCTGTCTAAGACTCCCCTCGCCCCGCTGGTTGTCAATGACTACCGTTTCTACAAGGATGGCAGCGACGTCTGCCACCGGCGACATTACTTCCACATTCCGCTTGAAGGTGAGCAGCCCTCCACCTGGCTGCATCGCGAAATGACGCCGTTCAGCGGCGGGGGTCCAATCCTGTTCCGTTTCTTCTGGCTCAGCTTCGACGATGCCCACGTTCGGCTGGGCTACGGTATGGAGCAAGGCCTACCGCTGCTGAGCTGAGCCCTTGCAAAATCGAACTCAATCGGCATAGGGGGCGATCGATGTGATCGCACCCCTGCCACACCACCCGGCATGCGGGTCCGCACCGGGCGGTTCGAGAGATTGAGGTTAGACGAGCCTG
>Ga0102591_1003742_pt1 | contig 13050 bp, 10 predicted proteins | sample AraplaCol_mCL_r2_2_FD_76860 | JGI IMG/M metagenome (GOLD analysis project Ga0102591, IMG submission 76860) | Arabidopsis root microbial communities from North Carolina, USA - plate scrape MF_Col_mCL_r2 (SPADES assembly) (version 2) | ecosystem: Host-associated > Plants > Roots > Endosphere... | reverse complement strand
CGGCCTTCGAGGCGGCGCTGCGCTACAGCAAGGAGCGGGTCGCCTTCGGCGTGCCGATCTTCGAGCACCAGGCGATGCAGCACAAACTCGCCGACATGGCCACGCAGATCGAGGCGGCGCGCCAGCTGATCTGGCATGCGGCGTCGCTGAAGGACGCCGGCCAGCCCTGCTTGAAGGAGGCGGCGATGGCCAAGCTCTTCGCCAGCGAGATGGCCGAGCGGGTCTGCTCGGCGGCGATCCAGATCCACGGCGGCTACGGCTACGTCAGCGACTTCCCGGTCGAGCGCATCTACCGCGACGTGCGCGTCACGCAGATCTACGAAGGCACCTCGGAAGTGCAGAAGATCCTGATCGGGCGCGCGCTGGGCTGAGGCGGCGTGAATGGGCAGCTGAACGGGTCAGCGTGAACGGGCCGGCCCGAGCGGGCCGGCGCCGTCTCACTCGCTTTCCTTCACCTCGCGGCCGTTGAGCGCCTGCACGGGACGCGCATTGCTGCCGATCAGCTTGCGGAACGCGCCGAGCTGCTGGCTCGAGAGCGTCGTCGGCGTCTTCAGCACCATCCAGTGCACGCCTTCGGAGCAGGGCGGCGTCGTGAGCGAGCCGGCGAAGTCGTAGTAGCCCAGCGATGCCGGCAGCAGCGCGGCCAGGTCGAGCGACAGCTCGTCCACGGTGATCTTCTCGCCCTTGCGCGGCAGGTGCTCGAAGACCGGCGACAGCGCCGGATTGGCCCGGCCTGCCTTGATCAGCACCGCCACCACGCCCAGTTCACCTGCAGCGGTCTTGTGGACGAAGTGGACGACCATCGGCTGTGACTTGCCCTGGATGCGTTCCTCGCTGGGCGTGTGGAAGTGGAACTGCAGCAGCTCATAGGTCTGGTCCCCGACTTGCAGCGTGTTGCCGGGTGGCAGGTTCACCTGCACGGTGTGGCCGTTGTTCCAGATCGTTGGCGTGGCGCTGCCGTAATGGAAGACGAGCTGGGGCAGGGCGGTCTTCACCGTCCGGGTGATGTCGATCGGGCTCTGTTGATGGCCGAGCGCGCATTGGGCGAAGGACGCGTCGATCTCGCTCCAGTGGGCGGCGCCCTCGCTGCCGGTGTAGGTCCAGTGCGGCGGCGCCGCGGATGCGGACAAGGCGGACGACAGGAGGCCGATCGACAGGGCGGCGGACAGCGCGCGGGCGTGCAGGGTCATGGTGCTTCGTGGGTGGTGGAGGCGGGGAAGGGAGGCCCGGGGGGCCTCACGCCGGCCGGCAGTGTGGCACGCGCCGAAAGGGGTTTTCCGGCGTTTCGCGCTGAAGTCGAGGGCGAAACGCATGTGGCGTTTGGGTCGCGTAAAGACGATGTGCTGATTGCGTTCGCATTGAATGAAAACCAGCGTCTTCTGTCTCGCTACGTGGTGCACGAGCGTCGCCTTGACGCTACTTGGACTGCAGCGTTCAGAACGGGGTCGCTGCCGGCAACAATGTCTGCCAGCGATGGCTCCACCAGTATGTCGGGCACCAAGCCACCGGGGTTGGCCAGCTTCCCATCCGCCGACAGCACGTCGTTCGCAGTAAAGGACACAAACAGCCCGCCAGGCAGGGAAGCTGCAGCAACGTTTCCATAGGTGCCAAAGGTGTTCTGCCCGACGGTGCAGAGCTTCGTCACCGACTTCAGCAACAGCACGGAGTATTCGCCTTGGCTTTGAGTCTCTGGTCCGATCAGCGCGATGACGCGTCCGCGCCACTGAGTCACAGCACGATTGGTGGTGACGCTCTGCACCACGGCTCCTTCGCCGATCCCCTGCCGAGGCATGACGTGAGTCGGTCCTGCGGCCATGGGTGCCTTCAGCAGGCGCCCCGCGAGCGCCCAGGCTGCGCCGCGCGGATATCGGCGCAGATCGACGATGAGTGACGCCGCGTTTCCCAAAACTGCATCGACAGTCGCAAGGTCTTCAGTCTCCGAAAGGTCCAGGTACCCCACCGATGTGGAGAGCATTCGCGTGGATGACTGCGATGCCTCAATTGCGCGAGCAGATGTCGCCTGCATCTTCAGATCGAGTTGCTGATTTCCGCGCTTGACACGGATCACTGCGGTTTGACCCACTGGTCGCTGGCTGAGTAAATCGAGAGCGAGCAGTTCACGCGATGCAGGGGTCGCTGCGCTGACAAAAGGGAGCTGCGCCGCCACCGCCTCCGCGATGGGCTTACCGTCTATCGCGAGCACCTGATCGCCGCGGCGGGCGGCCATCGGTGCGCTGCCATCGACATCCTTGACGACGAAGCGCGATCCCACCCGTCGCAGACGCACCGGCAAGGCGCCTTCACCGACGCGTGCGCGCATCCATCGCCCCATCAACCTCGCGTGTCCGTCGTTGAGCGATGCCAGCATGCGCCGCAGAACGTCCACATACCTGTCCTTCGAAGTGGCCTCGGTCATGGCAGCGGCTGCCTGATCGAAAGCCGCATTCCATCGCGCTGCCGGGAAAGTGAGTGGACGTGACGCCGCCTTGATTGACGACCAGAGTTTGATTGCGGCCATCCCTCGCCAAGCCGCGTCTGGAACGTCGGGGGGACGCGGCGACTCTGGCTCGGTGACGGCTGTTGCCATCCGGGCGAAGCCGGGGATAGGCGCCATGGATGTAGAACTCGTCCCGGCACTGGTCAAGCCACAAAGATCCCTGGACTGCGGACAAAGCTCAAAGCGGCCTGCTACCGGCAATGGTCGTGACGATGAATCAGCCGCGTCCAACGCCGGCACACGGCCGCGTTTGGATTCGTCCTCCACCTCGACGAATATCGCAGTCGTGAAGCGGAACTCCCGGCCATTCCCGACCGCGACTGCCTCCATCTCTCCCACCATAGGCGGATCTCCCGAGCCGGAGATGAACAGCTCGGCCCGGCGCTGTTGAATCAGCGCCCACGCCGCTCGCGTGACGACGGTCCGTTCGTCAGCCACGATGCTCATGCGGAGCGCGCGCCCAGGGCGCTTGGCTGCCAAATCCCGCCCGCCTTCAAGGCGCATGCCAGACGACATACCGTCCATGCCATGGGCCACGTCGAAGCCACCGCGAAACGCGTGCTGAACTGCCGGCAATCGCAGCGGCTGCGTCATGAGGCGAGAAAGCACCTCTTGAAGACTGGTCTCGTCGACCATGAGCCGATCGCCAAGCGGGCGCAGATCCAGAATGACTCGGGAGACATCAGAACGGCTTTCGAGTGCGGAAAGCGCTTGCTCCAGATCCTCATCAAGACGACCCTCAGCAGTTGAAAGCGCTTGGTCCTGCGGCAGCCGCAAGATCCAAGCACCGTCAGCGGCCCGAGTCATGCGCTGAACGTCTCGCGGCATTTGGTGCTGCGTGATGTCTACGGGCCTCGAAATCCGCGCGTTGATGTCGTGCATTGAGCCAGCCAGGCGAGCGAATGTCTCATCGGCTGCCTGGTCATCGTGCGCGCAGAGTGCATCGAGTTCCTCAGCCATTCGCTGCTCCCACCCGATCCCCGGAACTGCCATTGCGAGTCCGTGCCACCGCACGCCATGCCAGACATCGGCTATTACTCGAAGGCGTTCTGGCGCGCAGGCTACCGCGCTCCCGGATGCGAAGGCTTCCCCGGCGAAAGCTCCGATGGGGATTGCCACCAAGACGGCGGCCCAGCGCCGGAGCAGAGTTCTTCTCATGGTTGGGAAAGCGGCGGTGTCGGCATCGGCATCGGGCCAGTCTCTCTTGAAATCACGTCGTAGGTGCGCAGATCCGACAACATGTAGCGGAGTCTCCCCTCGTCGATCCCTGACCGAGTCGGCAGATCCTCAAACTCGACAGGACGCCCGAAGGCTTGCTGGTGACGCTCGCTCGGAGCCGCGCGACGCAGGGGTTCCCGATGTTGAGAACCTTCAATCCGAGTTGAAAGCAGGCGCAAGCGCCGCAGGAACGGGCAGCTCCGAGGTCGAGATCCGGATCTGCTTCAGCGACACCTCGATGGGTCGACACCTGCTCGGGAAATACTCGCAGAGCAGTACCGTCTCGCCCTGGGCCGCACGCACTGAACCATCCGTGAAAATGAAAAGCCCTGCCCCCGTGGGATATGGGAACGACACAGCTATATCAATATCCTTGCGGCTGATGGGCTCCAGCCTTTCCGCATAGCGGGTCAGATTGTTGGTCGAGCGGGTCAGCCATTCACCATGGAATGTGAAGGCGCCATGAATGATCAGCGCGGACATGAGCTTCCCTTTCCAGGGAACCGCGTTCAGCGTTCGGCCGGAGAGAGCGACGTCGGCACAGGCGGAATAACAGCCGCCGGCGACGAAGACATCCATTTCCTGAGCGCGCCACGCCAGCCGCGCACCCGAAACGCCAATGCCGCCCGGCACGTCGATCAGCCAGAGCCTTTCAATGGATGGATTGGCATCAAGCAGCGAGAGCGCTTCGTTGACCAGTTGTTCGGTCAGGATGGCGTCGCGGACGACCAAGGCATCTCCACTGAGATGCACGTGAGGATTCGGCGCGGGGGTGTATGCAGGTTTTTCTGTCGCCGCTTGGGCATTCATCACCATGAACGCCGTCAAAACCGTAGCGAGGATCTTCATTGCCATTCCTGAACTGTCGAGAAAACCAGACCAGTCTAGGAATGAATTCGCCGTGCATGTTCTGGGATATTTGCCTAACAAATATCCGCCAGTTCACCCACCGATATCGGTGGAAGGCGTCCGCCTTCAGTCGTTCAAATGAATGAGTCCGAGCCGGCTCATTCCTCCTCGGCGTTCAGCCCGCTTTGCCAGACCGGCAGCGCGGCATCGAACATCGAGGGCGCGCTTCCCAGCGCTTTCGGATCTCGAGCCAGCTTGAGCCACGTCAAGGTGTCGTGGTGGCTGCCCGGCAGCAGGTCACGGCCGCGTTCCGCGCTCAGCCACGCATGCAGCGCGGCGTATTGCGCCGGGTGACGCTGCGCCGTCCAGCTCAGCGCCACGAGGTCGCCATAACCTTCCTCGCGCCGCGTCGACTTCATCGAGAGAAACGCGCGCTGCAGATCCGCGCTCAAACCCTCCGGGGCCGGAGCCGCCGTGAATCCCGCCGGCAGGTTGAACCACGCGCCCTCCAGGTAGCGGCGGCAGTGACCCAGCTCGTGCGCGGCCATCAGTTCCAGCGCACCGTCCTCCAGTCCCGCCGGCAGGCGCTGCATCGTGGCCTCGCCTTCCGGATTGCCGCGCAGGCTCAGCACCAGCTTGCAGCGGCCGTCCCGGAACCCCAGCGCCAGCGGCGCGGCTTCCGGCGCGTCCTGCGGCTGCACCACGATGTCCACCGGCATGCCCTCGGCCTTGGCGTGCTGCAGCACCGGCGTCATGCCGGCGATCCAGCGCTGTTCCAGCGGTGTCAGTCCGGCACCCTGAGCCACCAGGCCGGACAGGAGCAACACGCTGGCGAACGTGGCACGGAGGGCGGGAAACAGCACCGATTTCATGGGGACCTGCGACTTCCAGGAAGACATCGACGAGGCGGAGGGCGCGGCCGGCCTGCCGACCGCGCATCGCGTGTGAACCCCGATGGTGACGGGCAACGGCGGCCGGTGCGCGCCAGCGAGCCCATCAACCGGGGACTCCGCGTGACGGGTTGCGCGTGTCGTCGATCGGCGCGCCCGGCCTCCGCTCCCGCTCCCCGGCACCGCGCCGGAACCCCGCTTCGCGCCCGGGCACTGACCGCGTCTTCCATCACGGTCCGAGCTCACCCATGACCGCCACTTCCGCCGCTCCCCCGACCTGGGTCTTCCTGCAACCCGGCGACACCATCGACGTCATCGCCCCCTCCTCGCCACCGCCCGATCCCGAGGCCACCATCGCCGCGATCCGCGCCTACTTCGCGGGCACCGACCTGAAGGTCCGCATCCCCGATGGCCTGATCGATCCCACCGAGCCGCTGCTCGCCGCCAACACCGCCGAACGGCGCGTCGCCTTCATCGAGCAGGCGCTCCATGCCTCGGACTCCCGGGCCGTGTGGGCCATCATGGGCGGCGGCTGGGCCTCGGAGCTGATGCCGCTGCTGCAGGCCATGCGCAAGCCGGCGCGGCCCAAGCCCATCCTGGGATACAGCGACGTCACGGCGCTGCACGTGTTCTTCAATCACAACTGGGGCTGGCCCACGCTGCACGGCATCGAGCTCGGCGCCAACGGCGACATCGGTCCGGGATGGAATCGCGATCCCATCGTCGAGATGCTGGCGGTGCTGCGCGGGCAATGTCCGGTGCCCACCTACCCGCTGGCCGCGCTCAACGCGGCCGCCTCGCGACCCGAAGTGCTGGAGGGGCTCCGGGTGATCGGCGGCAACAGCCTGCTGCTGTCCGCGCTCAAGGGCAGCATCGACTTCACGCCCGACACGCGCGGCGCCGTGGTGTTCATCGAGTCGGTCGCCAACGGACCCGGCGAGCTGTCGCGGCTGTTGGATGGCTTCCTCTACTCCCCACTGATCATCGAGGCGAGCGCAGTGATGTTCGGCGACTGGGTGCAGACCGGCGGGAAACCGAATCCACCGCTGGTGCAGACCCAGTTCGACTATCTCCAGCGCCGCTTCGCCGGCGCGCTCGACCCGCGGGGCATCCCGGTGCTGCGGGCCGACAAGCTCTTCGGCCACGGGCCGGTCAACCGGCCGCTGCCGCTGAACACGCCGGCCACCTTGACGCTGGGCGCGAGTCCGGCACTGGCCGTTCAGTCAGGCGGGTGCAGCGCATGAGCACCGTTCCCGGCCTCAACGCCTTCGTCGACCTGAGCCACCACAACCCCAGCGTCGACCTCGCGGCCGCGCGCGATGCGGGGCTGGCCGGCCTGATGCACAAGGCCACGCAGGGCGTGTCCTTCGTCGATCCCGCCTACGCCGAGCGCGCCAGCCAGGCGCGATCGCTGGGTCTGATGTTCGGCGCCTATCACTTCTGCACCGCCGAGCCGGTGGATCGGCAGCTCGACCTGTTCCTGGGCACGCTGACGGCATCGGGCCGCGACGGCGTGCTGCCCTGCATCGACTGGGAGCCCAATCCGCTGGCGTCGCAGGGGACCATGACGCAGGATCAGCTCGTGGCCCTGATCGCAGGGTTCCACGAGCGCACCGGCGTCTATCCCGTGCTCTACGGCGGCTACTGGATGCTCGGCGCCCTGTCGGCGGGCCACCCGCTGGGCGACATCGGCCGCTGCCCGCTGTGGCAGGCGTTCTATTCGTCGGACTTCGGTTGGCTGAGCGACATCTGGGAGCGCTGGACCTTCCTGCAGTACACCGATGGCACGCGGGGCCCCGGTCCGCATGAGATGCCCGGCCTCGGCCCGGTCGACCGGGACACCTTCAACGGCTCGCTGGAGGAGGCGCGGACCTTCTGGCAGACGCAGGCGCTGCGCGGCTGATCCGGGCATGGCGCCGGTTCAGCCCAGCGCCGTGTCCAGCACCATCATCAGCGCGAACCCCAGCATCAGCCCCTGCGTCGCCCAGCGCTCATGGCCCTTGCGATGCGACTCGGGAATGATCTCGTGACTGATGACGAACAGCATCGCCCCCGCCGCGAAGCCCAGGCCCCAGGGCAGCAGCAGCGGCCAGGCCGACACCACCCAGGCCCCCAGCACCGCGCCCACCGGCTCGACCAGCCCCGAGGCCGCGCCCAGCAGCAGCGCCTTGCGTCTCGAATAGCCCACCCCCATCAGCGCCACCGCGATGACGAAACCCTCGGGCAGATCCTGGATCGCGATGGCCAGGCTGAGGCTGGCCGCCGCGAGCGGATCGTTCGCGGCGAAGGCCACGCCCATCGCCAGCCCTTCCGGCAGGTTGTGCAGCGTGACCGCGATCACGAACAGCGTCGTGCGCCGCAGCCGTGTCGGGTCCATGCCCTCGCGGCCCTTGATGAAGTGCTCGTGCGGCAGCCAGCGGTCCAGCGCCATCAGCGCCCACGCGCCCAGCAGCACCGCCAGCGCGACCTGAGCCGCCGCGCCCGTCGCCGTCGCGTGGGCGCGCGCCGCCTCCAGGCCCGGCACGATCAGCGAGAACGAACACGCCGCCAGCATCACCCCGGCGCCGAAACCCATCAGCGCATCCTGGCCGCGCGCCGACAGCCGGTGCGTGCCCAGCGCCGGCAGCGTGCCGAAGGCGGTCGCCGCCGCGGCGAGCAGGCCCGCCTCCAGCGCCATCACGATCACCGATCGCCCCTGACCCGAGTCCGTGCCCGTGCCTGTGCCCGGCCGCATCCACAGCCAGCCCTCGCGCAGCAGCAAGGCCGCGCCGATCAGCAGGATCGCGAACCCGGCCGCCTGGCGCAGCCGCTGGCGCCGCGCCAGCACCCGGTCCGCCGCGGCGATCGCGTCAGAGTCCGCCATCGGTGAGCTTCGACGGATCCAGCATCTGCAGCAGCGCCGCGCGGTCGAACTCGGTCATCTCCTCGGCCACGTCGACGATGGGCCGCTTCTCCGCATAGGCGCGCTTGGCGATCGCGGCCGCCTTCAGATAGCCGATCTCCCGGTTCAGCGCCGTCACCAGGATCGGGTTGCGCGCCAGCGCGTGCTGCAGCCCCTCGGTGTTGACCTTGAAGTCGCGGATCGCCTGTTCCGCCAGCGCCTTCGCGGCCGCCGCCAGCAGCGCCAGGCTGTCCAGCAGATTGGCCGCGATCAGCGGCAGCATCACGTTGAGCTGGAAATTGCCCGACTGCCCCGCCACCGTGATTGCCGCGTCGTGGCCGATGACCTGCGCGCAGACCATGGTCACCGCCTCCGGGATCACCGGATTCACCTTGCCCGGCATGATCGACGAGCCCGGCTGCAACGCGTGCAGCTCGATCTCCGCCAAGCCCGCCAGCGGGCCCGAGTTCATCCAGCGCAGGTCGTTGGCGATCTTCATCAGCGCCACCGCCAAGCCCTTGAGCGCGCCCGACAGCGCCACCGCCGTGTCCTGCGCCGACAGCGCCGCGAAGAAGTCCGGCGCCGGCCGGAAGCTCAGGCCGGTGAGCGTGGACAGCTCCTCGCAGAAGCGCGCCGCGAAGTCCGGATGCGCATTGATGCCGGTGCCCACCGCCGTGCCGCCCTGCGCCAGCTCGCACACCGAGGGCAGCAGCGCCCGCAGCTGCGCGCGCCGCGCGTCGATCTGCGCGCACCAGCCGCCCAGCTCCTGCCCCAGCCGCAGCGGCATCGCGTCCATCAGGTGGGTGCGGCCCGTCTTGACGTGATGACCGTCGCTCTTGATCTTGTCCTGCAGCGTCTGCACCAGCAGGTCCAGCGCCGGCAGCAGCTCGCCATTGAGCGCCTGCGCCACGCTGATGTGCAGCACGGTCGGGATCGAGTCATTGCTGCTCTGGCCCGCGTTGACGTGGTCGTTCGGGCTGACCGTCAGCGGATTGGCCGCGCCGCTGCCGATCAGCCGCGTCGCCACGGTGGCGATCACCTCGTTGGCATTCATGTTCGAGCTGGTGCCCGAGCCGGTCTGGAAGATCTCCACCGGGAAGTGATTCATCAGGTCCGGGTCCTGCAGCAGCTGCGTCGCCGCGCGCTCGATCGCCTGGCCGATGTCGGGCGGCAACTGCTCCAGCGCGATGTTGGCGCGCGCCGCCGCGGCCTTCTGCAGCACCAGCGCGCGCACGAAGCGCTCGGGCATGGGCTGGCGGCTGATCGCGAAGTTCTCGACCGCGCGCTGCGTCTGCGCGCCGTACAGCGCGTCGACCGGGACGGCGACCTCGCCCATGGAGTCGCGTTCGATGCGGGTTGGCTTGTTCATCAGGAGGCTTTCGTTGCAGGCAGGCTCGACGGTCCGGCTCAGGGGTCAAACGAATGACCATGACCAGAGTAGATGAGAACTTCTCTCATCTGCAAAGTTGCCGCGCAAGCGCTTGCGCGGCCTGGGGGCTTTGCCACCCGGCAAACCTCAGACCAGGCGCAAGTCCTTGGGCCGCACGGCCGGAAACACGCGCGCGAGCGCCTCGCCGGACAGCCCGAACTGGCGCTGCCACAGGCCGCCGAGCACCGCGCGGTAGTCGTTCAGCACCGGGTAGTCGCGGTTCTGGAACAGCGAGCCCGCCGTCAGCGCGATCTGGTCGCCGGCGACCGGCGCGCCGCTGGCCAGCCCGCCGCCGAGCAGCCAGTACACGCTGCCATGGCCATGGTCGGTGCCGCGGTTGCCGTTCTCGCGGAAAGTGCGGCCGAACTCGCTGATCACCATCACGGTGGTCTGGCGCCAGAGCTCGGGGCCGAGTTCATCGGCGATGGCCGCCAGCCCGCGCCCGAGTTCCTCGAAACGGCTGGCGAGCTGGCCGGTCGCGCCGCCCTGGTTGACGTGCGTGTCCCAGCCGCCGACATCGATGAAGCCCAGGCTGAAGCGGCCGCGCATCAGCGTCGCGATGCGGCGCGCCTCCAGTTCGAAGCCCTTGGCCGGGATCGCGTTGCGGCCGGCCGCGTCGGTCATGGCCTTCATCTTGTCCGGCGACAGATCGCGCGCCAGTTCCTCGCGCAGCGCCAGGCCCTCCTGCACCGCCGAGCCCAGCGGCTGGCCCTGGTACATGCTGGCGATCAGGGCGCGGCTCTTCGCATCGACCGCCGGACGCGCGGTCTCGCGCAGGCCCGCGTTGGCGATGCGGGCCGGACCGCGGAAGGCGATCGGCAACTGGTCGGTGAACGACAGCGCCTGCTGCGCGTCGAGCTCGCTCGCGAGGCGGTTCAGGAAGCCCGAGTTGTAGTCGTGCGAGCCGCCGATCGGCTGGCCGAGCTCGATGCTGTCCTGCGTCTCGAAATGGCTGCGCGACAGGTCCTCGGTCCCGGCGAACGGGATGAAGCGCGCCTGCCCGGCCTGCGCCAGCGGGAACAGGCTGTTGCGCAGCGCCGGGTGCAGGCCCCAGTCCGCGTTCAAGGGCAGCGCCGCGGCGGCGTCGGACGCCGAGGGACGCGCGATCGCGATGCGCGGGCGCTGCTCGTAATAGAAGCTGCTGCCGATGGGGACCAGCAGGTTCGCCGCGTCGTAGCCGCCGCGCAGGAACACCAGCAGGAAGCGCGGCCGGTCCGCGCCGGCCGCGAACAGCCGCGCGCCCGACAGTGCGAGCGGCGCCGCCGCGAAGGCTTGCACAAGAGAACGTCTTTGCATGGTCAGCGATACATGAAGTCGGGACTGGACAGCAGCAGCGTCAGCCATTGCTGCGGCGAGTTCGTCTGCGCCAGCGCGCCGCGCGTCGCGGCCGCCAGCGTGGGCTCCAGGCGCGCGCGCAGCGGCTGCAGGTCGGGCATCGGCACCGGCGTGTTCGTGCCGTCGGGCCGGTACAGCGCCACCGCGCCGCCGCCGATCTGGCGCGCGATCTCGAAGCGCTGCGTCATCTGCCCCGGGCTGTTCCACGCGTCCGCCGTCATCGGATAACCGTCCGGCGTCTGCTTGTCGTAGAGGCCCTGTCCCAGCCGTTTGAGCCAGTTCTGCAGCGGCTGCGCGTTCTGCAGCTCACGCTGCTCGAAGCCGGCGCGCAGGCTGGACAGCAGGTAGTGATGCGGGTCCTTGAACTTCGGCGGCTCGGCGGACGCGAACTGCGGCGAGAACAGCAGCGGCCGCAGCGTCGCCGGGATGTCGCCCTTCGTGCGCAGGAAGGCGGCGCTCATCGCGTCGACGGTGGCTGGCGGCGGTTGATCGCTGAGGAAGAACACCGCCAGCTTGCGGCTCACGAAGCGCGCGGTCGCCGGCTGCGCCACGAGCAGGTCCAGCACCTCGTCGAGCTCCTCCACGCCGCGGCCCTTGATCGTGTGGCCGAGCAACTGCTTGTCGCCGAAGTCGTGGCGCGCCGGGTGGAACTCGAACAGCCCGTCGCGCCGATAGAGGTGCTCGAACTTCGGCGCGACCTTGGCCGGGTCCGGATCGATGCGAACGCCCAGGCCCGTCAGCACCCGCGCCAGTTCCTGCACGTCGCGCTGCGAGTAGCCGCCGTCCACGCCCATCGTGTGCAGCTCCAGCAGCTCGCGCGCGTAGTTCTCGTTGATCGCGCGGACGGCGTTCTGGTCGTTGTCGAGATAGCGCAGCATCGCCGGATGGCGGGCCACCGCGCCCAGCATCCGGCGGAACGAGCCGAGCGCGTTCGGCCGCAGCGCGCGGTCCTGGTAGTCCGAGAGCATCAGCCGGATGTCGCGCTTGCCCTGGTGCACGTTGAAGTGGTTGAACCAGAACCACGACAGGTGCTCGAGCAGTTGCTGCTCCGAGTACAGCTCGCGCATCAGCTGGCGCTCGCCGGTCTCGCGCGCCGCCAGGCCTTGCGCGTCCTGATAGGCCTTGCGCGCGGCGGCCCGCTCTTCTTCGGATGCGCCCTTGTCGCCATTGCGGCGGAACGATTCGGCCGCCCACACGCGCATCGCGACGTCGCCTTGGCTGATGCCCATCGCGTCGATGCGGGTCTGGATCGGCGCGGGCAGCGGCGCCTTCGGGTCTGACGTCAACTGGCGCTCGACGTAGCGGCCCCAGCCCAGGCGCTCGATCTCATCGAGTTGCGCCTGCGTCGCGCCCCAGCCGATGCGATTGGCGGCGCGCAGGCGCTGCGCCGCATCCATCGGCACGTCGGGCGCCGTCGCCATGCCGCCGCAGGCGGCCAGCGCCGCCGACGCGGTCGCGCCGAGCAGCAGCGTGCGCCGGCGCAAGGGAAGGGGCAGGGGAGGCGGGAGCGGGGACCGTGGCATGGGGCAAGCATGCCGCCCGCGCGTCAACGGTGTCCAGCGGTGCTTGCGCCCTTTGCGCTACTTCACACTTGCAGCCCCCGCGCGGAGGCGCGAGAGGATCAGGCGCTCACAGCTCGGCCACGCCCTTCACGCGTTCGGGCGCCTTCGCCAGCGGCACGACGGCGGTGGGCGCCTCGACCGCGCGGCCGTGGAAGCGGTCGAGCAGATCCTTCCACTGCGCGCGCACGGTCATGACGTTGGCCAGTTTCACGTGGCCGTAACCGCGGATGCCTTCCGGCAGCCGGGCGAGCTTGATCGCAATGTCCAGCTTCTCCGCGCTCAGGCCGGCGAGCAGCTCATCGACGAGGGCTTCGTAGTCGCGGATCAGTTGGCGCTCGATGCGGCGTTCCTCGGTCTTGCCGAAGAGGTCCAGCGCGCCGCCGCGCAGG
>Ga0102591_1003739_pt1 | contig 13057 bp, 7 predicted proteins | sample AraplaCol_mCL_r2_2_FD_76860 | JGI IMG/M metagenome (GOLD analysis project Ga0102591, IMG submission 76860) | Arabidopsis root microbial communities from North Carolina, USA - plate scrape MF_Col_mCL_r2 (SPADES assembly) (version 2) | ecosystem: Host-associated > Plants > Roots > Endosphere... | reverse complement strand
ACTGCTGCCTCCCGTAGGAGTTTGGGCCGTGTCTCAGTCCCAATGTGGCTGATCATCCTCTCAGACCAGCTATGGATCGTCGCCTTGGTAGGCCTTTACCCCACCAACTAGCTAATCCAACGCGGGCTCATCCTTTCCCGATAAATCTTTCCCCCGAAGGGCGTATACGGTATTAGCACAAGTTTCCCTGCGTTATTCCGTAGAAAAGGGTAGATTCCCACGCGTTACTCACCCGTCTGCCGCTCCCCTTGCGGGGCGCTCGACTTGCATGTGTTAAGCCTGCCGCCAGCGTTCGTTCTGAGCCAGGATCAAACTCTCAAGTTGAGAATTCAATCATTGGCATTACGTCACGTTCTGAATCGACGAGAACTCACACCTTGTCTTCAATCAACAGCAATCCAAAGATCGCCATCGAGAAAACAGGTGTAGTCTCTTGTTAAAACGTGACCGCCAAAGTCTCTTTCCGAAAGAACCCCTAAAGGTTCCTCACGAGCTCCGCCGCCCACGTTTCTCTTTCTCTATATTCAATTGTCAAAAAACCGACGAACGCACCGTCCGTCAAACCGTTTCCACAAAGCCCAGAACGCTCGTTCCGAACCCCTCAATCAGCACCAAGCCAATCAGGAAACTCTAGAGCGAAGGTCGTCGTCGCCAGCAGCGCCGCCGCCCTCGTCAGTGATCGGGCTTATAGACCCCCATCCTCGCAGACGTCAACAGGGATTTTCGGAAAAAATGACAGATTTCTGACAAAGCCCACAAACGCAGGGCTTTGCGCCCCCAAAAAAGTTTTGCCCCCTTCCCCGGGCCTGTGGAGACACAATTTGGCCCTACCTTTTTCACAATCGGCCTATCTAAGCGAAAATGAAGATGCGTCGCGGATACGGGCGCGCGGACAGGCTTGGGATATATAGGATATCGCCCTTACAGCGCCGCGCGTGATTTGACTCCGCCGCGTGAAAGATGCACACCTTCGCGCAACGTATCGCAGGCAAGAATACGGTTTAGAGAAATCGGGGACCCTCAGTTCGGCATGATCACCGACAAGAACATGGTCAGGTCGCTTGGCGACCAGCCACCGATCCTGGCGCATGGCCGGCGCGCGCCCGACAGGCGCGAGATTTCGCTGCGCTGGCTATCCGGCACCTTCCTGACGGGGATCACCTCGAGCCTTCTGATGGGTGTCGCGCTCTTTGCAGCGCTTGACGGACGCCAGCAGCTGGCAATCCCGGCCGAAGCCTATGCCGCACTCGATGCCGGTTCGAATGGCGACGAGCAAGCGATCGCCGTTCGCGGCGGCCGCATCCTGTCGCCAAAGCTCGTGGCCAAGCCGGCCGACAAGACGATCATGGAAGTCTCGACGATGACCCATGACGGCGAGAAGGAAGTGGTGCGCAAACAGCCCTTCGTTCACGTAAAGATGGCGCTCGCCGCCAATCATCAGGCCTCGGAAAGCTACCCGGACTTCGATCCTCTGGCGATCTTCTCGACGGAAGAGGCCGAGGAAGAATCCCCCGTTTCGCGAACCGGCACGCTTTACGGCTCGAACGTCGATTCCGAAGTGGCGCTGAAAACCGTCGACTTCCCGCTGCGCGGCGGCCCCACCTTCGACAGTTCGATGTCGCTGGAAGAGGTCGAGGAAAATGTCCGCACCAACGGCTCTGTCCTGACCGAGGGCAGCACCCAGGTCGCCTCGCTCTATTATGTCGATCCGCAGCGCTTCGCCTCGGAGAGTGACGGCCTCGATCTTCTCCAGGGCCTGACCGCGCGCATCGTCGAGCAGAACAAGAGTGACGCCGCCTACGAGACGATCGACGAAGAAACCACCGAATACGCCGACGACATCATTCCGGTGCGGCGCCAGACCGACATCGCGACAGTCATGAGCAGTGCCGGCTACACCAAGGCGCAGGCCGAGGACGCCGCCAGCTATCTCGGCCAGGCGCTCGGCGCCAGCGAGCTTTCCGAAGGCGATGTTCTGCGCATCGGCATCATCCAGAACGGCGAGACGCAGAAGGGCCAGGACGCACGCATCGTGCGGGCCACGATCTATTCGCGCAACCGGCATGTGCTGACGATGGCGGTCGATGACAAGGGCCGCTTCGTCCCCGGCGCCGAGCCACCGAGGCTCGACGCGGTCGCCACCGCCTTCGACGACAACGGCGCGCCGGTCATGACCAGCAGCCACGACCTGCCGCGGGTCTATGACGGCATCTACCGGGCGGCACTTTCCTACGGCATGAACGCCGACATGGTCGGCCTCGTCGTCAAGCTGCTCGCCAGCAATGTCGATTTCCAGGCGCAGCTAAAACCGACGGATTCTCTTGAAGCCTTCTTCTCCGTGACCGACGAACGCGGCATGGCGACGGAGGAATCCGAGCTCCTCTATGTTCGCGCCAAATTCGGCGATGCTGTTACCGCCTTCTACCGGTTCCAGGATCCGAGCGACAACACGATCGACTATTTCGACCAGGACGGCAAAAGCATCCGCCAGTTCCTGCTGCGCAATCCCGTGCCGAATGGCCATTTCCGTTCGGGCTTCGGCATGCGCCGGCACCCGATCCTCGGTTTCTCGCGCATGCACACCGGCGTCGATTGGGCAGCCCCGCGCGGCACACCGATCATCGCCGCCGGCGGCGGTGTCGTCGAAAAGGCCGGCTGGGATTCCGGCGGCTATGGCAACCAGACGCTGATCCGCCATGCCAACGGCTACGTGTCCTCCTACAACCACCAGAGCGCGATCGCCAAAAACGTCAAGGTGGGCAACAAGGTCGTTCAGGGCCAGGTGATCGGCTGGGTCGGAACGACCGGCCTTTCGACCGGACCGCACCTGCACTACGAGCTGATCGTCAACGGCAACAAGGTCGACCCCTTGCGCATCCGACTGCCCGGCGGCAAGTCGCTTTCAGGCGACGCGCTGGCGAAGTTCGAGAAGGAACGCGACCGCATCGACGAATTGCTGAACAAGGACGGCACGGGCGCAGAGGTCGCGAGCAACTAACCGCTCCCCTCCCCTGCTCGAAAATCGGCACAAACAGAAAGGCCGCCCCGAAGGGCGGCCTCTTGATTTGTGCGCTGCTGGACTTAGGCGGCTTCCTTGTCCGGCCCCGCCCCGCGCTTGAAGTTGAGGCGGTCCGAGCCCGACAGCACCTTGACGGTCGAACCATCAGGGAACTCGCCCTGCAGGATCTTCTCGGCGAGCGGATCCTGCACGAACTTCTGGATCGCCCGCTTCAGCGGACGGGCACCATAGGCCGGGTCGTAGCCCTTGTCGGCCAGGAACGCGCGGGCATCGTCGTCGAGTTCCAGCGTGATCTTGCGCTCGGCAAGCAGCTTGCGCAGCCTTTCGAGCTGGATATCGACGATCGCCCCCATCTCCGACCGGCGCAGCCGGTGGAACAGGATGATCTCGTCGACGCGGTTCAGGAACTCCGGCCGGAAGGCGGACTTCACCACCTCCATCACCTGGTCGCGAACCGCATCACTGTCCTCATTTTCGCCAAGCCCGACCAGATACTCCGCGCCGAGGTTCGAGGTCATGATGATCATCGTGTTGCGGAAGTCGACGGTGCGACCCTGACCATCGGTCAGGCGGCCGTCGTCGAGCACCTGCAGCAGCACGTTGAAGACATCCGGATGCGCCTTCTCGATCTCGTCGAACAGCACGACCTGATAGGGCCGGCGCCGAACAGCTTCGGTCAACGCACCGCCTTCCTCGTAGCCGACGTAGCCCGGAGGCGCACCGATCAGCCGGGCGACGGAGTGCTTCTCCATGTATTCCGACATGTCGACACGCAACAACGCGGTCTCGTCGTCGAAGAGGAACCGGGCAAGCGCCTTGGTCAGCTCCGTCTTGCCGACGCCGGTCGGGCCCAGGAAGATGAACGAGCCGATCGGCCGGTTCGGATCCTGGAGACCCGCACGGGCACGCCGGACGGCACGGGAAACTGCCTGCACGGCGTCACCCTGACCGACGACCCACTTCGCCAATTCGTCTTCCATGCGAAGCAGCTTGTCGCGTTCGCCTTCCAGCATCTTGTCGACCGGAATGCCCGTCCAGCGCGAAACGACATGCGCGATGTTGTCGGGGGTCACGACCTCCTGCACCATCGGGTTGGCATTGGCGTTCTCCTGGCTTTCGGCGTCCGAGAGCTCCTTTTCGAGCTTCGGAATGACGCCGTAGGTCAGTTCGCCGGCACGCTGGAACTCGCCCTTGCGCTGGACGATCGCCAGTTCGTTGCGGGCTTCGTCGAGCTGCTTCTTGAGATCGGCGGCACGCCCGAGCTTCTGCTTCTCCGCCTGCCAGCGGGCCGTCAGCGCGGATGCCTGCTCTTCGAGCGAAGCAAGATCAAGTTCGAGCTTCTCGAGCCGATCCTTCGACGAGACATCGGTTTCCTTCTTCAGGGCCTCGCGCTCGATCTTCAGCTGGATGATGCGACGATCGAGCTCGTCGAGCTCCTCGGGCTTGGAATCCACCTGCATGCGCAGCCGCGAGGCGGCTTCGTCCATCAGGTCGATCGCCTTGTCCGGCAGGAACCGGTCGGTGATGTAGCGGTTCGAAAGGGTCGCGGCGGCAACCAGCGCCGAATCCGAAATCCGGACCTTGTGGTGCTGCTCGTACTTTTCCTTCAGACCGCGCAGGATCGAGATCGTGTCTTCGACCGTCGGCTCCTCGACCATCACCGGCTGGAAGCGACGGGCAAGGGCCGCGTCCTTTTCGACATGCTTGCGGTACTCGTCGAGCGTGGTCGCGCCAACGCAATGCAGCTCACCACGTGCCAGCGCCGGCTTCAACAGGTTGGAGGCGTCCATGGCGCCATCGGCCTTGCCGGCCCCGACCAGCGTGTGCATCTCGTCGATGAACAGGATGATCTCGCCGTTTTCGGCCTGCACCTCGTTGAGCACGGCCTTCAGCCGCTCCTCGAACTCGCCGCGGAACTTCGCACCGGCAATCAGCGCGCCCAGGTCGAGCGCCATCAGCCGCTTGTCCTTGAGGCTTTCCGGTACGTCACCATTGACGATGCGCAGTGCCAGGCCCTCGGCGATCGCGGTCTTGCCGACGCCGGGCTCACCGATCAGAACCGGATTGTTCTTGGTGCGGCGCGACAGCACCTGGATGGTGCGGCGGATCTCGTCGTCGCGGCCGATGACCGGGTCGAGCTTGCCTTCTCGCGCGTCGGCCGTCAGGTCGCGCGCGTATTTCTTCAGGCTGTCGAAGCCCTGTTCGGCAGTGGCGCTGTCGGCGGTGCGGCCCTTGCGGATGTCGTTGATCACCTGGTTGAGCTTGGTCGGCGTGACGCCGGCCTTCTTCAGCACATCTGCGGTGGCAGCCGAGCTTTCGATCGCCAGCGCCAGCAACAGGCGCTCGACAGTGACGAAGCTGTCGCCGGCCTTCTTGGCTGCGTCTTCGGCGCTCGAAAACACCCGCGCAAGCGGCTGCGACAGATAGACGGAACCGTTGCCGCCGGAAACCTTGGGAAGCTTTGCAAGCGCTGCGTCATTGCCGGCGCGCGCTTCGCGGGCATCACCACCGGCCCGCTCGATCAGCGAGGCGGCCATGCCCTGGTCGTCATCGAGCAGTACCTTCAGCACATGCTCCGGCGTGAACTGCTGGTGTCCTTGCGCCAGCGCGTAGGTCTGCGCCGACTGCAGAAAACCGCGCACGCGCTCGGAATATTTTTCGATGTTCATACTCTACCTCCATAGCCCGGCAGGCCCATCATGGCACCCGTCGGTGTTTCAGGATCAGGCTCCCGCATTCGGCAAGCCTGTCAGTGTGGCGCGATCCCCGCTTTGCGTCGGATCAACGCGTCCGAAGCGAATATGGGGCAGCGATTTTGGAAATTAAAGAGCCTCCCGGCGCTCGTGAGACGGAAATCTGCAACCACGAGGCGGCCGCGCACCGAAAGGGTAACGCGGCCGCGGGATCGTCTATGCCGCGGGGGTCCGCTCGGCGAAGGACGCGCCGAATTCCTTCATCCGCTGCACATAGTAGGCCGGCTCGATCAGGACCTCCGGCAGATAGAGGCCCGGCGTCGGGGCGGCCCCTCCTTCAAGGCCGAGCATGCGCTCGACCGCAAGGGCGACGCCAAGCGCCGTCAGTGGGGCCTGGCCCTGAGGGTGCACAATCTCATAGCGACGGTCGACCAGTTCGCCGTGTTTGTCGCGGCCCTTGATATCGATGGCGATCTCCGTCGAGAACGGTTCGCCGCGCCGCCTGCTCGCGGACACGCTATAGGCAAGATCCAGGCGGATATCGCTGGCGTTGGTACGGGCCGAAAGCGCCATGACGTCGAAGGGCGAATAGGCGGTCGCTTCGAGTTCGACGCCGTCAACGCTTCTGAAGCGCGCCTTGGAATCCTCGCCGCCGGCCCAGTGGAACTTGCCATCCGCGACGGTCAAAGCGGCGGGCGCAAGGCCGGTGATGCGGTTGTAATCCGCAAGTGCTGCCGGCCCACCCATGTCCTCTTCGTCGAGCAAGACGCCGATGCGGATCGTGTCGATCGCCTCATAGGCTTTGGCAAAGTCGAGGATCGGGAAGATCGCGGCGCCGGCGAGCCAGTGGCTGGCGAGCAGGATCGGCGCACTGTCCGGCGCGTGGATATACTGCGCCATCTCCGGACCGACCTCGAAGGTGCCGCTCGATAGGCTGATATAGGGAATGCCGTGGCGCTGGGCGTAACGCATCGAACTCAGCTTTTCGTCTTTCAGGAAGATGACGACGGCGCTGAAGCGGGGCGCATCGCCAAGGCCGAGATCCGGGCGACTGAGGTCGACGCTGACCCCGACCGCGCCGCCAACCTCACGTGCGACCGCCTCGGCCCTGCCAAGATCGCGGCCACCGATCGCGATCGGCAGCGTCGGGTGCAGACGACGAATGATCCTTGCGGCCTGCGACCCGACGACACCGGAACCACCGACAATCAAAACGGGCAGAAACTTGCTCGACATCTTCCTATCTCCTAAACGAGAGGTAAGCGGCACCTACCGAACTTACCATTGGTAACTTACTATTGGTAAGTAAGATGCCGAATACCACTTTCAAGAGGCATGGGCCGACGCGAAAAGAGGATTGTGATCGATGAGCCGGACGAAAGGCCGAAAGCTTGCGAAGCCCGAGCGGCGCGCCCAGCTGCTCGAGACCGCCAGGGAGATCCTGCGCGAACGGGGCGCCGACGCCCTGACGCTTGGCCATCTCGCCGAAAGCGCTGGCGTCAGCAAGCCGATCGCCTATGAACATTTCGGCACGCGCGAGGGGCTCTTGATCGCGCTCTCCCAGGAAATCGAAGACCGGCACACGGAAAAACTGAAGGGCGCGCTGAAGGGTGCATTAAATCGGCTCGAAGCGGTCGCCGATATCATCAGTTCCGTCTACATCAACTGTGCTGTCGAAAGCGGCGAGGAATGGCAGGCGATCTCCGGCGCGCTGCGCGGCAATGCGGACATGATCGCCACGCAGCAACAGCAGGCTGACGATTACGTCGCCATGATCAAGGCAGCACTCTCCCCCTTCTCGGAAATCCCCGAGGACGATCTGAGGCTTCGCTGCACAGGGATCGCCGGCGCGGCCGAGGCGATCGGCCGCGAACTGATCCGCGGGCGCACAAACGAGACCGCTGCGAGCAGCAACCTAACTGCGCTCATCATCGACAGTGCCAAAAGCTAACCAGTGCAACTGGCTGATCAGCGTTTGCCGTGCAAAGAAAAACCCGGCCGCGATGGGCCGGGTTTTTGATGCCTGCACCGGGCAGGCTGATTATTGCGACTTCGCTTACTCGGAAGCAGCCAGAGCCGGCGCTTCCGGAGCGTCATCACCCGACGGCTGAGCCTCGTCGGCAGCACCTTCCTGGGCGCTGCGGCGCGGACGGCGTGGACGCGGCGCGTTGCGGCGGCGCGTTGCGGCACGGCCGGAAGCAGCAGGAGCTTCTTCTTCCATCGCAACTTCGGCCGGCGTGCCTTCGATCACCGGCTGCGGGCCGGTACCGTCGATGACAACGGGCTGCGGCTCGGCAACAGGCGTTACGGCTGCGGCACCCGAAGCCGGCATGTCGTCGGCGTAGCCCTGATCCAGATCGTCCTGGTCCTGGTCGGCTGCGTCGTGGCCGCGGAAGTCCTGACGGTCGTCACGCTGGAAACGATCCTGCATCTGCGCCTGCGCGGCAGCAATGATGCGGTTGTAGTGTTCGGCGTGCTGCAGGTAATTTTCCGCCATGACCCGGTCGCCGGAGCTCTGGGCGTCGCGCGCAAGTGCAGAGTACTTCTCGGCGATGTGCTGGGCCGTACCGCGAATCTTCACATCCGGACCGGAGCTGTCGTAGGTCCGCGTCAGCGGATTCGAGCCCTTGCGGTTGTGATTGTTGTTGCTTCCATTGTTGTTGTTATTGTTGTTGTTATTTCGCCCGCGGCCGCGCTTGTTTTGCTGTCCTGGCCTCATAGTACATTCACCCGAATTCTCTTGATAATGATGATCATGTGGTTTCGTCTTCCGGCCGGATCCGCCCGACAGAGCACGCACCGTTGCGCTCGCACAATGGCGGCTTCGGCGCCGACTGACGTCAAATTAACAGGTACCCGCACAAGGCACGTGTTGAACCCTAGCAACTCTTTCTTGAGAGCAATCCCCGTGGCCAGGTCATACCGGAACGAATCTTAGGTCCATGACCTTCTGCCCAGTGCGCGGGCAAACTAGCCCGCTTCCTCTGGGATTCCAAGCCCTTTCTTTGCCTCTGCAAGAAAGAAGATGCGCCAGTGCAGCATTTTTTCAACGGTTTGTGTCGCGTTCGAAGATCAGGACGCGGTCATTGCCGCCGAGATCCTTCGCCTCTTCACGCAGACGGAATTTTTCGGCGTAAAACAACGCCGTTACCGCCTCTTTCTGGTCGAAACCGATTTCCAAGCCTATCACGCCGTTTGTCTCAAGATGATGACCAGCTTGAGAAGCGATGGCGCGATAGGCATCTAGCCCATCTTCTCCGCCATCAAGCGCTGCGGCCGGGTCGTGAAGTCTCACCTCCGGCTCAAGCTCTTCGACCACACTGGACCGGATATACGGCGGATTTGAGACGATAACGTCGTAACGACCGTCCACCTTTTCGTACCAGTTGCTGAGCAACGGCCGAAAGCGATCCGCAAGTCCGAGAGCGACGGCATTTGCCGTCGCCGTTGCCAGCGCGTCTCCGGATATATCGGTAGCCGTGCCCCTGGCTTCAAGAACCTCAGACAGAAGCGCGAGACAAATCGCGCCCGTGCCGGTCCCGAGATCGATGATCTCGCAACCTCCCTTTCGCGCGACCACCGCGCGCAGATAGGGGATCATGCGGTCGACCAAGGTCTCGGTGTCCGGGCGCGGCTCCAGGGTTTCCTTCGACAGCCTCAGCGGCAGACCGAAAAACTCGCGTTCACCGAGGATGCGATAGACCGGCTCGCGCGCCAGCCGGCGCGCAACCGCCGCCCGGATCCGCTGGGCATCCTCATCCGAAACCGGGTCCCTGCCCCGCGACACGACCGCGCTCAGCGACAGGTCAAGCAGGCCCGAGATCAGGTGCCGGACGTCAAGCGCCGCATGCTCGATGCCGCCCGCCTGCAGGCGATCACGACTTTCGGCAACCAGGCTCGCGAGCGTCTCGGCCATCTCTTAGCCCCGCTGCTCGCCGAGCTGCGCCAGCTGGCTCGCCTGGTAGTCGGCAAGCAGCGCGTCGACGACTTCGTCGATCTCGCCCATCATCATCCGGTCGAGCTTGTATAGCGTCAGGTTGATGCGGTGGTCGGTAAGGCGTCCCTGCGGGAAATTGTAGGTGCGGATGCGTTCGGAGCGATCGCCCGATCCCACCTGGCTCTTGCGGTCGGCCGAGCGTTCGCTGTCGGCGCGCTGGCGCTCCATGTCGTAGAGGCGCGAGCGCAGCACCTGCATCGCTTTCGCACGATTCTGGTGCTGCGACTTTTCCGAGCTGGTGACGACGAGCCCGGTCGGCAGGTGGGTGATGCGCACGGCCGAGTCCGTCGTGTTGACGTGCTGTCCGCCGGCGCCCGACGAGCGCATCGTGTCGATGCGGATATCCTCGGGCCGGATCTCGATATCGATGTCTTCGGCCTCGGGCAGCACTGCGACGGTTGCCGCCGAGGTGTGAATGCGACCGCTCGCCTCCGTCTCCGGCACGCGCTGTACGCGGTGCACACCAGACTCGAACTTCAGCCGCGCGAACACGCCGCGCCCGGAAACTGTAGCGATGATTTCCTTGAAACCGCCGGCTTCGCCTTCGCTCGACGACAGCACTTCGACCTTCCACCCCTTGCCCGCCGCATAACGCTCGTACATCCGGAACAGGTCGCCGGCAAACAGCGCCGCCTCGGAACCACCGGTTCCGGCGCGGATTTCAAGGATCGCGCTCTTTTCGTCGGCCGCATCCTTCGGCAGGAGCAGGATCTGGATCTCCTGTTCCAGCTGTTCGATCGCCTCGACGACCTCGGGCTTTTCCATTTCGGCGAGATCACGCATCTCGCGGTCGGTCGATTTGTCGGCGAGCATGGCGGAGATGTCGGCAAGCTCCGCCGTCGCCTTTTCGTAGGCGCGGATCTTCGTCACCACCGGCTGCAGTTCGGAATACTCCGAGGCGAGCTTGACGTAGACGTCCGCGGCCGGGCCGGCGGACATGCGCGCCTCGATTTCACCGAACCGCCGTTCCAGTTCGCGCATCTTTTCAACGGGAAGCTTTGCCAAGTCTCACTCCAATGCGTCTCGCCCCGGCCGGATCAGCTCCGGACGAGGGTTGCGACGCGTCAATCTAAACCGGAATGCCGTTTTCCGCGGCGAAATCCACCAGCATCTGGCGAACGGGCGTCTGATCTCGCGTGTCGTCCAGTGCAGCGTTGAGCAGTGCGCCGAGCTTGGACGCGTCAAGCGCCAGAAGCATCGCCTTGATCGGTCCGACGGCCGTCGGCGACATCGACACCGAACGGAAGCCAAGACCCAGCAGCGCCATGGCCGAGAGCGGCTTGCTCGCCATCTCGCCGCAGAGCGTCACCGGCGTATCGTGCCGGTCGCCGGCGCGCACGATATCACGCAGGATCCTGAGGAACGGGCGCCCGAGCACGTCGAAACGATCGGACACGCGGGCATTGCCGCGGTCGACGGCCATCGCGAACTGGAAGAGGTCGTTGGAGCCGACCGAGACGAAGTCCACCTCGGTCATCAGCTCGTCGAGCTGCCAGAGCAGCGCCGGCACTTCCAGCATGGCGCCGAATTGCAGCTTGCGCGGCAACTGTTCGCCGAGCTTCGACTGCCGCTCGATTTCCTTCTGCAGGAGGTCGCGCGCGATCCTGAGTTCGGAAACCTCGGTGACCATCGGCAGCATCAGCTTGAGCTCGGCACCGGCCGCCGCCCGCAGCATCGCGCGGAGCTGGGTGCGGAGCAGACCCGGCCGGTCGAGCGAAAGCCGGATGGCGCGCCAGCCGAGCGCCGGGTTTTCCTCTTCCGCAGCGCGGAAATAGGGAACCACCTTGTCGCCGCCAATATCGAGTGTGCGGAAGGTTACGGGCTTGCCGCCCGTCTGCTTCAGCACGCTGCGGTAGAAGGCTTCCTGTTCCTCCGCCTTCGGCATGGTCGAGGCGATCATGAACTGGAGTTCGGTGCGGAAGAGGCCGATACCTTCGGCACCCGCCTCGTTCAGATGCGGAAGGTCGACCAATAGGCCGGCATTCATCTGCAACGTGATACGCGTGCCGTCCCGGGTCAGCGGTTCGACGTCCTTCAGCGCGCGGAACTGTGCCTGACGCCGCGCCCGGAAGCGAACCTTTTCCTCATAGGCACGCTGCAGGTCGGCGAGCGGCCGCAGATGCACCTTGGCGTCATCGCCATCGATGATGATCGCGTCGCGGTTTTCCGCAAGCGCCACGGCACCGGTCGCCTGGCCGATCACAGGAATGCCCATGGCGCGGGCAACGATCACCACGTGGCTGGTGACGGCACCCTCTTCGAGCACCAGGCCGCGCACATTTTCGCGCGGATAGTCGAGCAGCTCGGCAGCGCCCATGGCGCGCGCGACGATCACCGCATCGTTCGGGAAGTCGCTCGCCGAAAGCTTGGCGCCGTAGCCCGAGAGCTGGCGCAGCAAGCGGTTGGCGAGATCGTCAAAATCATGCATGCGCTCGCGCAGATAAGGGTCCGTCAGGCGGATCATGCGCGCTTTGGTTTCGCTCTGCACACGCTCGACGGCGGCTTCCGCCGTCAGGCCGTTGCGGATCGCTTCTTCGAGCTTGCGCACCCAGCCGCGGTCATGCGCGAACATGCGGTAGGTCTCGAGCACGGCTCGATGCTCGCCCTCCATCGACACCTCGCGGCGCGACAGCATGTCGTCGATCGAGATGCGCAGCGACCCGAGCGCCTCGGCAAGCCGCTGCAACTCCTGGTCGGTATCCTCGTTGAGGAGATTGGTGACGACGATCCTTGGTTCGTGCAGGACGACATAGCCAAGGCCGATGCCTTCGCCGTAGCTGTTGCCGTCGATCGAGACGGGACGCGAGAGATCGAGTTCGAGCCCTGGCTTGGTGATCTTCTTGAGCTCGCCGGTTGCCACCATCTCGGCGAGAACCATGGCGGTCGTTTCGAGCGCCTCGACCTCGTCCTCGCGATAGTTGCGCATCGCCTTGTTCTGGACGACGAGAACGCCGAGCGCGCGCCCTGTGCGCAGGATCGGCACGCCGAGGAAGGAATGATAGATCTCTTCGCCGGTCTCCGGCAGGTAGGTAAAGGCCGGGTGAGACTGGGCGTCGGACAGATTGAGCGGCCGGGCCGAAGCGGCGATGGTGCCGACGAGGCCCTGCCCCATCTTCAACTGCGCCAGGTGAACGGCGGCTTTGTTCAGACCTTCGGTCGCATAGAGTTCGAGCACGCCGTCGGAGCGCAGCACGTAGACCGAACACACTTCCGCGACCATATTCTGCGCGATCTGGCGCACGATACGGTCAAGGCGCTCCTGCGGCTCCAGCGGTTCCGCCATCAACTCGCGCAACCGCTTGAGGAGAACGCGCGGACCTGCGGAAAGGTCTCTCATCGCGTGGGGTC
>Ga0102591_1003737_pt1 | contig 13071 bp, 13 predicted proteins | sample AraplaCol_mCL_r2_2_FD_76860 | JGI IMG/M metagenome (GOLD analysis project Ga0102591, IMG submission 76860) | Arabidopsis root microbial communities from North Carolina, USA - plate scrape MF_Col_mCL_r2 (SPADES assembly) (version 2) | ecosystem: Host-associated > Plants > Roots > Endosphere... | reverse complement strand
TCGCACGCACTTTTAACAATTGGCGCAAGTATCGTCAGACGGTCTCCGAACTGGGCCGTATGAGCAATCGCTCACTCCATGACCTTGGCATCAATCGCGGCGAAATCGAGCGGATCGCAAAAACTGGCGCTCGCTAAGTCCGCGAAGACAATGTGCAGTTTGAAGCGCTCGTCCTACCAGGCGGGCGCTTTTGTTTTGCTAGTGATGGATAGCGCCAAAGCGCCCCGCGTATCGCCCTCACCTCATGGCTCCGTCTACTCTTTGGGCAAAATATCACGCTCCAATGGACGGTGGCCTACGGCGTCACCATCTTCCGTTCATCCTCTGTGGAAGAATTCTAGTTTCGGATCGAACGTCCCTCGTATCATACTAGAGTTGGCGCCCTCGAAGAGCCCGGAGGCAGTGAATGACCTGCGAGGCGAACTCGCGGGCCCGACCGGCGTCTTTCTCGTCGGCCGCGCGATCTCCGATGTCGAGGTAGCAGTCTGCTAGGAATTCGCAGAGCGGCAGAGCACTTTCAACCGCCTTTCGTGTCGCCTTCCCCGGGCGCGGAGTGGTAAGTAGCGGGAATTCTCGCATCGATTTCGACCTCAGCTCGGCTTCTTTTGAAAGAGCCAGGAGGTCGTCGCCTCCGTCTGTCCTTGATAGTTCCGTCAACGATCTGAGCTGTCCAGACAATATCTGCTCAAGCATCGGCAAATCGCCTTTGTCGACCGTTAGAGTTTGATCTCGTTCCCGGTGAAATGCCAGTCGTCGCTCGCGTCTCAATGTTGCAACATGGCCGAGTTCCTCCCGGGCCATTCGTTCGGCTGCATCTCTAACGTCGTCCGACCCGGCATGGGCCGAGACGTAGGACCAGAACACGAACGCGCGTTCCTCGTTGCGAACGGCTATCGAGAAAGCGCGGTAGGCGCTCAACATCTCGGGAGCCACTTTCCCAGCTCCTTCGTCATCGAACAGGTGTTCCGGGGGATAGGCGGAAACCGCAAGTGTTTTGCATCCGAGTGCTTTCTCCCATTCATTCACTTTGCTCAAGTGCCCCTGTTCCTCGGCGACCAGCGCATCGAACACTGCCGCAAGCTCGGGGTGTCCCATCTCCGTCATTCTAAGACCGAGGGCGAGGTAACCTTCTATTGCTTCCTGTTCCATGGCACGACCAAGCGCCAAAAGCTCGTCCAACGACGCTAGATGCCAAGGATCGGAGGTCTTTGCTGGCATGCAGTCCACTCCTGTTAGGCCTTCCCCTTGCCGGATATAGGCCCATTAGAAACGCGTACGTTTTTCCAACGAGGAGTTGTCTTCGGCCGAGGTTAGGATACATTCTCATCTCGGAACTGCAAAGAAATCCAAGGCCAGCGCAATGAACTTTTCAAAGAAAGTTCGGTCGTCATGGTTAGCAAGCATGCTCGTGCTTGCGGTCGCGTTCGTCGGCCTCTCGTCCACAACCCCCGCATTCGCAGCCGGGCAGCTTCCCACCTTTCTTGAAAGAGTTCAGCCAAGCGAGCTTTTCGAGGGTGCCGACCGCTTCGGCGACACCGTGGGAGACCCCCCCATCGCGCCGGTCTATCGAGGTGACGTTCTGCTTGGGTATGTCTACCTCAATTCCGATTTTACCAGTTCGGTTGGCTATTCTGGTAAGCCGATCCACATCGCAGTTGGCATCGATCCGTCCGGAATTATCAGGGGCTTCAAGCTCATAGAACACCACGAGCCGATCGTCCTCGTCGGAATTCCCCAGGCCAAAGTCGTCGCCGCCTTGAATTCGATTATCGGCAAAGACCTTGGAAGGGTAGCCTCCGGGGCTGAGCGCCCGCCGGAGGTGGATATCGTCAGTGGAGCGACCGTCACGGTGCTCGTCATGGGCGACAGCGTCGTTCGCTCCGCCGTCAACCTCATCCGGAGCAAGCGCCTGGGCGCGAGCGGTCCGGCAGGTGTTAGACCTGTTTCAGTTGTCAAAACGCTCGACCTTTCGAGAGACCAGGCGAGCGACTGGCAGACCCTCCTCGGTGACGGCTCGGTCCGGAGCCTGCGGTTGACGGTTGGCGAGGTTTCGAAGGCCTTTGAAGAGGCCTCACATCCGGAAGCGGCTTCGCACCCGGAAACCGCGAACCCGGAAGACCGTTTCATCGATCTATACATTGCGCCTGTGAGCGTCCCCGCAATCGGCAAGACGCTCCTTGGAGATGTCGCGTATCAGCGCCTCGCCACCCAGCTCAAGCCGGGACAGTCCGCGATCCTCGTGGCCGGAGACGGGGCATACTCCTTTAAAGGCTCCGCCTACGTCCGCGGCGGCATCTTCGATCGCGTCGAATTGCTACAGAGCGGGCAAGGTTTGCGATTTCGCGATCGCGACCATACGAGGATCGCGGCTCTCGCGCCGTCGGACGCACCACGCCTGAGGGAGATAGCGCTGTTCGTTGTGCCGCCGGAATTCTCCTTCGAGGTGACCGAGCCGTGGGAGCTGGAAATGCTCGTGCAACGCAGCAGCACGGGCGCGCGCGACAAGTCCGTCATCCCCTATACGATCCCATACGCCCTTCCGTCCACCTACTACACCGTGACGCAGACCTCCTCGCAAGAGCAGGTCCCGGTCGCCGCCGCCGGGAAGAGCGATCCGGCGGAAGCGAAACCGGAACCCGGCGAGCCTCCGCTGTGGAAGCGCATGTGGGGTATGAACAGAGCCTCGATTGCGATCATCGTCGCTGCGCTCCTCGTCCTGACGGCAATCTTCTTCTTCCAGGACTGGCTGGTCAAACGTCCGAAGCTGTTCGGATGGATCCGTACCGGGTATCTCGTTTTCACCCTCGTCTGGCTCGGATGGTACGCGAACGCCCAGCTGTCGGTTGTCAACGTCTTAACATTCACGAACGCGCTGGTCACCAATTTCAGTTGGGAGTTCTTCCTCGCGGCACCGTTGATTTTCATCCTTTGGGCCGCGGTGGCGGCCGGTCTGCTGTTTTGGGGGCGCGGTCCGTACTGCGGATGGCTCTGCCCGTTCGGTGCGCTGCAGGAGCTGCTGAGCCAGGCTGCGAAGCGCCTCAGAATACCCCAGGTGAAAGTTCCGTGGGGACTTCACGAGCGTCTTTGGCCAATCAAATACATGACCTTCCTTGGGCTTTTCGGAATGTCGTTCTATTCGATGGCCTATGCGGAGATGCTCTCGGAGATCGAGCCGTTCAAGACCGCGATCATCCTGAAGTTCATCCGTGACTGGCCATTCGTTGTCTTCGCTTTGCTACTCCTCGTGGCCAGCCTCTTTATCGAGCGGTTCTACTGCCGCTACCTCTGCCCGCTTGGGGCGGCACTTGCCATTCCAGGTCGTATCCGGACGTTCGAATGGTTGAAGCGCTGGCCCGAATGTGGAACGCCCTGCCAGCGTTGCGCGAAGGAATGTCCGGTGCAAGCGATACACCCTGAAGGCCCCATCAACGTCAACGAGTGCATCTACTGCATGCACTGCCAGGAACTCTACCATGACGACCAGCGCTGTCCCCACATGATCCAGGTACGGCTCAAGCGAGAAAAGTTCATGGCGCTGTCAACTCCGGAATCGAGAGGAGAAAATAAACCACCAAAGACGCTCGTTACTCATAATGGAGAACCGGTCAAATAGGCACGCGACGTATGCGGGCCGCACCCCAGGAGGCAAATACCATGTCGAATGAAGACAAAAACCTGCCCCTTTTCAACAGACGTCAACTACTGGGGACCACTGCCGTGGCTGCGGCCGCAGGAGCGGCGACGGCCAGCGGTGCGTTGGGCCTTTCGGGTGGGGCATCTCCAGCGATGGCCCAGGAACGCGCAAAGTGGGAGGTCAAACCTGGCGAGCTGGACGAATACTACACCTTCTTCTCGAGCGGCCAGTCAGGCGAAGTCCGCATCGTCGGTGTTCCGTCGATGCGCGAAATCATGCGCATTCCTGTGTTCAACCGTTGCAGTGCCACGGGATGGGGTCAGACGAACGAGAGCCTGAAGGTGCTTACGGAGAACATGCGGCCGGAGACGGTGGAGTTTCTCAAAGACCGCGGCGGCGTCTACCAGAACGGTGACCTTCACCACCCGCACCCATCCTTCACGGACGGCACCTACGACGGCCGCTATCTCTTCGCCAACGACAAGTCCAACACGCGGGTCTGCCGTATTCGCCTTGACGTCATGAAGTGCGACAAGATCATCGAGCTTCCAAACCAGCACACCGTGCACGGCCTGCGCGTCCAGAAGTTCCCCAAGACCGGCTACGTGTTCTGCAATGGCGAAGACGGTGTCCCGATCCCCAACGACGGCAAAGTACTGGACGATCCGAAGCAGTACCGCTCCATCTTCACCGCGGTCGATGGCGAGACGATGAAAGTCGCCTGGCAGGTCATCGTGGACGGCAACCTCGACAACGTCGATGCCGACTATCAAGGCAAGTACTGCTATTCCACCTGCTACAACTCAGAGGGCGGCGTGACCCTCGAAGAGATGATGAGCAAGGACCTGGACTGGGTCGTGGTGTTCAACCTCAAACGCATCGAAGAAGCGGTCGCCAACGGTGACTTCAAGGAAATCGGCGGCGTTCCAGTAATCGATGGCTCCCACGGTTCGAAGTACACCCGCTACATTCCGGTCCCGAACAGTCCCCATGGTATAAACACGGCCCCGGACGGCATCCACTTCGTGGCCAACGGCAAGCTCTCACCGACCGTCACGGTGTTCGACGTGCGCAAGTTCGACGACCTCTTCGACGACAAGATCGAGCCGCGCGACACAGTCGTCGCCGAAACTGAACTTGGGCTTGGGCCGCTGCACACGGCTTACGACGGGAGGGGAAACGCCTACACCACGCTGTTCCTCGACAGCCAAGTGTGCAAGTGGAACATCGAGGACGCCATTCGCGCGTTCAAAGGCGAGAAGGTCAATCCTATCCGCCAGAAGCTGGACGTCCACTACCAGCCGGGACACAACCACTCCTCGATGGGTCAGACCAAGGAGGCTGACGGCAAGTGGCTCATCTCGCTCAACAAGTTCTCGAAGGACCGCTACCTCAACGCCGGCCCACTGAAGCCGGAGAGCGATCAGCTCATTGACATCTCGGGCGACGAAATGGTGCTCGTTCACGACGGCCCCTCCTTCGCCGAGCCGCACGACGCGACGATCGTGCATGCGTCCAAGATCAATCCGCTCCATGTGTGGAAGCGCGAAGACCCATTCTTCGCCGAAGCGGTCGCTCAGGCCAAAAAGGACAATATCGACCTTATGGTGGACTCCGAAATCATTCGCGATGGTGACAAGGTTCGGGTTTACATGACGTCCGCGGCTCCCGCGTTCGGGCTGACGTCCTTCACCGTCAAGGAGGGCGACGAGGTGACCGTATACGTCACCAATATCGACGAGGTCGAGGACCTGACGCACGGCTTCTGCATCGTCAACTACGGCATCAACATGGAGATCGGGCCGCAGGCGACGGCATCGGTGACCTTCAAGGCGGCCAAGCCCGGTGTCTACTGGTATTATTGCACGTGGTTCTGCCATGCGATGCACATGGAAATGAAAGGTCGCATGATGGTCGAACCTAAGTCGGTATGATGGTGCGCGTGACGATCATAGCGATGGTGGCGTTCTGGGTCGCCATCGCCATCCCCGCCGAGGCCGCAGAGCGGATGGTCACACCTGCCGATAACCTGGCAGCGATCCTAGAGGCGGCATCGCCGAGGGACCGCATTACCCTGCAACCAGGCAAGCACAAGGGTCCCGTGAAGATCGTCAAGCCTGTGACGGTGGAAGGGGAGCCGGGGGCTGCGATCATAGGCGACGGAAAAGGCACCGTCGTTACCATAGACGCGGCGGGCGTCGTTCTCCGGGGCCTTGAGATCAGCGGATCGGGCACGAACCTCGAAGGCGCGGACTCGGGCGTGTTCGCGACCGAGAACGCGAAAGGTGCGCTCATCGAACGGAACAAGGTCACTGGAAACCTCTACGGCATCTACGTCCACGGGGCGACCGATTCTTTGGTCCGCAACAACACGGTCATCGGCCTGAAGAAGGGCCACCTGAGCGAATTGGGCAACGGCATCGCGGTTTGGAATGCGCCGGGTGCCAAGATCGTCGGCAACGACGTCAGCTTCGGCCGCGATGGCATCTTCACCATCGCGAGCAAGCGCAATGTGTTCAGCGGCAACAACTTCCATGACGTTCGTTTCGCGATTCACTACATGTACACCAACAACAGTGAGATCAGCGGCAACACGTCTACTGGGAACGCAGTCGGCTACGCGCTCATGTTCTCAAACAAGCTGAAAATCATCGGCAATGTGTCTGACGGAGACCGCGATCATGGCCTCGTGCTGAACTTCGCCAACGGATCGCAGATTGAGGAGAACACCGTCATCGGGCGGATGCAGCCCCAGAGCCGCTGGACAACGGCCGGGAACCGCGACCCCGCTGACAAAATGCCTTCAGACGATAGTCCAGTGAGCCCCGACGTCAGCCTCTCGGGCGAGCGACTGGGCCCGGAGAAGTGCGTTTTCATCTACAACGCCAACAACAACCGACTGAGGGGCAACAGGTTTGAAGGTTGTTCGATCGGTATTCACTTTACGGCCGGATCAGAAGGCAATTCTATGAGCGAAAACGCCTTTATCAATAATCGCACTCAGGTCAAATACGTGGGAACCCGGTATCTCGATTGGTCGGCGGACGGCCGTGGCAACTACTGGAGCGACAATCCGGCGTTCGACCTCGATGGAGACGGGATCGCCGACAACGCCTACCGCCCGAACGATGTCATGGACAAGGTGATGTGGACCTCTCCCCAAGCGAAGGTGCTGGCCACCAGCCCCGCAGTCCAGGTCATCCGCTGGGCTCAGGCTCAGTTCCCGGCCTTACTGCCGGGGGGCGTCGTTGACAGCCATCCCCTAATGGCACCTCCCCCCCAAAAGGAGCCGGTGCAATGACCGCACCGACCGCAACAATTTCAGGCGTCGCCAAGCGCTATGGAATCGTCCAGGCGGTCAAGGACGTTACTTTCGAGCTCAACGAAGGGGAAACCGTCGCGCTTGTCGGCCACAACGGAGCCGGAAAGACGACATTGATCAAGCTTATGCTCGGCCTGATCCGCCCCTCCGCGGGCAACGTGCTTGTTCTCGGGGAGGACCCCGCCAAAGGCGATTTTGAGGTTCGGAGGCGGCTCGGCTACCTGCCGGAAAGCGTGTCCTTTCACATGGCCTTGACGGGGCGGGAAACCTTGGCTTTCTACGCGCGACTGAAACGGGTTGAGGTTTCCGTGGTGCCGGAGCTTCTTGAGCGGGTCGGACTGGCTGCGGTTGCGGCCGACCGTCCGGTCCGGACCTATTCAAAGGGCATGCGGCAGAGACTTGGACTGGCGCAGGCGCTACTTGGCCAACCGCGTGTCCTGCTCCTGGACGAGCCTACGAGCGGTCTCGATCCGGCCCTTCGTAGAAGATTCTACGATATCCTGGGCGAACTGCGATCCGCTGGGACCACAATCCTTCTTTCGTCGCACGCACTCACCGAACTTGAAGGACGGGCCAATCGCGTGGTGATCGTCAACGAAGGCGTGAAGGTCGCCGATGGATCGCTGGAGACTTTGCGAACCCTTGCGCATTTGCCCACCCGCGTGAGCGTGAAACTTGCAGGCGGTGGTTCGCCGGTCGATTGGAAATTTGGAAGTGGCTGGAGGAAGACAGGTGTCGACACGGTCGAGACCGAGGTGACGGTGGAGGACAAAGTCGCACTCCTTCGAGAGGTCACGGCCAATCCTGCGGAGGTAGCCGGGGTGCACCTCGTAGAGCCGACACTGGACGATCTCTATGCCCATTTCCTTGGCGGGCGGAAGGCGGCCGAATGAAGAACATCCTTATCGTAGCCCGCAAGGAGATTCTGGAAGGATTGCGCAATCGGTGGGTGCTCGGGGCAACACTTCTCCTTGCAGCATTGGCGCTCACCCTCACTGCGCTGGGCAGCGCGCCGACGGGTAACGTCGGGGTCAACCAGCTCGACGTGGTCATCGTCAGTCTATCCAGCCTCACCATTTTTCTCGTGCCGTTGATCGCGCTCCTGCTCTCGCACGACGCGATCGTGGGCGAGATGGAACGCGGCACCATGCAGCTGCTTTTAAGTTATCCGGTCGGGCGCAATCAGGTTATTCTCGGCAAGTTTTTCGGGCATGTCGCCATCCTCGCCTTCGCGACACTCTGCGGCTACGGTGCCGCCGCATTGGCCCTCGCAATCACAAGTCCTGACATTGACGCCGCCAGTTGGCGTGCCTTTCTCGCCATGATCGGGTCGTCCGTGCTTTTGGGTGCGGTGTTCGTCGCTATCGGATACCTGGCAAGCACGATTGTCAGCGAGCGGAGCACGGCGGGCGGCATAGCCATCGGCATCTGGCTACTGTTCGTCCTGATTTATGACATGGCGTTGCTCGGCGCACTCGTCGCGGCGGCGGGGCACGCTCTTCCCTCCGGTCTTCTGGACACGTTTTTGCTGCTCAATCCGACCGACGTCTACCGGATGCTCAACCTCGGGTCTGGAGACGCAAGCGCTCTTTCCGGCCTGGGCGGCGTCGCAAAGCACTCCGGACTTAACGCCGTATTGATGATCGTAGCGCTTGTCGCGTGGACCATATTGCCGCTCGCGCTTGCCGCGGTCGTATTTTCGAGGAGGGAGCTATGACACGCGCTTTGGTGGTCGGGATACTGCTGTCGGCCTTTTTGCTTGGAGGGTGCAGGGAGGAGCAACGGGCCTCTCCGCCGCCGTTCGCCCTGACGTCGGAAGCAGTAGGCAGGTACTGCGGAATGAACGTGCTCGAACACCCCGGGCCGAAAGGCCAGATCATTCTCGATGCACAAGTTCCCGAACCCATCTGGTTCTCGTCTGCCCGCGACGCGCTGGCTTTCACAATGCTACCGGAAGAGCCGAAGGACATCGCGGCAATCTATGTATCCGACATGAGCAAGGCACCGAGTTGGGAAAAGCCAGGTGAGACGAACTGGATCGATGCACGAAAGGCCTTTTACGTCATCAGTAGTTCCGTGCGGGGCGGCATGGGGGCGGAAGAGGCGGTCCCCTTCTCCACGGAGGAAGCGGCACGGCAATTTTCCGTCAAGAACGGCGGGCGTGTCGTCGCATTCAGTGATGTCCCTCAGGCCTACGTGCTGGGTTCAGGCGGTGCCGATGCCGATACGACCACCCCCACAAACCCCGAGAAGAAGTTGGAAGGACATGGTCATGGCTAGAGGATACACTCGCCGCCGGGCTATTGCGATTATCGCCGCAACGGCGGGCTTGCCCCTTCTGACCAGTGCGGAACCTACGGCGACAGTCATCAGGTGGAGCGGGCAAGCCCTCGGCGCACCGGCAACGCTTATTCTAAACCACGAAAACCAGGTTCATGCCACGCGGTTGATCGATGCGGTCGTTGCCGAGGTTGCCCGGCTGGAAGCCGTGTTCAGTCTCTATCGCGACGAATCCTCGTTGTCCGAATTGAACAGGGTCCGTGCTCTGGTCGCGCCTCCGCGTGATCTGGTGACCTTGCTTGGCTCCTGCCAGGAATATTGGACCATGAGCGGCGGTGCATTCGATCCCACTGTGCAGCCACTGTGGTCTTTATATCGCGACCACTTCATGCAGCCGGAAGCTGATCCCTCCGGCCCGTCGGCCGAAAAGATCAGAAATGCGCTCGACGCCGTGGGCTTCGACGGCATCGAATTCAATAGGGATCGCATTATCCTGACCCGACCTAAGATGGCAGTGACTTTGAATGGCATTGCCCAAGGCTACATCACGGACAGGATCGTGGAATTGCTGAGAGGGGCCGGGGTGACTAGCAGTCTGGTCGACATGGGAGAAAGCCGTGCGATAGGTTCGAGGGAGAATGGTACGCCGTGGCGGATCGGCCTCGCAGAGCGACAGGACGAGTCTCCCGACGTGGTTCTCGAAATCACCAACAAGGCAGTCGCAACGTCGAGTGCGACGGGCTTCCATTTCGATGAGGCACAGCACTTCGGCCATATTCTCGACCCTCACACCGGAGGAGCCGCTGCCTTGTACAGGCGCGTGACGGTCATCACCGACAGCGCGACCACTGCAGATGCTTTGTCGACGGCATTCAGCTTGATGCACGAGACCAGTATTCGATCGGTGCTGGACCGCAGACAAAACGTGCAGGTCGACCTCGTCCGGGCGGACGGCGGCCATCACCGTTTCGAAACGCGAGCCTGAGGTGGCGCGACGGCTCGCGCTCGCTTTTTCCATAGCGCAAACAACCAACCACGAGAGGAGTACATGACCATGCGCCTTCTGAAAAATCTGACCGCGGCATCTATGCTTGCGGCAACCGCTGTTCCGGCGGCAGCTGCCGATTTCGAGGTTCACATGATGAACAAAGGGGCCGACGGAGTGATGGTATTCGAGCCCGCACTCACTAAGATCAAGCCGGGCGACACTGTGACCTTTGTGCCGATGGACAAGGGGCACAATGCCGAAACCGTAAAGGATATGATTCCTGAAGGCGCCGAAGCCTTCAAGAGCAAGGTCAATGAGAACCTGAAGCAGACCTTCACCGTACCGGGAGCTTACGTGATCAAGTGCACGCCGCATTTTTCTATGGGCATGGTCGAGGTTGTGGTGGTGGGTGATACCCCCGCAAACCTTGAGGCTATCAAGTCCGGAAAGCTGCCGAACAAGGCTCGCGAGCGCGTCGACAAGGCGCTTTCGCAGCTATAATCCTTCAGCTTTTAGGGTCGGCAGCAGAAGCTGTTCAAGGCGCAGTCGCCCGGCTGTCGTTGACCTGTGATCGTGCAGCTCATGGCAGCCCATCGCCTTGGGTATTGTCGCACAAGACATCCTCGACCACACGCTGGTCTTACTGCCGCAGCCATCACACCAATAGTAGCGATGGTGGATTGAAGTTCGCCCGTGTCGTCGGAACCCGAAAACTTGCCCACGCCTCACTGAAGCTCATGCGGCGGCGAAAAAGGGGCCCGACTCCGAACGCTGCCGGTTCCAACCTTCGGCATTACTGGGCCCTCCGCACCCGCTTCGACTGGGGCCGCCACAGCCGCCGTGATTGATCGCGCGATGGCCATCTGGGCGTCGAGAATGCTTCGACCCTTTATGTTGACGTCGTAGTCGCTCGACCACACGACTGCGCCGTCTGCCCCCCGGACCAGGCGTGCGATTGCTCGCATATCATCAGGCTCCAGGCGTATGCTACCTTGCAGAGTGTATGTCGTGTCGGCCTCATTGGTATTGGCATTTCCGTCCTCGGCGATAACGATCAGCCCATTGAACTTCACGAGATTGACCACAATTTCGTTTGTCAGCCCGCTCAGGACTACCATCCAAGCGCCCGAGCGCGCGCTCGGCCAAGCTGAGACGCTCCAGCAATGAAAGCACATCAATCGCCGGCTCGGGCGGCAACGGTGGGGGTACGAACGCCCGTACTGTTTCATTGGCAGCGATCGTCTCGACGAAACGACCCAACCGATGTTTGGATTGGGAATCTGACATAACCCAGTATCAGCCGCGCCCGTTATTTAAGCAAGGCGCACTTAATTTAATTAAGCAGCGGATTTAGATAAGAGCGCTTAATTAACGTGGGAGACATTGAACTCTGGAGCACTGATCTAGAGTAATCTGCGTAAGGGCACAAATGCGATGGCCAGGCAGCATTCAAAGTATTACATCCTTTCTTAAAGCATTGCCTCCTAGCGCCAATGCACATCGCGAGGACTGTCGCTCCTGGTCCACCGCTCGATCCGCGCGATCTGCGCGCCGACCCGCGGGCGATAGCGCCGCACTCAGCCGTCGTCATGGACGATGGGGCGGCCGTCCTCGAGCGCCAGCTCGCCGCCGGGTGTTCTGCGAAACTCGGGAACCAGATCCTCGACGTCCGACAGGGTGAAGGTGTCGCTGTCGGTTGCTTCCTCGTAGCGCGGCAGCCCCTTGTCCGTCTTGCGCCTGATGGCGGGAAGATCAAGCTCCCAGCCGAAGCCGTACGGGGAATTGCCGGCGCCCGAGTCGTACGCCAAGGCGAGCGAAGGTCCGAAACCCGAGCGGCCAGGGCTCAGGGCCAGCGGCACGCTCAGGGTACCCGTGCCCGTCACCGGGTTAGTCGCGAACTTCTCACCGATGCCGCGGATGGCGCCGCCGCCCTTGGGCAAAAGCGACGGACGGTGGAACGACCACGATCGGCTTTCGGAGGCCGGGACCGCGGTAGCAGTGCGTTTGGACGCCGCCATCAGCCAGACAAAAGCGCGCCGCCATCGATGTGGTCGCCTTACGGGCTGCCGAGCTACCATGTCGTCCAGGACGTGCCGTCGCTCAGGGTTATTGGCGACGGTCTCTGGCAACGCGTGAAGATGCGTAAGGAAAACTGGCGCGATGGCTAGGACAGAGCGTCATCCCGCTGGGCCGGGGGTTCAGTCCGCACACGTGCCAAGAATTGGCGTCATCAGTTGCACATGTGCATCGATCCGCTAAAGAACCTCCGCGGGAACGGCCTCTCGCTCTGGCTGCGATCGCCATAGTTTATTCACCCGCGCGACGGTCTCGGCAACCGCTCTGAGAACGGCAGCTTCCCGGCGTGCGCGATGATCGTCGTCCGTGACACCGTCATGGGTTTTGACATGCCGCACGAGCAGCTATCCGCGCGTGTGATTTTCGAAGTAACGATAGCTCATCTCAAATCCGACTTTGCGAAAATCATCGATAGCGATGCGATCATGGCGGCCAGCTAGCTTATAACCAGCACTTTAAAGGGATGCGACGCCCTCTATGCAAGTTGTAACGTCGCCACCGACCCAGATCCGATCTTCGACCAGCTCCACATGAACACGTCCTTCCCGTCCAAGGACGGTACCTTGGCTGGCAATGTATGATGAAGAAGCGATGCCGTTACCAATCAACCATTGAGCGATGCCTGCATTTAAGCTGCCGGTTACCGGGTCTTCAAAACCGGCCGCGGAAAAGGCACGCACCTCGAAATCCGCTTCCCGCCCATCCTTTGTTAGATCCCAGGGGGCAACGACACCGACCCGTAATCCAGACAGGATGGCGAAATCCGGACGA
>Ga0102591_1003736_pt1 | contig 13074 bp, 9 predicted proteins | sample AraplaCol_mCL_r2_2_FD_76860 | JGI IMG/M metagenome (GOLD analysis project Ga0102591, IMG submission 76860) | Arabidopsis root microbial communities from North Carolina, USA - plate scrape MF_Col_mCL_r2 (SPADES assembly) (version 2) | ecosystem: Host-associated > Plants > Roots > Endosphere... | reverse complement strand
GAGGAACTCTCGCGCGAGCTGCCGCGCACCGCCCAGGCCTACATCGCCCACTGGCTGGCCCAGGGCTGGCTGGAGCGACGCCTGCCCGAGGGCGCCCAGCAGGAGCAGTACGAACTCTCCACCCAGGCGCTGCAGGCGATCCGCTTCGCCGACAGCCTGGAGCAGACCCGCGTCGCCGCCACCGAGAGCCGCCTGGCGCTGGTTATCGAACAGCTGTCGCAGCTGGCCGCGCAGACCGAATCGGACCCGGACGCCCGGCTGTCGGCGCTGCGCGACGAGCGCGACCGCATCGACGCTGAGATCGCACGGGTCGGCACCGGCCGGGTCGTCGCCCTGGACGGCAAGCGCGCGCTGGAACGCGCGCGCCAGATCATCGGCCTGGCCGATGACCTCACCGAGGACTTCCGCCGGGTCCGTGACGACTTCGAGCGCCTCAACCGCGAATTCCGCGAACGCATCATCGACGACGAGAGCGAGCGCGGCGACGTGCTCTCGCGCCTGTTCGAAGGTGTCGACGTGATCGGCGACAGCGATGCCGGACGCAGCTTCCAGGCCTTCTGGCGGCTGCTCAACGACGCCGAACAGAGCGCCCAGCTCGACGCCGCGCTCGAAGCAGTGCTGGCGCGGGGTTTCGCGCGCAAGCTGGACCGCAACGAGCGTGCCTTCCTGCGCGGCTTCACCGGCACCATGCTCGAACGCGGCGGCCAGGTCCACGACGTGCTGCAGCACTTCGCGCGCAGCCTGCGCGGGTTCGTGCAGAGCCGGGGCTACCTGGAGCAGCGGCGGCTGACCCAGCTGCTCAAACAGGCGCAGTCCGAAGCACTGGCCCTGCGCGACGACTTCTCCGCCCAGCGCGCGATCGGCCGCGACCTGCAGTTGACCACCAGCCGCCTGCGTTCGTGGAGCCAGTGGAAGCTGCACGACCCGCGCAGCGCCCAGGTCGATGGCAGCGTGCAGCGCAACGACGCGGCCAGCATCAGCCTGGAAAGCGTCGGCGACCTGGTGGCGTCGTCGGAAATCGACTTCCGCAGCCTGCGCCGCGACCTGCACGAGCTGCTGGCGCTGCAGCCGAAACTGAGCATCGCCGAGGCCTTGTCGCAGCGCGAAGCGCCGCAGGGCCTGGGCAGCGTGATCGGCTACCTGTCGCTGGGCACCCGCCACGGCCAGGTGGTCGAGGGCGAACAGGAAACCGCGCATTGGCGTGGTGGCGATGGGCAATGGCGGCGCGCCCGCATTCCGCTGGTTTGGTTCACCCAGGAGAAACGCCATGAGCTGGCATGAAGATACCCACGACGCCGCACCGGTGGATGGCGCCGTCGACGAGCTGGACGCCGAGCCGGTGGTGGTGACCCCGATGCCGCGCCGCAACAGCGACGTGTTCTACATGGGCGACACCGGCCGCCTGCCGCTGGATGCGCGCCGCGCGCTGTGCCAGCTGCTGATCGGGCCCAGCATCGACCAGCTGCGCCATGCCAAGCTGTGGCCGGCGCTGATCCGCAGCGAAACCGCGATCCGTTCGGCGCTGGCCGACCTGTTCCTGGAGCTGGTCCTGGACCGCGACAGCGGCGTGGCCTTCACCCGCCAGGCCGACACCGAAGACATCGAGGCACCGGTGCTGCTGCGCAGCTCGCCGTTGACCTTCATCGACTCAGTGCTGCTGCTGTACCTGCGCCAGCAGCTTGCCGAGGCCGATGCGCGCGGCAACCGCGCCGTGGTCGCCGACAACGAGATGGCCGAAGCCCTGGCGATCTATGAGAAGAACCTCTCCACCGACCGCGCCGGCTTCAACCGCCGCGTCGCCGCCGCGGTGCAGAAGATGAAGGAAAACCACATCCTGACCCGCCTGGCGGGCCAGGAGGACCGGCACGAAGTGTCGCCGGCCTTGAAGCTGCTGTTCTCCGCCGAGGATGTTTCGGCGCTGTCGGCGGTCTACCGCCAGCTGCGCGAAACCCCGGCTGCCAACGCCTGAACGGAACGACCGATACCGCATGGCCATTTCCAAGCAAACCCCCGCCCTGTTCACCGACGGGCTGCCGGACCCACGGTTGCAGCAGTTCCGCATGCGCCGCCTGCAGGTCCACAACTGGGGCACGTTCAACGGCCTGACCGAAGTGCCGATCGCCGAGCGCGGCTTCCTGTTCGTGGGCCGCTCGGGCTCGGGCAAGTCGACCCTGCTCGACGCCATGTCGGCCATGCTGGTGCCGCCGTCGATCGTCGACTTCAACGCCGCCGCGCGTGAAGCCGAACGCAGCGGGCGCGACCGCAACCTGGTGTCCTACGTGCGCGGCGCCTGGGCCGACCAGCAGGATCGGGGCACCGGCGAAATCGCCACCCAGTACCTGCGCAAGGGCGCCACCTGGACCGCCGTGGTGCTGGAGTACCGCGCCGGCGATGGCCGCGTGGTCAGCCTGGTGCGGTTGTTCTGGATCGCCGGCAATGGCGCCGCTGCAGCCGACGTGCGCAAGCATTACCTGATCGCCGAGCGCCCGTTCGACATCGCCAGGGACCTGGGCGGCTTCGACCTGGACCTGCGCAGGCTCAAGCAGCGGCTCGCCGACGTCCACCACTTCGACAGCTTCACCGGCTATGCCGAACGCTTCCGCCACCTGCTCGGCATCGACAACGAGATGGCGCTGCGCCTGCTGCACAAGACGCAGTCGGCCAAGAACCTGGGCGACCTCAACGTCTTCCTGCGCGACTTCATGCTGGACACGCCGAAGACCTTCGACGCCGCCGAGCGCCTGGTCAGCGACTTCGCCGAACTCGACGGTGCGCATACCTCGGTGGTCACCGCCCGGCGCCAGGTAGAAACCCTGCTGCCGGCGCGTGCGCTGCACGCCGAACTGAAGGCGATGAACCTGCAGCGCGCCGACGAGGAAACGCTCAAGCTCGGACTGGACAGCTTCCGTGAGTCGCGCCTGCAACGGCTGCTGGAAAAGCGCCTGCAGGACATCGACATCCAGCACCGTGGCCTGCAGGGTGAAGAGACCCAGCGTCGCCAGGCGCTGGCCAACCACGAAGAGCACCTGGCCGAACTGGAACTGCAGCGTCGGCAGCAGGGTGGCGAACGCATCGAAGAGCTGGAGCGCGAGCAGGGCCGCGCGCAGGCCGAACGCGACCGCCGCCAGGCCAAGCGCGACCAGGCTGGCCAGGCCGCAGCGAAGCTGCAGGAAACCGTGCCTGACGACGCCCACGGCTTTGCCCAGCTGATCAGCCGCGCCCAGCATGAACTGGATAACCGCCAGCAGGCCGCCGCCGCGCTGGATGACGCCATCACCGAGCGCCAGGCGGGCAAGCAGGACGATGCGCGCCGCTTCACCGAGGTCCGCGCCGAACTCGAGGCGATGGAGCGCACGCCTTCCAGCATCCCCGCGCCGCTGCAGAAGCTGCGCAGCCGGCTGGCCGAGGAGACCGGCGTGCCCGAAGCGGCGCTGCCGTTCGTCGGCGAGCTGGTCCAGGTCCGCCCGGAGGAGGGCGCCTGGCAGGGCGCGATCGAGCGCGTGCTGTTCGGCTTCGCGCAGTCGCTGCTGGTGGAAGACAGGCACTACGACGAGGTCAATGCATGGGTGAACCGCACCCAGCTCGGCATGCGCCTGACCTACTACCGCGTCCGTCGCAACGACGATGCCATGGCCCGCTCGCCGTCGGCGCGCTCGCTGCTGCACAAGCTGGAACTGCGCGACAGCGTGTTCGAACCGTGGCTGCGCCGCGAGCTGGGCAAGCGTTACGACTATGAGTGCGTGGACGCCCGGCAGCTGCGCGACGTCGATCGCGGCATCTCGCGCGAAGGCCAGGTCAAGCACCCCGGCGACCGTTTCGAGAAGGACGACCGCAACGCCATCGGCGACAAGCGCCGCTGGCTGCTCGGCTTCAACAACCAGGACAAGCTGGCGCTGTTCCGCCGCGAGGCGCAGGAACTGGCGCAGCGCATCGCCGAGTGCGACCAGGACGTAGCCCGGCTGCGCGGCCAGCGCGACCTCGACAACGATCGTCGCCTGGCCTGCCACCAGCTGGTGAACTACGTCTGGGAAGAAGTGGATGTCGGCACCGCGAGCCAGCGCCTGCAGGACATCGCATCGGCGCTGCACCAGCTGAAGGAAGGCAACGCCGACCTGGCCCGCCTGGCCCAGCAGATCGACCACGCGCGTGGCGACATCGCGCAGTCGCGGCGCACCTATGAAGACACCCGGGTCGAACTGGCCCAGCTCTCGCGCGAGCGCGACAAGCTCGAGGCCCAGCGCCAGCGCAGCCGCGCGCTGGTACTGCCCGCGCTCGGCGCCACCCAGGAGGCAGGGCTGCAGAAGCGCCTGGACACCCTGGGCGGGCTCAGCCTGGAAACGCTGGAAGCGCACATGCGCGAGATCAGCAAGGGCATCAACGAAAGCCTGGCCGCCTCGCAGCAGGACGTGCACCGCGTCGAATCGCAGCTGGTGGCCTGCTTCCGTCGCTTCGCCCAGGCCTGGCCGGAGGAGTCGGGAGACTTCACCGCCTCGGTGGCCTCGGCCGATGATTACCTTGCGCGCCTGGAACGCCTCGAGCGCGATGGCCTGCCGCAGCACGAGGAGCGGTTCTTCGACCTGCTGCAGAACCAGAGCAAGAACAACCTGCTGGCGCTGCAGCGGCACAGCGCCGAGGCACGCAAGTCGATCGGCCAGCGCCTGGACGAGGTCAATGCTTCGCTGGAACAGGTGCCCTTCAACCGCGGCACCCTGCTGACCATCGAGCTCAGCGACCGGCGCCTGCCCGAAGTGCTGGAGTTCCACCTGCAGCTGCGCGACGTGCTCGCCCAGCACCAGACCGAAGAACGCCACGTCGCCGAAGCCCAGTTCGCGGTACTGCGCGAACTGGTCAAGCGCCTCGGTTCACAGGAAGGCGAGGACAAGCGCTGGCGCGAGAACGTGCTCGACGTGCGCCTGCATGTGGAGTTCATCGGCGTCGAACTGGACGCGGCCACCCGCCAGCAGGTCGAGATCTACCGCAGTGGCGCCGGCAAGTCCGGTGGCCAGCGGCAGAAGCTGGCCACCACCTGCCTGGCCGCCGCGCTGCGTTACCAGCTGGGCGGCGCCGACAGCCAGCCGTCCAGCACGACGGCGGCGTAGCTGGACGAAGCCTTCGACAAGGCCGACAACGAGTTCACCGCGCTGGCGATGAACATCTTCGAGAACTTCGGCTTCCAGATGGTGGTCGCCACCCCGCTGAAGTCGGTGATGACGCTGGAGCCGTTCATCGGCGGCGCCTGCTTCGTCGAAATCAGCGGCCGCCACCACTCCGGCGTGCTGTTGATCGAGTACGACGAAGAAGGCAAGCGGCTCAAGCTTCCCGAGCGCACCCGCACTGCGGCCGGGCAGGTCGAGGACTGACCTGCCTAGCCGGCGAACGTGTCCCAGCCCATCCGGGCGATCAGCACCACCACCAGGCCCACGAACAGCTTGCGGATGAACGGCGTGCCGCCGCGCAGCGCCAGCCGGGTCCCGACCACCGAACCGATGATGTTGGCGGTGGCCATGGGGATGGCGAACAGCCACAGGATGTTGCCGGTCGGCACGAAGAACGAGATCGCGGCCACGTTGGTGGCCAGGTTGACCACCTTCGAGGCGGCCGAGGCGCGCAGGAAATCCAGCCCGAAGAAGCGCACGAACAGGAAGATCAGGAAGCTGCCGGTGCCTGGCCCGAAGAAGCCGTCGTAGAAGCCGATAACCGCGCCGATCGCCAGCGCCGTTGCAAGCTCTTTACGGCCGATTTCGCGCGGCCGGTGCAGGGCGCCGAAATCCTTCTTCCACAGTGTGTAGCCCAGCATCGCCACCAGCAGCACCAGCACCAGTGGCCGTACCGCGTCCTTGGGCAGCAGGCTGACCGCCGTGGCCCCGGCGAACGAGAACACGAAGGCCGTGGCCGCCGCGAACAGCACCGGTCGCCACGGGAAGCGCACGTTGCGCGCGTAACGGAAGGCGGCCGCCGCGGTGCCGAACATCGAACTGAACTTGTTGGTGCCGAACAGCATCGCCGGGGTCTGCTGGGGCAACACGGTGAACAGTCCGGGCAACTGCACCAGCCCGCCGCCACCGACCGCAGCGTCGACCAGCCCGGCGATGAAGGCGATCGCCACCAACCACAGCAACTCAGGGGGAACCAGCTCGAACACGGCGGCGCATCACGGCGGAAAGCGCGCCAGCATACGCCTCGGGGCAACGCCGGGCCACGCCCTCCCGACCATCGCGCGAACCCCGGTAGCGCCGACCGTGGGTCGGCTGCCCTCCGTTCCGCGGTCATAATGCCCCATGGCCATCCCCGACCCCTGCCCCTGCGGACGCCCGCAGCCCTATGCCGCGTGTTGCCGCCGCTACCATGCCGGCGCCGCCGCGCCCGACGCCGAAGCCCTGATGCGCTCGCGTTACAGCGCCTACGTGCACCTGCTGCCCGACTACCTGCTGGCCACGTGGCACCCGGATACCCGCCCCGAGGCCCTGTCGCTGGACGAGCCCGCCGGCCAACGCACGCGTTGGCTGGGGCTGACCGTGCATGAGCACACGCAGTCGGACGCCGGACATGCCCAGGTCCGCTTCACCGCGCGCTACCGGATCGGCGGCGGCAGTGCAGTGAAGATGCAGGAACACAGCCGCTTCGTGCGCCACGACGGGCGCTGGTTCTATCTGGACGCGCTGCCCTGACAGCACGCAGCCACGCGGCCTCTGCCTATTCAACTTCGGTCGCGTAACACGATGTGCGCCGGGCCGTGACGTCGCGCTCACCCGCGCTCCGTGATCCTTCCTGCGATGAACGCCGTCGCTGCCCCGTCCCGAACCGCTGCCGCCGCTACCGCGCTGGCAGCCTGCTACGCCAAGGTGCGTGCCCGCAGCGTGGCGCTGGCCGCGCCGCTCAGTGCCGAAGATGCCATGGTGCAGAGCATGCCCGATGCCAGCCCCACCAAGTGGCACCTGGCGCACACCACCTGGTTCTTCGAGCGCTTCGTGCTGGCATCGCTGCCGGCATACGCGCCGTTCGACGCAGACTGGCATTACCTGTTCAACAGCTATTACCAGAGCATCGGCCCGGCGCATGCGCGGCCGCAACGGGGACTGCTGTCGCGCCCTTCGCTGGACGAGGTGCTGCAGTTCCGCAGCGTGGTCGACCAGCGCGTGATCGCCGCGCTGCAGGCCGACACCCTGGATGAGCAGGCGCGACGCCAGTTGCTGCTGGGGCTGCACCACGAACAGCAGCACCAGGAGCTGCTGCTCACCGACATCAAGCACGCGCTGTGGAGCAATCCGCTGCAACCGGCCTACCGCGACGATCTGGCCCACCCGGGCGGCAGCGCATCGCCGCTGACCTGGATCGCCCGTGCCGAGCAGATCATCGAGATCGGCGCGCCCGCCTGGCCCGCCCATCCCGATTTCGCCTATGACAACGAATCGCCGGTGCATCGCGTGCTGGTCCCGGCGCACGCGCTGGCCAGCCGCCCGGTCAGCAACGCCGAGTTCCGCCAGTTCGTCGAGGCCGGCGGCTACCGTGAACCGGGCCACTGGATGAGCGAGGGCTGGACCCTGTGCCAGCAGGAGCACTGGCAGCACCCGCTGTACTGGAACGAGGCGCTCGACCGCGAGTTCACGCTGGCCGGCTGGCGCCCGCTCGACCCGGATGCCCCGGTCTGCCACCTCAGCTACTTCGAGGCCGACGCCTATGCGCGCTGGGCTGGTGCTCGGCTACCGACCGAATTCGAGTGGGAAGCGGCAGCGCGTGGTACGCCACTGGCGGGCAACTTTGCCGACAACGACGCCCTGCACCCGGCCGCGCCGCGCGAGGATGCCGCCCCCGGACACCCGTCGCAGCTGTTCGGCGATGTCTGGGAATGGACCAGCAGCGCCTACGGCGCCTATCCCGGCTTCCGCACGTTCGAGGGCAACCTCGGCGAATACAACGGCAAGTTCATGTGCGGCCAGTGGGTGCTGCGCGGTGGCAGCTGCGCCACCCCGGCTGACCACATCCGTCCCAGCTACCGTAATTTCTTCGCACCGTCGGCGCGCTGGCAGTTCGCCGGCCTGCGCCTGGCCAAGGATGCCGCATGAGTACCGTGAGTGATGCCCTGGATGCGTTGACCGACCTGCAGCCCGATCGCGCGCGGATCACCGCCGACATCCTGCATGGCCTGTCGCAGCATCCGCGCCAGTTGCCGTCCAAGTATTTCTACGATGCGCGTGGCTCGCAGCTGTTCGAACAGATCACCCGCCAGCCCGAGTACTACCCCACGCGCACCGAACTGCGCCTGCTGCAGCAGGTCTCGAGCGAGATCGCGCGCGCCGTCGGTGCGCGCCTGCACGTGGTCGAACTGGGCAGTGGCAGTGGCCGCAAGACCGAACTGCTGCTGCACGCGCTGCCCGATCCGGTCGCCTACACCCCGATCGAGATCTCGCGCGCGGCCCTGCTCGACAGCGTGGCCCGGCTCGCCGAAGCGTTGCCGGAGATCGAGATGCTGCCGGTCTGCGCCGACTTCACCCGCCCCGTCGAGCTGCCCGAGCCGCAGCGCGAGCCGGCGCGGCGGTTGCTGTTCTTCCCCGGCTCCACGCTGGGCAACTTCGCCCACGACGACGCGGTGGCGCTGCTGGATGCCATGCGCCAGACCATGGGCGGCAATGGCATGGCGTTGATCGGCATCGACCTGCACAAGGACCCGGCACTGATCGAGGCAGCCTACAACGATGCTGCCGGGGTCACCGCCGCGTTCACCCTCAACCTGCTGCAACGCCTCAACCGCGAAATCGGCAGTGATTTCGATCTCGATGGCTTCGAGCACCGGGCCCGTTACAGCGTGCCGCGCCTGCGCATCGAAACCGAACTGGTCAGCCGTCGCGCCCAGCAGGTCCACGTCGATGGACGCCGCTTTGATTTCGCCGAAGGTGAAGCCATGACTGTCGAGTACAGCCACAAGTACACCGAGGCGAGCTTCGCCGCGCTCATCGCCGAAGCCGGCCTGAAGGTGCGCATGCAATGGGATGCGACCGATCCCGCATTCGGCCTGCGCCTGCTGCAACGAGCCTGAACCGCGCGGCTAGCCGCTATGATGCAGGTCCACTTGGCTGCAAGGATCACCGCCAATGAGGCCATTCACAGGCTGTCTGCTGGGCGCGCTCTGGCTGGCCAGCGCCCCGGTTGTCGCCGCGCCGCAGGATGACTTCGATCGCTGCCTGGCCACCCTGCAGCCGCAGGCGCTGAAACAGGGCGTCAGCGCGGCCGGGTTCACCCGGCTCACCGCTGGCCTCACCCCGGACCTGAGCGTGCTGCCGCTGCTGGATGCGCAGCCGGAGTTCACCACCCCGCTGTGGGATTACCTGGCCGCACTGGTCGACACCCAGCGGGTCGACGATGGTCGGGCACGCCTGCTGCAGCACCGTGACCTGCTGGCGACCGTCTCGGCCCAGTACGGCGTCGATCCGGCCACCATCGTGGCGGTATGGGGCGTGGAGAGCGATTACGGCCGCGTGTTCGGCAAGCGCCCGCTGCTGCAGTCGCTGGCCACCCTGTCCTGCAATGGCCGCCGCCAGCCGTTCTTCCGCGGCGAGCTGCTGGCACTGCTCAAGCTGCTGGATGCCGGCGATCTGAGCGCCGACGGCCTGACCGGTTCCTGGGCCGGCGCCTTCGGGCATACCCAGTTCATGCCCTCCACCTACGCGCGCATCGCCGTGGACGGCGACGGCGATGGCCGCCGCGACCTGGTCGCCAGCATCCCCGACGCGCTGGCGTCCACCGCCAACTACCTCAAGCAGGCCGGCTGGCGCACCGGCCAGCCGTGGGGCATCGAGGTAAAGATTCCCGCAGGCTTCAATGCCAGCCAGGCCGGCCGCACCAACCGCAAGCCGTTGTCGGCCTGGCGCGCGCAGGGCATCGTCCCGATCGCCGGCGGCGCGCTCGCCCCTGCCGGGCTGCCCGACGACGCCAATGCGGCGCTGCTGCTGCCTACCGGGGCCAACGGCCCGGCCTGGCTGGTGTTCCGCAACTACGACGCGATCTACGCCTACAACGCCGCCGAGAGCTATGCGCTGGCCATTGCCACCCTGGCCGACCGCCTGCGCGGTGGCCCCGGCATCGTGGCGGCCTGGCCCACCGACGACCCCGGCATCGGCCGCACCGAGCGGCGCGAGCTGCAGACCCTGCTGCTCGGACGCGGGCACGACATCGGCGCCGCCGACGGCATGGTCGGCACGGCCACCCGGCGCGCCATCCAGGTCGAACAGCAGGCGCTGGGCTGGCCCGACCCCGATGGCCGTGCCGGCCAACGCATCCTGACCGCGCTGCGCAGCGCGCCCCCTCTCCCCAAGACAACCACTGCCATGCCCGACAGCACCGTGTTCTCCCTGCCGCCCAACCATGCCCGCCTGGTGCAGTCACCGGCCGCGCCCAGCGCCGCGCTGCCGAAGCTGGAAGGGCTGAGCATCGTCGACATCCAGGGCTTCCCGGCCTGGAAGGTGGAAACCCCGCTGGCCACCGCCGCGATCTCGGTATTCGGCGGCCAGCTGTTGTCCTTCACTCCCAAGGGCGGGCAGGACGTGCTGTGGCTGTCGCCCACCGCGCAGGCGCTGCCCACCCCGATCCGCGGCGGCAGCCCGGTGTGCTGGCCGTACTTCGGCAAGCAGGGGCAGGGCAGTGACGTGCCGTCGCATGGCTTCGTACGCAACGTGCCGTGGACCCTGCAGAGCGCCCAGCGCGACGCCGACGGCAGCGTCGTGCTGACCCTGGCCCCGCCGGTGCTGGCGAACCTCGACCTGCGCCTGAGCATGCAGCTGCGCATCGGCCGCACGCTCGATCAGCGCCTGGTCACCGAAAACGTGGGCACGCAACCAGTGACCTTCACCCAGGCCCTGCACAACTATTTCCGGGTCAGTGACGCGATGCAGGTCAGCGTGTCCGGCCTGGACGGCCTGACCTACCTGGACAAGTTCGAGAACTACGCCACCCCGCGTACCCAGCAGGGCGACTGGTCGCTCAACGACCCGCGCGACCCCGGCCGCAGCGACCGCATCTACACGCAGGCGGGTGGCCGTTACCTGCTGAAGGATCCGGGGCTGAAGCGCAGCATCGAGATCACCACCCAGGGCAGCCGCTCGCTGGTCGCCTGGAATCCGGGTGAAGCCGGCGCCGCGAAGATGGCCGACGTCGGGGCAGGCTGGCGCAACTACGTCTGCCTGGAAGCGGCCAACGCCGGCCCGGACGTCATCACCCTGGCCCCCGGTGCACGCCACGTCCTCCAGCAGACCCTGGCAACCAGGCCCCTGTAACCACCGCGCCCGTAACGTAGCGCCGGGCTCTGCCCGGCTCCCAGTAGCCCGACATCACCCATCACCCCGTGGCCGCAATGCCACCAGACAGATCCCGCCAGCCACCAGCCCCCAGAACGCCGACCCGATCCCGCCCAGCGACAGCCCCGAGGCGGTCACCAGGAAGGTGACCAGCGCCGCCTCGCGGTCGGCTTCCTCACGCAGCGCCATCGCCAGGCTGTTGGCAATGGTGCCGAACAGCGCGATGCCGGCCACGCAGGCCACCAGTTCCTTCGGAAAGGCAGCGAACACCGCTGCCACCGTGGCACCGAACAGACCCACCACGATGTAGAAGGCACCAGCAGCCACGGCTGCGGTGTAGCGCCGGGCCGGATCCTCATGCGCCTCGCGCCCCATGCAGATGGCCGCGGTGATCGCGGCCAGGTTGAGCCCATAGGCACCGAAGGGCGCCAATACCGTATTGACCACGCCGATCCAGCCGATCACCGGGGAGATGGGGGTGTCGTATCCCGAGGCACGGATCACCGCTACGCCGGGAATGTTCTGCGAGGCCATGGTGACCACGAACAGGGGCAGGGCGATGCCGACCACCGCCGGCCATGACAGGGTGGGCCAGGTGAACACCGGCACGGCCAGTTCCAACCGCAGCTGTTCGGCATGCAGCAGGCCCTGCGCGGCGGCAACGCCCACGCCCACCAGCAGGGTGGCGATCACCGCGTAGCGGGGGAACAGCCGACGCCCCACCAGCCAGGTGGCGAACATCGCCAGCGCCATGCCCAGCTGCGTACCCATCGAGACGAACACATCCAGCCCGAAGCGCAGCAGGACGCCGGCCAGCATGCCGGCGGCCAGCGCCATCGGCACACGGCGCATCACCTTGGCGAACAACCCGGAGAAGCCGGCCAGCACGCCCAGCACCGCGGCCAGTACGAAGGCGCCGATGGCATCGCTGTAGGCAACCGCGCCGGTCCCCACCACCAGCATCGCCGCGCCCGGGGTCGACCATGCCGTCACCACCGGCACGCGGTAGCGCAGCGACAGCCCGATACAGGTCACGCCCATGCCCAGGCCCAACGCCCACATCCAGGATGCGATCTGCGCCTGTGTCGCCCCGACCGCCCGTGCCGCCTGGAACACGATCACCGCGGAACTGGCGAAGCCGACCAGCACGGTAATGAAGCCGGCGACCACGGAGGGCAATGAGAGATCGCGCAACAACGAACGCTTGGCAACCGCAGGCATGACGCATGCTTCCCTGACCACAAGAAGCTGCATTGTTGGCAGCCCTGCGCAGCACGCGCAACGCGCGGGCTGCGCATCGCCGTTGGCGCAGTGCCCACCCACGGCAGGTACCGACCGTTGCTCGGTACGATTTGAAAAAAAGCGCTTGACGAATTTCGAGAAGTCTTTAGTATTCGCTCCCTCGCTGCGACGCGGTCTTCACCCCGGTGAACACCAAGCCAAAGCGGCGGCAACATCCTTCAAACGAAGGTGTTGACGGAAACGAAAAGCCTGACATAATAGGCGGCTCGCTTCGACGAAAAGACCTTCGGGTCGCACGACGAAGCAGCATCGGCAACAACGGTTCGCTACGGCGAAACGGCCTTGAAAAAAGGTGTTGACGAAGCGGATCAGCCGGCTATAATGGGCGGCTCGCAACGACGGAAACGTCGGGGCACACGGAGGAAGGCGCTGAGGCCGACTCCCAAGTTCTTTGACAGTATGCGCAGGTATCTTGTGAAGGCGCCTGCAGGAAGGATGATTTGTCCATCTTGCAGACGTTTGATCAAGCAACATATCAATTGTT
>Ga0102591_1003732_pt1 | contig 13082 bp, 8 predicted proteins | sample AraplaCol_mCL_r2_2_FD_76860 | JGI IMG/M metagenome (GOLD analysis project Ga0102591, IMG submission 76860) | Arabidopsis root microbial communities from North Carolina, USA - plate scrape MF_Col_mCL_r2 (SPADES assembly) (version 2) | ecosystem: Host-associated > Plants > Roots > Endosphere... | reverse complement strand
ACCCTAACCCTAACCCTAACCCTAAACCCTAACCCTAAACCCTAACCCTAACCCTAACCCTAAACCCTAACCCTAACCCTAAACCCTAACCCTAACCCTAACCCTAACCCTAACCCTAACCCTAACCCTAACCCTAACCCTAAACCCTAACCCTAACCCTAACCCTAAACCCTAACCCTAACCCTAAACCCTAACCCTAACCCTAAACCCTAACCCTAACCCTAACCCTAAACCCTAAACCCTAACCCTAACCCTAACCCAAGTTCATACCCCGTTATTACATTATGTATTTTTTATTATACCACTTAGATACATCATATATACCCCCTAAGTCCTAATCTCCGATCATTATTTTATTTTGATATCAAGCCGGGTGTCCGGGTGTGCCCCCTTATTATCCTACCCGTGGAACTCGCTTGCATACAGGAATATCTCAAATCTTCTTGATTATTTAGAACATACATGATATGTATATTATTATATATTAATATTTTCCTTTAAATATATTTATTAGCGGTTTTCATACTTAACGTGTTTTTTCTATTGTGACGTTAGGGAGGGGTTTCCGGGTGTATCCTTTAAAATATAGATTTTTCGTGCCTAAATGGGCCTATATGTCAATTTTGAAAGTCTAGACCCGACCCTGAGCCTCATAACACAAAAATGTCATTTTTCATAACCCTAGGCTTTATGCGACTATGAAAGGTATATATCATTCCATACCATATATATAATTAACCAATATACTATCGTATATTATATTTTTAAATTACATATCTTAAATATTATTAGTAATCGAGTTCCACGCTCGAAAAATCAGTGGGCTTCCAAGTGATTTTTTTACTTTATTTATCTACGATGCAAACATGATATATAAAATTTTGTTTAATATATATTATTATATAGATATATATATGTCATTTATTAATTATTAATTTATATATACCCTTTATAAGGTAAATAGAAAAATTGAGTCGTTACCCCCGACTTTTTTTGTGGAACTCCCTTACTATCAGTCTTATACCCAGGGGCTTGGGGTCAATTTGAACTGTCCCCTCATGGTAACATACTTTTCACTATCATATTCCCCATAAACCCGACTCACACCCGGGTACAAGAAAACAACGTCACTGATCAGTTATATCTCTTTCTAACAGGAATTAATATTTCCCGATAGCGTAATATGATTTTTCAGAGCCTGTTATGTTAATTTGACACATAAAAAGGGTACCGCCGTCTTATCCCCGTTTCCACCGGCGGTGTCCCGATTTTTGGCGGGAAAATCTATCTTTGTTCCTAATAGGAATTAAGATCTTTGGATGGTGTAATGTTGGAGATATCCAAAAAATTTTCACCTTTACACCATCAGAATGTCTTGAAACCCAGGCGCACCGCCGGGGCAAAAACTGGTCGTCAACATGCCCACTGATCGACTACAGCTTCACCTAATGGGAATCAAGACCCACGGATAGTGTAATGTTGGAGATATCCAAAAAATTTTCACCTTTACACTATCAGGATCCCATAAAAACCCGGCGCATGGCCGGGGCAAAAATGGCTCCCCGAAACGACGACCATTTTTGCCCCGGCGGTGCGCCTGGGTTTCAAGACATTCTGATAGTGTAAAGGTGAAAATTTTTTGGATATCTCTAACATTACACGACTCAACCCCGGGACAAAAAAAATTGGTATAAAAGTTAACGACTTTGAGTGAATATCTCTGTTATGAATAGGAATTGGATCAATCGGATAGCGTAATGTGATTTTTCAGACCATAATACGTATATGTGCAAAGTAAAACTGATATTAAAATACTTTCATTTTTTGCGTGTTAAACACGATATCAGGTATAGGACTTGATCCTTTTTGATACCTTCCTATCCCTATAAGGGGTAGGAAGGTATCATAAAGAAGCAAGTATAACATGCATACGAGCTACCTATAGTATCCTTGGGAAAAGTATACCTTCGACCCCTGTGTGAAGTACATATCATATACATTTACCTATAGGTATCTACCTCCTATAGGTACCCCCCTATAGGTACTTGGTGGACTTGGCCGTTTTTTTGGATCACCTACCTCCAGGATTCCCACCCCTGATAGGCTCACCATACAGGTCTAGAGATATCCCTATAGGTACCTCTATAGGCGCCTCTATAGGTACCCCTTATAGGTACTTGGTGGACTTAGCCGTTTTTTTCGGGACCTGTCCACCTATCTGATCACCTACCTGATCACCTCCCTATAGGCAGCTCTACAGGTACTTATAGGAGGTACCCTCTATAGGTACTTGGTGGACTTGGCTATTTTCACCGATCAGTGGTGGACTTTGCCGTTTTTCGGGACCTACCTGCCTACCTGATTACCTACCTCCAGGATCCCCACCCCTGATAGGCTCACCATATAGGTCTAGGGATATCCCTATAGGTACCTGGTGGACTTAGCCGTTTTCACCGACCAGTGGTGGACTTGGTCATTTTCCCTGATCAGTGGTGGACTTAGAGAATTTTTTTCTAGACCCCCACTAAAGGGAATCGGGGGGTACTAGTAAGCTATAGAGCTTCTAGTACCCCCCTTTTCCTATATCCTTAGCCTATTAGAGCTAAGGTACCTTTGCTTATTCCGAGCGCGCAATGCAAGGGAAGCCTCAGCAGTTCGTAGCACGGAGGCTACTCAGCCACGTACAGCACCCAGCATATACCCAGTCGTCTTCTGGGAGTTCATCACGGTACAACCTACTATCGTTGAGCCCGTACATCAGGCACTAAGACCCTCTGCACTAGACCCTAGGACATCGAACGTATCTATCTTTGTCTAGTCACACCGCAACCCATCCTATTCCGATTAGATTCTGGCTTAGAGGCGTTCAGCCATAATCTAGAGGGTGATAGCCTCGCTGCACTGGCGTTTCAGCCAGCAGCTTGACCAGCGACCCTACTCAATTGTTCCTCTCGTACTATATTGAGCTACGGTCAGGATGTATATCAGTAGGGTAAAACTAACCTGTCTCACGACGGTCTAAACCCAGCTCACGTTCCCTGTTAGAGGGTGAACAATCCAACACTTGGTGAATTCTGCTTCACAATGATAGGAAGAGCCGACATCGAAGGATCAAAAAGCTACGTCGCTATGAACGCTTGGCAGCCACAAGCCAGTTATCCCTGTGGTAACTTTTCTGACACCTCTAGCATCACGCTCCGATCTCTAAAGGATCGATAGGCCACGCTTTCGCGGTTTGTATTAGTACTGAAAATCGAAATCAAACGAGCTTTTGCCCTTTTGCTCTACGCGGGGTTTCTGTCCCCGCTGAGCTCGCCTTAGGACACCTGTGTTGTCGTATAACAGATGTGCCGCCCCAGCCAAACTCCCCGTCTGACGATGTCCGGGACCTACTTTGCGGAGCAGAGGCCACACAGTTGCCCATATGGCATGCCTACCGCGTAAGTCTAGAACTAGGCACTAGGTGCCATAGTACACAACCCCGTAAGCAAGTTATCGTTCAAGGTAGCGGTATTTCAAGTTCGGTTACCCTCCCGCCTATGCTACACCCCTAAAGACAAATCACAAGATCAGACTAGAGTCAAGCTCAACAGGGTCTTCTTTCCCCGCTGATTCTGCCAAGCCCGTTCCCTTGGCTGTGGTTTCGCTAGATAGTAGATAGGGACAGTGGGAATCTCGTTAATCCATTCATGCGCGTCACTAATTAGATGACGAGGCATTTGGCTACCTTAAGAGAGTCATAGTTACTCCCGCCGTTTACCCGCGCTTGGTTGAATCTCTCCACTTTGACATTCAGAGCACTGGGCAGAAATCACATTGCGTCAACATCCTTGAGGACCATCGCAATGCTTTGTTTTAATTAAACAGTCGGATTCCCCTTGTCCGTGACAGTTCTGAATTGGACATTAATCGCCCAGAGTAAGCCCAGGTCGGCAAGCCGCCCAGGCGTCCCGCAGTCATCGACATGACCTCGCTAGACCCGCAGCCAGCCCTTGCGAGCCAGCCTCAGTTCCAGCAAGCACCACGCTTCAAACCGCAGGCCTCTAAGCCTGTCCTTCAGAGCCAATCCTTTTCCCTAGGTTACGGATCTATTTTGCCGACTTCCCTTACCTACATTATACTAGAGACTAGAGGCTACTAACCTAGGGGACCTGATGCGGTTATCAGTACGGACTTAGCTAAAGGTATCTCCCTCCCTACGGTTTTCAAGGGCTGTAATGAGCGCACCAGACACCCCTAAAGATGGGGTGCTCTACCACACCGGCTACCCTGTCTCCGCTCAACGCGATTCGAGGGTGGCTAGCGTATTAAGAAGAGAAGAGAACTCTCCCTGGGGCCCATTCGAGCGTCCCGTAGTTAGTTCGCGTTACCGCCTATACCCTAAGCTAAGGTCCAGGAATATTAACCTGGTTCCCTTTCGATCTAAAGGAAGGCTATTTAACGACAGAGCCGACCTCCCTTTATACGGTGTTAACCTAGATCTTAGGACCGACTAACCCATGACCAATTGCTGTTCTCATGGAACCTTTCCCCACTTCAGTCCTCAAGGTTCTCACTTGAGTACTTGCTACTACCACCAAGATCTGCACTAGAGGCAGCTCCACTTAGGATTACTCCCAGAAGCTTCTACGCTACCTCTACGCCACCCTACTTGCTGAGGTCAAGCCTACCTCAGCAGAGAAGCATAAGCAACACGCTTGAGCGTCATCCATTTTCCGCGCTGACTCATTCGGCAGGTGAGTTGTTACACACTCCTGAGCGGGTTCCGACTTCCATGGCCACCGTCCTGCTGTCAAAATGAGCCAACAACGTTTGTGGGATCTGATGAGCGTGTATTCGGACGCTTTAGCTTCCCGTTCGGTTCATCCCGCATCGCCAGATCTGCTTACCAGATACGGCCCGCTATGAGCTCGTTACTCTATCCCTAAGGTCAATTAAGCACCTTAGGGTCTCACCAATTCAAAGTTTGAGAATAGGTCTAGACGGTTTCCATCCAAATTCCTCTAATCATTCGCTTTACCCGATGAAGCTAATTGCTAAGCTCAAGCTATCCTGAGGGAAACTTCGGGCGGAACCAGCTACTAGGCAGCTCGATTAGTCTTTCGCCGCTATACCCACATTTGACGAACGATTTGCACGTCAGTACCGCTACGAACCTCCACCAGAATTTCTTCTGGCTTCACTCTATGCGGGCATAGTTCGCTACCTTTCGGGTCCTAACAGATACGCTCCCACTCAAACCTATCACACGTGGGTCAAGGTCGGTGCGGGTTGCAGCATCGTCCGAGGACTCAGCATCACCCAATTCACTTTCATTTCGCCTAACGGGTTTACTACCCTTAAACTCGCGCATATGTTAGACTCCTTGGTCCGTGTTTCAAGACGGGACGGCTAGGATCGTCGTGACCCGGTTTCTTGAAGCTAGGTGTAGTCACGAGGCTAAGAGAGCCACCCTACCCAGCCACAGCAAGCTGTAACCAGACTAGGCAACCCAATGATACCCCGTTGACCCTGCCTTGCGGCCCTAGCTATACCCCCCTGGGACCTTGGTCGAGGCGAAGGTACGAACTCGTGGACATCCCTGGAAGCCAGGTACCTTACCACAAGCCTATTTCCCCAAGCCACAACCCAAACCGAGAACATACTACCTAAGTGCCCGTGCCTGCCTAGGACATCTACAAAGCCTTGGATACCCGTAAGCACCTCAAGACCCCGCAGCACCCAAACCGGCCCGGTGAAAGGCAGTATGCATAGTGACTCCCCTAGACGCTTCCCCCATTACGATTTCAGGTACTCTTTGACTCTCTCTTCAGAGTGCTTTGCATCTTTCCCTCGCGGTACTTGTATGCTATCGGATTCCCACCCTATACTTAGCCTTAGGAGGAGCGTACCTCCCACTTTAGGCTGTACTCTCAAACAGCCTGACTCTAAACTTAGGAGATTCACCAAGCCTGACAAAGTTACGGGGCTTTAACCCTCTATGGCGTCCCTTTTCAGAGAACTTCGCCTGTCGAGCCTAGCTGCAGACCCAAGTCAAAGGCCACAACTCCGCAACCCTGGGGTCTTGGATTCAGCCTGGGCTGGTCCCTCTTCACTCGCAGTTACTAAGGGAGTCCCGTTTGGTTTCCTTTCCTGCCCTGATTAATATGCTTAAGTTTAGGGCGTGGTCACGCTTGAGATGAGGTCAAATTATAAAATAGTCCCAAGATGCATAGGCTCTTGGGTTATTTTGGGAACCTACTATCCTACTCATTACCCCTATGTTCTCACGTAGAGGCGCCGTATAGGTTAGCAGGGCACTTGAACAAGTCCGAAGACCTATCCTTAGCTTCCCTTATATTTGATCGATCCATCAATTGGGCGCCTGATGGAAAGACAAGTTACCCCCGACAAGTAACATACCCTCGTTAAAGAGCATATACCTGAAGGTGGCGATAGGATACTGACCCTCATCCAAACGTGCCTTAGCCCTTGCGAGCTAAGGCGCAATGCGTTCAAGTACTCGATGTATCACACAATCTGCAAATCACATTACATATCGCAATTCGCTGCGCTCTTCATCGAGGTGGGAACCTAGACATCCATCGTAATGGGTTGTAATAGGTTTATAGAAACCATAGTGCTCCTAAGCCTTACCGATTGGACTTAGAGTCCTTTCAGCATTGCCTAGTTCAAAGACCACCCCTTTTAGACCCATAACAGGTCATAAAGGTTAGGCCTACTATCTGGTTTGACCCTTAGGATATAAAATCCTAAGTGCGTTGTGGTCTACCAGTAATGATCCTTCCGCAGGTTCACCTACGGAAACCTTGTTACGACTTCTCCTTCCTCTAAACAGTAAGGTTTACTCAACTTCTACTAGGACTCAGGGTTGCCCCTTAGGTCCCAATATCCGTAGATTTCACCGGACCGTTCAATCGGTAGGAGCGACGGGCGGTGTGTACAAAGGGCAGGGACGCAATCAGCGCACTCTGATGAAGTGCACTTACTAGGAATTCCTCGTTGAAGACGAATAATTGCAATCATCTATCCCCAGCACGATATGGATTCATGTGATTCCCCAGCCCTTTCGAGCCAGGAACTCGCTGACCATACCATTGTAGCGCGCGTGCAGCCTCGAACATCTAAGGGCATCACAGACCTGTTATTGCCTCTAGCTCCCCTCTGCTAAAACGCAGATTGTACCCCTAAGAAGTAAGCAATCCGCACGCCAGGTTCCACAGCTAAGCACTCAGGACCGAAGCCCCAAGCAGCTCCACTGCTTCACCCTTACGGCCGCGAACCGCACTAGTTAATAAGGAGAGGTCTCGTCCGTTAGCGGAATTAACCAGACAGATCACTCCACGAACTAAGAACGACCATGCACCACCACCCATAGAATCAAGAAAGGACCGTCAACCTGTCAATCCTTACTATGTCCTGACCGAGTGAGTTTCCCCGTGTTGAGTCAAATTAAGCCGCAGGCTCCACTCCTGGTGTGCCCTTCCGTCAATTCCTTTAAGTTTCAGCCTTGCGACCATATTCCCCCCAGAACCCAAAGACTCGTGGTTTCCCACAAGGTTCCGAAGGAGTCAACCATGGGACTATCCTCGATCCCTGGTCGGTATCGTTTAGGGTTAAGACTACGACGGTATCTGATCGTCTTCGCTCCCTTAACTTTCGTTCTTGATCAATGGGGACGTACTGGTGCAACGCTTTCGCATCTGGGCATCTGCAGACGGTCCAAGAATTTCACCTCTAGCGCCTGCATATGAAGCACCCCGACCGCCCCTGTTGATCATTGCCTGGGGTCACCAACCGGCAACAGCAACCCAAGGCCCTATTTCATTATCCCATGCTAACGTGTACGAGCGATTATGCCTGCCTTGAACACCTCAATTTGCTCAAGGTAAACACCCCTGTGCGACAGATCCACTCAGTTAAGAGCAGAGAGCACATCAGAGGATAAGACCAGGCTATCCGTCCCACCTTGCGGTGGGCCTTCACAGCCCAGCCCGAAGTCAGACTACGAGCTTTTTAACTGCAACAACTTTAATATACGCTACTAGAGCCGGAATTACCGCGGGTGCTGGCACCGGACTTGTCCTCTAGTTGTTCCTCGCTAAGGGATTTAAATTGTGCTCATTCCAATTGCCGAGGCTTTAAGGCCCCGACATTGTTATTTATTGTCACTACCTCGCTGTATTAGCATTGGGTAATTTGCGCGCCTGCTGCCTTCCTTGGAAGTGGTCGCCATCTCTCAGGCGCCCTCTCCGGAACCGAACCCTAATTCCCCGTCATCCGTTACAACCAAGGTAGGCCTCTATCCTACCTTCAAGTTGATAGATCAGAAATTTGAATGCGACGCCGCCAGCGCAAGGCTATGCGGTCAGTAAAGGTTGTTATGAATCAACTAGCAAGCCAGTTGAACACCTAACACATACACCCCTTCCGCGAAGTTGGGGACTTAGCACGTATTAGCTCTAGAATTGCCACAGTTATCCGTGTAGCAAGCCCACATCCAAATAAACTATAACTGATTTAATGAGCCATTCGCAGACTTCCCCTTACTGGGGTTATTCTTAGACATGCATGGCTTAATCTTTGAGACAAGCATATGACTACTGGCAGGATCAACCAGGTTGCTCCTAGCCCAAGGTGTATTCAAAGAGGTATTCCTATACCTAAGTACAGTACTCTCCTCCTCGAAACCCCAAAGGGTCCTTCCTTTAAAGGACATTGAGTATACCTATGTAAAGGGCTATCCCATAAGGGGACCATAAAGGTACCCATATAGGTTCACCCACGATCAGTTCCAACTAGGTTACCCTAGAAGGTCCTAACCTCAAGGTACACTCAAAGCCATATCTACAAGGCGAAGGTCCTACCTAGAAGATAGGTTCCTTGCAGATAGACCAACATACTCTTACCCGAAGGCAATAGTCTGTTAGGATACTGTATATGGGCAAGCCCAGGCACAGCAACCTTTGAGTAACCACCGATCTCTGTTCTCCCTCATAAGACCTATAAGACCTCCCTAAGGTGGTCATATGGGATCTCATGAGCTTGATAGGGACATCTACCGAAGTATCTACCCCTAACTAGATAGCAAGCCACCTAGCCCAGAGACGTTACCTACCTACTGAAGCATCAGACCCTTTATGATTCCCCAAAGGTCATCATTAGTAGCCTTCAACTGCAATAGGCGCAGTCAGTACAAACCTGAACAAGCATATAGCAAGATACAAGCAAGCATATAGCAAGCATATAGCAAGCATATAAGCTGTCCATAGGTCTGCACCGCGTCTGAGTCAGCATCCTATCTCTTGCAAGCAAGAGCAGTCGCCTTCTCATAAGGAAAAGGCTGGATCAAAAAAATAAAAAATGCGCGTAGGGGATCCATTTCCTTAGGGACTTGCATACTTTTGCAAAAAATCTCGAAAAAAAATCTTCGATTTATAATATTTGGATAGTGTATATGTACGTAGAATACCCCATTAACAAGCCAAATATTCAATATTGAGTCATGAATCCTAGCCATAAGCGAGTTCCATACTAATTTTCTGCGAGTTTTCAGAGGGACGCACACCCGGGGTGTCGGGCGCTTTTGTGGAACTCGCTTACGAATAATATTTATGTTAATCGGATAGCGTAATGTGATTTTTTAGAGCATGTTAGGTTAAAATGACACATAAAAAGGGTACCGCCGTGTACACCCGCTTCCGTCGGCGGTGTCCCCATTTTGGCGGGAAAACTTATCTTTGTTCCTAATAGGAATCCAGCCCTTTCGATGGTGTAAATCGTAAAAGCTTCTATATATCTTTAACATTACATTATCGAATGGGCTGTATAATCGCCGCCTATGGCTGTAAATGATCAGTGGAGAAAAAAGTTAGCGACTTCGATAAAATATCTCTGTTATAAATAGAAATTGAATCAATCGGATAGTGTAATGTGATTTTTTAGGCTATAATACGCATGTATGCAAAGTTTAAGAAATATCGTATACCAAGCAGGGTACCCTCAAAGAGATAGACTTATACCCCAAAGAGATAGGGTGGTACCTCTAAAGAGATATGATGATACCTCATTATAGGTAGGAAGGTATCAAACACTATACCACTAGGGTATATATATGGTACCTATATGAAGGTATATTTTGACCCCCCAGAAACAAGGTACCCCCTTAGAGATAGGACGATACCTTCTTAGAGATAGGATCGTATCCCGAAGAGATAGACTCATACCTCTTTTGAGGGTACCATGGATACCTCCCATTTTCCAAAGAGGTAATGAAAAAAAAATAAAAAATGCGCGTAGGGGATCCATTTCCTTAGGGACTTGCATACTTTTGCAAAAAATCTCGAAAAAAAATCTTCGATTTAAGGGATTTGGATAGTGTACTTGTATGTATCATACCCCATTAACAAGTCAAATATTCAATATTGAATCATGAATCCTAGCCATAAGCGAGTTCCATAGTAATTTTCTGCGAGTTTTCAGAGGGGCGCACACCCGGGCTGCCGGGCGCTTTTGTGGAACTCGCTTATGAATAACATTTGTGTCAATCGGATGATGTAATGTGATTTTCCATAACATGTTATGTTAAATTGACACATAAAAAGGGTACCGCCGTCTACCCCCATTTCCGTCGGCGGTGCCCCGTTTTTGGCGGGAAAATCTATCTTTGTTCCTAATAGGAATCTAGCCCTTCCGATGGTGTAATGTTAGATACATCAAAAAACCTTCATGGTTTACATCATCGAAAGGGATGGATTCCTAGGCTCATGGCTAATACAAAAATCTGGTCGTTACTTCGTCCACTGATCGACTACAGCCCCAGGGGCCGGGAATTAAGACCCCCGGATAGCGTAATGTTAAAGATAGCCAAAAAATTTTCATCTTTACACTATTGGAATCCCTTGAATCCCCGGCGCACCGACGGGGCAAAAATGGTCGTCCGTTTCGGGGAGCCATTTTTGCCCCGTCGGTGCGCCGGGGTTTCAAGAGATTCTGATGGTGTAAAGGTGAAAATTTTTTGGATAACACTAACATTACACCATCTGAGGGTCTTGATTCCTATTGGGTGAGGCTGTAGTCGATCAGTGGGCGTGACGACGACCATTTTTGCCCCGTCGGTGCGCCGGGTTTTTAGAAGATTCTGATAGTGTAAAGGTGAAAATTTTTTGGATATCTCTAACATTACATCATCAGAAGGGATGGATTCCTATTAGGAACAAAGATAGATTTTCCCGCCAAAAACAGGGACACCGTCGGCGGAAATGGGTGTGCACGGCGGTACCCTTTTTATGTGTCAATTTAACCTAACATGCTCTAAAAAATCACATTACACCATCCGATTGACACATATATTATTCATAAGCGAGTTATATAAAAGCGTCCGACACCCCGGGTATGCGCCCTCTGAAAACTCGCAGAAAATATGCATGGAACTCGATTATGACTAGGAATTAGAATTTAATAATGAATATTTGACTTGTTAATGGGGTATATTACATACATGTATATTATCCAAACCTCTTAAATCGAAGATTTTTTTTCGAGATTTTTTGCAAAAGTATGCAAGTCCCTAAGGAAATGGATCCCCTACGCGCATTTTTTATTTCGAAGATGTACCTCCCGTATGCCTTTTTCCCCACTCTTTGGAAAGCCGGAGGTAGCCGCGATACCTCCAAAAGAGATAGGAGCCTATCTCTAAAGAGGTATCATTCCTATCTCCTTCGAGGTACCTTACCTTTGGGGAGGCCAAAGTATACCCCTATGAAGGTATATTTTCTCACTCCAAAGTAGGGTACCCCCTTAGAGATAGGAAGGGTACCTCCTTAGAGATACAAAGATACCTCTAGAGATAGACGTCTATCTCTAAGGAGGTACCCCTCCTATCTCTAAAGAGGTACCCTACTTTTGGGGAGGCCAAAGTATACCCCTATGAAGGTATATTTTCTCACTCCAAAGTAGGGTACCCCCTTAGAGATAGGAGGGTACCTCCTTAGAGATAGGAGGGGTACCTCCTTAGAGATAGGACATCGTGTTATCTCTGTTATGAATAGGAATCAAGAGGTTTGGATGTTGTATATGTTACCCATATCCCTTTAGTTTAATAGTTACACTATCAGAAACCTACTATTCAATTACACCCCCTTGCGAAAAAACTTTTGGAAAAAAAACGAGGTCATACAGCTCAAGGGTCAGCTACCCTAGCTCGTACCTCCTAAGTGATCCTAAGTGATTTTTTGACTTTTCGTACGGCACGAAATTGGAAAGTCGGCTGAGCGCCCAGCCGATTTTGCAGATGGTAAACTAAAGGGATACCCATTCAGGGGTATCAAGTAGAAGTCCTCAATTCCTATTCATAGTGAAGATGGTCTTGGAGATAGGTCCGGAGATAGGTGTCTACCTCAGAGGATAGGATGTCTATCTCTAAAGAGGTACCCTCCTATCTCTAAGGGGGTCCCCCCTCCTATCTCCGGACCCTCTTGGATCTCTGGCGGGATTCACTTTCAAAGACTTTTGATTGATAATCCTTAACAGGCATGGTCTGGCCTACAAAATGTATATCTCAGATATTTTTTTCTATAATACCAGAAAAAGCTGATTTTAGGGTTTTTCGATCAGTGGTAGCGCCCTTAGGGAGGGTCTCCGCCGGCTGGACTTTGTTTTATAAATTATCCCAACCCCCGTTGGGTATCCGTCCACCCCAAAAAAAAAACCCTAGCCCCATTCGCATCGGAGCAGATTCGAGATTAGCGCTATGGATGGTCCTATAGGTCAGGACTTTGTTTTATTGTCAATAACAGACCCTAATGGATACCTCTTTACGCTATCAGGAGCTTCCAAATATGAGCCGGAAGGCCGGAAAATTAGGAAAATGGGAGATAGGAGCCTATCTCCAGAGGGGTACCCCCCTACCTCTTTGGAGGTAGGAGGGGTACCCCAAAAAAGATAGGTTTCTACCCCCAAAAAATCCTATCTCTAAGGAGGTAGGAAGTCTATCTCCAAAGAGGTAGGAGGGGGTACCCCAAAAGAGATAGACTTCCTACCTCCTTAGAGATAGGATTTTTTGGGGGTAGAAACCTATCTTT
>Ga0102591_1003731_pt1 | contig 13093 bp, 11 predicted proteins | sample AraplaCol_mCL_r2_2_FD_76860 | JGI IMG/M metagenome (GOLD analysis project Ga0102591, IMG submission 76860) | Arabidopsis root microbial communities from North Carolina, USA - plate scrape MF_Col_mCL_r2 (SPADES assembly) (version 2) | ecosystem: Host-associated > Plants > Roots > Endosphere... | reverse complement strand
TGTAGCGGAGCTCGTCGTAGAACGCCTGGCGTCCTCGTCGGTCGAGAAATACTTGCCCTTCCAGCCCCAATAGGTCCAGCAGCCGGCGAGGCGGTCGAACACCTGCTTTGCGCTGAGCTCGCTGACATAGCGCTCCTTCTCGGGCAGGGCGGCGAGGGCGTCGGTGTCGGGCACAGAGCGCCACAGGAAGGAGGGGACGGATTCCTCCTCGACCTTCTTCAGGCGCGCGGCAACGCCCGCTTTGCGGAAATACTTCTGGGCGAGCACGTCGGAGGCGACCTGCGACCACTCGGTCGGGACCTCGACGCCGTCCAATTTGAACACGACCGAGCCGTCGGGATTCCTGATCTCCGACGTGGTCTGGCGGAAATCGATTCCCGCGTAAGGTGACTGTCCCGAAGTGGTGTGGCGCCGCTCAATCCGCATCTTGCCCCGTCCTTAAGTTTTGACCGGTCCCGCCTCCGTTCAGGCGTGCCGGGTCGACATTTCGTTTCGCGAGTCCCTTTGGCCACTCGGCCTCCGGGCATCGCAGTTCAGCCGGGTGGACCCGGCCCTTGTTCTCCCGGCGCGATTCTTCGATGCGTGCATCGATCATCCGCCGGCATGTCCAGACACATCCGCCCCCAAGGGGATGGGCCCGACATGCGTTCAACGCCCCACAGTCACTTCAACACCTGCCATGCGAGCCTGTTGCCGGCCCGTTCTGGCGCCCGAAGAGTCCGCCTTTGGCAGGCAGACAAGCCCTCAACCGCTGCCTTTGGCTGGCTGGCGGAGCGAAGATTTGCGAGACCCTTTGGGGGAGTGCCGGCGGGACGCAAACTCACTCGCGCCGAACGGATCGAAAGCTAGGACTCTCCGTTGCGCCCGTCAAGAACTAGTGCGAGTTCCTGAATCAAATACTAAATATGGTGGATTGCGGGGGATAACAGGGGGCAAGCCCGCGCCTGTTGTGGGGGCAAGTATCAGTGAGTCCTCAGAGAATCCCAACCGAAAAAATTTGCATCCCGGGTGATCAGGGACCTTCATCCCGCTGTTCACAGGGCAGGTATATTTTTGGCCGGAGGGATTGCGTCAGCAGGACTCACGTAGCCCTACGGAAGGCGAGGGCAGGCATGCCCGCCGGGGTGGTGGTGGCGCCCGCGAATCCGCGCCAAGCTGACCGCAAGATTTTGCCGGACTGCCCTCATGCTTGATTCGACCCGTCGGGATGCGCGACCGCGCATCGCCCCGGCCGGCCTGATGTTCCTCGCGATCACCTCGATCGGCTGGGGCTTCAACTGGCCGGTGACCAAATTCCTGCTCTCCGAGCTGCCGCCGCTGACGCTCCGGGGCGTGACCGGGGTGCTCGGCGCGCTGCTGCTCGCGAGCCTAGCGGTAGTCCGCCGGCAGAGCCTGAAGGTGGAGCCGGGGATCTGGCCGCGCCTCATCACCGCCGCCATGCTCAACGTCACCGGCTGGATGGTGCTGATGGGCCTGGCGCTGCTCTGGCTGCCCGCGAGCGAGGCGGCGCTGATCGCCTACACCATGCCGGTCTGGGCCTCGGTCATCGCCTGGCCGGTGCTGGGCGAGCGGCCGACGCTGCTGCGCACGCTGGGGCTGGTGATGGCCTTCGTCGGCCTCGCCTCGATCATGGGCGGCAACGGCATCACCGCCAGCATCGAGAAGCTGCCGGGTATCGTGATGGCGCTCGCGGGCGCGTTCGGCTTCGCCGTCGGCACGGTGTTCTCGAAGAAATACCCGATCCATCTGCCGCCGATCACGGCTGCAGCCTGGCAAATCGGGATCGGCTGCCTGCCGATCTCGATCATCGGCCTGCTGGTCGAGACCACGCATCTTTCCAGGGTGACGCCGGTGGGCTGGTGGCTGCTGGTCTATTCGACCGTGGTGCAGTTCTGCATCGCCTATGTCAGCTGGTTCGCAGCACTGGCCCGGCTGCCGGCCTCGGTCGCCGCGATCGGCACCATGGCGGTGCCTGTCATCGGCGTCGTGGCCTCCGCGATCGCGCTTCACGAGCCGCTGGGGCCGGGCCAGATCGCGGCGCTGATCTTCACGTTGGCGGCGGTGGTGCTGGCGACGCGTTAGGTGCCCAGCGCCTTCCGGATCATCTCCGCGAGCTGGTTGCGGCGATACGGCTTGGTCAGCAGCATTACGCCGTCATCGAGCTTGCCGTGGTGGACGATGGCGTTGTCGGTGTAGCCGGAGGTGTAGAGCACCTTCACGCCCGGCCGAAGCCTCGCCACCTCCTCGGCGAGCTCGCGCCCGCTCATGCCGCCGGGGATGACGACGTCGGTGAAGAGCAGGTCGAAGGGCTGGCCGGCCGTGATCAAGTCCAGCGCGGACTTGCCGTCGGCCGCGGCGATCGTCTTGTAGCCGAGGCTCTGCAGCTGTGCGGTGACGAAGTTGCGCACAAGGGAATCGTCCTCGACGACGAAAATGGTCTCGGCGCCGCCCTCGACCGGCGGCGTGGCGGCGGCTGCGACTTCCGCCGTGCCTTCGCCGGGCGGCAGATAGAGCTTGATCGTGGTGCCGTGGCCTTCCTCGCTGTAGATCTTGATGTGGCCGCCGGACTGCTTGACGAAGCCGTAGACCATGGAGAGGCCGAGGCCTGAGCCCTTGCCGACCTCCTTGGTGGTGAAGAACGGCTCGAACGCCTTCTCCTGGACGTCCTGCGGCATGCCGGTGCCGGTGTCGCTGACCGCGAGCATCACGTAGGGGCCCGGCCGAACCTCGGCATTGGCCTGCGCATAGGCCTCGTCCAGCACCACGCGGTGGGTCTCCAGCAGCAGCTTGCCGCCGTTCGGCATGGCATCGCGCGCGTTGATCGCCATGTTGAGCACGGCATTGGTGAGCCGGGACGGGTCGATGTGCGAGGCCATCGGTCCCTGTTCCAGCACGGTCTCGATCTGGATCTGCTCGCCGAGGGTGGGGCGCAAGAGCTTTGCGATATCGGTGATCGCGCCGTTGATATCGACATTGCGCGGCTGCAGCGGCTGCCGGCGCGCGAAGGCGAGCAGATGCTGGATCAGCTCGGCGCAGCGCTCGGCGGCGTCGTCGATCAGCCGCGCAATGCGCTGCAGCTCGGGCTGCTGCTTCAGGCTTTCCACCAGCGTCTCGGTGTTGCCGGAGATCACGGTCAGCATGTTGTTGAAGTCGTGGGCGACGCCGCCGGTCAGCTTGCCGATCGCGTCCAGCTTCTGCGACTGGTAGAGCTGCCGCTCGGTCTCGCGCGACATCGTGGCGTCATGATAGACCAGCACCGCGCCGGAGATGTCGCCTTGCCCGTCCAGCATCGGCCGGCCGCTGACCATGAGATGGCGGGGAGGATTGCCGCTGTAGGGGCGGACGATCATCTCCAGGTCCTCGAACTTCTCGCCCCGCAGCACGCGCACCGAGGGCAGCTCGTCCGCCTGCATCGGCGTGGCGCCGTCGCCGTGAAACACGTCCGACATCGCGCGCAGATTACGCAGGTTCATGCCGGTGCGATGCAGCAGCATGCGCTCGGCGGCCGGATTGGACAGCAGCACGTTGCCCTCGGCGTCGATCACCAGCACCGCCTCCGCCATGCTGTGAAACGTGCTTTGCAGCACGTTGACCGACAGGCGCAGCTCGTCATGCGCGTCCACCAGATGCTGCGTGCGTTCGGCCACCGCCGCTTCGAGCGCCTGCTTGGCAGCCTGCGTCTGATCGAGCGAGGTCTGGAGCTGCGCCGTGGCGCGCCGGCTCTCACGCATCACCATCACGACCAGCAAAAGGATCACCATCGCGCCGGCGACGTCGATGCCAAGCAGCACGACGCCCGTGCGGCGCGAATCCTGGGAGCGTGCGGCGAGCAGGCGTTCTTCCTCGGCGCTCAGCTGGTCGAGATTGCCCATCACCCTGTCCATGAGGCCGCGGCCCTCGGCCTTGCCGTTCAGCGCGGCAATGCCGGCCTGGTCGTTCGCCGCGCGCAGCCGCATCGCTTCGGCCGCGATCTCGACCCGCCGCAGCGCCAGCGGCTCGGTGCCCTCGAGCAGCGCGACCTGGTCGGGATTGTCGCGCACGCCGCGCTTGAGCTCGGCAAGGGCCGGCGCGATCTGGGCGTGAACGGATTCGAATTCGGTGCTGAAGGCCGGGTTGCGATAGAGCTCAAAGCCGCGCGCGGCGCTCTCGGCGCGGCGCAGCAGCACGCGCAGATCGGAGATCTTCTTCTGCACCTGAACCGTATGATTGACCCACGTCGCGTCGGATCGCGATTTGACGTCGAGGGCGATCGAGGCCGCGGTGATGATCAGGAGGATGGCAAGTCCGGCACCCAGAATGACGCGCTGCGTTGGAATCAAGGGGCTTCTTTCTTGTCCTTCGACTGCGCGCTCTCGCCCGCGAGGCATTCCCGGATCGTGGTCAGCAACGCTTCCGGCGTGAACGGCTTGCGCAGGCAGCGCGTGGCACCGAGCTCCAGCGCCATGCGAAGGAAATCGGGAGAGGGCGAGGCGGATGACGCAAAGGCGTAGCCGGACATCGCGATCAGCGGAGTAGCCGGCGCGCGCTCATGGAAGATGCGGATCGACTCGAAGCCGCGCATGTGCGGCATGAAGATGTCAACCAGCATCACCTCAAAGGCCTGCGCTTCCAGCGCAGCCAGTCCTGTTTCGCCACCGTCGGCCAGCGTGACGTCGAAGCCCTGACGTTGGAGGAGGACCTCGATGGTCGCGCCGACCATCGGATCGTCATCAACCACGAGAACGCGCGGCATGACACTTCCCAGTAGATCGAAGTCCCCACTGTGATTGGTGATATCCGCGAATCGTGTGCCGGGTCAATTTTGGATTGGATCAGATGAGATATGCACGGTGCGGTGCATAGGATGAAATGGTTCCATCAGGCTGCCGAGGGGCGTCTGCGTGCGAGGGCAGCGCGACACGCGATTTGCGCGCGGTTCGTTGAAAGGTCGAGGCAAAGTCGAAAGGCTCGACGAATCCGAAGCCGGCACCATCGCTGCGTTCTCCGTGCTGTTCGGATTGGTCCGCGCGTCACCATCGCGCTGACGGGCGGCGTCGGCCTTCACCGGCACCGCCCACGCGATTTGTGACATCGATCGTTCAGGCCACCTTACGGGCAGGGATGCCGCTGACCGTCATAGCCGAGATAGGTTCCCGAGGCCGGGTCATACGACTTGTAGCGCTGCGCGCAATAGGCCGAGGAATCGCCTCCGCTGTCGGGGACTACCGCCACTGACGGCTCATCATAGTAGCTGTCGCCGTAGTAATAGGGGTCATCGTAATACCCGCCGCCGTAATAGGCGTATGAGCCGATGCCGCCGATCGCGGCACCCGCCGCGAAGCCGGGCCAGAATCCGCCACGACGATGATGATGATGCCAGCCTCCGCCGTTCCAGTTGCCGCTGCCGGCTGCAAAGTTGCGGCCGCCACCGGTGAAGGACGTCCCGCCGCCCGGACGCGCCGCCGGGCCGGCCGCGAAGTTGCCGCCACCGCCGTGGAAGGCGGGTCCGCCACCCATCCGTGCTCCGCCGCCACTGAAGCCGCCGCCGCCCATACGCGCGCCGCCGCCGCCGCCGAAGTGAGCGCCACCACCACCGCCGCCGATGTGGACGCCACCGCCACCACCGCCCCCACGGCCGCCGCCGCCAGGCCCCTGTGCGAAGCTCGGCGCGCTCATGGGTAGAACGAGCGCCAGCGCCGCGGCCGCACTCAAAATTTTCAGACTGTTCATGGTCAAACTCCTTTTCCCGGAAGCAAACCCTATGCAAGCGCTGGGGTTCCTGGGATCACGCCGGTTTGCGTGGGAATGGAAGCCTCGCTCGCGAGCCCTGTACCCGGCATGAACGGATCGCGTCCGATTTGCGGCGGCGCCCTGCGTCGCGGCCGCACATCCGCGAAGGGCACTGACGCCTCCGCCGAACTGGACATTTCGCCCCCTGGATGGCATCAGGGCCCGACGAAGCAGGGCCCTTGCCGCATGAAACAGTTCTTCCTCAAGTTCTTCACCTGGTGGAATGGCCAGACTTTTGGCACCCAACTCTGGACCAAGCGGTACGGGGAGCTGGTTGGCCAGGACGAGCAGGGCAATCTCTACTATCGCACCCGCGGCGGGGTGGTCGATCCGACCCTCGGCTTCGAGCGACGCTGGGTGGTCTATAACGGCTATGCCGAGGCGAGCCGCATTCCGCCGTCCTGGCACGGCTGGATCCATCATGTGGTCGATGTGCCGCCGACCGAGGACAATTATCAGCCGCGCGAGTGGGAAAAGCCGCACCAGCCGAATCTCACCGGCACGGCCAAGGCCTATCGTCCCTCCGGCTCGACCCTTGCCAGCGGCAAGCGGCCGAAGGCGACCGGCGACTATCAGCCCTGGACCCCCGGCTAGGCTTCCGGCCCCCGCGATCTCGGTCGTCAATTTGGATGCATGCGCATCCGCCGTATCCTGCTGTGAACAACGGGAACAGCGGGGACGGCGGCTGCGCGGCCGTTGTGCTCTCGCCCACGATGCGGCTCAATGATCCCATCTTACGGAGATGGGAGACCATCGCGTTCGGTTCGGGCAACAGTTCGCGACTGTCCCGAAATGCAGCGGCCGCCGACCAGGACTCGATCGGGAGATAGGCCCCCGGTCTGGAAGCTCCGAAATCGCCCGATGAAATGTGCAGCCGTCGTAAGACAGGAAAGGCCGCTTGGGAAACCGAGCGGCCTTTTTCTTTGAGCAGATCTCGTGCCCCGGACGCCGCGCAGCGTCTCTTCGAGAGTGCGCTGCAGAGAAGGGGCCCATGTCGCAGCGGACAGTGGGGCTTGCCGGGTCCCGGCTCTGCGCAGCAGCGTTGCACGCTGCAGCGCGTCCGGGACACGAGAGCGAGGAATGATGAGCAATCTCCGCTCCTCAGAGATGCAGATGGAGCGGTGGTGAGTTGCCCAACGGCATCATCTCGTAAGGCGGCTTCCAGCCCGGCAGCTCGGCCACGCGGCGGCGCCAGGCATCGATGGCCGGGAAAGCCGCGGCAAGATCGAAACCCGTCTCTTCGGCCGGATAGTACAAATAGCCCAGCATTGAGAAATCGACGATCGTCGGCCGGTCGCCCATTATGAAGCGGCGCTCGGAAAGGTGCTTCGCGACGATCAAAAAGGCGCTTTCGGTCCGGCCTCGCAAATAGGCGAGCACGGCCGGATGGGCGGGCTCGGGCATGAAGCAGCGCTGATACCGGTGCTGCGCAAAGTTCGACGTGAATTTGTGGTTGTCGAACAGCAGCCAGCGCGTCGCCTCGAACATCTCCTCGCGGGTCGGGCCGAACACGTCATGCGTGGCGGCGAGCCACATCAGGATCGCACCCGACTGGCTCATATGCCGACCGTTGATCTCGAGGACGGGGACTTCGCCCATGACGTTGGTTGCGGCCCGCCAGTCCGGCGTGCGGATCTCACCGCCGGCGAAGTCGACGCCGACCGGCTCCCAGTCGAGCCCGGCGCAGTTGAGGAAGAGTGCGACCTTGAACGAATTGCCGGAAGCTCCGACGCAGTGCAGCCGGTATCGCGCCATGGTGAGGTCCTCCCGTGCGGCGACCGGAAAGGAGGGAGCGGTCGCGAGCCGAATTGTCGCGACAGGCTCCTGACAGCATCATGTCAGCAATGCGACTGGACGAAAGCTCTGGTCCGTGCCCCGGACGCTGCGCAGCACGAAGTGATGCGCTGCAGAGCCGGGGCCCGTCCCGCGGTGCGCCGGGCGGCTCCTGGGTCCCGGCTCTGCGGAGCAGCGTTGCACGCTGCAGCGCGTCCGGGACACGGACTACATCACCCGCTCGGCCGCGCGCTTCACCGCCTCCAGCCGCCGCGCCTGATTTTGCGCGCCGCGCTCCCGCAGCAGGGCCATCACTTCGGCCGGTGCCGTATCGGGCGAGCCGGAATTGAACGGCGGTGCCGGATTGTATTCCATCTGGAGCTGGATTGCTTCGGCCGTGGTGCGATCAATCATGATGGACACCAGCGTCAGCGCGAAATCTATCCCTGCGGTGACGCCGCCGCCGGTGATGCGATTGCGGTCGACGCAGACGCGCGTTTTGGTTGGCGTGGCACCGAACTGGCTGAGCATCTCCATCGCGCTCCAATGGGTCGCGGCGTGGTAGCCCTTGAGCAGGCCGGCGGCGCCGAGCGCCAGCGATCCCGTGCAGACGGAGGTGACGTATTTGGCGCCCTCGGCCTGCTTGCGCAGGAAGGCGAGCACTTCCTCGTCGTTGAGGAGGTCGTTGGTGCCGCCGCCGCCGGGCACACAGATCACATCGAGCTGCGGGCAATCCGCAAACGTCGTGGTCGGTGTCAGCATGAGCACGGAATCGCTCGGCACCGGCTCGATCGTTTTCCAGATCAAATGCAGCTTTGCGCCGGGCACCATGGCGAACACCTGCAAGGGTCCGGTGAAGTCGAGCTGGGTGACGCGCGGAAATATCAAAAGACCGATCTGAAGCGGTGACGACATCGGCGGGGCCTCCAAAAGATGAGCTTGACGGGCGGAGATTGTCATGGTGCCCTCATGTCTGAAATGGCATAATTCCCACTATTTCGGACATGGCTATGATCGGCATCCTGATCTTCCCGGACTTCCAGCTGCTCGACGCGGCCGGCCCGATCTCGGCGTTCGAGGTCGCAGCCCGCTGCGCCGGCAAGCCGCTGGCGCTCCGCGTGCTGGCGCTCAACGCGGGGCCGGTACGCAGCTCGTCGGGCGTCGAGATGGTGGCGCGTGACTTCAAGTCGGCGAATGCGATCACGACGCTGGTCATCGCGGGCGGCGCAGGCGTGACGGACGCGGCGCGCTGCGAGGCCACGCGCGCCTTCGTTCAGCGGCTGGCCAAGCGCGGAGTGCGCGTCGCGAGCGTCTGCTCGGGCGCCTATGTGCTCGCCGAGGCCGGTCTGCTCGACGGCCGCCGCGCCACCACGCATTGGGGGCGGACGCGCGATTTCGTCGCGCGCTATCCCAAGGTGAAGTTCGAGGCCGACCAGATCTTCACCCGCGACGGCAATGTGTGGACGTCGGCGGGCATCACCGCGGGCATCGACCTTGCGCTCGCGATGGTGACCGAAGATTACGGCGAGGAGATCGCGCAAGCCGCCGCGCGGCATCTCGTGCTGTATCACCGCCGCAGCGGCGGCCAGTCGCAGTTCTCATCGCTGCTGGAATTGAAGGCGCCGAACGGCCGCTTCGGCGCCTTGTTGTCCTGGGCGCGCGAAAATCTCGACGCGCCGCTGACGGTGGAGGATCTCGCCGATCGCGCCGGCATGAGCGCGCGGCATTTCGCCCGCGCCTTTGCCGCCGAGACCGGCACGACGCCGTCCAAGGCGATCGAGCGGCTCCGGCTCGAGGTCGCGCGTGAGCGCGTGCAGTCTTCGCGCGAGGGAATCGAGCTGGTTGCGGAAGCCACGGGCTTCCGTGATCCCGAGCGCATGCGGCGCGCCTTCATTCGCGCCTTCGGCCAGCCGCCGCAGGCGCTGCGGCGCGCGGCAAGGGCCGGTTAGGTTGTGTTGCCTGCCGCCGCGCCAGCCGCATCCGCCCGCGCCGTCAGCCGCCGCGCGATCGGCATCAGCATGTACGGCGCAAGATGTATCGGAAACTGCGTCATCGCGAAATAGAGCCAGGTGGTGGGCGGCAACGCGCCGGCGGTTGCCGCCAGCATCAGGCCGAGATTGCGTTGTGACACCATTAGTCCGAGCGCCAGCGCGCGCTCGGTGCCGATGCGGCGGAACAGCAGCGCGGTGATCGCGAGCAGGGTGAAATAGATCGCGAAGGACAGAGCCGCGAGGCTGACGGTGAAAAGCGGCTGGGCGATGAGTTCGCTCACGACGTCGCCCATGATTGCCGCTGCAAAGATGAAGAGGATGATGATGTTGAGGCCGTCGATCGGCGTCTTGTGACGCTGGATCGCCTCGGCGCCGAAGATCCATCGGATGATCGTGGCGGCCAGCAGCGAGACGGCGAGGATGCCGAGCAGTTTCAGGCCCAGCGTCAGCGGCGTGATGCTGAGCATGTCGCCGAGGAAGAGGCCCGCGAATAGCGAGGCGGTGAAGGGCACTAGCGCGGTCGACGTCACCAGCGTGATCAGCACGAGGGTGGCATCGAGACCCATCAGCGCGGCCAGCGCCGGAGAGGCCATCATCGGTGAGGCCATGCTCTGGAGGATCAGTGCGAGCGAAAGCCCGGGCGCGCGCGCCGTGAGCCCCGTTGCGTGGGCGATCAATCCCACGATCAGCGGCACGCCGATCGTGGTCCAGGCCGTCGCGGTTGCAACCAGAGCGGGCCTGCGCAGATGGCTGTAGAGCGCGGCCAGATCGACCCGCATGAAGGAGATGCAAAGCAGGCCAAGGATGGCCTCGGTGAGGTAGGGACGCAGCACTGCGCCGAGCGGCGGTACCGCGGTCGCGATGAACACCACAGCGGCCACCGCGCGCGTGCCCTGGCTGCCGAGCCAGGTCAGGACGCGCAGCGGCAGGGCGGCGACGGTTTGGAGCGGAGAAACCATGCGCAACGGCGTTCAGCCGATATCCTTCAACCACGCGCCGATCTCGCCGACAGCGACATTGGCCTGTTGCAACAGCTTGCCCATCGTGAAGAAGCCGTGGAACTGGCCGGGATAGTGCCTGGTGGTGACGGGCACGCCGGCTTGGGCGAGGCGCGCGGCATATTCATTGCCTTCGTCGCGCAGCGGATCGGCGCCGGCGGTCAGCACAAAGGCCGGCGGCAGGCCGGCAAGGTCTTGCGCACGCGCCGGCGAAGCGCGCCAATCGTGGATGTCGGCGGCGCCATTGAGGTAGTGGTCGCGGAACCAGCGGATCACTGAATGCGTCAGCAGCACGCTGGTCTCGGGCTCGCTGTGGGAGCCGTGGGTCATGGCAAAATCGGTGGCGGGATAGATCAGCACCTGGCCCGCGATTGCGGGGCCGTTGCCGTCGCGCGCGGCCAGCGCCACGACGGCGGCGAGGTTGCCCCCGGCGCTGTCGCCGCCGATCGAGAGGCGCGAGGCATCGATGCCGAGCTCGCGCGCATTCGCAGCAATCCATCTGGTCGCGGCGATGGCGTCATCGGCCGCGGCGGGAAATTTGTGCTCGGGGGCGAGGCGGTAGTCGACCGAGATCACGATCAGCGCGCCTGCGACGGCGAGCTGACGGCAGACGACGTCATGGGAGTCGAGATCGCCGATCACCCAGCCGCCGCCATGGAAGAACACCAGCGCCGGCGACAGGCCGTTCTGCCGGCGCGGGTCCTTCGGCACGTAGATGCGGGCGGGGATCACCCCGTGCGGCGCCGGGATCGCCAGCGGCGCGACACGTGCAAGTTCCGGCGGTTCGGGGTTGGTGGCAAAGCGCGCTTGCGCGTAATAGGCGCGCGCCTCCGGCGCGGTCAGGGTCTCGTAGGCAGGGCGGCCGGCCTCCTGGAACGCCTTGTAGACGGCGGCGGCATCGGGATCGAGCACAACGGGCATGGGGGCGACCTTGGGGCTTCCAGTTATCGTTGGACGGCGCGTTCGGGGGGCGGGGCCCGTCTCGGCCCCCAGGGAAGGGTCCTCCGACTATCCCATTCGGCCGGCGGTCTGGCCAGCCGGCGCCGGGCTGGGCAGGAATGCCGCCCTTTCCCCGCCGTATTCGGCGTGTTAACCGGATGGCCTGCGAGCGGCGGTATCCCCTGTAGAATGTCCAGCAAGCCCGATTCGCTGTTGAAGCCGCGCGAGACAATGGTTCGAACCTTTACCCTGACAGGTCTTGCGGCGCTTCTGGCCGCCACCGCATTGACGGTTGCGACGCCCGCGCAGGCGCAGATCGGCACGATCTTCTCCGATCCGCCGCCGCGGCCGCCTGGCGCGATTCCGCGTGGTCAGCCGCAGCCGCAGATGCCCGATGAGGACGACGAGGAGGTCCCCGCGCTGCCGCCGCAGGGCCGCGTGCTGCCTTCGCGTCCAATGCCGCCGCCTCAGGGACGGCAGGGCAACGTGATGCCGGGGCCGGTCGAGTCCCAGCCGCTGGCGCCGCCGCCGGGCTCCACCGCCGCGCCGCCGAACCAGGTGCCGCCCGTCGCGGTCGCGCCGCCGCAGGGCGCCCCGGGTGCGCCCGGTCAGCGCCAGCCCCAGCAGAAGGGCGGGCCGGTGCCGCAGACGCCGGCGAGCCTGCAGCCGGGCGATGAGGTCGTGACCGAGCCGCCGGCCCAGAAGATCGTGAACAAGAAGGCGACCTTCTCCGGCCTCGACAAGATCACCGGACGTATCATCAATTTCGACGAGGATATCGGCGAGACGGTCCAGTTCGGTGCGCTCAGGGTCAAGACCGACGCCTGCTACACGCGGCCGGCGACGGAAGCCGCCAATACCGACGCCTTCGTCGAGGTCGACGAGATCACCTTGCAGGGCGAGGTGAAGCGCATCTTCTCGGGCTGGATGTATGCGGCGAGCCCCGGCCTGCACGGCGTCGAGCACCCGATCTACGACATCTGGCTGACCGACTGCAAAGAGCCGCAGCAGACCATTGCGACCGCCGCGCCGGATCCTGCGACCAAGCCCGCACCTCCGCCGCCGCCCGCGCAGAAGAAGGCCGCGCCCAAGCAGGTCCAGCAGCGTCCGCCGCAGCCTCTGCCGCCGATCCAGCCGCAGCAACCGGCACCACCACCGCCGCCCCCGCCGCCGGAGCAGCGGCCGGGCCTGTTCGGTATCCCCGGGTTCGGCAGCCGGTAAATCTGGATTATTGTCGAGAAGCGATGATCTCGAGCGCGCGCGCGCCCGGGATCGGCTCGCCCGGTGAGAGCCTGAGAAAATCGCCGGGCTCGCCGGCCAGCGCCTTGTCGAGCAGTGCGGTGTAGCGGCGCCGCGAGATCTCGGCCGCCCCGAAGCTCTTCAGATGCTCCGTGACATATTGCGTATCGAGCAGCTCGAAGCCGCCATGGATCAGCCGCGCGACCAGATGCACCAGCGCGACCTTCGAGGCATCGCGTGCGGTGTGGAACATGCTCTCGCCGAAGAAGGCCCGTCCGAGGCTGACGCCATACAGGCCGCCGACGAGATCCTCGCCCTGCCAGGCCTCGACGCTGTGGCAATGGCCGAGCTCGTATAGGCCGCCATAGAGGTCGCGGATGCGCT
>Ga0102591_1003730_pt1 | contig 13093 bp, 16 predicted proteins | sample AraplaCol_mCL_r2_2_FD_76860 | JGI IMG/M metagenome (GOLD analysis project Ga0102591, IMG submission 76860) | Arabidopsis root microbial communities from North Carolina, USA - plate scrape MF_Col_mCL_r2 (SPADES assembly) (version 2) | ecosystem: Host-associated > Plants > Roots > Endosphere... | reverse complement strand
CCATCTCACCGCGGGTCGACACATGCGGATCAAGTATCGTGACGAAAGCCCCGCGCTGCTCGCATTCGTGCACGATATTGAGAACGTCGCGCGTATCGCGCCCGAGACGATCCAGCCGCGTTACGACTAATTCGTCGCCCTCGCGCATAAACTCGATGATGGTCGCCAGCTCTGTTCGCCCCTCCCGGCTGGCGCCTGAAACCTTTTCCGCGCGCACGATCACGCACCCCTCAGCCTGCAGACGTTGCCGCTGAATTTCGAAGTCCTGGTCGATTGTACTAACGCGTGCGTAGCCGATTTTCGTCATGTGTCACCTCAAGCTTTAGGCCCGAGGCTACCCTGTCACGAATAGGCCAAGTCAAGATCCATGTTACGTAAGATCGCATTTTTGACGATACGCACCCTAAGGTTATACCCTAACGTTTCAAGCAGTCCGAATACGGTACCGCTACTTCAGGCCGAGCAAATCAGCTACTTCTTTGCTTATTTGCGTGGCGGTATTCGTCGGTCCCGACACTTCCTTGTCTGGCACGTCGCTGGGGTCGCCTCGAGATTGGAACCCGACTATCGTAACAACATTATTTCCTTCATCCGATAGGTCGCCAAAGAAAATCGGGGCTCCGCTGGTGCCGCCGAAACTTTGGCAATAATGTCCGAACTGCCCGGCTGTCACGTCGCCGACGATACACATCGGCCCATGATCGACCCTAAAGTAATCTGCAAACGACCGCTTAGATAGAAGATTGCCGGCTTCCAACGCTGCATTCATTACACGGTCCCGAAGGAGAGTCTCTCGAAACGTCAACTCTTGAAAACCAATGAGTGTCAGCTGAGAGCCGAGTGCAGCAACGCTCCACCTTATTTCAAGTTTGGAGTTGTCTATTGGAAGCGGTACGGCGAGACGCAGGACGATGACGTCGTCGGCCGGATCAGGATAGTCATCGAGAAGATCGATATCTTTCAACCCGTTCTTAGTAACTTCGCCCAGAATCGGAACCTTCACAGGCGCTGAAGGGCTTAAGGATGGATTGACTGCGTAAACGAGGACGCCGTTTCCTGTCACAGGACCGTAAGCGGCCGGCAGTTTCAGTGCTTCACGTACATAGCAATGTCTAGCAGTCACAATAAGCGTATCCGTCACCAACGTCGCTGTGCACGCAGGCTCTGCGCCTGCATCCCCAGTCACATTGAAAAGCATCCCGATACGTGGCATCAATGAGCTATTGCGGATAGTTGCAGGGTCTTGGAGGCAGCTGTCCTCGTACAGCGTATGAGCAGCAAGGCATTGCGAGATTTCTAGTTGGTCTCGCGCGTTCAAGGTCTCATACGGTCCCTCATTGAACTTCAAACAGCCAATCCTAAAATCATCAATCATATTTCCAAAGCTACTTGAGATCGGTGCTCGTAACATCTGTACGGCACTTCCACACTGCTTTATGCGATTTAGCTGGCTCGAATCGGTCGATCCCGTTTGTTTTGCGGATATGGCCTCATTCAACCGGTTCGGCAGCGCTATTCCATTTATCTGCACCACAGTGCCGAGGCCTATTTCAGGATCCGCTGGCTGGCAATTCGGGCAGTTTTTAGGGTCGAACGTAAAAACTGGCTTTTCGCCGGGAACCCACGGTATAGTCGGTTTCGGCAGGCCAAAAGTCTCAAAAGGGGAATAGGGCGATCTTAACCTCAAAATCTCAACGGCCTGCTCGCCTTGATTTGAAAGGGCCGCGCCAAGTTCGAAATTGCGCAGGACTTGAACTGCAGCCGAATTTTCCGGACCCGTGTCCATTGGAAGGGCTGGCCCCGGATCGAGGCCAATCGGTGGATTGTCAACAGTCGAAGCGTTGCCGTTTCCTGGGGCATTAAGTCCACCGCCATTGCCCCAGCCACCACTCCCGTCGCCGCCGAAACCGCCCCCGCCACCTCCGCCGCCACCGAACCCTTGCGAACTAGCGGATCCAGCTGCAGTGAGCGTAGCAATCACCATTAACGCAAGGATGGTTTTGGACATTATTCGTTCTCCAGCCCACGTTCAAAAAGGAGCGCTTCCAGCTCACGCCGCTCAATCAAGCCCGGCAGTCCTTTATTCACCCAGAGACGCGTCATGCTGCGGATTTCTGCAGGTATTTTCTTGAAATCTCTCGCAGCCATATGGTTCCTAATCGCGAGCATCTCGCGCCGCCGATCAGTGTTCGCGACAGCACTCCCACGGTTGTAGACGAGTGATACGAGAGCGCCTCGGCAGTCGCTTTTGTCCTTAAAGTTTTTTGCGTTGGGGAAAACAGCCTCTGTCTCGCCGATAACATAGGGAAGAAAGGCGTTGAACTGCACTTGAGCTTTTTCCCATGGCACAACGAGGTGAGTGTAGTTCGGCAGCAATTCCTTTGCGCGCGCCGCTTTTTTTTGGGCAGCAGTTTCCAATAATGAAATGGTTTCTTGGGGTAGCAAGTCCTTCCAGTCGTTGCGAAACGTCTTTGCTGACACAAACCCTATATCGTAACCGATTCCGATGGTAACTCCGGAGTCACCTTTGGGCCAAATAGGATGGATGAGCTTCGATCGATAATATTGTTCACTTGAGACTTCAAAGGTCGTAATTAGCTTTGTTGCTCTTTCTGATATCGTATTATTTGATTTGTTTAAGCGTGCGCCTTGGGTCTCGGTTACCGCCATACGACGGAACTGAAATTCTCTATTTGAAGCCGTATTGAGCAACTCTTCTGGTGTAAGGCTGCCGAGCAATCGGTCAAAGTCCGAATATGATTGCGCTTTGGCGAGTCCGAACCTGAGGGTTGCCCCCGTCAACACAAAAGTTCCGAGTAATTCCCGTCTTTTCATTGCGTGTCCCCCGCTATTTACATTACGAGATATGCATGGGATCGAACTATAGTAAGAGTATTCTTTGAATACAAGTTTAAATTGATTGTCGATAGGAATTATTTCGATCCGAGTGTGCCTCGAAGCGAGCTTTTGCCGCTATTTCTTTGACGAAGTCAGCAGTGATAATGCGGTAGGGTCTATCCCGGAGAATTTGATGTCCGAACCTGATAGAGAAATACGACTTCGACTAAGTGTGCAACGCGCCTTGCTCGGGTCAGTATCGTCGACGCTCGCCGCCGTTACGTGTGGCTGGAATGGCAACGAGGTTGTCCTCGAATTCTTGGTCGATCCCCATTTCAGCGATGATGATCGCGAACTTATGGAAGTAGTGGCATCCGAGGTTGTCTCGGATTTTGGCGAGGGAACAATTATTACTGTCTTCACCTCGCCACCGTCGGACGGGCCGAAGGTTCCAGTTGATAAGCGATGGTGGGTTTACAAGCGATTTGGTCCAGACGCGACACCACTTGCGCCATATTGGGACTAAAGGCGTCCTATAAAGCAAAGCCAGAAGACGTTCCTGACCCTCTACGCGGGCATGGACTACATGACAGAATCGCACATCATCCAGTTGCACCACTAGACCCAGCGGACCGAACGGCCAACCGGCAGGCCTGATCGCTGCGGGGATCGCCACCCCTCCCGGAAATAGAAAGCTCCTGCATCTACCGTTATTTGTTGCTTCGGCGAACAACGTAGGCGCCCGAGATCCGTTCAAGGCGCTGCGCACTACGGATCAGTAACGAATAATCAATTTGCATCTACGAGTCTGGCCCAAGAAAATAGAGATTGGAGATTGAGGTGTTCGGGCGCGCTAAGACATACAGACCAAACCTTTTGGCGCGACTGTTTCTGCGAACACCATGGCGACTCGTTCTTGACGCATCCCGACCCGACGCAGTGAAGCTCACCATTGATACTGAAGTTCTCCTGCCGTGTTTCGATCTCACAAGCGTCCACACTTCGAAAGGTCTGCTCTGGCATTTTGTTGAGGTGCGCTCGAAGACGCGGACTGACAGGCTTGAAGGGCTGACCGCGGGCGGAGCCGATGACCTTGCGAGCCGGCTCCTAGATTTCATCAACAGACATCTCGGAACGACGATAGAAGGTGACCGCGAGCAATTGTCGGCTATCGATCAAGCCATTGCGGCCGTGACTTCCGAGGCACGGCAGTATCTCGCCCAGTCCGATATTAGCGCGGCCATCAACCGGGTAGCCGGGCCTGCGGCGAATGCTTTGGCGCATCCGCTCTTCGACCCGACAAGAATTCCTGCGAAGCTCGCCGCCTCTCTTCCCAAGAACCTGTCGATGTTGACCGATCCCGACAAGCGGCATCGGTACAACGAGGATTTCGTTGTCACGGAAATGGGAAGATACGAGCGCTTCTTCGGCGAGCTTGCTGGCGTATCGCTGTCTAGCCAACAACGTGAAGCCTGCATTCGGCTTGAAGACAGCAACCTTCTTGTGGCATCCGCCGGTTCCGGCAAGACAGCAACAATGGTGGCGAAGGTTGCCTACGTTCTCGACAAGCGCATACACGCGCCCGAAGAGATTCTGGTTCTCGCCTTCAATACCAATGCTGCGGCCGAGCTTCGCCAAAGGCTTGCGCGCCAGCTCGGTGTCGAGGCCGAAGAACTGAAATGCCGCGTCACGACATTCCATGCCCTTGGGCTGAGCATCATCAAGGAAGTCCGCGGAAAATCACCGCAACTCGCAGAGTGGATCGAAAATGCTTCTGCCGAGGCACGTTTCCTCGACACCCTGATCAAGACTGAGATCGAAAAGAACGACGAGTTCAGAAGGCTTTGGATCGAGATGCTCGCGCTGTTTCCCACGGCATCTTCCGGCGACGAGATCATCGACGTCGCAGAGGACGAGCAAAGGTACCGGGAAGCGAGGGCTAGCGGCGCGAAAGCTACCCTTCGAAGCATCTCCGGAAGGACGGTCAGGTCTCTCCAGGAACGAAAGATCGCCGACTGGCTATGGGTGCATTCGATCGATTTCGAATATGAGAAGCAGTTCGAATACATTGATGAGAACGAGGAGAAAAAACACTTCACCCCGGACTTCTACTATCCAAGTACCGACACCTACCACGAACACTTCGCGATAGATCAGGACGGTACATCGCCGTTCTCGGGATATGTCGATCTGGCAATCAACAAGCGGAAGGCACTGGAAGAAGCGCAGGCCGATTTTTTCGAGACGTCGTCGGCAATGGAAACGCAAGACACACTTTTGGAGGAGCTGGAAAAACAGCTGTCCCGTCGCGGCTTCCAGCCGCGCACGCGCGATTACGCAGAAATCGCGAAGGCGCTAGAACCAACGGTGATCCAGCGCTACCACAACCTAGTCTCGATCTGCATCAAGCACATTCGCGCCAGCGGAGTGACACTCGATATGCTCTTGGAGCGCGCAAAAACGCTTCGTGACTCCAACCGAGCGAAGCGCTTCGCCAAAGTGGTTTGGCACATCACTGAATGTTATTCACGAGACTTGGGTGCGGCCGGACGCATTGATTTCGACTCCATGATCGCGGACGCTGTCGCCGACATCGAAGAAGGCCGATACAGGAGTCCATACTCGCTTATCCTGGTCGACGAGTTTCAGGACATCTCGGAATCCAGAGCGAAGTTGATCAAGGCACTGAGGTATCAAAAACAGCACACTAAGGTTTTCGCGGTCGGAGACGATTGGCAATCGATTTACCGCTTCTCTGGATCGGACGTCACGATCTTCACCGATTTTGAAAAGCACTTTGGCACGAGCTGGGTGGGAAAACTCGAACAGACCTACCGTAGCAACCAGTTCATCGCGGAAGCCGCCGCCAAGTTCGTGCAACAGAATCCAGCGCAGCTGAAGAAGACGGTACAATCATCACGTCCGGCATTGCCGCAATCGATCCGCGTTATTCCGATCACCATTCGACGCGACAAGCCGGACCTGCTGAACGCGTGCCTCACAATACTGTCGCGGTTAAATGATTTTGCAGAAGCCAGAGCGGCAGACTGGCAGACCAATGAGAAACCTCAGCTCACTGTGCTCCTGTTGGCTCGCTACAACAAGACGATACCCTCGCGGACTAAGGACCAAAAGTTCTCCCACATCGAGGTAAAGGGGCTTACCTTTCACCGGTCTAAAGGATTGGAAGCGGACTACACCCTACTCCTTGACATTACCGAGGGGGAATACGGTGTGCCCAGTATGATCCAGGACGACGAGCTCCTTCACCTTGTGGTTCCACGACCGGAAACATTTCCCTACGCAGAGGAGCGGCGGCTGTTTTATGTCGCGCTCACGAGAGCCAGCCGCGGGGTATTCATTCTGAGTTCCAAGGTCAATCCATCCCGCTATATCAGGGAGTTGGAGGAGGTCGCCGCCGGCGGTCTGCGCTACGAGAGCGTCGAAGGCGCGATCATGCGGAAATGCAAAGGATGTCATACTGGGTTCATGGTGGAACGACGCGGGCAGGACGGAAACACTTTTCTCGGGTGCAACAAATTCCCTGCTTGTCGAGAGACGACGTCGTCAAGGGAACTCGATCAGGCTACATGAGCGTCCGGTTGCGCCCGGATTCCGCACATTCCCGCAGCATTATTGAATGGCGTCGTACGAGAGGAAGGCGCCGTTTATATGCTGTCGTAGGGCCATTCAACGGCTCGAAGGAAAGACCAAACGCCGAAAATATCAAACATCGCTGATACGAGACGAAACTTATGGGATGAATGCGATCGCGCTTGACCGGAGGATCATTAACAAATGGGAACGTGCCTACGGCTTGGTGAAGCAGTCTTTGAATTCGGATATCGGGCCGGCGACGCCCGCGAGGCTGACGACTACACGGTCACCCTTTGCTCCGGTGACGGCTAGTTCTTTGCCCCGGCCCGATTGCTCCAGCAATTCCATGGGCAATTGTCCAAATTCGTGCCAACCAAAGTAATCACTTTGACCGCCGTCCGATACAAAGGCCGGCTTGTCGTCGACATGCCACGTCGCTCTGGTCTCGCCGCTGAATACGCTGCTCACGAAACCAACGAGGTTCTTTCCGGGTGCCCCCATGAAGCCTATCATGGAAGTTCCCCGGTGTGTTTGGACGAAGCACGTTGGGCCCCAGTCCTCATCCCGCGTGTAGAATTCCCACTCGGTAGGCGCCTGAGCACGTCCTGTATCGGGAGATTGAACTGGAGGGGCGGCACTGAAGGGCGACGTTGAATTCCCATCGCTGCCGGTTGAACTAGCTGGTAGCCCTCTAATGTCGACGTCACAGCGGCCATACGCAGCGTCCAACTCAATCCTTTGGAACCGGTCCATAGCGGGTACGCCCCAACGAGGCTCACTGCCGCCGAAGATCGCGGTCAGGGGCTGAGGCTGCCGCGCCGTTATCATCCCCATAACCGTGACGAAATTGAAGTTCAGGGCATCAGCGGCTGGAAGTGGAGTGACGTAGTATAGCTCGTGCCCGCTGATCGCCTTCATCGGAATTTCGGTACCGACATCCGGTGCGATTTCAAACCGTACTGTCGTGGTTTGATTCAACGGGAGCTTCCAATCGGACCTTTCAACCCGCAACGCGACCGCCTTTGTGCCAGAGGGGTCGATCAGCATTTCGAGAGAGATACTCTTGTTGTCCCACAGCGTTGTTCGGATGGCGCAATAGGGGCTATCGTTTTGCCCCTCATCGGGGACGTGCAGGACGACATCCCACGGCTTGCCGCCGTAATAGCTCGTCTCGCCCGCTAGTACACAATGGGGGGCAATGACCGCCGGAAGCGTTGCGGCAAGCCAGATGAAGCGATTAAACGGTTGCATTGATCTTCTTCCGCCTTGCTGAACGCCACGTGAAAAACGCCATTGCTGCCAGAGCGAGGGCAACAAAGCCCCAGACCACGATATCGCCGAAGGTGCCGGACGTTGAGGCCAGGAACGCGAAGGCAGCGGCGAGCGCGAACACGATCGCGGCGACGAGCGGAAGTGCGAAGGAAAACGCCCCAGCGATGAAGAATAGCAGGCCGACGAGCATGCCGATCATACCCGCCCCGCTGGTCGCGTGATCCTTCAGCAGCCCGCTGCCGGCAGCGACGGTGCACGACTGCAGCAGAACGAGCAGTCCGAGAAACATTCCGATGATACCCACTGCTATTTTCATAAGTTTCCTCTTGCTGAAATCGCGACACGATGTTCGCGTGTTGTTGTAATATGGGACTGTTGGTCCGTCGATTGTCAAGCCGTGAATATGGCTTTGTGCGCGTATGGACGTGCGGCAAACCATCGGCTGGAATTTGCGACGCCTGCGGGTGGCGAAGGGGCTATCGCAGGAGCGGCTGGCATTGGCCGCTGAAATCGATCGCTCCTACGTGGGTCGCGTCGAACGCGGTGCTGAGAACGTTACGGTGTCGACCCTCGAAGCTCTCGCAACCGCTCTCGAAGTTCATGTTTCGGCACTCTTTCAACAAGTCGATGACGCGACCGCACGACCGGCTCCAATGCGATCAGGCCGCAAGCCGAAAGCAAGCTAAACCCTCAGTATTCATCCGCCCGCATAATCGTCAGCACCCGACGCGTGACGTGCGGATCGGCAGGGTCTGGTGATCGCATTTCGAAATCCTGGTCGTAGTAATCGATTTTCCAGAAATAGCTGACGTCACCACGATCCAAGGCCCCGAAGTCGTGTTCGTTGTACGGATCGTTGCCCACATTGAAGGCGTCGAAGGTCATCACCGCCGCCAGCAGCGCCAGCCGCTCGCTCTGCGGCAGAGCTTGAACACCAGCGGTCAGCATCAAGCGACCAGCTGTCGGATTGCGCCTGAATGCGTCGTTGAGGGTGCGAATGGTGGCCGCACAGTCGGCGGCCTCCTGGTGATGGCTTGATGAGGTTATGGCAAGGCTTCTCATGCCAGCCTCACAGCTTCACGGTCGGATGCAGCAGCGCCACGTCTTCAAGGCGACGATTGAACGGCGGCAGGTCGAGGTAGTGCCGCCACTGCAGGCGCAGAACATCGTCCGGCTTCAATTCGACGACCGTCGCCTCGAACCAGCCTTCCATCGGATCATCGGTCGCGAGCACCAAGCTGCCGACGACGACATTATCCCAGCCGTCAGGAAGGTTTGTCGGTGCAGCGGAATGACCCTGCTGCGAAACGTCGGCAGGAGCCGCGCGAACCTCTTCTGCTTTCGCCCGGTCGACCTCGGGCAGGTGAGCAGCAATCTGCTTGTAGAGATCCTGCTTCACGAACGGCACGAAAGCTTTGCCGCTGTCGAATAGTTTGCCTTTCGGCAGCTTCGGCAGGAGCGACCGCACAGCGTCATTATCTGCGGGCAGCGCAAGCATGCCCATTAGGCTTGCGGCGCGTGAGGCCGGCTGAGCATCTGTTGCGGGAAAGAACGAGGCGTGAGCCTTACCGTTGTCGTCACGGCCGAGAATGATAACGGGGTGGGGCAAGCTGATGCCGTGCGAGGCAGTGGCAGTCATATTGATCTCCGAAATGAAAGAGGGGCCTGAGGCCCCAGCATGATGATGGCTCGGCAAGCCAAGCTGGCGTGCGCCAATATGTTATATCAGAACAACAGCAGGATGTCAATTTCAGGTTGTTTATATCCTAAGAGATAGCTCGCTTTGATTGTGGATGGACGCCTAAGGAATGAGATCAGAACCGGGGTCATCGTCCAATCCGGAACTCACTTGCAGCGGCGGTAAAGCACAAAGGCAATAAGCCAATTGAATACGACAATCGATGGCTATGACAGGCGGGGAAGCGCCACGTCTGCTCGTACCTTCGTACATCTGGAGACGCAATGTCCTGATCGAACGGTCAGGCATATGGCAGCGCATTGCCTGAAGGACACATCAGGGCAGCAGTGTGTCCATTACGATAGGAGGACATCACATGAGCGACAAGCAGAAGCTCATCAATGCGTACAAGCGCATGGTGGAAGAACGAATCGAGGAGGGCTTCGAAGGATCACTGCTCACGTTTATGTTCAAGGAGTTGAAAGGTTCTGAAGCCGCACGCAAAGCTAGGATGGAGCATGAGGTTGAGCGGATATACGCATCGCTATTGACGAGATTCCTGAAGGACCAGTCTAAGGTGCCGTTTTATAACTGGCCGTTCTTCATAGGCTGCGTTGATTGGCCGGTACACAAGAAGGTCAAAAAAGCGGTTCACGGAATCGCGAACAATGACGGAATGCACTTCGGTGGAATCTACATGGTGCCGCCGAAAACCCGAACTGCGATGAATTTGGAAGACGTTGTAGATCGGGCGAGGCCCCAAATCATGAGCCGGGGCATGTTGACGAACATTCACGTGAAGCCGATAATAGACACCCCTCGGAAGGCTGCGGGCTATGTCTTGAAATCGTTCGAACGCCTTAGAATTGGTAGCGAGGAGATTCTCATATTGCCTAGACATCAATCCGAAATGTCGGCACGTGAGAGAAACTCCGGCGCTTTTACTTCGCCGGAGCTTGAGCAAGCTCAGTCATCCAGCGCGAAGCTGTAGCCAAGGACCCACATTCGCGATTGCTTGCCGTCCAGCTTCTGCACCGCACCACGCAAAGTAAAGGTGGGTTCCCCGGCGAGACCGAAAAGTTCCTCTGGCTTGCGATCGAATTCGACATCCAGTCGCACTCGCCATGGCCCTTGTTTTCCCTTCGGCGCGAACTGATGAATAATCTCATTCTCTTCACGTTCTGAACGGCTTTCGGCCGCGTGCTGAGCAGCGAGAACTTTCACTCCCTTCTTTCTGAGCTTTTTTTCAAGCTTGGAACCGCGGAGACCCTTCTGGACCAGCGGGCTAACCGCACGGAAGTAAAAGCTGGCCTTCTGTTTTCCGGCACGCGTGGGTCCACATAACCAGCGAAGGACATGGCGAAGCGCGTCCCGCTGGTCGGATAACTTCGGCTTTTGAACATCATTCCAATTTGAATCTATGAAGTCGTTCCACAGGAAGAAGTCCCGCTTGAGGCTGGAGGCGACATCTGCCGCCAAGGCAAGTTGCTTAGCCAACGAGTCGCGATAGTCGTTTTCAAGTGAGAACAGCGACCGCTTAATTGCATTTAACCTGTCCATCACTGTCGGATCATCCGACAATCTATCACTTACGGGTTCCTTTTTGTCTGACCCTGCGTCAGCATTTGCGTCTGGATTGTCGTCAATCTCCTCAAAGCGCATGCTGGTCCAGGAATTCATGTCACTAACCGCCTCCTTAGTCATCACACATCTGCTCGTAATGGGCGGTTGCGGCACACTCCTCCTGCAAAGCTGACAGTGCTTCCGATGCTGCCCTTACCCGAACTTCAGGGTTGGCGCTCTGTTCGGCTACTGCGAGCGTCTGCGAAAGCTCTCGTACCCGGGATTCGACATGCTCATCAGTGATATCGAGAGACGGGTACACGGGCCACACCTTCAAGCGATCGGCGATTTCCCGTTGAAGAGACAAAATTCGCTTCGGCCTATTGAGCAAGATTGCGGCGCGAAGTTTTTCCAGCAGGTCGCTCAACTCACGCAGATAGGTGTGATAGGCGTCTCCATCCATTGCTCGGTCGAGGAGATAAAAGGATTCTGCTAAGTCATCTGAAGCAAACATAAGAACTGCCTTTTTTACTGGAACGCGCCTCCCGTGGGCAAATTTGAGGGATTTCTCGGCTTTGAATTGAAGGGGCTTTGCCATATTTCAAAGCTCCCTCGCAGTTGACTTGCCATAGGAGCGAATAAAAGAACGTACCAATTCCACGTCGTACATGCTGAGACGCGATCCGAAACGCATCGGCCTGATCGCCTTGCCTTCCTTGACCCATGAATACCACGTCGACTTGCTGACTGGGATTGCCTTACCCTTGCCGACGAAATCAGCGAGCCGAACTAGGCCCTCTTTTGGCAAGTCGAAAGACTGCGAATCGGTTGCAGGTAGTTTGTTTTGCATTTTTTGCCTCGTGTTCGGTTAAACACGAGCTTCGTAGCCGCTAAAGAGGCGAGCCACTATTGGTCAAGATATTTGCAGTCCTTATCATTTTGAAAACATTCTCTTAATCAAGGTTTCTTCGGTAGAGGTTAGGCCGGCGGACGGTATGCTCTCGCCTGAAGAGGACGGCCCGTGGTGCCTTGCCCGTTCGAAAAGATCGCTCATGGGCATTTCAGCTAAAAGGGTTAATGCGTAGGCGCTTCGCCTTAGCCAAACGGGTACCCATGGAGCATTTGAACCATATGCTAGTTTGCCAGATATTAGATCGATCAGAAGAGTGGATTGGGCCGAAGTTCCCGTATGAGCCGCGCCGTATAGATAAGCCGCTGAGATGTCGTGAGTACTCCAAACCCCGTTGAGATGCCGCTCCTTATAAGGCGTGAACTTACGATCGGAATAACACTTTGGGTAGTGTTCCCATATTTTTTCAATTACCGCGTGGCTGCTCGCCAAGCTCTTTCGATCTCGCCGCAAATCTAGCGTCTCAAAGGAATGTAAGATGCGCATAACCTCAGCGGTGTTTTGGATCGCGCGCGAGGAAGATATCAGCTTCTTCCGAATTAGGTCACGGCTCGGAGCTCTATAAATGGCATTGATGCCTCCAACTCCATAGTAAAGTTCCGACAGGAAAAGTTTCCCTAGCTTCGACTGCCTCGCGGTAAAATCCCATAAAGGAGGCGATGCGCTATGTTTTTTTTTAGCCCATGTTTCGGCGTCATGCACTTTTTTCGCCACGGCCGCCACCGTGACCGATTGCCTGAACCGTTGATCATATGGCGCTACGGTCCAGGCGAGAAGCGCGGCTAACAATACGTCCTTGTAGCCGTTGAATGAGGCTCGTGGGTCCAAGAGGATGGCGGCAGCTTTTTTTGCCGAGAACGCCGACCAGAAATGCTTTTTGAACTCGCCTTCTGCATAGGGCAGCTCACGCTTAGAGGTTTCTCGTGGATCGGGGGTGGTGCTTGATGGGTCTGACATTCGAATGTTAGAATTTTGGAGTTCAATGATACAGGCAGCTGCTCGGCTATTCAACATGCAGCTATTGACGCTGGTGCTGCACCTCGTCTTCGACGGTACGATTGCCGGTATTGTGAAGAGAAACATTAAAATTATTAAGTGTAGCCAGCGGGATAGGCGTTTAGTTTGATTCCCTTCACCCGCTCCAGCTTACCTCCTCAATCTCTTCCGAAAATTGTGATTGGCCGATATCGACGATGCGCGATCGCAAGCGAGCGATCCGGGCGAATGATATAGGT
>Ga0102591_1003723_pt1 | contig 13116 bp, 9 predicted proteins | sample AraplaCol_mCL_r2_2_FD_76860 | JGI IMG/M metagenome (GOLD analysis project Ga0102591, IMG submission 76860) | Arabidopsis root microbial communities from North Carolina, USA - plate scrape MF_Col_mCL_r2 (SPADES assembly) (version 2) | ecosystem: Host-associated > Plants > Roots > Endosphere... | reverse complement strand
TGGCGCAGGCCAGGATCGAGTCCTTGCTCGACAGGCCCTCGCCCTGGAAGCCGCGCACCTGGGCCGCCGCCATCACCGAGCCGAGATAGGGATCCTCGCCGGCCCCCTCGACGATGCGGCCCCAGCGCGGGTCGCGGGCGATGTCGACCATCGGGGCGAAGGTCCAGTGCAGGCCGCTGACCGCCGTCTCGACCGCCGCCATCCGCGCCGTCGCCCGCACGATCTCCGGATCGAAGGTCGCCGCCATGGCCAGAGGCACGGGGTAGAGGGTGCGGAAGCCGTGCACCACGTCGATGGCGAACAGCAGCGGGATCTTCAGCCGCGACTCCTCGACCGCCGTGCGCTGCAGCTCGCGCAGGAACGCCGCCCCGGCCACGTGCAGGTACGAGCCGACCCCGCCCTTGCGGACCAGCTCCAGCGCCGTCGCGTCGATCTTGGAATTGAGCGCCTTCTGCCGCCCGCCGGCCGGCTGGTGGGTCTGGCCGATCTTCTCGTCCAGGGTCATCTGCTTCAGCAGCGACCGGACGCGGGCCTCCTGGTCGGCGGCGAGGGCGGGGAGGGCGGGAGCGAGGCCCAGCGCGGCGGCGGCCAGCAGGGCGCGGCGGCTGGGTCCTTGGGCGCTGTTTGCCTGGGCGTCGTGCATGGGCCTCCCTCGATCGTCGAACGCGGTCGTTGGGCTGGGAGAGCACTATGCTTTGACAACGCTGTCAACGAGGTTGTGGCGACCGAGCGCCTCAACCCTTCGGCGCCGCCTCAGACCTCGCCCTGATGCTCCACGTGCCCTTCGCGCACCTCGGTGCGGGAGAACACCTCCTCCTGGCCGTCGAGCAGCAGTTCCTCGGCGGCCACGTGGTCGCGTTCTGCCTCCTCCAGCACCTGGCGCAGGGCCTCGACCTCGGTGTCGGCCTCGACCAGCACGCTGCGCAGGGGGGCGTGGCCTTCGCCCAGTCGGATCTCGATGCGCCATTGGGCGGTCATGGTCGTGTCTCCCTTCAGCCAGACTGATAACGCAAGCGGACGGTTCAAGTTCGGAATGGGCTCGCCTGGCAGGTTGCGAGGCGTTGCGCGGCGGGCCGTCCTCGGCGAGGTTGCCCGCCGAAAGGTCAGTCGGAAGGGATTCTATGGATCGGCGTGAGGCGCGGCTTGAAGGGATCAGCCGTCGCGGACTGATGGCGGGCGGCGCCGGGATCGCGGGGCTGGCCCTGGCCGGCAAGGCGGCGGCGCAAGGCCGGGGCTCGGATCGCGTCGAGGCGCTGATCGCCCAGATGACCATCGAGGAGAAGGCCGGGCAGCTGTCCTGCTACGCCGACATGATCCGCCCGCCGGTGGGCGACATGAACCCGGCGGTGAACCTGCGCAACACCCAGCAGCTGCTGGCCGAGACCCGGGCGGGCAAGATCGGCACGCTGATGAACGGCGTCGGGGTCGAGGGCGCGCTGCTGGCCCAGACGGCGGCGGTGGAGCATTCGCGGCTGGGCATTCCGCTGCTGCTGGCGGCCGACGTCATCCACGGCTTCAAGACCGTCTATCCGATCCCGCTGGCCGAGGCCGCCGCCTTCGATCCGCCGCTGGCCGAGCGCACCGCCCGCGCCGCCGCGCAGGAGGCCACGGCCCACGGCCTGCACTGGACCTTCGCGCCGATGGTTGACGTCGCCCGCGACGAGCGCTGGGGCCGGGTGGCCGAAGGCTCGGGAGAGGACGTGTTCCTAGGGGAAGCCCTGGCCCAGGCCCGGGTGCGCGGCTTCCAGGGACCCGACCTGAAGTCGCCGGACTCGATGCTGGCCTGCGCCAAGCACTTCGCCGCCTACGGCGCGGTGGCGGCGGGCATGGACTACAACACCGTCGAGATCTCCGAGGCGACGCTGCGGGAGGTGCACCTGCCGCCGTTCCAGGCCGCCTTCGAGGCCGGGTGCCTGACGGCCATGTCGGCCTTCAACGACATCAACGGCGTGCCGGCCACGGCCAACAAGGCCCTGCTGACCGACCTGCTGCGCGGCGAGTGGAAGTTCCGCGGCGTGGTGATCTCCGACTACACCGCCGACCAGGAGCTGGTGGCCCACGGCTACGCCGCCGACGACCGCGACGCCGCGCGCCTGGCGATCCTGGCCGGCGTCGACATCAGCATGCAGAGCGGTCTCTACAGCCGCTACCTGCCGGAGCTGGTGGCCAGCGGCGCGGTGCCGATCGCGGTGGTCGACCAGGCGGTGCGGCGGGTGCTGATGCTGAAGGAGGCCATCGGCCTGTTCGATCAGCCGTTCCGATCGATCGACCCCAAGGCCCAGGCCGCCCGCACCGCCACGCCGCAGATGCGGGCGCTGAGCCGCGAGGCCGGCGGCCGTTCGATCGTGCTGCTGAAGAACGACGGGAACCTCTTGCCGCTGCCGCGATCAGGCAAGCGCATCGCCCTGATCGGCCCCTTCGCCGAGGACCGCGACAACATCCTGGGGCCGTGGGCCTTCTTCGGCGACAAGAGCCTGGGCGTGGATCTGGCCTCCGGCTTCCGCCAGGCGCTGGAGGATCCCAACCTGCTGCGCACCGCCAAGGGCTGCGAGGTCGAGGCCTCCATCCGCGGCGGGATCGAGGCGGCCGTGGCCGCCGCCCAGAGCGCCGACATCGTCGTGCTGGCGATCGGCGAGGGCCAGAACATGTCGGGCGAGGCCCAGTCGCGCACCGACATCGGCATTCCCAAGCCGCAGATGCTGCTGGCCGAGGCCGTGGCCGCCGTCGGCAAGCCCACCGTCGTGCTGCTGCGCCACGGCCGGGCCCTGGTGCTGGACGGGGCGGTCAAGAACGCCCCGGCGATCCTGGCCACCTGGTTCCTGGGCACCGAGACCGGCCACGCCGTGGCCGACGTGGTGTTCGGCGGCGTGAACCCCTCGGGCCGCCTGCCGGTCAGCTTCCCGTACGAGAGCGGCCAACAGCCCTACGCCTACAATCACCGCACCACGGGCCGCCCCGCGCCCGCCGACAGCGAGATCCAGGAGTACAAGGCCCGCTGGCGGACGGTGAAGAACGAGGCGCTCTATCCGTTCGGCCACGGGCTGTCCTACACGACCTTCGCCCTGTCGGACCTGAAGCTGTCGACGACCAGCCTGGCCTGGAACCAACCGCTGCGGATCACCGCCAAGGTGAAGAACACCGGCAAACTGGCCGGAACCCACGTGGTGCAGCTCTATGTCCGCGATCGGGTGGCCAGCCGCACGCGGCCGGTGCGCGAGCTCAAGCGCTTCACGCGGGTGGACCTGAGGCCCGGCGAGACCCGCGAGGTGACCTTCGTCCTGCAGCGCGAGAGCCTGGCCTTCTACGGCGAGACCGGCTGGGTCGCCGAGCCGGGGCTGTTCGACCTGTGGGTGGCGAATAGTTCGGTGGACGGTCTGAACGCGCAGTTCACGTTGCTCGCGTCCTGATCCTTCTCCCCTTGCGGGAGAAGGTGGCGACCGAAGGTCGACGGATGAGGGGTCTCTCAGACCTCTACGACCACGCCCGGTCGATCGGCCGTGGCGGCGGACAGGGCTTTCGCCCCCTCACCCGACCCGCTGCGCGGGCCACCCTCTCCCGCAAGGGGAGAGGGAAGCGTTGCCGCGAACAGCCCCCGCACCCAGTCGTTGACCCGGCCGTCGATGACCAGGTGCACGCGGTCTTCCGCCCCGCGGTTGGCGACGCTGTGGGGGTCGGAGAGCTTGAGGTACCAGGCGCTGCCGGCTTCCATGACCACGCGGCGGTCGTTGAGGCGGAAGTCGACGTCGGGGTTGGTGACGACCGGCACGTGGAAGCGCACGTGGGTCGACTCGGCGTCGAGCTCGAGGTCGGTGTGGGTCTTGATCACCGAGCCGGCCGCCAGCTTCATCAGCCGGGCGCTGGTGACCGGCATCGGGAAGGCGGCGATCACCTCGCGGAAATAGGGGCAGGGGGCCAGGAACGGGGTGTCCTCGAATTCCGTGGCCTCGGGGTCGGAATAGATCATCATCACCGGATGAGTCGCGCCGGCCTTGCTGCGCAGGGGAATGACGCTCCAGTCGCCCTCGTAGTTCTGCTTCACGAAGTGGGCGATCCAGTCGGTGGAGGCGGCCAGGGTCTCGAGGTCCGCGCGCAGCCGGCCGGGATCGAAGGTCAGCGGCAGGCGAAGGCGGTCTGGCAATCTCATCGCCCGAGCCTATTGTGCCGCTTCTCAACCGACAAGGGCCGGGTCCGGGCGTGCAACTTCCAGAGGGCGAGGCCCTGATCGAGCGCCTGCTCAGCGAGCCGGGCGCCTACGCGGACCTGGCGGGGCTGTTTCGCGACGCGGATTTCGTCGCCGCCCTGGACGCGCTGGCCGAGCGCTGGGGCCTGGCCTCGCCGGCCGCCGTCGCGGGCGAGCGGCTGGAGCGGAAGCTGTTCGTGCACCGCGCCGCCGCGCCGCCGGCCGGCTGGCTGCCGGTCGCCGTCACGCCGGACGACGAAGCGGTCGACTGGGCCTTCTTCGGCGTGCGGCGGCTGACGGAGTCGTTCTTCGGCGAGAGCCTGCCGCCGGTGCGGTCCTCGCCCCTGAACCGTTTCCTGCGCCTGCGCACGCCGCTGGCGGCGCTGGAAGGGTTGCCGGGACCGGCGCCCGACGGCCTCGTCTTCCACATGTCGCGCTGCGGCTCGACCCTGGTGGGGCGGATGCTGGGCGCGGCGCAGGGCTCGACCGTGCTGTCGGAGGCCGCGCCGATCGATGCGGTGGTCCGTTCCGGGCTGCCGTGGGCGCGGCGCGTCGTGCTGCTGCGCGGCGTGGTCGCCGCCCTGGGGCGTGCGCGCGGGGGCGGAGATGCGCGCCTCTTCCTCAAGCTCGACTGCTGGCACGCCATGGCCTTCGACCTGTTCCGCGAGGCCTTCCCGCAGACGCCCTGGATCCACCTCTATCGCGCGCCGGAGGAGGTGCTGGTCTCGCACGCCCGCGACGTGGGCATGCAGATGGTGCCGCAGGTGGTGGCGCCGTGCGTGTTCGGCCTGGCCGAGCCGGCCGTTCCCGACGCCGACTATCGCGCGCGGGTGCTGGCGGCGATCGGCGAGGCGATGCTGACGGCCAAGGCGCGCGACGGGGCGGGACTGCTGGTCGGCTACGAGGCGCTGCCGGCGGCGGTGACGACGGCGATCCTGCCGCACTTCGGCTGGACGCCCACCTTGGGAGAGGCCGAGGCGATCGGCGCGGCCGCGGCGATCGACGCCAAGGCGGCCGGCCGGGTCTTCCGTCCCGACGGGGCGGGCAAGCGCGCGGAGGTGGACGCCGCGATCCGGACGGCCAGCGCGCGGTGGCTCGACGACCTGCACGCGCGGCTGGAGGCGGCTTCGATTGGAAATGAAGGGGAAGGGGTGGAAGGGGCGCGCCTGGGATTGGGGGGGTGACGCGCCCCTTCCTGGTCGCGACGTGTCCGGGGGTGGCCGCCGCGATCAACCCCGCACCGTCGCGCGGGGGTCTGGTGGGGGAGGGCCGAAGCCCTCCCCTTTGACTCAGGCCTTCGGGGCGCCGCCGCCGAGGACCTTGTAGAGCGTGACCAGGTTGCTGGCCCGGGCCAGGCGCGCGTTGATCAGGCCCTGCTGGGCCGAATACTGCGTGCGCTGGGCGTCCAGCAGGGTCAGGGAGCTGTCGACGCCGCGGTCGTAGCGCAGCTTGGTCAGGCGCGCGGTGTCGGCGGCGGCGGCGGCCAGGCGTTCCTGGGCGGCCAGGCGGTCGCCGATGGTCGCCTGGGTCGCCAGGGCGTCGGCCACCTCGCGGAAGGCCGTCTGCACGGTCTTTTCGTAGGTCGCCACCGCGATCTTCTGGCTGGCCTTGGCGCCGTCCAGATTGGCCTTGTTGGCCCCGCCGGCGAAGATCGGCAGGCTGATGCTGGGCGCGAAGCTCCAGGCCTTGCCGCCGCTCTTGAACAGGTCGCCCAGGTCGGTGCTGGCGCTGCCGTACGACCCCGTCAGGCTGATCTGCGGGAAGAAGGCCGCGCGGGCCGCGCCGATGTTGGCTTCCGCCCCCATCAGGCTGTGCTCGGCCGACAGCACGTCCGGACGGCGGGTCAGCACGTCGGACGGCACGCCCGCCGGCAGATCGGGGAGGATCTGCGCGGTGATCAGGCCGCCGGCCGGCAGCAGGTCGGCCGGCACGTCGGTCCCGGCCAGCAGGCGCAGGGCGTTCTTGTCCTGCTCGACCTGGGCCGTGTAGGTCGCCACGTCCGAACGGGCGGTCTCGGCCAGGGTCTGCGAGGTGCGCAGGTCGATCTGCGAGACGGCGCCGGCGTCGAACTGACGCTGGGTGAGGGCGAGGCTGTCCTCGCGGCTCTTCAGCGTGTCCTTGGCCAGGGCCAGCAGGTCCTGGTCGGCGGCCAGGGTCAGCCAGGCGTTGGCCGTCTCGGCGATCAGGCTGATCTGGGTCGCGCGGGCGGTTTCGGCCGTCGACAGATAGCTCTGCAGGGCGACGTTCGACAGGCTGCGCACGCGGCCGAACAGGTCGACCTCGTAGGAGGTGACGCCGATGCCGGCCGAATAGGCCTCGACCTCGAGCGCCGAACCGGTCTGCGAGGTCGCCGCCGGGGTGTGGCTGCGGGTCTCGCTGAGCGAGGCGTTGACGCCCGGCAGCAGGTCGGCGCGCTGGACGCGATAGGTCGCCCGGGCCTTGTCGATGTTGAGCACCGCGACCCGAAGGTCGCGGTTGTTGGCCAAGGCCAGCTCGATCGTCCCCGCCAGGCGGGGATCCTCGAAGACCTGTTTCCAGGCCAGGTCGCCGGCGCTCACGCTCGAACCGTTGGCCGAAGCCGTCGGCCAGGTGGTGGCGACCGGCAGGGCCGGACGCTCGTGCGGGGGAGCCAGGGTGCAGGCGGAAAGCGCGCTCGCCGCCAGCAGGGTGAGGGTCAGGTTACGAAGCATCATCTCAGTGGCTTTCCACCGGAGCAACGGGGGCCTCGTCGTGGTGACGGGGCTTGGGCTTGAAGATCCGTTCGACGATCACGAAGAACAGCGGGACGAAGAAGATCGCCAGGATGGTCGCCGACAGCATGCCGCCGATGACGCCGGTGCCGATCGCGTGCTGGCTGCCCGATCCGGCCCCGTTGGAGATCGCCAGCGGCAGAACGCCGAAGACGAAGGCCAGCGAGGTCATGATGATCGGCCGCAGACGGATGCGGACGGCTTCCAGAGTGGCTTCCACCAGGTTTCCGGTGCGCTCGTAGATCTCCTTGGCGAACTCGACGATCAGGATGGCGTTCTTGGCCGCCAGGCCCATGGTCGTCAGCAGGCCCACCTGGAAGTAGATGTCGTTGGACAGGCCGCGCAGGGTGGTCGCCAGCAGGGCGCCGACGATGCCGAGCGGGATGACCATGATCACCGACAGCGGGATCGCCCAGCTCTCGTAGAGGGCGGCCAGCAGCAGGAACACGACCAGGATCGAGATGGCGTACAGGGCCGGAGCCTGGTTGCCCGCCTCGCGTTCGTGGGCCGACAGGCCGGTCCATTCGAAGCTGATGCCGGCCGGCAGCTGGGCGGCGATCTTCTCCATGGCGTTCATCGCGTCGCCCGAGCTCTTGCCCGGGGCCGGCGAGCCCTGGATGTTCATCGACGACAGGCCGTTATAGCGCTCCAGACGCGGCGAGCCGTAGATCCAGTGGGTCGTGGCGAAGGCCGAGAAGGGCACCATCTGGCCGGTGCCGTTGCGGACGTACCAGTTGTTGAGGTCTTCCGGCTTCATCCGGTACTGGGCGTCGGCCTGCAGGTAGACCTTCTTGACCCGGCCGCGGTCGACGAAGTCGTTGATGTACGATCCGCCCCACGCGGCGCTGAGAGCCGCGTTGATGTCCGAGGTGGTCAGGCCCATCGCCCCGGCCTTGGCCTGGTCGATGTCGATCTTCAGCTGCGGGGTGTCTTCCTGGCCGTTGGGACGCACGCCGACCAGGTTGGGATCCTGGGCGGCCATGCCCAGAACTTGGTTGCGGGCGGCGGTGAGGGCGTCATGGCCCACGCCGCCGATGTCCTGCAGCTGGAAGTCGAAGCCCGACGAGGTGCCCAGTTCCGGCACCGCCGGCGGCACGACGGCGAACACCATCGCGTCGCGGATCTGGCCGAAGGCGCCCATGGCGCGACCGGCGACGGCCGCGGCCTTGAGGTTGGCGGCCTTGCGCTTGTCGAAGTCCTTCAGGCGGACGAAGGCCAGACCGGCGTTCTGGCCCGCGCCGCTGAAGCTGAAGCCCGAGACGGTGAACACCGACTGCACGGCGTCCTTCTCGCCTTCCAGGAAGTGCGAGCGGACCTGGTCCAGCACGCCCTGAGTGCGTTCCTCGGTGGCGCCCGGCGGCAGCTGGACGAGGGTGATCATGATCCCCTGGTCTTCTTCCGGCAGGAAGGCGCTGGGCAGGCGGACGAACAGCAGGCCCATGACCAGGATGATCACGCCGTAGATGGCCATCCAGCGGACGCTCTTGCCCAGGATGCCGCGGACGCCGTTCTGATAGCGGCCCGAGACGTCGTTGAAGCTGCGGTTGAACCAGTTGAAGAAGCGGTTGAAGAAATTGACGATCGCGCCCAGCGGACCCTTGTGGTCGGTCTGGAGCGGCTCGCCATGGCCGCGGCTCGACGGCTTCAGCATGGTGGCGCAGAGGGCCGGGGTCAGGATCAGGGCGACGATGACCGACAGGCCCATGGCCGAGACGATCGTGATCGAGAACTGACGGTAGATGACGCCCTGCGAGCCGCTGAAGAAGGCCATGGGCACGAACACCGCCGACAGCACCAGCGCGATGCCGATCAGAGCGCCGGTGATCTCGGTCATCGACTTGCGGGTCGCCTCGAGGGGCGAAAGCCCTTCCTCGCTCATCACCCGCTCGACGTTCTCGACCACGACGATGGCGTCGTCGACGAGCAGGCCGATGGCCAGCACCAGGCCGAACATGGTCAGGGTGTTGATGGAGTAGCCGAAGGCCGCGAGGATGCCGAAGGTGCCCAAGAGGACGACCGGAACGGCGATGGTCGGGATCAGGGTCGCGCGCCAGTTCTGCAGGAACAGGAACATGACGATGAAGACGAGGATGATCGCTTCGATCAGCGTCTTGATCACTTCGTGGATCGACAGCTCCACGAACGGCGTGGAGTCGTAGGGCACGACGTAGCGGTAGCTGGTCGGGAAGCTCTTCTCGAGCTGCGACATGCGCTCCTTCACCGCCTTGGCGGTGTCCAGCGCGTTGGCGCCAGGGGCCAGCTTGATGGCCAGACCGGCGGCCGGCTTGCCGTTGAACTTGGCGTTCGAGACGTAGCTTTCGGCGCCCAGCTCGACGCGGGCGACGTCGCGCAGGTGGACGATGGCGCCGCCGGTGCTGTTCTTGACGATGATGTTCTCGAACTCTTCCGGCGTCTGCAGGCGCGACTGGGCCGTGATCGTGGCGTTCAGCGCGGTGCCCTGGACGTTGGGCGTGCCGCCCAGCTGACCGGCCGAGACCTGGGCGTTCTGCGCCGTGATGGCGCTCGAAACGTCGGCCGGGGTCAGGCTGTAGGAGGCCAGCTTGTTCGGGTCGAGCCAGATGCGCATGGCGTACTGGGCGCCGAACAGCTGCACGTCGCCCACGCCGTCGACGCGGCTCAGCGGGTCCTGGATGTTGGACGCGATGTAGTCGGCCAGGTCGGTGTTGGTGGTGCTGGCGTCCTCGGAATAGAGGCCGACGACCATCATGAAGTTACGGGCCGACTTGGCGACCGTCAGGCCTTGCTGCTGCACCTCCTGGGGAAGCAGGGCCTCGGCGCTCGACAGCTTGTTCTGCACCTGCACCTGGGCGATGTCGATGTCGGTGCCGGCCTTGAAGGTCAGGGTCGTGGTGGCCGAACCGGAGCTGTCGCTGGTCGACGACATGTAGTCCAGTCCGTCCAGGCCCTTCATCTTCTGTTCGATGACCTGGGTGACGCTGTCTTCGACCGTCTTGGCCGAGGCGCCGGGATAGTTGGCGGAGACCGAGACCTGCGGCAGGGCGATCTCGGGATACTGGGCGATCGGCAGCGTGCGGATGGCGAGCGCCCCCGCCAGCATGATCACGATCGCGACGACCCACGCGAAGATGGGCCTGTCGATGAAGAAACGGGACAACATGACGGTCCGGCCTTAGCGTTGAGCGGTGATGACGGCGGCCTTCACGGGCGCGCCGGGACGGACCTTCTGCAGGCCTTCGACGATGACCTGGTCGCCGACCTTCAGGCCGGAGGTGACCAGCCACTTGTCGCCGACCGTCTGGCCGACGGTGATCGGACGGGTCTCGGCCGCGCCCTTGGCGTTGACGACGGTCACGGTCGCATTGCCCTTCGGGTCGCGGCTGACGCCGGCCTGCGGGATCAGCACGCCGTTGGAGGCCACGCCCTTGCCCAGGGTGGCGCGGACGTACATGCCCGGCAGCAGGGTGCCGTTCGGGTTGTCGAAGGTGGCGCGCAGGCCGAACGAGCCGGTGGTCTGGTCGACGGTGACGTCGGCGAACTCCAGGCGGCCGGCGACCGGGTAGGTCGAGCCGTCTTCCAGCTTCAGGGTCACCTGGGCCGAGCCCGAGCGGCCGATCTGGCCGCCGGCCAGGTCGCGCTGCAGGGCCAGCAGTTCGGCCGACGACTGGGTCAGGTCGACATAGATCTTGTCGAGGTTCTGGATGGTCGCCAGGGCGGTGGTCTGGCTGGCGGTGACCAGGGCGCCGGGGGTCACCGAGCTCTTGCCGATGCGGCCCGAGATCGGGGCGACCACGCGGGTCCAGCCGAGGTTGATGCGGGCGCTGTCGACGGCGGCCTTCTGGGCGGCGACGTTGGCGGCGGCCTGCTGGGCGCTGGCCTGGGCGTCGTCGTTGTCCTGCTTGGAGACGGCGTTGACGGCGACCAGTTCCTTGTAGCGGTCGGCTTTCAGCTTGGCGGCGGTGTAGGTCGCCTGGGCCTGGGCCAGGCCCGCCTGGGCGCTGTTGACCGCCGCCTGGAAGGTGGCCGGGTCGATCTGGTAGAGCGGCTGGCCGGCGCGGACGTAGCCGCCTTCCTGGAACAGGCGGGCTTTCACGATGCCGCCGACCTGCGGACGCACTTCCGAGACCAGATAGGCCGAGGTGCGGCCCTGAAGTTCGCTGGTCAGGGTCACCGGCTCGGTCTTCACGACCACCACGCCCACGGGCGTCGGACCGCCCGCGCCCATGCCGCCCGCGGCTCCGCCCTTGCCTTGCCCGCAGGCGACGAGGGTGAGCGAGACAGCCGCCAGAAGAACCGCCGAAGCGGCGAGCGGACGTTTGATAGCCATGGATATCCCCGGAGCGTCAGAGCGCCGCAAGGAGGGAGGGACCCTTGACGACGCGCCTATGATGAACAATTTGAGAATGAACGTTCATTCTCAATTGCGCTGGACATAGGCCCGGGGTAAGGCGAAGTCAACACCCCGGCAGGCCGGCTTGGTTGACCTGACGGAAATGTAATGGAGAGCGAGACCCTCGATGGTCGACGTGAGTTCAAGCGCCAAGCCGACGCCCGAGGCGCGGCGGCAGCAGATCCTGGATGCGGCCTGCGACATCGTGCGTCGCTCGGGCTTCCATGGCGCCAGCATGGCCGAGATCGCCAAGGCCGCCGGCCTCAGCGTGGGCCAGATCTACCGCTACTTCGAGAACAAGGAAGCCATGGTCGCGGCCATCGTCGCCCAGGACCTGGCCGAGATGCGCGAGAAGTTCGCCGAACTGGAAAGCCGGCCGGGCACGCTGCTCGACGCCATGCTCGAGCACATCGATGAGGCCGTGGGCAAGTGCTACGACCCGCGCCGCGCGCCGCTGGTGCTGGAGGTGATGGCCGAGGCCTCGCGCAATCCCAAGGTCGCCGCCATCGTCCGCGCCGCCGACGAGCAGGAGCGCCTGCTGGCCCGCAGCATGCTGGAGCGCAGCCGCAAGCCTGAATGGAGCGACGAGGAGTTCGCCGCCCGCACCGAGATGATCGGCGCCATGTTCGACGGCCTGGTGATGCGCAGCGTCAACCACCCCGACCAGGACCGCACGGCCATCGCCCAGACGATGAAGGCCGTGCTGACCTGCCTGCTGGGGTAGGGGGCCCGTTTCCTGCGTCCTTCGAGACCTCCTAGGAGATCCACAGGCCCAGGCTGCCGACGATCCGCCAGTCGCCGTAGGGATCGCGCCGCATGAGGACGAGGCCGCCGAACCCCGCCAGCGGCGCGCCGGCGACGCCGGCATAGGCCAGGGCCTCGGTTCCGTCTGGCGAGACCACCGGCAGGCTCAGGCCGTAGATCAGGTGCGTATAGGGTCCCGTCGGCTTGGGGCCGGCGACGGCCTCGACGGTGGCGTCCAGGCGGGCGCCGCGCTTCCCGGCCTCGTCGCGCACGGCCGGGCAGTCAAGAGCGTTGGCGGGCGTCGCCGCCTTGAAGGCGCGGATGGTCGCCGCGGCGGGCGGCTTGACGATGTCGGGCCCGTCCTGCGCCGGACGCCAGCGGGAAGGCGGATAGGCGGCGATATCCAACTGCGGATCGGCGACGAGGCGGCGGACGCTGTCGGCGGCGCCGTTGCTGAAGGCCGTCTTTCCCGGCGTAGACCGACGGAATACGTCCTCCACCAAGGTCCTGGCCGCCGCGCAGGCCTGGGCCTGTCGCGGCGAAGGCTTTTCGGCGGCCAGCGGCGGCGAGGCCAGGCCGAGGGCGAGCGTCAGGGCGGCGAGGGCGAGGCTGGGGCGGATCATGTGCGCAGATTACGCGCGTAACCGGCAAGCGCCAGCCCCTGTCGCTACGGCACCAGATACCGCCGCAGGCCCGGCACGGCGACGGCCAGTTCGTCGGTGACGATCTTCGAGAAGTAGTCGGCGCCGTCGCGGCCCAGGTGGGTGTAGTCGAACGACAGCTTGGCCTGGCCCATCGGCTCGACGGCGGCGTTGTTCTGGGCCTGGGCGGCTGGGGCGGGCGCCGCGCCGGGCGCCGGGGGAGCCGACGGCTGGGCGCTGATCGTGGTGCCGGTGCGGGCGGCGGCCAGCACTTCGGCGGGCGGCGGTTGCTGGGCGAAGCGGGTCGCCTCGGCCGCGCCCATGGCCTGGACGGCGGCGTAGGACTTGGCATGGAGGTCCACCAGCGGCGTCCCGGTCTCGGCGGCGACCTTGCGGGTCGCTTCGGCCCATGGACCCAGGTCGTCGATCAGC
>Ga0102591_1003721_pt1 | contig 13120 bp, 8 predicted proteins | sample AraplaCol_mCL_r2_2_FD_76860 | JGI IMG/M metagenome (GOLD analysis project Ga0102591, IMG submission 76860) | Arabidopsis root microbial communities from North Carolina, USA - plate scrape MF_Col_mCL_r2 (SPADES assembly) (version 2) | ecosystem: Host-associated > Plants > Roots > Endosphere... | reverse complement strand
GAGATCGGCCTTCAGCAGACCGATCGTCTGCCGGTCCACATAGTTGATGACCATCGCCGCGAACAGCAGGCTGACGATCACCCAGCGATAGCGACCGATCTTCTCGGATGGCGCGGGAGCCGCGGGGATGTCCATCGACGTCGTCTTCCTTACCCTAGTTTTGTTTTCGTTGTTCGACCTGGGACGCGGGGTCCCGTCAGGCGGGGACCGCCTTGCAGCGCACCTCGCCCAGCGGGCCGAAGCTTACGGTCGATTCTTCGCCGGCCGCGATGTCGTGAATGCCGGTGCTGGCGCCGGTGGTGACGATCATGCCCTTCTTCAGCGGGCGACCGCGCGAGGCGACGTGGCCCAGCAGGAAGGCCAGGGCCGCCAGCGGCGAGCCGGGGATCGAGGCCGCGCCGCCCTTGCCGACGCTGACGCCGTTGATGAAGGTCTCGGCCGGCATGGCCTCCCAGCCGAGCTCACGCCAGTTTTCGATCACCGGGCCCAGGATCTGGCCGTCGTTGTTGCCGAAGTCGGAGACCACGATGGGCGGGCCCAGCTCGTTGATGGTCTTCAGCGGGCTGCCGGCGATCTCGACGCCGAGGATCAGCTCGCCGACGTAGTCGGCGGCTTCTTCGGCGGTCCACTCGGTCTTGCCCTCGGGGGCGTCCTTGGACAGGCGGATGATGAACTCGGCCTCGACGGCGGTGAAGCCGCCGGCGATGGCGCGGAACGGGGTCGGCTCGGCGGCCGCGTCCCAGACGTTGTTCTTGAAGATGCAGCCGGCCAGGCGATCGACGCCCAGGCGCTCGCGGTGCTGCGGCGGGACGAGACCCACTTTCCAGCCGACCAGTTCATCCGGCCACAGATCGATGGCGATGTCCTGCACCGCGTAGCCGTCGGCCATGGTCTGGGGCAGGGCCCCGCCGGGATAGCCGGGAACCGAGACGCCCTTGCGGCGGGCTTCGACGAATTGGGGGGCGATGGACGCCGGTGCGAATAGGTCGCTCTGCGCCTCAGAAACGGTCACGCCGCGTACCCTCCCTCGAATTACTCAATGCCGGTCCGTTGATCGGACCTGCGCTGTCTCTAGTGGAAACCGGTGTCATTGACAATTGGTCCACTGAAACACGTCGCACGGGCGAGGGGAACCGTTCTCGAACTGGGAGACTCTTGTTTTCAGCGGAGGAACGGGAAATGACGCAGCCGCAGCTGGCCGAGTATCGCCGCAAGCGCGATTTCCAGAAGACCGCCGAACCCAGCGGCGAGCGGGCGGTGGCCGCGTCGCCGCATCTGCGATTCGTCATCCAGAAGCACGACGCCACGCGGCTGCACTACGACTTCCGGCTGGAGGTCGACGGGGTGCTGAAGTCCTGGGCGGTGACCAAGGGGCCCTCGCTGGACCCAGCCGACAAGCGGCTGTCGGTCGAGGTCGAGGACCACCCGCTCGACTACGGCGACTTCGAGGGCACGATCCCCAAGGGCCAGTACGGCGGCGGCACGGTGCAGCTGTGGGACCGCGGCTTCTGGGCGCCGGAGCCCGGCTTCGAGGACATCGGCAAGGCCCTGAAGAAGGGAGAGCTGAAGTTCGTGCTGGAGGGCGAGCGGCTGCACGGCGGCTGGGTGCTGGTGCGGATGAACTGGGACCGCAACGCCAAGGATGGCCCTAAGCGACAAGAAGGGGGCAAGCGCGCCAACTGGCTGCTGATCAAGCACCAGGACGAGGCCGCGCGGCCGGGCAAGGGCGACGCCGTCCTGAAGGAGGACCGCTCGATCGCCTCCGACCGAAGTATGGCCGACATCGCCGCCGGCAAGGGCAGGTCGCCCAAGCCGTTCATCCTGAAGACCAAGGGGAAGGCCGACGCCGTCTGGAAATCCCGCACCAAGGCCGAGCGCGAGGCGCTGGCCAGGGAAGCCGAGGAGACCCGCAGCTTCGAGCCGGCCACGAAGTCCAAGGCATCGCCAAAGAAGACGGCCGCCAAGGCCAAGCCCGCCGCCATGCCCGACTTCGTCGAGCCGCAGCTGTGCAAGTCGGTCGAGCGGCCGCCGGTCGGGGCCGGCTGGGCGCACGAGATCAAGTTCGACGGTTATCGCCTGCAATTGCGCGTCGAGGACGGCCGGGCGGTCTTGCGCACCCGCAAGGGCCTGGACTGGACCGACAGGTTCACCGGGATCGCCGAGGCCGCCGCCGACCTGCCCGACGCCGTGATCGACGGCGAGGCCGTGGTGCTGGACGAGGCCGGCCAGCCCGACTTCGCGGCCTTGCAGGCGGCCCTAGCTGAGGTAGGGGAGGGCGAGATCATCTTCTTCGCCTTCGACCTGCTGTTCGCTGGCGGCGAAGACCTGCGGGACCATACCCTGCGCGAGCGCAAGACGCGACTGAAGGCCCTGCTGGGGCAGGACGAGGCTCGCCTGCGCTATGTCGACCACTTCGAGACGGCGGGCGACGCGGTGCTGCTGTCGGCCTGCAAGCTGGAGCTGGAGGGCATCATCTCCAAGCGGCTGGACGCGACCTATCGCTCTGGCCGCAGCGAGACCTGGACCAAGTCCAAGTGCCGGGCCGGCCACGAGGTGGTGATCGGCGGCTGGACGACGACAGGCGCGGCTTTCCGCTCGCTGATCGCCGGCGTGATGCGCGGCGGCAGGCTGGTGCATGTCGGCCGTATCGGCACGGGCTTCGGCAAGGACAAGGTCGCGAAACTCCTGCCCAAGCTGACGGCGCTGGAGACCGACCGTTCGCCGTTCGAGGGGGAGGGCGCGCCCAGGAAGGCCGCCAACATCCACTGGGTGAAACCCGAACTCGTCGCCGAGATCGAATATGCCGGCTTCACCGGCGAGGGCGCGATCCGCCAGGCCGCCTTCAAGGGCCTGCGCGAGGACAAGCCTGCCGCCGAAGTCGAGGCCGACGCCGTGCCGGCCGCCAAGGCGGAGCTGGCCGAGCCGACCCCGAAGGCCGCCACCCCCAAGGGCGAAAGCGTCGTGCTGGGCGTGCCGATCTCCAAGCCCGACAAGCCCCTGTGGCCCGACGCCGGCGACGGCGAGCCGGGCACGAAGCTCGATCTGGCCCGCTACTACGCCGCCGTCGGGGAGTGGATGTTGCCGCACATCCAGGGGCGGCCCGCCTCGGTGATCCGCGTGCCCGACGGCATCGACGGCGAGACCTTCTTCCAGCGCCACGCCATGCGTGGGATGTCGTCGCTGATCGAGACGGTCACGGTTTCGGGCGACCGCCAGCCCTACATCAGGTTCGACCGCATCGAGGCCCTGGTCGCCGCCGCCCAGATCGCGGCCGTCGAGATCCATCCGTGGAACTGCCAGCCGGGCGATCCGGAGGTCGCCGGCCGGCTGGTCTTCGACCTCGACCCCGCGCCGGAGGTCGGGTTCGAGGCGGTGATCGAGGCGGCGCGGGAGATGCGCGACCGGCTGGAGGAACTGGGGCTCGCCAGCTTCTGCAAGACCACCGGCGGCAAGGGGCTGCACGTGGTCACGCCGCTGTCGGACAAGGTTCCCTGGGACCAGGCCAAGGCCTTCGCCCGCGAGGTCTGCGCGCGGCTGGCCGCCGACGACCCCGACCGCTACCTGATCACCATGAGCAAGAAGGCGCGGGCCGGGAAGATCTTCCTCGACTACCTGCGCAACGACCGCACCAGCACGGCCGTGGCCCCGCTTTCCGCCCGCGCCCGGCCGGGGGCGACGGTGTCGATGCCGCTGAACTGGACGCAGGTGAAGGCGGGGCTGGATCCCTCGCGTTTCACGATCCGCACCGCGCCGGACCTGATCGCCAGGAGCACGGCCTGGGCGGATTACGCCGAGGCCGGCAAGCCGTTGAAGGCGGCGATCAAGCGGCTGGGGTAAGGGCTTGCCCCATCGCCCCGCATCGTGACACCACCACCTGGTGACGCTTGCGACGACCAGGGACGAAGGACGGTTCACCGCGCTGGACGGGCTGCGCGGCGTCGCGGCGCTGGGCGTGCTGCTCTACCACATCGCCGACTGGTCGGGCCGGCGGGGGCATTTCGCGCACGGCTACCTGGCCGTCGATTTCTTCTTCTGCCTCAGCGGCTTCGTGCTGGCCCACGCCTTCGAGCGGCGGCGGATCGGGTTCTGGCCCTATCTGGTGGCTCGCTGGGTGCGGGTCTGGCCGATGCTGTTCATCGCCACGGTGGCCGGCGCGCTGCTGACGGGCCGGCCGAACGTCGAGACCGTGGTCGATTTCCTAAAGGGCCTGCTGCTGATCCCCAAGTTCGCGCCGATGGAGGCGGGGACCTTCCCGTCGCTGTTCCCGTTCAACCCGCTGGCCTGGTCGCTGTGCCTGGAGGTGCTGGTCAGTCTGGCCTGGTTCCCGCTGCGCCGCGCGCCGGACATGGCGATCATCATGTTCGTGCTGCTGTCGGGCGCGGCCCTGCTGTTCGTCGCCGTCGGCATGGGCGGGCTGCAGACCGGCTGGGACCAGGCGACTTTCGGCCTGGGCGTGCTGCGCGCCTCGTTCCCCTTCGCCATTGGCTGGCTGTGCTGGCGGCATCGGGGCGGGTTCTCCGCCCGCAAGGCCTGGGTTCCGGCGGCCCTGCTGCTGACCGTGCTGGTTCTGCCGGTCTGGCCGACGCGCGTCGCCAACGGCCTCTACGACTTCGCCTGCGCCACCTTGCTGTTCCCGGTCCTGGTGCTGCTGGGCGCCTATGACCCCGGCGGTCGGCTGGCGCGCTGGTGCGAGCGGCTGGGCGGGGTGTCCTATCCGCTCTACGCCCTGCACTGGGCGTTCTGGTACGTGATGATCTCGATCTATCCGAACGGCTGGAAGCGCGACCTGCCGCTGTGGTTCTGCGTGCTGGCCTTCTTCGTGCTGCCGGCGGCCTCGTGGGCGGCCTGGCGCTGGGTGGAGACGCCGCTGCGCATCTGGCTCAAGCGGGTCACGCACGCGCTCTGAAAGAAAAATCGTCGTTGTTCGGTGTGCCTCGGGCGAGGATGTGCGTCATGCACTGCGGGAAACCTTGTCGAGACGGACCGTGCGGCCGAAAAGCGAACATGACCTGGGAAGCCTCGATCGGCGCTATCGGCCCGCGCTGATGGCGTTCTTCATGCGTCGCGCCGCCAGCCACAGCGACGCCGAGGACATGACCCAGGAGCTGTTCGCCAAGCTGGCCCTCACCGAAGCCGGTCGGACCATGGACAACGCTGACGCCTACATCTTCCAGATGGCCGCCAACCTGCTGCGCGACCGGGCCCGGCGCGAGCGGGTGCGGTCGAGCTACACCGCCGCCGTCCGCGCCGAGCCGATCGACCTGGAGCCGCTGGATCCCGCCCGCGTGCTGATGGGGCGCGAGCGGCTGGGCGAGGTGTCCGAGGCTTTGCGCGAACTGCCCGACCGCACCCGCGCCATCTTCCTGCTGTTCCGCCTGGAGGGCATGAAGCAGGCCGAACTCGCCGAGCTTTACGGCATGACCACCAGCGGCGTGCAGAAGCATATCCTCAAGGCCATGGGCCATCTGACGCGTCGCACGAGGGCCGGCGAATGAACGGTCCCGACGACATGATCGGCGCTCCGCACGAAGAGCCCCTGGATGTGGCCGCCGCCTGGTGCGTGCGCCTGGCCGAGGGCGAGCTGACGGACGCCGAGCACGCCGAGCTGGAAGCCTGGTTCGCCGCCGATCCGGAGCATCGCGCCCTGCTGGACGACGCCGTGTCGGCCTGGCGCGCGGTCGACGACCAGGCGATGAGCCCCGGCATGGTCGCCCTGCGCGGCGAGGCCCTGGAGGATCTGCGCCGGGCCCAGCGCAGCCGCTGGTCGCGCAAGCCTGGCCGCCGGGCGGTGATCGGCGCGGCGCTGGCCGCCTGCTTCGTGGCGGCCCTGGCCGGTGGCGGCGTCGCCTGGCGCGCCAGCCTGCCCGACGTCTACCGCACTACCGAGGGCGAGCGGCGCATCGTCGAGCTGCCCGACGGCTCGCGCGCCTCGCTGGACGCGGCCACCGTGCTGCGCGTGCGCTACGACGGCGGGCGGAGGCGGCTGTGGCTCGACGAGGGCCGCGCCAAGTTCTCGGTGGCCAAGGATCCGCTGCGGCCGTTCTCGGTGGCCGCCGACGGCAAGCTGGTGGTCGCCACCGGCACGACGTTCAGCGTCGAGAAGCTGCCTGGCCAGATGCGCGTGGTGCTCTACGAGGGCCACGTGGCGGTGCTGGACGGGGAGGGGGCTCGCGGCCGTCCGCCGCCCACGGTCAAGGTCGATGGCGCGCCGGCCGAGCGGCTGCTGACCCCCGACCACGAACTGGTGGCCTCGACGACCTCCGACACCACGGTGGTCTCTCCCACCGACCCGTCGCGCGCCGCCTCGTGGGAGAACGGCCAGCTGGTGTTCCAGGACGAGCCGATGGATCTCGCCGTCGAGCGGGTGAACCGCTACGCCCGCGAAAAGCTGCGGATCGCCGATCCGGCCGTGGGGCGGCTGAAGATCAGCGGCGTCTTCACCTCGGGCGACACCCGGGCCTTCGTCGACGGCGTCACCGCCGTGCTGCCGGTGCGGGCCGAGCCTTCGCCGGGCGAGACGGTGCTGCGGATCGACCGGGGACAAAACGACCGTGGACAAAAAAAGATCAGCGGCGCTGGTGAGTCTTCCGCAGACTGAGGCGTCTCACTCACCAAAGCGCCGCCAAAGAACAATGATCGGCGCGAGGGAGGGAAGTGATGCGCAAGAGCTTCGACCGCCGCCTCGTCTGGGGCGCCACCGCTACCGCCGCCGTCCTGGCGGCCCTGACCGCGCCGACCGCCGGCTACGCCCAGGCGCGGGCGACCTACAGCTTCGACATTCCGGCCCAGGACCTGGGCGGCGCCCTGCGGGCCTTTGGTCGTACGTCGGGCCAGCAGCTGGCCTTCGACGAGACCCAGCTGCGCGGCAAGCGCAGCGCCGGCCTCAAGGGCAGCTATTCGACCGAAGAGGGGTTGAAGCGCCTGCTGGCCGGTTCCGACATGGTGGCCCAGCCCACCGCCAGCGGCGTCTACGCCATCCGCGGCCGTAACCTGCTGGTCGCCGCCAGCGCCACGGCCCAGGCCTCGCCGGCCGTCGCCGCCGAGCCGCAGGCCGCTCCGCCCGAGGCGCCGTCCGAAGTTGAAGAGGTCATCGTCGTCGGCACGCCCGGCGGCGCCGGCATCGACAAGCTGTCGGCCAGCTTCGCGGTCAGCACCGTCAACGCCGCCGACATCACCAAGGCCTCGCCCAAGTCCAGCGCCGAGCTGCTGGCCCTGGTGCCCGGCGTCTGGGTCGAGACTTCGGGCGGCGTGGCCGGCGCCAACGTCTTCGTGCGCGGCTTCCCCGCCACCGGCGACGCCGAGTTCCTGACCATCCAGTTGCAGGGCGCGCCGATCTATCCGCCCTCGACCCTGTCGTTCCTCGAGAACTCGTCCATCTTCCGCGTCGACGAGACCATCTCGCGGATGGAGGCCCTGCGTGGCGGTCCCAACCCGATCTTCTCCAACGGCCAGCCGGGCCTGACGACCAACTTCATGCTCAAGGAAGGCGGCGAGGACACCAAGGGCCTGATCAAGGCCTCGACCTCCGACTACGGCCTGCGCCGGGTCGACGGCGTGGTCAGCGGCAAGCTGGCGGACGACCTGTTCTTCATGGTCGGCGGCTACGTCACCCGCTCGCCGGGCGTGCGCGACACCCAGTTCGACAACGAGAAGGGCCAGCAGTTCACGGTGAACCTCACCAAGAAGCTGGAGAACGGCAAGATCAACCTCTACGCCCGCGCCACCGACGACCACGGCGCCTGGTACCTGCCGTTCGCCATCAACGTGCCCGGCGTCGACAAGGGGACCTACACCCAGATCGGCGAGCTTTCGCGCCACCAGACCCTGCAGGTGAACGCCGATGGCACGACCCGGCAGTTCGACCTGGCCGATGGCCGGGGCTGGAAGGGCTATGTGGTCGGCGGCAGCTTCGAGCACGAGTTCGGCGACGGCTGGACGGTGCGCGACCGCTTCAGCTTCACCAAGGGCGACGCCAACACCTATGGCCTGGTGCCCGATGGCGGGGCGGTGACGGCGGCCTCCGTGGCGGCGGTGACCGGCTCGGCCGTGACCACGCGCGGCGGCGCGACGCTCGGCTCCAGCGACTACGTGCAGAACTGGGGCGCCTGGATCGTCGAGAAGGAGATCGAGGCGCTGACCAACGACTTCAGCGTCTCCAAGAGCTTCGGGACACACGAACTTTCGGCCGGCTACTACGCCTCCAGCTTCTCGTCGGACGACTTCTGGACCATCGGCAACTTCCGCCCGATGCAGGTCAAGGCCAACGGCGACTACCTGGCGACCGGGATCACCTGCGCCAATCTGGCGACGGCCGGCAGCGGTTCGGGCTGCTGGAACTACGGCCTGGTTTCGGCCGGCGACGGGCGGGTGGACGCGCTCTACCTGGCCGATTCCTGGCAGGCCACCGAGAAGCTGCGCATCGACCTGGGCGTCCGCCGCGAGCGGTTCAAGACCGACTATGTGGTCGATGACGGCAATGGCTATCCAGACGGTCTGGCCATCCGCGCCACCGACTACAGCCACAGCAAGACGTCCTACACGGCCGGCGCCAACTACGACCTTAACGACGTCTCGGGCGTCTTCGTGCGCTATTCGCGAGGCTACAAGTTCCCCAGCTTCGACAACTTCCGCGAAAACCTGACCGACACCCTGAAGGTCGACCAGTACGAGCTGGGCTACAAGCTGCGCAGCGGGCCGTTCGAGCTCTACGCCACCGGCTTCGCCAACGAGTTCAAGGGCGCCAAGTTCGCCGATGTCGGCGGCATCCAGGAAAGCAACACCAACCGCGCCCGGGGGATCGAACTCGACGGTCGCTGGAAGTCGGACTTCGGCCTGTCGCTGGCCCTGAACGGCACCTTCCAGAAGACCGAGATCAAGCAGTCGTCGATCCCGGCCAACGCCGGCAACAGCGCCCAGCGGCAACCCGATTGGCAGGTTCGCTTTACGCCCAGCTGGGACGTCGCGCTCGGTACGGTGGACGCCACTTTCTACGGCACGCTCAGCGCCGTCGACGACCGTTACGCCGACAACGCCAACACCCAGGTGCTGAAGGGCTACGAGAAGCTCGATCTCGGCGCGATCTTCCGGGTGGGCGCCTTCGACGTCCAGATCGCCGGCGACAATCTCACCGACAGCCACGGCCTGACCGAAGGCGACCCGCGCTCGACCAGCGGCGCTAACGCCCGGCCGATCCTGGGCCGGTCGGTGCGCCTGAGCGTGGGTTACAACTTCTAGCCATCTCGCGGGTTCTGTCCTGCAACGGTTCCTGCGCGCGGGCCGGCTTTCCTCCCTGCCGGCCCGCGTTCTTTTTGTCCGATGCGTCCTTTTTCTTCGATGAGGCCCCGATGATCCGCGCCCGCCTGCTCGCCGTCGTTTCCGCAGCGGCCTGGACGGCGCTGGCGCCGCTCGCCCTGGCGCAAACCCCGGCGGCGGAGGTCCCGACCCCCGCCGACACCTATCAGGAGCTCTTCCACCAGGTGCAGACGCGGCGGCTGTTCCCGGACGGCAAGACCTTCGTCGATGCGACGCCGAAGCGCGACCCCGCCACGATCCTCAAGGCCTACCGCGCCCATGCCCGCTTCACCGACGCCGAACTGAAGCGTTTCGTGCGCGCCAACTTCGTCGTGCCCGAGGCCGGGGCGGCGCCCGCGCCCAGCGCCGAGCGCACCACCTTGAAAGCCCACGTCGCCGCCCTGTGGCCGCACCTGACCCGCGAGCCGGTCAAGCCCGTGGCCGGCGGCTCGGCCCTGGCCATGGCCAAGCCCTTCGTCGTGCCCGGCGGGCGCTTTCGCGAGATCTACTACTGGGACAGCTACTTCACGATGCTGGGCTTGAAGCTCGACGGGCGCGGCGACCTGGTCGAGAGCATGATCGACGACTTCGGCGGGCTGATCGACGCCTACGGCCACATCCCGAACGGCGCGCGAACCTATTATCTCAACCGCTCGCAGCCGCCGTTCTTCTACGCCATGGTCGGCCTGTCCGAGGCGACCGATCCGGCGGCGGTCAAGGCCCGCGTCGAGCTGATGCGGCGCGAGCACGCCTTCTGGATGGACGGCGAGAAGACCGTGGCGCCGGGCAAGGCGTATCGCCGCGTCGTCGCCCTGCCGGGCGGGGCGGTGCTGAACCGCTACTACGACGACCGCGTCACGCCGCGCGACGAGTCCTACCGCGAGGACCTGGAGACCGCCCGCGAGGCGTCGCTGGCCACAGGGCGACCGCCGGCCGAGGTGTTCCGCGACCTGCGGGCCGGGGCCGAGAGCGGCTGGGACTTCTCCTCGCGCTGGATGGCCGATGGTCAGAGCCTGTCGACGATCCAGACGACCTCGATCGTGCCGGTCGATCTCAACAGCCTGATGTACGGCCTGGAGAAGGCGATCTCGACGGGCTGCGCCCAACTGGCCGACGCCGACTGCGTGTCGGAGTTCGACCGTCGAGCCCACGCCCGGGCCGAGGCGATCGACTTCTATCTGTGGGACAACGCCAAGGGCGGCTATCTCGACTACCAATGGAAGACCGGCCAACGTCTGGATCACCTGAGCGCGGCGACCTTCTATCCGCTGTTCGTCGGCGCCGCGGACGAGCCGAAGGCTCACATCGTCGCCCAGAAGGCCTGGGACGAACTGCTGGCTCCCGGCGGCTTGCGCACCACCACCGTCCGCACCGGCCAGCAGTGGGACACGCCCAACGGCTGGGCCCCGCTGCAGTGGGTGGCCGTCTCGGGCCTGCGCCGTTACGGCGAGGACGCCCTGGCCGCCGAGATCGCCAAGCGCTGGCTAGCCACGGTCGAGCGCGAGTACAAGGCCAGCGGCAAGATGCTGGAGAAGTACGACGTCGAGGAGGCCAAGGCCGGCGGGGGCGGGGAGTACCCCCTGCAGGACGGCTTCGGCTGGACCAACGGGGTGACGCGGGCGCTCCAGGAGGGCGCTGGGAACTAAAGCTCCGGCTCGTCGCCGCCCAGGCGCTCGATCTCCTCGACCAGGCCGTCGACGTTGAGGATGGTCAGGGTGCGACCCTGCTTGGCGATCAGCCGGCGCGCCTCAAGGCGGTTCAGCTCGCGGGTCACGGCTTCGCGCTGAGCGCCGGCCAGGACGGCGATCTCGGCGTGGGTCGGGGCCTTGGCGAGCACCGCCTGATTCTCCTCGATGCCGGCCTCGGTGGCCAGGCGCACCAGTTCCATCTGCACGCGGCAGGGGGCGGAGACGGCGTTCAGCTCGAACACCCGGCTGCTCAGCGCCCGGACCATGGCCGCCAGGTCCTCCAGCACCGCGCGGGTGAAGTTAGGCGCGCCGGCCATCAGCTCGGCGACCAGCGGCTCGGGCAGGCGGCCGACGATGGATTCGGTCAGGGCGGTGACGTTGGCCGAGCGCGGCAGGCGGTCGATGGCGGCGATCTCGCCGAAGTAGGAGCTTGGCTGCAGGCGGCGATAGCCGACCTCGCGGCCCGAGCGGGCGTACTGGTTCACCAGCAGCAGGCCGCTGATCACGATGTAGACCGCGCCGCCCGGATCGTGGCGCTGGACCAGCCGCGCGCCGCGCCGCACCGACAGGATTTCGACCCTCGGCACCAGGGCTTCGATCTCGGCCGGACTCATGTGGCGCAGGAGCCGACTGTCCGTCAGCGCCTGTAGCCGGAAGGCGTTATCGCCGTAAGCTGCGGCGTGCGGGGTGCTCGCGGTGACGGATGAGTCCATAATCGCCGCTCCAGAGTTCGCGTGCGGGGAGAGTCGAGGGGCAATGGGGGACTTAAACTACAAGGCCTTCATCAGCTACAGCCATGGCGACGGCAAGCTCGTCGACTGGCTGCACAAGGGCCTGGAGGCCTATCGTCCCCCCAAGGGCGTGGGGGCGGCGTCCGGCCGGCCGCTGCGTCCGATCTTCCGTGATCGCGCAGAACTCTCCGCCGCTGCCGATCTTGGCGAGGCGATTCGCACCGCTCTCGACCATTCGCAGTTCCTGATCGTCGTCTGTTCGGAGACGGCCCGCCGCTCGAAATGGGTCGGCGAGGAGATCCGTCATTTCCTCTCGACCCACGGACCGCAGCGGGTGATCTGCCTGCTGGTCGACAGTCCCGAGGGCGGCGGCGAGGTGATCGACTGCCTGCCGCAGGCCCTGCGCGAGGCGCTGCCGCCCGGCGGCGAACCGCTGGCCGCCGACATCCGCCCCGGCGGCGACGGACGCCGCCTGGCCTTCATGAAGATCGCCGCGACCCTGCTGGGCGCGCGGCTGGACAGCCTGATCCAGCGCGACGCACGTCGTCGCACGCGCTGGATGACGGCGATCACCACGGGCGCCCTGGGCGTGGCGCTGGCGACCGGCGCCCTGGCCCTGTTCGCGTTCGACGCCCGTCGCCAGGCCGAGGAACAGAGGGCCGAGGCCGAGGACCTGATCGCCTACATGCTCGGCGACCTGCGCAAGAAGCTCGAACCGGTGGGGCGTCTGGACGTGCTCGACGGCGTCGGCGCCCGGGCCCTGGCCCACTACGCCCATGTCAACGCCCGCGACCTCGACGACGACGCGCTGTCGCAGCAGGCCAAGGCCCAGACGTTGCTGGGCGAGATCCGCCAGAAGCGCGGCGATCTGAAGGGCGCGCGCCAGGCCCTGCTGCAGGCGGCCAGCACCTCGGCCGCGCTGTCCGAGCGCGAACCCAATGACGGCCAGCGCCTTTTCGACCATGCCCAGAACGTCTTCTGGCTCGCCTACATCGACTGGCGGCTGGGCCGGACCACCGACGCCGAGAAGGGCTTCGTCGAGTACGGCGCCCTGGCCGAACGCCTGACCCGCCTGGACCCGTCCAACATCGATTGGAAGCTGGAGGTGGCCTACGCCAAGAGCAACCTTGGCACCCTGCTTTTCGAGCAGGGGCGGCCCGAGGCGCTGAACGCCTTCGAGGCCGCGCGCGACGGTTTCGAGGCCGCCGACAAGATCACGCCGAACGATCGCCAGCACATCTCCGACCTCGCTGACGCCTACGGCTGGGTGGGCGACGCCATGGCGCGCCAGGGGCGCGTGCGCGATGCCTACGAGCAGCGCCAGGTGGCCCAGCGGTGGCTTGGCCGGCTGGTGGCTCTTGACCCGAATGACCGGACGTCGACGGCTAAGGCGCGGGCCGGCGATCTGGC
>Ga0102591_1003719_pt1 | contig 13123 bp, 10 predicted proteins | sample AraplaCol_mCL_r2_2_FD_76860 | JGI IMG/M metagenome (GOLD analysis project Ga0102591, IMG submission 76860) | Arabidopsis root microbial communities from North Carolina, USA - plate scrape MF_Col_mCL_r2 (SPADES assembly) (version 2) | ecosystem: Host-associated > Plants > Roots > Endosphere... | reverse complement strand
GAGGCAAATCAACCGAGCATCGGAGTGGGTCTAGCCAACCTCACTCCGGATATCCGCGAGCAACTCAACCTACCTGCGAACGCTAAGGGTGTCGCGGTCGCGAGCGTGAGCCCAGACAAACCTGCCGCAGACGCCGGCGTTCAGACAGGCGATATCATTCTGTCCGTGAACTCCAAGTCCGTTAATAGTGCCGCTGAAGTGAAGGATGCCGTTGTTGAAGCGGCCAGGAGCGGTCGTAAGTCGGTGCTGCTCCAAATCGAACGCGACGGGAAGAAGACCTTCGTCGCCATACCGTTCACCGCGTCATGACCAGTTGGTCAGCCCCGTCGCCTCGGCGTGGTTCTCTAAGTGAAGCGGAAGGCGCATGGCGTGGTGTTTCACCGCACACAAGGACGGGCCGAAGAAATCTCAAAAGCAAGGGCCCCATTCATGGCACAGTCCAATCCAGACGGTGCAACATCAGTATATGGCGCTCTTGCCGACGGACATCTACGGCCGAGCAAGGAAGGCGCTAGGACGGTGTTCGCCGGCCAGAGGCGGCACGGACACGAGTGAAGCGATTCAGAAGATTGCGAGAGGCGTCAATCCTCTCCTTCGGTAAAGCCCCCGCTATCGACTTGTGACCAGCCCCTGCTGCCGCAAGTGAGCAAATGATTGAGGTGGAGAGCATTGGCGGAAAAGGTTCCAGCGGCAAGAGTTGCGACACGCCGAGAGCCGAAGCCCTCTGGATTACCACGACGGCCCCTCATTCTTGCCACCGTTTTGACGGCGCTGGCTGGTTTTCTTGATGCGGCAGGTTACGTCGAGCTCAATCATTTATATGTGTCGTTCATGAGCGGAAACAGCACCCACTTGGGTATGTCGCTTCCAACGGGAAATCTTGCCGACATCTTCGGGATTTTGGCGATTGTTGGCGCCTTCGTAGCCGGCGCTTGCGGCGGAACCTGGATTTCCGATCACGGTGGCGCGAACGCTGTTGTGTTGAACATCGGTGGCGAAGTGCTTCTTCTTTTCAGCGCACTTGTCCTAAGCTCCATTTCCTTACCTCACATAGCGCTATTTCTCGTGGCCGCAGCAATGGGCATGCAGAATTCGCTCCATCAGATTGTTGCCGGCGCAGACGTTGGGCGGGGCTTCATCACTGGAGTGCTGTTTAGCTTGGGCCAATCGCTTGCTCGAATGAAAAACGGCGATGGCCAAGGACGCCGGGCGCTGTCGAGCCTTTTCAGCTGGTCGGCGTTCGTCTTGGGTGCTGTCGCAGGCGCATTTTCTTTGTCTTATGTTGGCCTGGTCGCTTGCCTTGGAATGGCTGTGACGGTTGCTGTCGTCGTGATGATCTGCTTGCAGCTCCGACTCCTTTGACTTCGATGGTTACAAGAGAGAAGTGCGCCATAACTGCGTGCCTTAACAACTTCTACGGTCGCCGCTGGACCTCGTTGAGGTCATCGAAAACTTTGGGAATCCGGACTTGAGTGCCAAAATCGCGGCTATTTGGGTCTTCGTTTGGAGACGCCTCCATGCGAAACACTTCCAAGTTCCAGTTAGGATTTCCACAGTACTTCGTCCGGCCTGGCTGACGCCGGTGACGCCTTGCCAAGGCGGGCAACCGCATGCCCACAGTTAGCGTTGTACTGCTCCCACGTTGTCCTCGCCGTCATGATCTCTGATCGACTTTCCATGGAAGAGTAGCGGGAGTTTCCCCATGGCCCCATTGCAAGTACTTTGGAGGATCTCACGGCCAGGACGATTGGACGTGAGGTTCATCGGCACTGGTTGGGTAACCAGTGCGCTTAATCAGGCATGTTCCTTGGCCGAGCCTTTGCGGCCCACGATGTTGCTCAAGCGCTCAAGATACAAATACACGACGGGTGTTGTGTAGAGGGTCATGATCTGACTGATTATGAGGCCGCCCACGATTGAGTAGCCAAGGGGCTGGCGAAGCTCGGACCCGGTCCCATGCCCGAGCATCAACGGAACTCCAGCAAGCAAGGCTGCGCTGGTAGTCATGATGATAGGACGGAACCGAAGCAGACAGGCTTTGCGGATCGCTTCTTCTGCCGAGAGGCCATTATTTCTTTGCTCTTCGACAGCAAAATCAACGATCATGATCCCGTTCTTTTTGACGATGCCGATCAGCAGGATCACACCGATGAGCGCAATCACGGTAAATCCGAATCCGAATACCCAGAGCATTAGCAATGCCCCCAGCCCGGCCGACGGCAACGTGGAAAGGATTGTGAGCGGGTGGAAGTAGCTTTCGTACAGCACGCCGAGAATGAGGTAGATCACAGCGATTGCGGCTAGCACCAGGAGCGGCTCGGATGCAAGGGACGATTGAAATGCTTGCGCATTACCTTGAAACGAACCGATCAACGTGGCGGGTGTCCCCATCTGCTTTTCTGCCGCCTGAATAGCCGAAACGGCTTGGCTGAGTGCGGTTCCAGGTGACAGGTTGAACGAGAGTGTCACCGACGGGAACTGGCTCTGATGGTTGACCGCGAGGACAGCTGTGGGCTCCGTGGTCTGTTTCACCAATGCATTCAGAGGGATCTGCTCGCCGGTCAACGGTGATTTTACGTACAGGTTGTCGATGGATGAAGGCGAGCCACCAAGGGCAGGGGCGATCTCTAAAATGACATGATAGCTGTTCAAGTCGGTAAAGTACTGGGTAACCTGACGCTGCCCAAACGCATCGTACAGGATGTTGTCTATCAGCTGCGGTCCGATCCCATAGCGGGAAGCCTTATCTCGATCGATCTCCAGAGTGACCGTCGTTCCGGCATTCTGCTGGTCAGTGGCCACGTCGGTGATTTCGGGAAGAGATTTGAATTTGGTGAGAAGTTTGTCTGCCCACTCGTTCAATTCGGCGGAATTGCCATCCTGCAGAGTGTACTGGAACTGCGTCGCCGAGCTTCTACCGCCAATGTTGATGTCCTGGGAAGGCTGCAGGAATAGTTGAGCGCCTTGAAGCTCCTGAAGCCGCGGACGCAGCCTATCGATGATTTGCGTTGCGGAAGCATCACGCTCATCGAGTGGCTTCAGAGTGATGAACATACGGCCCATGTTGACCGTTGAGCCCGAGCCACCTCCAACTTGCATGCTGACCGTCGCAACCGCAGGATCGCTTTGAACGATCTCCCCGGCCTTCAGCTGGATAGCGGACATCTTGTCAAATGAGATGTCCTGGGACGATTCAAGTACCCCGGTGATCAGGCCCGTATCCTGGATCGGGAAAAACCCTTTAGGTATTTCGACAAACACCCACCCTGTGGCGGCAAGGGATAGGAGGAAGGCCGTGAAGGTCACGCGATGATGCTGAAGGGCCTTGTCGAGCGTATACTCGTATGCCTTCAACAAGCGGTCGAAACCGCGCTCAGACAGCTGATAAAGACGTCCATGGTCGCTGTTGGTATGGGCTTTGAGGAACCTCGAACTCATCATCGGCGTGATCGTCAACGAGACGATGGCAGACACGACGATCGTCATCGTCACGGTAATAGCAAATTCGCGGAACAGCTCACCTACAATACCTCCCATCAGCAGTAGCGGAATGAAAACGGCAACTAGGGAAAGACTGATGGATACGATCGTGAAACCGATCTCGGCCGAGCCGTCCAGCGCCGCTTGAAAGGGGGTCTTCCCCATCTCCATGTGCCGATGAATGTTCTCGACCATTACGAACGCATCGTCAACGACAAAACCGACGGCGATGCTGAGGCCCATAAGAGATAGGTTGTCCAGGCTGAATCCCGCGACGTACATCAAGGCCAGCGTCGCCATGAGCGCAAGAGGAACAGTGACGCTGGGTATGACGGTCCCCCAGAAGTTCCTGAGAAATACGAAAATGACAACGACGACCAACACGATCGTGATCAGCAGCGTCTGCTCCACATCCAGGACGGACGCTCGTATTGTCACTGTTCTGTCGCTCAGTATCGCGACGTTTAGTGCTGCCGGAGCGATCGCCTGCAGTTGGGGCAGAATTTGCTTGATGTGATCAACAGTGTCGATGATGTTTGCGCCAGGAAGTTTGAAGATAGGAAGGATGATTGCCGGCTTACCGTTGGCCCAGGCGGCGAGCTGCGTGTTTTCCGCCCCGTCTATTGCCTGGCCGATATCACGTACCCTAACTGGCCCGCCGTTTTTGTACGCGATTATTGCGTCATTCCAAGGGGCGGCTTCGAGTAGCTGGTCGTTGTCATAGATAGTGTATGTCCTTTGAGGTCCCTGAATACTGCCCTTCGGGGCGTCTGTCGTAATTGTGCTCACAGCGCTGCGCACATCCTCCATGGACATTCCAAGAGAGGCGATCTTCCCGGGATCTACCTGAATCCGAACGGCAGGCTTTTGTTGTCCAAAAATGAGGACCTGGGACACCCCGCTCAGTTGGCTTATGTGTTGCGCCAGCACATTTTCTGCGAAGTCGTCCACTTTCGTGAGCGGCAGGGTATCTGAAGTGAGTCCCAAGATCATAATTGGCGGATCCGCAGGATTCACCTTTCGGTAGGTCGGTGGTGATGGAAGGCCGGACGGCAGCTGTCCGGAAGCCGCGTTAATGGCAGTCTGAACATCCTGCGCAGCGCTGTCGATGTTCCTTGAGAGAACAAACTGGAGTGTAATCGAACTACTGCCGAGAGTGCTGCTAGAAGTCATCTGGGCGACGCCCGGTATCTGTCCGAATTGACGCTCGAGCGGCTGTGTCACCGAAGACGCAATGGTTTTCGGATCAGCTCCTGGCAGCTGGGTCGACACTTGGATTGTCGGGAAATCGACTTGGGGAAGCGGAGCGATTGGCAGCAGTGGATAGGCGACAACTCCTAGTGTGAACAGGCCGACCATCAGCAGCGATGTCGCAATCGGCTTCTTGATGAACCATGAGGAAATCGCCATCGATCAATTTCCCTTACCGGTAGTGGTCGAGGATGGATTGGCCGCCGAGACGAGTGAGCCGTCGCGGACCCGGTATTGCCCATCGGCGATCACTTTATCAGTCGCTGTTAATCCCGAGATGATGACCGCGCGGTTGCCACTGATTGGACCGGGCTCGACCTTCCGTACGTCTGCTTTGTTGTTTTCATCGACAACATAGACGTAGAACCCGTCAGGCCCTCGCTGTAGGGCAGAGGAAGGGACGGTGAGCGCATTTTGTAGAGTTTTCTGAAGAACCCGCAAAACTATGAACTGGCCGGGCCAAAGCGTGCCTTCGCGGTTCGGGAATGTCGATTTCAGTTTCACAGTTCCGCTGTCGGCATCAATCTTATTATCGATCAAAGAGAGTGTTCCGGTATCCAATATCTTTGAGCTGTCGCTCGGTAGTGCGGTCACCTGAACCGCTCCTTTGCTCATAGCGTCTTGAATTGACGAGAGATCTTGCTCGCGCAAAGTCGACACGACCGAAATGGGCTGGGTTTGGGTAACGGTGACAATCCCAGTTGCATCCGTGGCATGCACCTGATTGCCGGCGTCGATAAGGCGGATGCCGGTTCTTCCTGTTATCGGCGACCTGATCTCCGTGTAGGACAGGGACACGTCCGCGGATTCTTTGGCGGCCTTGTCTTGCGCCAGCTGCGCAAGTAGTTGGTTCACCTGACTCTGTTGGGTTTCAACGGTTTCGTCGGTCGATACGCCTTGCTTCACGAGCTTCTGATCTTTGGAGAGCAGATACTGAGCGTTGGCGAGATCCGCCTGATCCTGCTGTATCTTGGCGGCCGCCTGATCCACGGCAGCCTGAAAGGGACGGGGATCGATGAGCGCAAGTAGGTCGCCTTGCTTCACCATCTGGCCCTCCGTGAAGAACACTTTTTGCAGCTGTCCGTCCACCCGCGTCTTGACTGCGACCTCGTTGAACGGCTCAACAGTTCCCAATCCATTGAGGTAGACAGGGAAGTTCGCGGTCTCAACGGTTGCAATGTCTACTGGGACCGCGGATGCGGAAGTCGAAGGTTGATCGGCGCCCTCGGAGCTGTCCATGAGCAGAGAATCCGCGACAAGCGCGCCGCCTACAATAAGCGCCGCGACTGTCATTCCGGCAAAAGCCCGCTTCTTAGTTCGCCGCGCGCTCCCACGCTTGGTTTTTGGTTCGCTATCCATCGTTCGGTCTCCGATCGTTTAGAGCGCAAAGTTTCATCCGACGGCATTCTGGTCGGATCCAGTCGGCCGCAGCCAACCCTGGGATCCCTACCAGCCTAAGCGAGGAGGCAGCTATCCGCATCTATACCGTTTGGTAGGATCAGGCCGGAAGCGCCTACCTGACCCCAAGTATAGTGTTGCTGAATGGGCAGAGCTGTTAGCGTTTCTTCGTGAACAATGGAGGCATGCCATGGAGAAGTCTGCAGGTGCCAATATTGCAACGAGACGCCTAGACGTTCTCCTCGCCGACCCCACGCTCCACGAGAACTCACGTATCGTGCGTCGGCTGAAGGACGAAGGCTTCCGGGTTCACTTGGCCTCTTCAGTTCACGACGCTCGGATGTATGCAAGCCACCGTGAAATATCATTTGCGCTGCTTGAGGTAAGGTTTCCTGACGGAAATGGTCTCTCGCTCGTCCGCGAGATCCGGCAAGCTAATGCAGATGCACGTATTCTGATTCATAGTGCGTATTGCAACGTTGCTTTAGCGGTAGCGGCAACCAAAGCCGGTGCCACCGACGTTCTGCCTAAACCTGTGGAGACAGGCTTTGTGGTGCAGCTGCTTTTGGGGCGCGGGCTTGAGTTGGAGGGCTCATCCGAGGCGCTTCCGTGCCCAAACGCGATCAGGAAAGAACACATCCACAATGTTTTCGCGGACTGCGACTGGAATGTGTCACAAGCGGCTAGGCAACTCTCTATGCATCGGCGGACGCTGCAACGAATGATGCGGTTCACTCACCCAACGACCACGCCCGCGCTTCGGTAGCTTTTCAATTGCGCGTAAGTCGACATCAGAGCGCTCGGTTGGCGCTCTTGCAGACTTCAATGAACGCTCGAAGCGGCGTTGACGTAAGTCGGCTCGGAAAATACAGCCGGGGCCCCTCCAGTTCCGCCCACCAAGCTGGCAGTATTGGTACCAGAAGACCGGCACGCAGGTCGTCGTCGAGCCAATTTCGAAAGGTCCCGATGATACCTAGTCCGGCTCGGGCATAAGAAAGCCCGGTATTGAGTGAGTTCACGCTTAGCACCAACCGGTTTTGCGGCTTCGCGCTATAACTACTGCCGGCGTTCCGAAGCGCCCAAGGCAGGAGAGTTCCGTCAGGTAGACGGTAACGGATCGCATTGTACGGCGAAAGTTGCGACGGGTGGTCTGGCTTCCCGTGTTCTTGTAGATAGGACGGGGCCGCGGCGAGCGCAAACTGCTGTTGACGCGGACCAATCGGAATCGAAATCATGTCCTTGTCGACCGATTTGCCGTACCGGATCCCTGCATCGCAACCTGCTCCGATGATGTCTACGAAATTGTTGTCCATGACCACATCGACCTCGACTTTGGGGTGCCGGCTCTGAAACTCAATAATAAGGTCGGGTAGGATGTCCGGCATGACGGCACCTGGCACATTGAGCCTTAGTAGACCTCTGACCTCCTCCGTAGAACGAGCCGCGTCAGCGCAGGCAAAAGCGATCTCGCTCAGCAAAGGGCCTACGCGGCCTGCCAACGTCTCACCCTGCTCCGTCGGGTGAACGCTTCGAGTCGAGCGACGGAGAAGCGGCAGTCCGAGTTGGACTTCCATGCGGGATATCGTGGTACTGACTTTTGAGGGCGCGACCCCCAGCTTTTTCGCGGCAGCACGAAAGCCGCCTTCGGCTAAGACGGCGAGAAAAACCTGAAGGTCGTCCGCGGAAACATTGTTCTTCATAGAGATCACCCTATTCACAAAAGAGCGGATTATCAACAAAACGAGCTACAGGTACCTTGCTCTCATTTACAACGGCCCATCGGCCATCGGGTGAAGGATAAAGGCAATGCTCGGCGCTTCCGGCAAGCTTGGAAGCAAGATCGTCGAGGAAATCTTAGGTCGCGTACCTGCTGCGGAGATCGGCGTTAGCGTTCGCGATCCGGCTCGGGCTTCTGACCTTAAGTCACGAGGTGTTCGCGTTCGTCAGGGCGACTACAGCGATCCTGCCAGCTTGAAACACGCTTGGGAGGGCGCGAAGCGTGTTCTTATGGTGTCGTCTAATGCCGCTGCTACAGGCGGGAACCCGCTGGAACAGCATGCCAATGCCATTCGGGTCGCGCAGGAAATCGGGGTTGAACGCGTTCTTTACACGAGCCAAATATCTAGTTCGATGAACTCACTATTCCCACCTGGCAGGGATCATGCTGCGACAGAACAGATGCTGGCAAAGTCAGGCTTGGCCTGGACAGCGTTGCGTCACGGATTTTATGCCGACAGCGTGTTGATGATGAATAAGCGCGGCTTTGACGTAGGCCGGCTCGAGGGCCCGCAGGACGGTAAGGTCGCTTGGGTCACGCATGATGATTTGGCGGCGGCTGACGCGGCCTATCTCGCAGGAACTGAGGTTGTCGATGGCCCCACTCCTCCGCTCATCGGCAACGGGGTCTTTGATCTCGCGAATATCGCGGCCATCGCTGCAGAGATTTTGGGCAGGGCTATAGTTAGAGAGACCACAAGCGAAACTGAAGTGCGAAAAGGGGCGGAGAAAGCGGGTGTTCCCGAAGGGACCATAGATGTAATACTTGGTTACTACAGGGCCGCGCGTGCAGGAGAGTTCGCAGGCGTCGACGCTACCCTCACTCGAATTCTTGGCCGACAGACAAAGAGTTTGCCCGAATTCTTGAGAGAACACCTCTAGAAGGATCCTGTGCAGAGGATCGGCAAGTATATCTTGCCTCATCGGCTCATCACCTTTCCGGCTAAATCCTAGCTGGCTTGCGGTAAGGGCGCAGCCGCGGCAGCGGCTACGCTCAATTTCTTGCGCGGTGCGAATGTCACCATGTGATCAATGGCGACTGGCCTCTCCAGGTGCCTGTTGTGAGTTCGTCTACGACGAATTTCGCAACGTCTTCCCGAGCGATTGTACCTCCGTGGAACTGCTTGAGGTCGGTGAGTGCCCTGGCTGTGCCACGCCCCCTCTTGTTGTTCAGAATGGATGGACGGACAATCGTCCAGTCGAGCCCACTATCTTTGATGATTGCCTCCTGTCTGTTCTTGTCCGTGTAGACATTCCTTAACAGCAGAGGGAGTATGAGGTTGTCGAACAGAAAACCGCCGTGGCCAGCGCTGTCGCCTGCGCCAACACCCGTGATTGCTATGAGCCTTGGTACCCGCTCCTCTTTCATCACGTTGACGAGCGCTTGTGTAGCGGAGGACAGAAGCGTGACTTCCCGGAAAGGACTCGCGGGAGTGCCAAGCGTACTAATCACGGCATCCTGTCCCTTGACGGCCCGACGGACTGTCTCCGGATTAGTGGCATCCCCGACGACGAACGACACGCCCGTGAGACTTTTGGCCTTCTCTGTCGAGCGAACTAGCGCGGCAACATCGTAGCCGCGCTCAATTGCCTGGGCCACCACGAGGCGGCCGGTAGGTCCGGTTGCTCCAAGAACCAGTAGTTTCGGAGCCGTCGTCCGAGCGGTATTTGGTGTCACGGTCTTCATTGCCTAAATCCCTTTGGCAGCGTCAATTGTTGGGCAGCTGCGGTTGGCTCAGATTAAGAGAGAGTGCCTTGCGTCAATAGCTCGCGGGTGCGTTTGAGCGTCGATAGCAGCGCCGACTTGTAGCCGTTTTCGCTGTCGAACCGGGCCTGTTCTGCCTGTTCCTCCAGGCCGTTCGGTTGTTTGTCCCGCAAGCCAATGTAGCAGTAGAAGCGAAGGAGTAGATCGCCGACTTCATCCTCAAAAATTTCATTGACGATAACACCTTCGCGAGGGCCGGTTACCTGCAGAAATGTCACTTTCTTCTGTGGCTCGAGAGTTATGATCTCTCGCAGGTCGGAGCCAGCGATTGAAGCTTCACGTACGAAGTGCGTTCCACTCTCTTCAACGATATCGCAGCGGGTGCAGAGGCCAGGCGGCAGGAACTGACGCGCATCGCGCGCTTTCAACTCCAGGCCCTTCCATATCTGTTCTTTCGTTAGCTTTATTTCACCGTCCGGGTTCACCGGAACTGTAGCGGTTGAGTAGATCATGATGATGCTCCTGGCTTAGTTTTGATAAAGGTATGTTTTGGCAGCAGTCGCCTCACGGAGAGGCGGCAGCATCCTTTGCAAAGTCACGGTATGATCTCAGCGGGCGTCCGAGCATTGCGACCAGCCGCTCGGTATCGCCGTCGACGGGCAGCATGCCTTCGGTTAGGAAGCGATCGCCCATCAATCGCATGTCGTAGGCCATCCACGCAGGCATGAACTGCCTCAGGCTCTGCTCAAATGCTTCGGTGTCGCCTCCGCCGTAGTTTATCTGGCGGGAAAGTACGTCCGACCATAAGGCAGCTATATCGACGCCCGTGAGTGTTTGAGGGCCAACGAGGTTGATATATTCGAGTGGAAGCGATCCATCCGCGTGGTCACGACGGATGAGCTCTAGCGCCGCCACTTCAGCGATATCACCTACATCGATCATCGCCAGGCCCTTATCGCCTACTGGCATTGGATAGATACCGTAGCCGGTGATGACCTCCTTGATCGTAAGGTCATTTTGCATGAAGTAGGCCGGGCGCAAGATCGTCGCGCTGAACTGCATCTGTTCGATCATCCGCTCAACACCGAATTTACCGGCAAAGTGTGGGACATTGACGTAGACATCGGAGTGAATGACCGAAAGATAGACAAGCCGTTCAATGCCTGCGGACTTGGCTAGGTTGAGCGCGATCAAAGCTTGAGTGAACTCGTCGCCGACGACCGCATTGAGTAGAAAAATAGTCCGAACACCGTCGAGTGCCGCCCGAACGGAGTCGACATCGAGCAGGTCACCTTTAGCAATCGAGACTGCGGCCGGAAAGTTTGCTTTGGAAGGGTCGCGCACAAGCACACGGACCGCAGCGCCGCGGCTGACGAGTTGTTGGACTACTTTGGAACCTACGTTGCCTGTACCGCCAATGACGAGGATAGACATGGTTTTCTCCAGTGAAGAGGTTGTTGACGCACCCAATATGTCTGGCGCAATATCGGTGCGATAGGCAGTTAGTAGAGACGGGTTGTCTCATAGGTGGAACGAAATGGACCTAGTCGCCCTCACTGATTTCAATCTTGTTGCGCGCTACGGCGGCTTTGGGAAGGCGGCCCGAGCATCCGGTCGACCAAAAGCGACGCTTTCCCGACGCGTAAGCGAATTAGAAGCCTCGTTGGATCTGCGGCTTTTTGAACGCGGTTCCCATAGCCTGAAACTTACCGAAGAAGGTAAGGCACTTTATGCGCGAGCCTCCGCTCTGCTAACCGAATTGGACGAGACGGTCGTTGCTATCGCTTCCGGAGGGGACAAGCCTCGCGGGCGACTTCGAATTAGCGCTCCGCTTCTCCTCTCGCAGACCGCCATAGGAAAGATCGCCGCGGATTTCGCTCTTCGATATCCTGACGTCAGGTTAGAAATTACCACCGAAGATCGACCGGTTGACATGATAGAGGAGGGTTATGACATTGTGATCAGGGTCAATCCTGACCCCGACGCGAGCCTTGTAGGCAAGGCATTTCTTCGCGATCGCTTGGTGGTGGTAGCAAGTCCTTCCATTCCAAGAGCCGCGGACGGTGGCTCGGTGCCAGCCGTAGTCCGCGGAACGGCCGGCGCCCGGTCCTGGCGGGTGTCTCTGTTCGATGAAGCTTTCACTTACATCATTGAGCCTGTATTGACGCTGTCGTCGATGATTATGGTGCGCGATGCGGTACGGGCGGGCATAGGCATCGCTCGGCTGCCCATCTCGTTGGTCGCAAACGACATTTCCAGTGGCAAACTTTCGCTTTGGGGTGATGTCGAAGGATCCGACATTTCAATATGGGTGCTTTACCCGTCTCGACGCTTGCTAAGCACACGTGTCTCGGCGTTTGTCGACCATTTGAAAGCTACGTTTCCTAACGGCGCGCCTGAGGAACTTGCTGCTTATATCGACGGCTAGCAAAGTCACCTCTAGGTCGAAGATACGGAACGCATCGGGGCCGCAGCAACACTATACAAATTCGCATAACGGGCATCCAAATTTCAGCTATCGAAAATTAGTACGTGTCAGTAAATCTGGGGATATGAGTTACTTTGGATTCAATACTGGAAACCTCAAGTTGGTGCAGCGCCGCAAGAAGAAATTGCATGTAGCTAAGGACGTGGGTGCGATGCTCCAATCCTAGAAAAGACGAGGATCAAATGAGCAATTTCGTTCAGTACACCATCGGAAATACTCGGGTAACGCGGTTGTTCGAGACCTCCATCGATATCCCGCCAGACCGTTTATATGTGAACTGGGACCCGGAAGACCCCAACTATGTCAAGTGGTTTAGTAATGGGGCCGAGGTGCAATTGAAACCAGTCACCCTCAGCGTGCATACATGGGTGGTGGAAAGCGGCGGGCAGGTGGCGTTAATCGATACGGGTGTCGGTAACGGAAAAGAGCGAACATTCAGTCCTGCATTTCACCGTCTCCAAACCAACTACATTGACGACCTCAGGGAGATCGGGATTAGTCCCGAGCAGGTTAACCTAGTGCTTTTAACTCACTTACACACGGATCATATCGGGTGGAACACCTACAACGATGGCACCCGATGGGTACCCACGTTTCAAAATGCTAAATATGTCTGCCCTAAAGCTGAGCTCGAGTTCTTCGATACTCCTGCAGCTGCTAACCGTTTGGTGATCTTCGAAGATAGTTTGAGGCCGATCCTCGAACGCGGCAACTTCGAGACAATAGCAGACGTCGGCGGTCCTTTCGGGAGGTTCACATTCCATCCTACGCCAGGCCACAGCATCGGCCATATGTCTATCTCGTTTGAAGAAGGTGGAGCGAGAGCCTTGTTTACCGGGGACACCGCCCACCATCCCGTACAGTTGGAAAATCCAGAATTAACGTCGATATTTTGCGCAGATCCAGGAAGAGCTCGTCAGTCGCGCTCATGGGTAATAGACTACGGGTTAGAGCACAACGCTACTTTGTTCACTTCGCATTTTTCCGGTACGTCTGCGGGAAAACTGAAGAGGAGTGGCAATAAA
>Ga0102591_1003718_pt1 | contig 13125 bp, 16 predicted proteins | sample AraplaCol_mCL_r2_2_FD_76860 | JGI IMG/M metagenome (GOLD analysis project Ga0102591, IMG submission 76860) | Arabidopsis root microbial communities from North Carolina, USA - plate scrape MF_Col_mCL_r2 (SPADES assembly) (version 2) | ecosystem: Host-associated > Plants > Roots > Endosphere... | reverse complement strand
GAGCGCGGCCGCCATCTTGGCATGGTCCGCTCTGGTCGGTCTCGTGCCATGCAACCGGTTCTTCAACCCGGCAACGAGGTCGAGGTTACGTGGCGTGCGCGCCTAGACGAGCACCTTGGCGAATTCCGTATAGAGCCATTGACGTTACGGGCCGCGCGGCTGATGGAAACGGCGACTGCCGTCTATGGCGTGCAGGCGATGGGCGCACTGCTGCGCTTGCTGCCGGAGCGCGATCCGCATCCACATCTCTTCGAAGCGCTCGAAGTCATCCTCGACAATCTCCACAATCCGGCGGATGCCGGTGAGCTCTTCGTCCGTTTCGAGCTTGCCGTTCTGAACGACCTCGGCTTTGGTCTCGATTTGACCGAGTGCGCCGCGACGGGCAGTCGTTCCGACCTTGCTTATGTGTCGCCGAGGTCGGGCAGGGCGGTCAGCCGGACTGCGGGTGCTCCCTGGGCGGACAAGATGTTGCTCCTGCCACCATTCCTGAACAGTGAGGAAAACCGCGCGGCTGATATCGACGGCCTCAGCGCCGCGTTCCGCCTGACGGCATTCTTTCTCCATCGCCATGTCTATGAGCCGCGCGGCGTGGAAGCGGCAGCTGCGCGCGAGGGCTTCGTACAGGCAGCTCTGAAAGCACTCAAGGCGGCCGCACCGCAGGACGAATTGTCCGCCTGACCGACCGTTTTTCATTGGCGAAAAACATCATTCGGATCAGGCGCTTTACGTGTCTCACGCATCTTCCTATTTCGATCGCATGCAACCCAGCGATTGGAGGAATGCGATGCTGACCAAACCGGATGCGATGACGACGATAAATCTCTGGAACGATTATGAAATGCCCCGGTTGGGTATGGGCTGCTGGGCGATCGGCGGTCCCTTCTATGCCGGCGACACGCCGCTCGGCTGGGGCGAGGTCGATGACGACGAGTCCGTCGCCGCCATTCATCGCGCGATCGAACTCGGCATCCGTTTCTTCGATACGGCTTCGAACTATGGGGCCGGGCATTCAGAGGAAGTTCTCGGGCGTGCGATCGGTAGTCGCAGCGACATTGTCATCGCGACCAAGTTCGGCTTTGCCACCGATCCGTATACGAAGCAGGCAACCGGCGCCTTCGCCGATGCTGTCTTCATTCGCCGCTCGGCCGAGACGTCGCTGCGCAGGTTGAAACGGGATCGCCTCGATCTGCTTCAATTTCATCTGAACGACTTTCCGCTTGAACAGTCGGACGAGGTTTTCGAAATCCTTGAGACGCTCCGTGACGAGGGGAAGATCGACGCCTTCGGTTGGAGCACGGATTATCCCGATCGTGCCGCGCGACATGCCGGCCGCCCTGGTTTTGTTTCCGTCCAGCACACGATGAACGTCTTCGAGCCGGTGCCTGACATGATCTCGGTGATCGAACGGCATGGCCTGATTTCGATCAACCGCGGGCCGCTCGCGATGGGCTTGCTCAGCGGAAAATTCCGCGCCGACACGAAAATCGGTGACAAGGATGTTCGCGGCGCGAGCCTTGACTGGATGGTCTACTTCAAGGACGGCCGGATCGCGCCGGAATTTGCAGCGCGATTGGAAGCGGTTCGCGAGTTGCTGAAGTCCGATGGTCGAACTCTCACACAAGGCGCCCTGGCGTGGCTGTGGGCGCGCTCGCCCCGAACCCTGCCGATCCCGGGCTTTCGCACCGTTGCCCAGGTTGAAGAAAACGCCGGCGCGCTGGCCAAAGGCCCGTTATCGCCGGCTATCACGGATGAAATCGATGAGGCACTCGTGCAGCTTCGCGCCTAGCCGCGGTTGCGGACCTTGAAGGCCCAGCCTTCGGGCCTCTCCTCGATGACTTTGGCTGTATCGCCGACCGCAATCCGACCGGTCCCGCGAGGCGTGACATTCCAGCCGAAGAGCGGACCGGGTACACGCCGGTCCGCAGACATCCGAATGCGCCCCATGGCGGGCATCGGACTAGGAACGTCGCGCGATCCGGTCGATTGGTCCTGGGTGGTCATGATGCAACGTGCGCAAGGTTTGACGAGATCGAAACGAATGCCGCCGATCTCAATCGCAGCCCACCGGTCTTCCTGCCAACCTTCCTCGGTATCAAGGCTGATATTGGGCCGGAACCGCTCCATGCCCACTTGCCCTTCGCCGTGCGCCTCGAGATCGGCATTCAGTGCCCGCAGGGAGCCTGTCGTGGTGACAAGGATCTGGTAGCCATCGGCGAATGTGACCGGTGTGCCTTCGCCGGCCCATTCCGCACTGGCGGAACGCTTGGCATCCTGATCGAAGAACACCAGTCTCACCTCTCGCCCGAGCCAGGCCGAAAGTTCAGCATTCGCAGCATCATCGGCAACCGCCGCATTGACGATGGACTTCCAGATCGAGACGTCCATCCGTTTTGAGGCCGTTCGAATCTGCGCGTCAATCTTCTTGTCGCCCATGGTGAGATGGAGGCCCGACGGTCCCGCCTGCACGGCGATGCGAGCGAGATCGGGCAACTCCCGCTGGGTGATGAAGTGTCCGTCCCGATCGGTGATCATGGCGCGCCGGTCGCCCGGCAACCCGAATGCATCGATCTCCGAGGACTGCAGCGCGATACCCCGAGCACTTTTGAGCGGATAGATGAAAAGGCCTGTAATACGCATCAAGTGCTCCTAGATTTCGTCCATGAAAGCCGCAAGGAAGTCGCGCAGGCGCTGGTCGCGTGTGGCCGCGAGCGCCCGCCCGGCCTTCGTCTGAAAGCCGTCCGCGAGTTTGAACAATTTTGTCTGGAAGTGGTCAATGACATAGCGCTTGTCGTCAAGCTCGCGGTTGCTGCCTGCCGGATCGAACGGATCGTAGAGCGCGGAGGACATTCGGCCGCCAATGTAGAAGCAGCGTCCCGCGCCGACCATGCCGATCGCATCCAGGCGATCGGCATCCTGCAAGATCCTTGCCTCCAGGGTCTCGGGCGTAACATTGGCGGAAAAGCTATGCGCGACAATCGCATGCGCAACGGCGGTGATGTCGTCACTGGCCCAGCCAAGGTCGGCGAGAACGGCCGAGGCTTTCTCTGCTGCTAAAGCGGACGCCTTTGAGCGCATGGGGGAGTTCTTCTCCACGGCGACGCAGTCGTGCAGGAGGACGGCAGCCGCAAGGATCCTGGCATCGCCACCCTCGACAGCCTGAATGCGCATGGCGTTCTTGAAAACGCGCAAGACATGCGCCACGTCATGCGAGCCGTCATCGCCTTCCGACGAATGCGGTACGAGCGCGGCGGCAAGCTTTTCAAATGGAGCGAAGGCCTTCGCCTGGAACATGGGATCACCGCGTGGGAAGAGGGTGTCCTTCCATAAACGCAGGAACCACGAGTCGCAACGAAGAGCGTACTAGCTGGCGCGGGCGCTCGGGTGCGCCTGCGGCCAAGCCAACAGGTAAGGTACGTCCCCGGCCGGCCGTGGCGGGCTGATATGGTAGCCCTGGATTTCATCGCAGGCTTCGCGCTGGAGCATGGCCAACTGCTCGGCCGTTTCGACGCCTTCCACGGTCACGCGCATGCCGAGCGCATCGCCGAGAAGGATGATGGCACGCATGATCGCAAAGGCTTCTTTGTCTTCAACGATACCGTTGACGAACGACTTGTCGATCTTGATCTTGTCGAAGGGGAACCGTCGGAGATAGCTCAGCGACGAATAGCCGGTGCCGAAGTCGTCCATGCCGATCCGGATGCCGCTCTGCTTGAGCGCGTGCAGTACAGGCAGGGCCTCATCGAGGTTTTCCATCAGCACGCTTTCGGTGATCTCGATTTCTAAACGGTTAGCTGGCAGCCCCGCTTCGGCCAGCGACGCGGCGACATCGCTCGGCAAATCACTGTTCGTAAACTGGATCGCCGATACGTTGACCGCAACCTTGATATCTTCTGGCCAATCCATGGCATCGCGGCAGGCGCGGCGTATGACCCAGCGTCCGATATCGACCACGAGGCCAACCTCCTCGGCAAGGGGAATGAACTCCATGGGCGGCACCCGTCCGCGCGTCGGGTGGTTCCATCGCAGAAGCGCCTCGAAACCGCAGATCTTCTGTTGGCCGAGGTCATAGAGCGGTTGATAGTGAAGCTCGAACTCCTCGCGTTCGATCGCCTTGCGCAAATCCGCTTCCAGTGTATGCCGTGCTTTGATCTGCGCTTCCATTTCGGCCGTGAAGAAGCGCTCGCCCTTTCCACCGCTGCACTTGGCATGCGACAGTGCGACGCCGGCGTGTTTCAGCAGGGTGTCCGTTTCAATTCCGTCCTGCGGACTGATTGCGATCCCCATCGACACGCTGAGTTCAACGGCCTTGTCTCCACGAAAGAACGGCTCCGAGAGTTCGCGGCGAATCTGGTCGGCCAGAGCCGTGACGTTCCATGGCTGCTGCCGTCCGGATTGAAGAATCGCGAATTCGTCCGAGCCGAGGCGCGCCAGCACATTACCGCCTGCCGACATGCGGATGCGCTCAGCCACCTGCCGCAGGATCTTGTCACCGGCCGAAACGCCGAGGGTGTTATTGATCGATTTGAAGCGGTCAAGATTAAGGTGCACAAGGGCAATCTGCTCGTCCGGCTTACAGGCGGCCAACGCGGCGTCGATGCGCTCCCTGAGGCTGATGCGGTTCGGCAGTCCGGTCAGCGGGTCGTGATGAGCGAGATAAGCTATGCGCTCGGCCGCCTTTCGGTCTTCGGTAACGTCCGCATGAATGGAAATGTTGCTGCCATCGGGGAGGACGGTGATGACGCTCTGGATGGTGCGCCCGTCTTCCATGATCCATTCGCGGTGGCGGATGTGTCCACCTTCGGTGGCGGCGCGCAGACGGGAGACCTTTTTCTCGATCCGCTCGGTGCCGCGGATCATCGAGATGAGTGTTTTCAGCGAGGCGCCGGGAGAGGCAGCTTCGACGCTGAAGCCGAAAACTTGTCGGAAGCGCGTGTTGCAGACGATCAATCGCTGCTCAGCGTCGAAGACACTCAGACCTTGCGGCAGGTTGTCGAGAACGATCCCGAACAGGCGTTGCTGTTCCGCGAGATCTTCTTTCGCGGCAACGAGGCCGCCTTTAAGCGTGGTGTTTTCTTCGCTCAGAAGGTGAGAATGGTCTTCCGCGGCGCGCTTCTTTCCTGCCTGCAGTCGATATGTTTCGACGACAAGATTCATCAGGCGCTCAGCGTTGGCAGAGCCATCCTCATTGACGGCGGTCGTGCACTGTTGCCGGAAAAGGGCTTCAGCGTCCATTTTCGGCAATCTTTGTTTCGGGAGCGAGGGGAGGGTGAGCGGAGCCCTGTGAGCGTGCTGCCAGCCTGCAGTTTCGACGCGGCGCGCCAGACATGAAAAGACCTTCTGAAACAATCCAAAATTATCGTCTAGGCAATCTCAAATTCGACCGGCCCCTATGCTGACGTGGCGAAGATAATCCATCGGTCGCATTAAAATTCTATTGCAACGCAAACGAATATATTGCTGGCATTATATTTGACTGCTGGTCACGAACTGCCTGGAAATGTGGCGATTTGAGCCCAGACCGCGCGCGGCTGATGCGCTGAAATCACACTTTGTCAATCATGGTTAATGGCGTGTTAACAGCTTATTGACGCAGTGCGCAAATCAGTTTAACGACCGTTTAGTCTTAGATTTTCCCATTTCGTATTGCGTACAAACATCACCGAAACAGCGGTGAATGGAGGTTTGTATGAGCCAAGTTTCATCGGTTAGTGATACATCCTATGCGTATCTCGCGACCCTGTCGCGATTGGACACAAATGGCGACGGCGTGCTGAGCCGTGGCGAGCGGGCGGCTGATGACAAGCCGGGCATTCTGAAGCAGTTGGGCTCAGAAGGGAGCAATGCTCAGGACTTTGCACCAAAGCTCTCGGATGGCGTGCTTGCCTTCATGATGGCTGCAAGTGAAACGGGTAGCCGTAATTTCTATCCGCAGTCCCAGCAGAACGCCTCTTACGATCTGTATAAGAGCACATACGGTCAGTATGATCTCGACACTGTCGCCTGATCACGTGGTGCGCTGAATTTGCGAAGCCGGCCTCAGAGCCGGCTTTTTCGTTGCCGCCGTTTTGGGAACTGCTTCGTGCCTCGCACGTTGGGAAACGACGATGCAAAGGAAGCTCCAATGAAAACAATCCTCTCGTTCGCGGCTCTGACGCTCTTGGCCGTTTCCTCCGCTGCGATGGCTCAGGACAAGCAAACGGCCACTGCGGACTTTATCGGGCGTGATGGAAAGGCAAGCGGTCGGGCCACGCTAACGGCGGCGGCAAATGGCGGCGTATTGATCGAAGTCGAAGTGGCTGGGCTGCCTGCCAACAAATGGGTCGCATTCCATGTCCACGAGACCGGCAGTTGCGATGCGGCCGGCCATCACGAGTCAGCCGGAAAGCACTTCAATCCGACCAATGCCGAGCACGGCCTGCTGTCCGCAATGGGACCCCATGCCGGCGACATGCCCAACCAGTATGTTGATCAGGATGGCGTTCTGCGAGCGCAGGTGTTTGACGGCATGGTCACACTCGACGGCAAGACTGATGGCGTCCGCGGCCGAGCGCTGATCGTTCATGCCAATTCTGATGACTATCGCAGCCAACCTGCAGGCGATGCGGGTGAGCGCCTTGCCTGCGGCGTCATCAAGTAGGCAGTCTTTCCGGTCAGTGATAGTAGTATCGCTCCGCATACCACTCGCTTGATGCAACCGGCCTATCCGTCGCGACCCATTGCCCGACGCGACTTGTTTCGAGCAGGTCGGCCGTCGCGTGATCTTCCAGCCCGACGAATATGATATTCGTGTTTTCACGCAGTCTGGGATCCGTGCCGAAACCCGTGCGGCTGTCATCTGCCGAGTAGAGCAGCCGCATCCTGACATAGAAGAACTCGGCCTGGTAATCTGCAGCGCCTTTCTCGCTGAAGGCATGCGCAATGTCGATTACAGACTTCTGTGGCCCACGATAAGCAGTGATTGCCTCATTCAGGCCGAATGTTGCCCCGTACAGCGCAATCGAACGTATCGGAACCGAGCTGGTGGCGCCGGTGGTCAAATCTATCTGTTGGCCGAGGAAGCGGACTTTGACACCATCCAGATCGCCGCGAAAGAAGTAGGAAAATCGATCACGTGTGAGATAGATCGCTTGCCACCGGAACCACGCATATTCGTCGCGCGCGCTTGTCAGGCTCCTGAGTGTAGCCAAGCATCGCACAAACGTATCGCGATAATTCTGCAGCGACATCGATCGACCTCCTCGAGGGATAACCGGTATCGACTCAAAACGTTCCAGCGGTCGGCTCGTCAAAAGCCAGTGTGAAAGGTGCGTTTCCATCCGCGTCCGCGCCACGGCCGATCGTTCGAACCGCATCGACCAGCCGCCCTCCGCGGCCGAGCAGGTCATCGCCGATCTGGATCAGCCGCGCATTCGGCGTGGCAAAAGGCGATGCAGTGCGCAGCCGGCGAACGAGCGCCGCATCCTCCTGCTCCGGCGACACGGAAAGGGCGGTAATCAAGGCCGCCGCCGGCGACCGGGAGACGCCCATCCAACAGTGGATCAAGAGTGGCGCAGCGCGATCCCACTCGCGGGCAAAACCGATGATCTCCCGCGCATGCGTTTCATCCGGCGCGACAAGGTTACCGGTTCCCTTGAACGCGATGTCGTTCATATGGAGGAGAAGATGCCGGTGCGCCTGAATCACGGCAGGCCGGTGGAAAGCCTGTTCCTTCGCCATCAGGCTGATCATCTCACGGGCGCCATGCCGGACTGCCATTTCGGCGATCCGGGCAAGCGGAGCGACAATGATGACAGTCATGCTTTGCTGCTCCGCATGGCCTCAATTGTCTCGAAGCGCTCGCAAAACAGGCGCTGCGCCTCGACTGCCGGCAGTGGCGTCATCAGCAACATGTCTTTTGTGATTCCGCGCGGCTGGCCGAAGAATTTCTTTGCCTCAATGGACGTAAACCCGGCAAGCTGAGTTGCCTCGAAATACGCAGCGATGGTGTCAGCCTTCTTGATCTTCTCCTTGAGTTCGCGCGTAGGGTGGGGCGGCAGGCCAAACCGAAGGTGGACGGCCGCTTCCAACCGCTTTTCGACGGCCTTGTATCCGCCGCCGACGACCGACTTGAACGGCGAGATCATGTCGCCGATGACATACTCCGGCGCATCATGCAGCAGCGCCATCAGGCGCTGATCGGCTGTCGCCTCGTTGAGGTGGCGGAAAATATCCTCCACGACAAGGCAATGCTGGGCGACGGAGAAGGCGTGATCTCCCGAGGTCTGCCCGTTCCAGCGGGCAACGCGCGCAAGCCCATGCGCAATATCGCTCACCTCGACGTCGAGAGGAGAGGGGTCGAGCAGATCAAGCCGGCGGCCCGAGAGCATGCGCTGCCACGCGCGCGGCGCCTTTGTCGTCACGCGCTGGCCTCGTCCGCCGTCGACGGGAACGTCAGCCCTGTCCAGGCGGGTAGTTCGAGAATGACGGCCGTCTCTCCTGCCAATAGAGGCGTCGCTGTCGCAATGGCCTCACCGGCACGGTCGATGCGAACGATCGCGAGGCCGCCTTTTCCGACGACCGATCCGAGCGTGCCGACCGGCTTGCCCCCGGCGGTGATCTCCGTCCCGGAGGGCGGCAGCGCCGTCTCGGCTTTCACGGTGACGACACGGCGGCGCGCCGTGCCGCGATGCTGCATGCGCGAGACGACCTCCTGGCCGACATAGCAGCCCTTCTTGAAGGAGAGGCCGCCGTTGAAGTCCATCAGGACATCGTGCGGGAAGGCATCCTGCAGCGCATAGTCCTGCCCGGATACGGCAACGCCGCTCGCGATGCGCAATGCGTCATAGATTTCGCGGTCATTGGCACCGTGCTGCCCCGCCTGGCGGACGAGCGCCACGCCAGCTTTGGCAAAGCGGCTATCGGCTGGACCCGTATTTGCGCCGTCCCAAGAAACCGTGACGCCCTCGCCGGCAGGCGAAAGGTCGACGGCGGCTCTGAGCTTGTACATCCCCAGTCGCTTAAGCAGCGCATCCCGCTGATCATCGTCCGTATCGATGATGAACCCATCGCCGTCCTGCCAGATCATGAAATCGAACAGGATTTTGCCCTGCGGCGTCAACAGCGCGCCCGGCCGTGCTTCATCCGCTGCGAGCGCGGCAAGATCGGTCGTGATCAGGTTCTGCAGAAAGGATTGGGCCTCCGGACCGCTCACCCGTATAAGCGAGCGGTTCTTCAGAAATACGGCTGGCATGGCGCACCTGTCGCGTTCGTTATCGCTCAGAAGTATGTCTTCGGTGAGGGGATCGCAAGCCTCAGTCGCCGGCGGTGAAGTACTTCCATTTGCCGTCGGGGGTGATGCCCAATCGATAGAAATTATAACCGCCGAACTCCTGCATGTCGGACAGGTCGCCGGCCGTAACGATGCGCAGCAATTCCACTCGCTCGGGGGGAGTCAGAGCCTTCAGGTCCTTCTCGGCGAAATAGGGCCAGACAAACATTTCGTCCGGTGTGCCCTGGCCGACATGAACGAAGCCGGTGGAAATGACATCAAGCAGGATCGCCAGGATCTCATCGCCCTCCGGATCGCCCGAAAGATCCTTGAGCGCGCTGATGGGGTCGTCCGTCGGCTCTCCGACCGTCACCTGTGTCTGAGTGGCGCCGGTGCCGAGCAGGGGGCGCAGCCGCTCGAGATCGCCCGAAGCGGCAGCCTCGACGATCTGCTCCCGCATCTTTCGAACGGGCTCGGGGACCTTGCTGATATCGTAGATGACTTCGACTGGCTTCGAGCTGTCCTCGGCGCCGGGCGTCTTGTCGTTGCTTTGGCCGGCCTGCGAATTGACCAGCGGGTCGGGCATCGGAACGCCGGGTGAGGTTGGGGAGGGGGCTGGCTTGTCGCCGCCTTGGCCAGGAGCGCTTTGTTCAACCTGTCCTGGGGTCTTCTGCAGCTCTGAGAGTGCCAGGGCCGAAGTCCCGGTCAGAAAGCTACTGGCGCTAAGGCCGATTGCAAGCAAAAGCGGCGCGATCGCGGGCCGCGAAGCATTGTCCCTAGCGGAATGCATCAAACTCTCTGTGATCGTTATTGCAGGGTGCGGTTCGGAGAAAACTCGCCGGCAAGCATGCGCTCGCGCAAGGAATCCAGAAGCGCTTCGGCACTATTCTCGCCATGGAGGCGAATGGTTTCCCGTAGCGCGTGGATGATTGCTGTATCGGCGATGATCTCGGGTTCGATTCCGTCGGCCATGCCATCAGCCCAGGCTTCGTTATGGTACTCCAAAGCCGCCTGAGTCTTCTCATGAACGATCATGTCGTCGATGTCATTGAGGCTTGGTTCCATTGTCATTTCCTCAAACTGCATGCCTTACTGCCTAGTTAACGACCTTATCAGCCTTTTCCCAAAACGACACGGCCGCCAGTGAAAAGAGGTTAATTAACCGTTAATTTCCGAACCTTGATGTTATTTCTGTGGCGAGTGTTGCACCTTCGGCACGGTATCGCTCTTCTGCCACGATGGCTGCCTGCGTGCAATCCGTGTAAACAGACGCGAAAGCGCGGTATCCGCGATTGAAAGCCGCGGTCAGCTGTTCCTTGCGCTGCGGCTCGTCCCTGGCTTCTGAATCAAGCAGTTGCTGCATGCGCCCTCGCCACTCGCTACTGTTTTCCGCCTTGCACAAAGTCCTCAGGTAGTGAACCGAGCCCAACACTTCGGCAAGCCGCGATAGCTTTTCGTCGTATGGCACGGTGACCGCTTTTGGCGCACTCTGCTCTGGCAACACTGGCGGCGTCGTACCCTGTGCCCATACAGGGGCGGGTAGGGCGGCGCTTGCGCACAATGCAAGAAACAGGAACGCGCGTCGAACGGGAATCATGTTGATAGTTGATACCCTGACAGTGACGGGAACAAGGCGCTTGCTTGAGTTTCCACCTGCTTATTCGCTGCCGGACGCCAGGCGCTCGGCACATTCAAGCACGCTTTGAGGCACGGGTAACCGGCGGATCTCCTCAACGGTGAACCAGCCGATATCGGCGGCGTCGTCGGCCGAAAGGCCGATGGCCGTCTCGTCGGCCTCGACCCGAAATACGGAAAGAAAGAAGTGGTTGACGACCGCGCCGTCAGGGGCGTGCGTCTTCAAATCGTATGTAGCGAAGAGGTGAGGGTTGCGAGCTTTTATGCCGGTCTCCTCCTCCAACTCGCGCAACGCCGTTTCCTCTGGCATTTCGCCCGGTTCGGCCCGTCCTCCCGGAAACGCATACATGTCGGCCGCCGGCGGATTGCGCCGAAGCACGAGGAGGAACCGGTTGCCGCGCTGGAGGATGGCCGAGGAGGCCGCCTTCGGAATGGAACTCATGGGGTTGCCGCGTTGGTCTCTGTTGGGATGTGCTTGGCGCAGCCATCGTTCCGCCGGATATTGAACGCGGCGATTCGATGGAGCTCTCGTGACTTATATCATTTATACTGCAGCAGCTGTTTTCGAGATTGCCGGCTGCTTCACCTTCTGGGCCTGGCTGAGAATGGCAAAGCCCGTCTGGTGGCTGGCGCCCGGTATGGTGTCCCTCGCGCTATTTGCATGGCTCCTCACTTTCGTGCCGAGTGAGGCCGCCGGCCGCACCTTCGCTGCCTATGGCGGCATCTATATCGTGGCTTCTCTGATGTGGCTGTGGATCGTCGAGAACCGTGTGCCCGACCGCTGGGACATTGGTGGCGCGCTCGTCTGCCTTTGCGGCTCGGCAATCATCCTACTCGCACCGCGCGGCTGAGGCGGCTAGCCTTGACCGTCGCCGGACGGAGTGCAAAGACATCCGAATGTGTGGACGTTATGCCCTGACGATATCCCCGGAGGAATTGAAGGAAGTTCTGGGGATCATGGATCTCGAGGACTTTCCCGCGCGTTACAACATTGCGCCGACCCAGCCCATCCTCGTCGTCGTTTCGGATGAAACGCGGGAGAAGGGCAGCAACCTCCCGGAGCGGCGCGCGGTGCTCGTACGATGGGGCTTTACGCCGGGATGGGTGAAGGATCCCAAGCAATTTCCGCTGTTGATCAATGCCCGCGCCGAAACGGCGATCGGCAAGGCGTCGTTTCGTGCGGCGATGCGCCATCGGCGCGTGCTCGTGCCAGGCTCCGGCTTCTATGAATGGCATCGCCCCGGCAAGGAGAGGGGCGAGAAGTCCCAGACCTATTGGATCAGGCCGCGCCGCGGCGGCATTGTGGCGTTCGCCGGCCTGATGGAAACATGGTCGTCCGCAGACGGTTCGGAAGTCGACACCGGTGCGATCCTGACGACCGCGGCAAATGCCGCCATCGCTCCGATCCATGACCGCATGCCCGTCGTCATCAAGCCGGAAGACTTTTCGCGCTGGCTGGATTGCAAGACACAGGAGCCACGGGACGTCGCCGACTTGATGAAGCCGGTCGAAGAAGATTTTTTCGAGGCGATCCCCGTCTCCGACAAGGTCAACAAAGTGACCAATATGGGGTCCGACCTCCAGGACAAGGTGGCTGTTGATAAGCTGCCGTCGCCGCCTGAAAAGAAAAAGCCGGATGACGGCCAGCTCAGCTTCTTCTAATCTGATAATCCCACCGCATAATTCTTCCGGAAAATCACATGATCTCCATTTCTGCCGCGCTTTCCGGCTTCTTCCTTGGTGCGTCGCTCATTATCGCCATTGGTGCACAGAACGCGTTCATTCTGCGCCAGGGCCTGCTGCGCTCACACGTCTTCATCCTGTGCCTGATCTGCGCCGTATCGGATGCAGTGCTGATCGCAGCCGGCGTTGCCGGGCTGGGAACGCTTGTTGCCCAGTCGCCGACTCTCATCTCGGCTGTGACGCTAGGTGGGGCAATTTTTCTCGGTTCGTATGCCGTTCTGGCATTCCGTCGCGCTCTCCATCCCGGCGCGATGCAGGCGGGTTCTCCGCAGACACTGGGTCTGAAGGCTGCAGTCGCGTCTTGCCTAGCCTTTACCTTTCTGAACCCGCACGTCTATCTGGACATGGTCGTTCTGATTGGCAGCCTGTCCGCGCCCTATAGCGGTGCAGACCGCATCGCCTACGGTGTCGGTGCCGCGACGGCGTCGTTCATCTGGTTTTTCGGCCTAGGCTACGGCGCTCGTCTGTTGCAGCCGGTTTTTGCAAAACCCGCAGCCTGG
>Ga0102591_1003715_pt1 | contig 13133 bp, 10 predicted proteins | sample AraplaCol_mCL_r2_2_FD_76860 | JGI IMG/M metagenome (GOLD analysis project Ga0102591, IMG submission 76860) | Arabidopsis root microbial communities from North Carolina, USA - plate scrape MF_Col_mCL_r2 (SPADES assembly) (version 2) | ecosystem: Host-associated > Plants > Roots > Endosphere... | reverse complement strand
CCTCCTTCGAGGTCGAGCGCGAATACGTCTGCCGCGTGCGCGCACCGGAAGGCGAAGACGTCGTGCCGGACAACATCGTCGACCGCCTGGCGCGCGGCGTCGCGCTGGAAGACGGCCCGGCGAAGTTCGACGAGATCGAACGCATCGGCGGCACCGATTCGCACGACTGGTTCCGCGTCGTGGTGAAGGAAGGCCGCAACCGCGAAGTGCGTCGCCTGTGGGAATCGCAGGGCTGCCAGGTGAGCCGCCTCAAGCGCATCCGCTACGGCGAAGTCTCGCTGCCGCGCGAACTGCTGCGCGGCCAGTCGCGTGAACTTCCCTCCGACGCCGTCGAATCGCTGCGCGGCAAGCTCGGCCTGGAAGAAGGCGCGCAGTCGGCACTGACGCTGCAGCCGGTGATCGGCCAGCGCAAGGCGACCAAGGCGACGATCGACCTGACCGGCAAGGCGCGCTCGCACGGTTACGTCGGCGGCCACAACACGGCCGACGAAGGCCGCGAACTGCGCCGTTTCGATCACGTTCGCGAAGATCGCGGCGGTCGTGGTCGCGGCGGTCCGCGCAAGCACGGCGGCCTGACGGTCAGCGGCGAAGCCGCCGCGAACGCAGGCAACAAGCCGTTCAAGCAGCGCAAGGAAAAGGGTCCGAAGCCGTTGCCGGAAGGCAATCCGGCGGCGTTCCGCACGTGGTACGTGCCGGACGGCGTGACCACCGGCCCGAGCGGCCATCGCAATCCCGATGGCGCACGTGGTCCGCGCAAGCCGTACGGCGACAAGCCGCGCGGTGCAGGCGGTCCGGGCGGTGGCGGTCGTGGTCCGGGCGGCGGTAGCCGCGGTCCGGGCGGCGGCGGTGGCGGGGCCTATGGCGAACGCGGTCCGCGTCGCGAAGGCGGCTTCGGCGGCGAACGCACCGGCGGCGGTGGCTACGGCGGCGAACGCACTGGCGGCGGCGGTTACGGCGAACGCCGTGGGCCGGGCGGCGGTCAGGGCCAGGGTCAGGGCCAGCGCAGCTCGCGTCCGTACGGGCATCCGGGCAACGCGCCGAGCTTCCCGTCCGATCACGCCAACCCGGGCAGCTTCAACCCGTACGGCGACAAGCCGCGCGCGCCGCGTCCGGGCGGTCGTCCGGGCGGTCCGGGCGGCGGCCCCGGTGGTCCGAAGCCGGCCGGCGGCAATCGCCCCGGCGGTAATCGCGGTCCCGGTGGCGGCAATCGCGGCCCTGGCGGCGGCGGTCCGCGCCCGGCCGGTGGCGCACCGCGTCCCGGCGGTCCGCGCGGTGGCGGACGTCCCGGCGGTGGTCGCGGTCCGCGCGGCTGATCGCTGAAGCAACGAAAGAACACAGGGCGCTCCGGCGCCCTGTTTCTTTTTGCGCGCTGATTTCCTGTTGCACCGCGTTTCGTCGCAATGCGTTCGTTGCAATGCATCTGTTTCGAAGCGTCTCACTGCGACATTTCGTGGCGATGCGACATGGCAGCGATACGCCCACCGTTCGTCGCCGGGCACGCAACATGGCCGGCGATTTCACGCCATTTCACCGTCGCTGAACACGCGCAGGCCAAGCATGGCTGCAAGGCATACGGCGACCGGTGCCTTTCCTCCCTCCCCTTCTCCATGGCCGCCCACCGGACGACAAGCCGGGAGTTCGCGCCATGCCGATGGAGTGCACGATTCGTGCGGGCGCGGTCTCAATCGCGCTCGTGCTCGCGTGCGCGGCGTCGGCAGCCACGCGGACGGCCTCGTTCCAGGTCACCGCGACGGTCGACGCGTCGTGCCTGATGCGCGTTCCATCGTCTTTCGATTCGATGCCCGAAGCCGTCCGCGCCAGTGAGCGCGTGCAGGTGAGCTGCTCGCGTGCCGTACCGCATGCGGTGTCGGTGGTTCCTTCCATCGCCGCCACACGTGCGGGCGACGCACGCACGACTGACCGTCTCCTCGTCCTCGTCATGTACTGATCCGGCCGGGCACTCGGCTCCGGTCCCGCCTTCGCATACCAGGAGATCCGCCATGTGTCCCGCCCCCGTCCTCCCGTCGCTGTGCGCAGCGACGATCGCCCTCGTCGCGCTCGTCCCGACGACATCGGCCGCCGCCACCAAGACCGCGACCTTCCAGGTCCTGGCGACCATCGTCAGCGACTGCACGATCATCAGCGCGCCGAACATCGACTTCGGCAGCGTCGGCGTGACGACGGCGAACACCGACACGACCAGCACGCTGACCGTCGCGTGCACGCCAGGCACGACGTACTCGCTGGCGCTGGATCCCGGAACCGGCGCCGGTTCCACCATCACCGACCGGCGCATGGCCAGCGGCGGTGGCGGATCGCTCAAGTACCAGCTCTTCCGCGACACCGGCCGCACGCAGAACTGGGGCAACACCGTGCCCACCGACACCCAGGGCGGCACGGGAACCGGCAGCAACAACAGCTACACGATCTACGCACGCATTCCACCGCAGGCGGCGCCCGCCGTGGGCAGCTACGCCAGCACGGTCACCGTCACCGTCACGTACTGAGCCGCGCGTCCACGGCCTCCGCCGATTCGCACGATCGCTCCCACATCCGCTGCATGGAGATGCGTCATGAAATTCACCCGCAGGTGCAAGGCACTGCTCGCCATCGGCCTGGCGATAGCCGTCGGAGGCGCATTCGCCGGCGCCCTCCATGTCACGCCCACCACGATCACGCTGGGGCCCGGCAAGGCAACGGCGGTGATGACCCTCACCAACGAAGGCGACACGCCGATGCAGGCGCAGGTGCGCGTGTTCGCGTGGGACCAGCAGGGCAACGAGGATCGCCTCACGCCCACGCAGACCGTCGTGGTCAGCCCGCCCATGGCCACGCTGGCGCCGAAGCAGAAGCAGTCGATCCGCATCGTGCGCGTCGCCAAATCGGCCATCGCGGCCGCGGAAACCTATCGCCTCGTGGTGGATGAAATCCCCAGCGCGAACAACGCGCCGAACGTCGGCGTGGCGGTACAGATGCGCTACTCGGTGCCGGTATTCGTGCTGCCCAAGGCGACGATGCCGCCGGGCCAGGTGACCGTCGCGGCGCACATCACCGGCAACACGCTCACGCTCAACGCGCAGAACAAGAGCGAAACGCCCATGCAGGCGTCGCAGGCGACGATCGAACACGCCGGCGGCACGACGACGCCGGTGGTCGGCGGACTGCTCGGCTACGTGCTGCCCGGCCGGAGCATGCAGTGGACGGTGCCCATTCCCGCCAACGCCGCCGCCAAGGGACGTCCCGTCAGCGTCACTGCGATCTTCAACGGACAGCCGCTGAAGGTCGACCTGTAACCGGCAGGCGGTTGCGAGGGCGGCAATGCCTCACGCCGCCGCCCTGTCGCCGTGAAGGGAGAGGCATCGGATGCGCGCGTATACGCGCACAGCGCTGTTCACCTGTCTTCTGGCTGGGTTGATGGGCGCTGCCGTGTCCACGATTTCGCGCGCACAGGTCGCCGATGTCGCGCCGGCGACGTACTTCCTCGAGGCGTACTTGAACGGTCGGCCGACGGGCCTGGTCGTGCAGGTGGATCGCACGAGCGCGGGCCTGAGCATGTCCGCCGACGAGCTGACCGAGATGGGGCTTCGCGTGGACGATCTTCCGCTCGACGCGGATCGCCAGATCGCGCTCGCCGCCATTCCGGGCTTGCAGTACACGTATGCCGAAGACACCCAGCGCATCGAGTTCACCCTGCCCGAAACCCGTCTCGTGCCCGAACAACTCGGCGCGCAGCCGCCGCCACCCGAATTGACGCGCTCCGGCACCGGCCTGGTGCTCAACTACGCCGCACAGTTGCAGAACACGCGGGTCACGTTCGACGAGAAACGCCAGGGCCGCCGATTGCACGTACCGCTGCTCGGATCGGCGCGTTACGGCCGGCTTCCCGTCCTCGGCGCGGAGGAATTCGAAGCGCAGTACGAGCGACGCAACCGCACGTTCGCACTCAACACCGAACTGCGTTTCTTCTCGCCCGCGGGCGTGTTCGTCAACAGCGGCTACGCCACGGTGCAGGCCGGCGAGTACGACTACATCCGCCAGGACAGCTACTGGACCTACACCCAACCCGACGCGCTGCGTACGTACACGGTGGGCGATCTGGTGTCCTCGTCGTTGACGTGGTCGCGCGCGATCCACCTCGGCGGCCTGAGCGTGTCGCGCAATTTCGAAGTGCGGCCGAACCTGGTGACGTTTCCGGTTCCGGCCATCGGCGGCACGGCCGTCGTGCCCACGATGGTGGACATGTACATCAACGGCCTGCGGCAGTTCTCCGGCAACGCCAGCGGAGGCCCGTTCCTGGTCGTTGCGCCGCCGGCGCTGACCGGCGCCGGCATCGCCACGGTGGTGTACCAGGACGCGATGGGACGCGAAGTCAGCCTCAGTCGCCCGCTGTACATCGACACGCGACTGCTCGGCCGCGGCCTGTACGACTATTCGGTGGAAGTGGGCTATCCGCGTCGCAGCTACGGCAGTCGTTCGTTCGATTACGCGAACGACCCCGCGGCCAACGCGTCATGGCGCCATGGCGTGCGAGACGGCTTCACGATGGAAGCCCACACCGAACTCACGCGCGGCCTGTACAACCTCGGCATCGGCGGTCTGGTCGAACTGGGAAACTACGGCGTGCTCAATGCATCGGCGACCCTGAGCGACGGCGACCAGCACGGCATGCAGTGGGGTTTGGGTTACCAGTACCAGTCGCCGCACTTCAACATCGACCTGCTGGGCCTGCGTGCGGATGGCGGTTATCGCGACCTCGGCAGCCTGAAGGACGTGACCGTGCCGCAGAGTCAATTGCACGCGTCGCTGGGCATTCCGCTGGGCCAGCGCCATTCGCTCACCTTCGTCTACACGCGACAGCAAGCGTCGGAGCTGGGCGGCTCGCGCATCCTGTCGCTCGGCTACAACGGTTCCTTCGGCCAGCGTCTGAACGTGTTCGCCAACGTATTCCACGACCGGGACGTGGCCGATTCCCTCGGCATCTACATCGGCGCATCGCTTTCGCTGGAGCGGCGGATCAGCGTGTCCAGCAGCGTCAGCCGCTACGGCAAGGAGAACACGGCGTCGATCTCGGCCAGCCGCTCGATGGACTACGACCGTGGCGGTTTCGGCTGGAGCGCGCTGCTCGACGGCGGCGACGACGGTTACCGGCACGGCACGGGACGAGTGGATTACCGCGGCACGTACGGCGATACCTCGCTGGTGCTCGAACACTCCACGCGCGATCAGTTCACCTACACCAATGCCACGGTGTTCGCGACCGGCGCCGTGGTCTGGATGGACGGCGACCTGCTCGCATCGCGCACGATCGGCGATGCGTTCGCCGTCGTCTCCACCAATGGCATGGCCGACATCCCCATCCTTCGCGAGAACCGCCTCGCCGGCGCGACCAATAACGAAGGCCACCTGCTCATTCCCGATCTTCTTTCGTGGCAGAGCAATCGTCTGATGCTGGGAACCGTCGAGCTGCCGCCCGACGTGCGCGTGGATGCCGACCGCATCGAAGTGGCGCCACGCGAGATGTCGGGCGTGCTGGCCGCCTTCCCGGTGGGGCGCTACACGGGCGCCGTCGTCACCCTCGTCGACGAACGCGGCCAGCCGTTGCCCGTGGGCACGACGGTGACGGTGATCGACTCCGGCCTGACCGCGACGATGGGCTACGACGGCCAGGTGTTCATCGAGCAACTCGGGCCGCACCAGACGGTGTCGGCCGAAGCGAACGGTACGACGTGCACGGCGGACATTCCGTTCGACGCCGCCGAAGTGCTGACGACGATAGGCCCCTTCGTTTGCAAGTCCTCGCAGGCGCCGCCATGAGCCCGGCCGCACGCAAACGCATTTCATCGCTTGCGCTGCAGGCGTGCTTCGCCGCAGCGGTGTGGCTGCTGTCCAGCGGCCTGCCTTTGCGCGCGCAGACATGCACGGTCCTGATGGACTCCACCCTCGATTTCGGCGATGTGGATCCCGCATCGAGCAATCCCACCGACTACGTCGGCACGCTCACCGTCGACTGCAAGAACCTCCGCGACCAGATGGTCCGCGCCTGCGTGAACATCGGACTGGTGACGGGAAGCTGGACCCTGCGGACCATGAAACAGGGGACGAACTCGCTCAATTACAACTTCTACCAGGAAGCCGCCCGCACCGTCCTGTGGACCAGCACCGCGGATCCGGCACGGAAGACCTTCATCGCGGATCTCTCGAACGTGGGCGGGTCGGCGATGCGCGTCTACTCCATCTACGGTCGGATACCCGGCGGGCAGAAGCCCAAGCTGGGCGCGTATTCGTCGACCTTCTCCACGAACGAAGGAACGGTGCAGATCGGCGAGTTCAACCCCGTTTACGGCCCGCCCACCTGCACCTCGTCCACTCCGGCCATCAATTCGCGCTTTGCGTTCACGGTGGTGGCGAACGTCGGCACCAGCTGTTCGATCAGCGCGACCAACATCGACTTCGGCCAGCAGGGCGTTCTCAGCGCGGCCGTGAACGCCACCGGCGTAATCACCACCACCTGCGGCGCCGGAACGAATTACACGCTTGCGTTGAATGCGGGGAGCGGTATCGGCGCGACCATGGGCGAGCGCCGCATGACGCGCTCCGGAGGCAACGAAACGCTTGCCTACGGGCTTTATGTCGACGCCGGACGAACCCAGCCGTGGGGCGATGGCAGCAGCGGGTCGTCCACCGTTGCGGGCACCGGCAACGCCTCGGCACAGACCAACACGGTGTACGCGACGCTGCCGCCGCAAAGCGCGGCGGTCGGCGCATACGCCGACACCATCATCGTGACCATCACGTTTTGAAAGCTCCGAACGGGAGGATGCATGCGCGCCGCAACACCCTCCCATCGCCACGATGTGTCCGAACGGCGCAGCGCTGGCGGGCTGAGGGGACCGTCTGTTTCGCAACCTGTTGCGCGCTGTGCGCCGCGGCATGGGGAACGACAGCCTTCGCGCAGACGTGCACGCTCAGCGCGACGCTCAACTTCGGCACGGTGAACCCGATTGCCGCCGAGCCTGCGCAGGGCCAGTCCACCGTGACGTTCAACTGCACCGGGTTCGCCACGCCGTATGTGCGCGCATGCGCCAATCTCGGCGACGACACCCAGCCGCGCGAGATGACCGGCCCGGGTGGCGCGAAGATGCGCTACGACCTCTTTCAGGACGCCACCCTAACCACCGTGTGGGGAAGTGCATGGCACGGCAATCCGCCATTGAGCGTCGACATCGCCTTGAGCGGCGGGGCGGGCACCGCGCAGAAGAGCTTCTACGGCGCGATCTTCGTCGGCCAGACCGGCAGCCCCACGGGCAGTTACTCGGGCACCATCACCAGCGCGATGCTTCTGTCGTACGCCTACAGCACTACGCCGCCGATCTGCACGACGTCCGGCAACACCTCGTGGCAAGGGTTCCAGGTCACTTCCACCGCGACCGTCAGCAGCGACTGCACGGTGTCGGCCACGAACATCGATTTCGGCCAGATGGGCATGCTGGCTGCGGCCGTGCCAAGCACCGGCGTGGTCACCACCACGTGCACCAAGGGGACGGGCTACTCGCTCTCGCTCGGGGTCGGCGCAAGTGCCGGTGCGTCGTTCTCGTCGCGCCGCATGACACGTTCCGGCGGCAGCGACACGCTCGCCTACGCGCTGTACAGCGACAGCGGGCGCACGCAGATCTGGGGCGACGGTACGGGCGGATCGGGCACGGTGTCCGGCACCGGAACGGGGACGGCGCAGACGAACACGATCTATGGGCGCCTTCCCGTCCAGAACGCGCCGCACCCTGGCAGTTACATCGACACGGTCATCGCGACGGTGACGTTCTGACGCCGCCGGGACGTGGGACTCGCGAGGGCATCGAGATGCCCTCCGACGGGCACGCGGGCGCCTTCGATCGAGTGCGCGAGACCCTCGGACGGGGACATCGATGCCCTCGCGCGGGCATCGAGGCGCCCGCGCGATGCGACTTTCTCGCAATGCGAAGGCTGCCGCGTACCCGCGTGACCCTTGCCGTCAACCTCGCGAAGGTGTCCGCCCACCTTCGCGAGGGAGTCGCGTCACCCTCGTGAAGGTGCGCCGCACCCGACCGAGGGCGCTCGAGTGCCTGCGCGAACCTCGCCGGCATCCTCGCGACCCTCGCGCGCAGTCGTTCGAGGGTGGACGTGTACTCGTGCGTGCACTGCCCGCGTTGCTGCCATCCCCGCGGGTGAAGGCTGAGGCGCATGGCGCAAGGGCACTCTCCCTCCGCTGACCTGTCTCACCGTCATCCTCGCGAAGGCGGGGATCCATGCGTCAGATGCATCTCCCCCTCCGAAAGGCGTGATGCGTCCACAGTTGGATTCCCGCCTTCGCGGGAATGACGGCTGAGAGCACTCAGCGCAACAGCGCCGGCTGCGCGTCGTACCACTCGCGCGCGTGCATCATGTGGAAATCGCGCTTGCCGTTGTTCACCGCCACCGCGCAACTGAGCACGCCCCAGTGCGCATACAGGCTGCCGGTTCGGCTCTTGCCGTGCATCCGCAGACGCGCCTGCACCTGATAGCGCTGGTTGTTGGCCTGGACGTTGTCGAGCGTCAGCGTCTGCCCGGCCCACTGCACGTTCGCGCTGGCCTGCGCCTGCCCGGAGCCGATCAGCTTGAACACCCATTTCGGGTAATCGCGCTGCTTGGAGAACATCGACAGCAGGAAGCCGACGTCCTTCATTGCGATACGCACGCGGCCGTTGATGCTGATCGGCTTGTCCCAGTCCATGCGCGCGCGATCCAGGTCGATGCGCGTCCACCAGCCGCTGCGCGATTCGCCGCCGGGCTCGGTGAAGCTGACGTTGTTCAACGACACGCGGCTCCCGTCAATGTTGAACGTGCGCCGCTTGATGTCTGCACGCCGCAGGCGCAGGTCGGTGTCCATGTCGGTGCGCAGTGCAAGACCGGCCAGGTGCATGCTGGCCGCTTTCGCGTCCACGCCCAGCGTGCCCTGCCCGATCACGCCCGCACCATCCAGCGCGAGGTCGCCCGACAACGTGCCCGAACCGCCATCGAAGCGGATGTGGTCGTTGGGCAGGTAGCGGTTGTACGCGCGCAGGTCGGGCACCTTCGCGTTGGCGAAGGTCAAATGCGCCTTCAACACGTTGCCGAGCTCCCGCATCGCACCGGGCTGGCGCATCGCCTCGCGCTCCACGCCGGATACTGTCTTCAACGACAGCGCCAGGTCGTTGCCTTCGATGTACGGCCTCGACGGCGAATCATCGGCGGCGACGTTGAAATGCTGCATGCGCAGATCGAGGCTGGGCAGCAGTTCGTCGTTCGGTCCGGCGTCGAGACGCGCGTCGGCGCTGGCGACGCCGCGAATGCGATTGCCCATCACGTGCGCGACGGCGTCGACCTCGGGCACCGCGACGCGGCTGCCGCCCGCGACTTTCCCATCGACCACGCGCACATCGGCATCGACCAACCCCGAACCGTCCAGCGACAACCACGGCGCGTCGGTGAAGAATCGCCCCAGCCAGCGCATCGAAGCGAAATGCCAGCGCCCGACGACGTGGCCCGAACTGCGCGGCAACAGTTCCTTCAGGCTTTGCTGCGCCGGTGCCAGCGGAATCCTCGTGCCTCGCACGGTCAGGTCGGCATCCAGCGAAATGCGCCCCGTGCTTTGCGCGGGCGTCTTCGCGACGAAGTGGATATCGCGATCCACGTCGAGCGCGATGTCCAGCGCGCTGCGATGCGCGGCGCCGGTGGCATCGCGGCCGCTGACAGGCACATTCCAGCGCACGCGGCTGCCGGGCGTTACTTCGCCACGCGCGAGCCCCAGCTTCACCTGTGCGTTGCCTTCGCCCGGCACGTTTGTGAGGGTGATCTTGCCTTGCGGATCGACGTCTACTTTGATCGCCGACGCCTTGCCGTTGAGTTCCAGCGCCGCATCGGTGAGCAGCAGCTTGCGGATACCTGGCGCCTGCGCACGCGTGTGCCGTGCGATGGCGAAGCGCGCGTCGAGGCGGCCATCGCGCAGCAGCTCCTCCTTGCCGAACTTGAGGTGCGCTCCGTCGAAATGCGCGGTGGACGGCATAAGTTCCAGCGCGCCGCCGCGCAGTTGCTTGTAGAAGCCGACTTCAGCGCGACCCGTCCCTTCCAGCGTGAGATCGCCGAAATGGCCGCCGCGGATCGAGTCGGTGCGGATGCGATCGAACTGCAGCACCCAACCACCCGGACGCGCCTGCGGCGGCGGCTTGCGCTCGCCCTTCATGTCCACGCCGCCGGTGACGCCTTCCGCGACGACGTCCGGCACGCGCACCGTCTTGCTCAACAGCGGCCATATCGCGACGCGGCCGCTCGCTTTCTCTGCATTGACCGACCAGTACGTGCGGTTGACGTGCCCTTTCATCTTCACGTCGTGCACGGCCACGCGGCCGGGCCATAACGTGTAACCGCCGCCCCATTCGATCTGGAATTTCTCCGGCTTGCGGTTCGCCATCCATTCGCCCAGCGGCGTGTTGATGAACACGTTGCCGGCGATGACGTACAGCGCGTACAGCGACGCGATGGCGAGCGCGACTCGCACGATCCACGTGCGGGCGCGCGGCGGCAGTCGTCGCCATGCCTGGCGGGCGGGGCCTGCATCCTCGGCGGCGCTGTTCATGCGCGCACTCTAGCCACACGACGGTGCCGATTCAGGTGAAGACGCGGTGACACGGGGCCAGGCGCGTAGCCCGGGCAAGCGGAGCGCACCCGGGATCAGGCGTTTGTCGGCCCGGGTGCGCTGTACTTACCCGGGCTACACGGGCGTCATCAATGCCGCGCCAACTCCACCATGCGGGGATGCACGAGGCGCTCGAAATCGTCCCAGCCCATGCGGATCAACTCGCGATGCGAGCCGGCGTTGAAGGCGATGTCGTCATCGTCGGCCAGGCTCGCGGCGGCATACACGTCCATCGCGTAGAGATTGCCGAACGGCGGCATGGCGCCGACTTCGCATTCGGGGAAGCGATCCTTGAAATCCGATTCGGTCGCCAACGCGACTTCGCGCGCACCGCTGACCTTGCGCAACTGCGCGAGGTCGAGCCACTCGTCGGACGGCAGGACGGCCATCGCGAGCTTGCCATCGAGCCGCACCATGACGGTCTTCACCATCTCGTGGCTGTCGATGTGGGCGCTTGCCGCTGTATCGCGCGCGGTGAACGCATGCGGATGCGTCATCGTGTCGTAGTGGACGTGATTGGAGGACAGGAATTCCTGCAGACGCGGGGGAAGGGTTTCAGACGACATGGCACGGGCTCCTGAATCGGAGGCCGGGCGCGTCGCGACGCTGGGCGCGGCGCGCGGGGCATCGGGTCGTTGTCAGTGAAACGAGCCGCACGGGCGCGGCTTCATATGACGCGGGCCGCACGAATGCAGCCCGGCCAGTGTACGCCCGTTGTGCGATGCAAATCGGCCGGCGCGCGGGGGCCGGATGAACCCGGGTGCGCTGAGCTTACCCAGGCTACGAAAGCCTCAGCGCAGTTCGAACGCGTCCGCGTCCAGCATCGCCGGGAAGCGCTCGCGATGCGCGGCGAGTTCCGCGGCGGACAGCGTCACGGTGACGACGGTTTCGACGTCGCCGCATTCCGTCACCGGTTGGCCGACGTAGTCGATCACCGCACTGTCGCCGGCGTAATGCAGGCCGTTGCCGTCGTTGCCGACGCGGTTCACCGCGGCGACGTAGCACAGGTTCTCGATCGCACGCGCGCGCAGCAGCGTCTTCCACGGATACGCACGCGCCGACGGCCAGTTTGCGACGAACAGCATCAGGTCGAAGTCGAGTTGCCCCGCGCGCTCCACGTCGAATCGGTTGCGCGAGAACACCGGGAAGCGCAGGTCGTAGCAGACCAGCGGACAGATGCGCCAGCCGCGCCAGTCGAGCGTGAGGCGATCCCGGCCGGCGGCATAGCGCTCATGTTCGCGCGCATAGCGGAACAGATGGCGCTTGTCGTAGGTGCTCAGCGCGCCGTCGGGCGTGGCGAACAGCAGGCGGTTGTAGACGCCCTCGCCGTCGCGCAGCTGCACGCTGCCGGTGACGGCGGCGTCCAGTCGCGCGGCCTGTTCGCGGATCCACTCCACCGTGGCGCCCTGCATCGTCTCGGCGTTGCCAATGGCTTCATTCGAGAACCCGCTGGTGAAGGTTTCCGGCAGGATCACCAGGTCCGTCGTGCCGCGCAGCGGCGCGATCAGGCGGCCGTAGTAATCGCGATTGCCGGCCGGATCGTGCCAGCGGGTGTCGCCTTGGACGAGGGTGACGCGCAGGTCGTTCATGGGGGCTCGCGTGATGGAATCGGATTTTTCGTCTTGCCGTCATCCCCGCGAAGGCGGGGATCCAACTGTCCGGTGACTCAGACTCTACGGAAGCAGTAGCGCGTCGGACGACTGGATTCCCGCCTACGCGGGAATGACAGCGTCAAAGCTTCTGCAACCGCTCGATCGCCTTGTCCAGCGTCGCCTCGTTCTTCGCGAAGCACAACCGTGCCAGGCGCTGGCCGGCAGGCGGCGATTCGTAGAACGGCGACAGCGGAATCGCGGCGACGCCCTTCTCCGTCGTCAGCCAGCTGCAGAACGCGGCATCGTCCAGATCGCTCACGTCGGAATAATCGACGAGCTGGAAATAGCCGCCCGGCACCGGCAACGGCTTCAGGCGCGTGGTGAGCAGCTGTTCGCGGAATCGGTCGCGCTTGGATTCGTAGAACGCGCCGAGCTGTTCGTAGTGCTCCGGCTCGGCCTGGATCATCTCCGCGAACGCCCACTGCGCCGGGGCGAAGGTGCAGAAGGTGTTGTACTGGTGCACCTTGCGCAACTCGGCCGACAGCAGCGGCGGCGCGATGCAGTAACCGACCTTCCAGCCGGTGCAGTGATAGGTCTTGCCGAAGCTGGACACGACGAACGCGCGCTCGCGCAGTTCGGGATAACGCAGCACCGATTCATGGCGACGGCCGTCGAACACGATGTGTTCGTACACCTCGTCCGACAGCAGCCAGATGCCGGTGTCGCGTAGCAGCGCCGTGAGCTGGGCGATGTCGTTCTCGTCGAACATCGCACCGGACGGATTGTGCGGCGAGTTGATCATCAGCAGACGCGTCTTCGGCGTCACCGCCGCGCGCACCTTCGCCCAGTCCGGC